>JACCDG011487488.1_pt1 | contig 55652 bp, 37 predicted proteins | sample 7442471 | NCBI WGS metagenome assembly JACCDG01 (sample SAMN15323444, study PRJNA562643) | freshwater metagenome | isolation source: river surface water | place: USA:Blue River Watershed | collected 2017-08-17 | reverse complement strand
GGCATCGGCTAGGTAGGGACCAGCGTCCCCGCTGGTCCGCGCGCGGGTAGGGGCAGCACCGCGTGCTGCCCTAGTTGCTGCTTCTGTTGCCCTTGCCCACTGGTCAACAGGTCAACCCTGCCTTCCCACTGCCTCTCCATCGATTCAGCCCTCGATTCCGCACTCTGTACTCGATTCAGCACTCTACTCTGCTGCCCAACCGCCAACCGCAAACCCCCAACCGCTCGCGAACTCCGTTCGCGCCAGAGTACAGATGACAGAGTACGGAGTACTGAGCGTACCTGTAGCCGCATCAACAAACCACCAAGCGCCAACCTCCAACGGCATGCTCTGTCTTTTCCCTCCGCACTCCGCACTCCGTACTCTTCTCCTTCCCCTGTCCCTTTCTACCCCCGCATTCACTGCCTCTCCATCGATTCAGCCCTCGACTCAGCACTCTGTACTCGATTCAGCACTCTACTCTGCTCCCCAACCGCCAACCCCTAACAGCTCGCGAACCCCGTTCGCGCCGCTCGCCTACACCCTCGCCCGGTAAAGGGCGACGAAGTGCAGCTCGCGGTGGGTGGCGTCGAAGACGTAATCGCACGCCAGGCCTTCGTCCTCGTCCTCGCGCCAGACGAACGAGCTTTTCGTCACGCGCATGGGTAGGCCGCGGACGAGGGTGGAGTAGGGCGTCGCCAGCGACTCGAACCGATGGCGCATCGCCTCATGGTCGCGCTCCAGTTCCTTGTCGGCGCTCACGATCATCCGCGCGTTGAGCTGACGGGGCTTGCCGCCATCGATGAGGCGGTCGGCCGTCTCGCGGAAGGCCTGGAAGAGCGCCTGCCAGAGCATGTCGGGCGAGTTCATCACGTGCCCGCCGCGGAGGCCGGGCAGCGGCCGCGTCCCGAGCAGCGTCTTGGCCGGCGTACCCTTGAAGTCCTCGCTGAAGGTCACCTGGAGGTTCAGGCGGACTTCGTCGGCCATTTCCGCGAACGTGCTCATCGCATCGCGCAGCGCCGCCGCGCGCTCGGCCTCCTCGACGCTCCCCGGGTTCATGTCCAAGCCCTCGTCCTGCAGGTAGTCCTGCACGCGTTCGGCCTGCCGCTTGAACGACTCCCGCAGGATCAGCCCCATCGTGCGTTCGGCGTCGTTCACCGAGTGGGCGTGGATCGCCGCGATCACCGTCCCCGGGATCGGCTCCTCCGGTCCGAACGTCAGCGCGAACCGACCTTCGGGCGTGAGCGTGAGCGCCCGCGTGCCCGGCGCGAGATCGGCCAGCACCTCGCGGCGGCGCGCTGCGGTCAGGTTGCCGACCACCTTGTGGCTCGCCCGCCCGCCGATGGCGCAGGAGAACCGCAGCTGCGCGAGCTCCGCCTCCGCCAGCGCCGTCAGCCCCTGCTTCTCCCCGGCGACCGCCAGGCCCGTGCTGAAGCTATCCGTCAGCGTGTAGGGCGTCACCAGCTTCTGGAGCACGTTGCCCGCCGGCAGGTCGACCACATCCTCGCCGTTGACCGCGGGCAGCTCGCGCAGCGCCGCGAAGACCTTGGCCAGGTGGGGCTCCATCGCGCGGTTGGCCACGCCCGTGAGATACAGGTCGGAGACGCCCTCGTGCTTGTCGCCGATCGCCAGGATCGCTTCGGCGCCCGCGGGCATCCGCCAACGGATCACGAGCGGGATCCGGTCGCGACGGCCGAACAGGTTCCAGTCGTGGCCGTCGACGCCGCAGTCGCCATCGCCGGCGCGCAGCATCGCGAGGTCATAACCGAACAGGTCGACGAAGACCTGGAAGAGCGGGTCGAAGTCGACGACCAGCTCGCCGGCCTTTTTAGCGCTCAGCCGGCTCATCGTCGCGCCGGCCAGGTAGCGCAGCGGGCGGTCCTCGCTCGCCAGGGCGACGTCGAGGGCGAGGATGAAGCCGCGGGTCGGCTCGAAGGTCTTGCGGATGATCTCGGTGGGGATGGATTGGAGGGTTAGCATGGTACTTAAAGGGTGCCCTGATCCGGAATTATACCCCCCGCGATTGTCGCATGAAACGCGCCTCGCGGCGTCGAATCGCCCGCCCGCTTGAGCCTCGCGTGGCGCTCAAGTTGTGAAAAAACGAGCGAACCTCGCCGGACCACCCCCGACTTGCCCGTCCCACGAACCCCCGCCGATCTTACCGGAACCCCTGTGTTTATTGGCTCATCCGCCGTCGCAGGAAGGACGCGAGGACTCGAGGGTACGAGGACACGAGGCGCACATGGTACCTAAATATCGCGCGCCCCGCGCGCGGGTAGGGGCAGCACCGCGTGCTGCCCTAGCTGCCTCTCCCGCCTCCAGGCAGGGACCAGCGTCCCGCTGATCCGTGTATTCCCGCATCCCCTGCCTCTCCCTCGATTCAGTCCTCGACGCAGCACTCTGTACTCGATCCAGCACTCGACTCCAACATCGACCCTCACCCTCGACCCCACCCTCGACCCTCCCCTCGACTCTGCCTCCCTCCGGCCAACTGGCCAACCGGTCAACTGGTCAACTCTCCCCTGGCTTCATCTCGCGCAGCGGGGCAGAGTGCTGGATCGAGTGCGGAGTCGAGTACGGAGTGCTGAGTCGATGCGCACCGAAAGCCGCATCACGCGCGCTCGCGCGCGGTTAGGGACCAGCGTCTCCGCTGGTCCGTGTCTCTTCCCGTCTCCCATCGACCCAGCACTCTTCCCCTCCCCCTGAGCCTTTGCCTAATGCATCTCCCATTCGATTCAGCAATCGATTCAGTACTCTGTACTCGATTCAGCACTCTACACTGCCTCCCCATTGCCCCCTTGCCCACTGGTCAACTGGCCAACTCTACTTTGCCCGCCGGCCAACTAGTCCTGCCTTCCGTAAGCAATCCTCCCTACGCGCGGACAGTCGACAAAATCCCGGCACCGCTAATCTTCCTCCGGCATGAAACTACCAGTTGATAGGTGGCTACAATCGGGCTACATTAATCCCATGAGCAAGACCACGGTCGTCCGCGCGCGCATCGAGCCCAAGCTAAAGCTTCAGGCCGAGAAGGTCTTTGCCCGGCTTGGACTCAGCACCTCGGAAGCAATCCAGCTCATGTTCCGTCAAGCGACCTTGACCCAGTCTCTGCCGTTCCCCTTGCACCTCCCGAACGCGGAAACCAAGCGGGCCCTTCGAGACGCGCAGCGGGGTCGCGGTGTCACCAAGTTCAAGGACAAGGCCGGTCTCTATCGCTCCCTCGGACTGTGAGGACACCATCCGGCACCCGCCGCTTCCGCAAGGATGTCGAGCGGGTGAGGCGACGCGGCAAGGATCTGTCCAAGCTTCGTGAGGCCATTGACCTCCTCTGTGCTGGCCAGCCCTTGCCGGCCAACTATCGGGATCACGCGTTGCTCGGCGACCTCAAGGGCTTCCGCGACTGTCACCTCGAGCCCGATTGGCTCTTGATCTACGCCATCTCCGATGACGACCAAAGCCTCGCCCTTGTCCGCACTGGCTCTCACTCCGACTTGTTCGGTTGAACCAATAAACCCTGCGCCCCTGGTAGGGGCAGCACCGCGTGCTGCCCTAGCTGCCTTTCCTGTTATCCTGGCCCACTGGCCAACTGGTTAACTGGTTAACTGGTTAACCGGTCAACTATGTATCCCTCTGGCCCTCCGGCCAACCGATCAACGAATCAACCCCGCATCGGTCTAACCGCCAACCGCTATCCCCAACCGCTCGCGAACTCCGTTCGCGCCGGTAGGGACCAGCGTCCCCGCTGGTCCGTGTCTCTCCTCCGGTCAACTGGCCAACTGGTCAACGGGTCAACTCTCCCCTGGCTTCATCTCGCGCAGCGATGATGTGCCTGACCCCATGGCCGAAGGCCGACCCCGGCCGACCGAGGACGGTCAGCCCTACCCGAGTGCCTCTCCTTCCCCTGACCCTCCCCCCTGACCCTTTGCCTTAGGCCTCACCCCTCGACTCTACCATCGACCCTATCCTCGACTCACCCCTCGACCAAAAATCGATTCAGTCCTCGACGCAGCACTCTGTACTCGATCCAGCACTCTACTCAGTCTCTCCCTTGCCCCCTGGCCAACTTGCCAGCCGGCCAGCTAGTCCTGCCTCTCCATCGACTCAGCCCTCGATTCAGCACTCTGTACTCGATTCAGCACTCTACTCTGCTCCCCAACCCTCCCCCCTCGAACCCCGTTCGCGCCTACTTCTTCCTAAATCTCACCCCCGGGATGCTGAGCAGGTCGTTGACCAACGTACGGTAGCGATCGGAGTCTTCATCCATTTCGGCCAGCAACTGAGCCGTGTCGCCCAGACTTTCCCAATCCGCGGCCTCGATCGTCTCATTCTTGAGCGAGGTCGCCTTCAGCCGCCGGCGCAGGCGCTTGAGGCAGTCCGTCTTGAAGTCATCGTAGGCCTCGAGGCCGGTCAGGAGCATCTTCTCCTCGGTCTCGATATCGAAATAGATGCCGTAATTGCGCTGGGTGATGAAGTCCACCACCTCGAGCGTGTGCAGCTCGCGGTCCTTGCGTTTCCGGACCTGCTGGAGCAGCACCTGCAGCTCCGGGAAGAAATGCACCGGCGCCTCGCCGTCGAACCCATGCTCCGCATGGCGATGCTCCCGCAAGGCCGCGCCGTAGTACTCGACCGCCTTGTGCGGGTCGGGCGCGAGGTTCGCCTGCCAGCGTTGCCAGAAGATACGCCCGCGGAAGAGGTTGGCCAGGGAGCGTCGCATCCCCGGCAAACCGGCGTAGAGGTCGACCAGTCGCTCCTGGAGGTCGAGCACCAGCCCCGCGCGGACATACCGCGGGTTCGTCGCGAACCCCGCCGCGTAGCGCACGCAGGTCATCCGGAGATCGGACTCCTCCTTCAGCAGGGCCGCCGCCCGTAGCAGGAGCAGCACCACCTTCTTGGAAGCCTTCAGTTGGTGGTCCGTCGGGACGCGGGTCGGATGGCCGAAGCACGCCCGCGCCAGCCAGAACGCCGCCCCGCACGCCTCGTGGCCGGCGGCGGCCGGATCGGCCGGCACCTCCTCCTCGGCCGCGAACTTGTGGGCCACGGCCTGCGGGAGGTTGCGCTCCGTCTGGAGGCGGAACTTCCGCAGACCCGCCGCGTTGGCCGCGGCGAAGAGCTGGAGGCGGTTGCGCAGGAAGCCCGCGCTATGCCGCGAATGTTCGGACGCCTGGGCCACGACCCGGGCGCGTTGCGAGCCGGCGACCTGCGCGGTGTAGTGGTCGCCCAGGGATTCCCACAGCTGCGTGTCGAGGTCGGTCAGCCGGCGCTCCAGCAACTTGGCGAGCTCGCCGCGCAGGCTCGTGATGCGTTCCGGTGCGAGCTGCCAGGCGGACTCCCCTTCGAGGACGCGCAACCAGCCCTCGACCATGCGGAGATAACGGAAGGCCAGCGGCTCCTCCTCGTCGCTCAGGCGGATCTCGGTCTGGTAGGGTTGGGGCTTCCCGCGGAAGTGGCGGGCCAGCGCCTGCTGCGCATCCCCGCGCAGGTTCTCCGGCAGCTCGTAGAGATGGGCGACGAGTCCCCAGGCGAGCGCCGGCAGGACCGCCAGGCGGAAGGCTTCCTCCGCATGCTCGGCCAGCGGGCTCGCCGGGTCCTCCGCATGCTTGCCGATCGTCAGCGCCGTGAACCGCTCGATCATCCGGGCCGCCGGCACCAGCGGCGGCCAGTCCCCCGCCGCCAGCCGGGCCAGGCGCGGCCGGACCTCGGTCTGCTCGCGGATCACCTGCGCGCTCGCCGCTTCGGTCTCGGCGAGCAACTCGGCGGAAGCCCGCAGCGCCACCGCGATGTTCGCCCCGACCCCTTTCTCGCTCAGCTTCGGCAAGGCCGAGCGGAAAGCCTCCGTCGTCCGGTACGTCTGGCGTCGGTCGTTCCGGGTCGCCTTGCGGTCCAGCCGGGCCAGGGCCTTCTCCAGCTCGCGCAGGACTGTCAGGTAATGGAAATCTTCCGCTTCGAGGGGCATGACTTTGTATTAAGAATACCCAAGAGCGGGGAAAGGCCAAAGGCAGACCCCTGGTAGGGGCAGCACCGCGTGCTGCCCTAGCTGCCTCTCCTGCCTCTTAGGTAGGGACCAGCGTCCCGCTGGTCCGCGCATCTCCTTCCCCTGACCCTACTCCTGATTCCTTGTATCCCCGCCTCCCCTCGACCCAACCATCGACGTTACCCTCGACCCAGCAATCGACTCAGCACTCTGTACTCGATTCAGCACTCGACTCTGCCTCCCCGGCCCACCGGCCAACTGATCAACCGGTCAACTCTGCCTCCCTCTGTCCCTCCGGCCAACCGGTCAACTAATCAACGGGTCAACTCTCCCCGGGCTTCATCTCGCGCAGCGATGATGTGCCTGACCCCATTGCCGAAGGCCGCCCCCCGGCTAACTGGTCACTTAATCAAATCGGCCTCTAGTTCTCCTCGCCCTTTGTATTATCGCATCCACTGCCAGCTAGTCTACTCCGCACTCCGCATCAACTACCTCCCCGCTCTCACGGGTAGCCACGCAGGTCGTTAAAGACGGGCGCCAGAAGACCTTCCGTCTGCGGTTTTCGTAGTTCTGCCGTATCATAACGCAGGTTAAGCTGGCATCACGCGAGTAGCTTCAATTTTAGCAGGCCAACTTCGGAGTCGTCCAAGCCCGCAACTCTAAGGATCGACTGGGCGCCGCCCAGTAACTCGATTTCGTCAAGAAAAGCCGCGATCGTGGCAGCTTTAACACCCTGTTCGGATAGGATGTAATCATGGACGATTGTTCTGCGGGGAAGGCCTAGGAGCAGGGCAAGAATGGCGCAAAAAATCCCAGTTCGGTCCTTGCCGACGTGGCAATGGACCAGGCAGGTGCCATCGCACGTTGCGAGCGTCTTATAGGCTCGTACGAAAGAAGGCAGGTTACCAAGGAAGGCGCTAACGTAACTCGACTTCCCTTCGGCGTTCACCGCTGCGTCGCCGATGGGGATATGCGTGTAATGTAGCCCGGTGAGAAGATCAGGGTCATAACTCAATCGCCCGCCGTCTTTCAGGATCTCGATATTTTCGCGGAAGTCTATGACATGACGGATATTGGATTCATGGAGCCAACGACGAAGTTCCCCCGTCCCTTTCCATCTCGTTATCGTCGGCCCCCTGAATAAGACGCCCGGTTTAACAGACTCTTCGTAGGCGAAGGAAAAGTCGCGAAGATTGAAAAAGAAATCTCGGGCGATGACCCGACGGATGAAATCTGGCGCTAATTCGAGTTTGGCCGGCAGCGCTACGCCCTGGCTCGAGGCTCTTTCCAGTAACTGAATGAACTTGGAGGCGAGTCGCTCCTTCGCGGCATGCGCCTCGGGAAGATAGAGCACGCCTTTCAGTTCATGCCAGGATTTTGCCTCCGAGAGACGACTGCCGCCAAGGTTACTTAGGATGTTCCGAGGGGCGTATAGATACCTCGCTTCGCCACCTGCTTCGAGCAAGGAGAACATCCGTGCCAGGCAGGAGAGCGCGAGGTTGTAGTGAAAGTAGAACAGGAAGCCATCGCTCCGCCGGTGATAGCGTGAAGCCGTCTCGAAATAGGCCACGAACTTCATGCCTTCGTCGGAGAATTGCGTGAAGTCGGCCTTGCCTGGCAAGCAAAGCCGCTGATCGAGAATTTGCTCATGAACCCCGGACTTCTGGTAGACTGGTCGTAAGATTGCCGCTTGTACGCCTCCGTGACGGGTGCGAGACGCGAGATCTTCGGCGTTATCGGCTAAGACCAAGTCGAGTTTCAGCATCGTTTCGCCAAGATAAGTCACGGATTTGCCGGGCTCGTCATGGTGCCAAGCAATGGGGTAAGGCATCCTGGATCGGAGGCCGTCCAGGTCGACTGGCCCCAACTTCGGATTAGTAAGTATGGCTAGGTCTAAGTCGGACGAAGGCGTGTGCTCCTGGCGCGCGAATGAGCCATAGGCATAGACGGACTCCACCTGCGCGGTTGTCGTCGCCCAGCTAACGATAACCGCGAGAATTTGATCATGGAGACTCATCGGAGATGAAATGAAGTAACTTGCTCAGGGCTTGCTGTGGGCTGTCTGTTTCCGGAATCGGAAGATACTGCCCGTCAGCCCAAATGACGACCAGCTCGGCCGCGATTTTTTCTAACAAGGCGGCGTCAGGAATATCGTCGAAAGGATAAGGCGTATCCCAGCGCCTTCCTTGGGTCCGCCGAGCGCAGGTCGCATGGGATGTCTGCATGGCGACTCGAACTACTTTTGCCCTTGAGAGGGCCAAGGCCTTGGAGAGCAGATGACGGTGAGGGCCTGCGCCGGTGAACTCGTAGATCGAATGTGTGGAGGACTGGGCATGCGAAAGAAAGTGTGACCATGCGGATGCTTCGCCGGAGGGGCTGCCATCGCTATGCAACTGCCGATAGCGATCAATCGACTCATGGCTCCAGCCAAGATGTTGGGCGATATGGGCGGCAAGGGTGCTTTTGCCCGAACCGATGTTCCCAGTGATGAGAACTTTGACCGCCGAGCTGCTTGCTCGCTTTTCGCTTTGCTCATGGCGTCCAGGCGTTTCTGCCCGTAGAACCGACAAATGGTCGATGATTTGACCGTCATGAGAGATGCGGACCATGTTCCCGTCCTGAGTGTGGGCAACGGCGCAGTCGTTATAGAACGGCTCGATGAACATGAATCGGGAGGCGTAACAAGCGTGGCCGTCTGCCCTGATATGGAACCAGCCCGACGCATCCCGGGCTCTCGCAAAACCCTTATGGAAAACGTCTAGTTCCATGAACGCCTTGTCATGCATCAGCTTTCCGTTCGGCGTGATGTGTCGGTACAGTCCGTCGATCTGGCTGATGACGACAGCGGCGCCATCACGGAAATCCCCCGCATAAGCGAAGTTCTCGGAGTAGGCCCTAGTGCCGTCAGCCAGTATGTGGTGGAAGCCATGGGCCGTCTGGACGGAACAAAGATCATCCTGGAAATTGCCTACCCAGGGATACCGCTGAGCGTAAGCCCTGGCCCCGGAGGGTTCGAGGTGGGTCCAGCCAACCGGCTCTTTCGCGGCCGCACGATAGCAGTAAAATCCCCAAACCTTTTCGAAGCGATCGCGGTAGATGGGCTCGCCATCCTGTGCGATATGACACCACCCATTGGCAGCGCGTACGGGGGCAAGCCCCGGCGCGTGGAATTTACCCACCTCGATGTACCTGGCGGCATAGGCGGGCTTCCCGTCTGCATCGACATGATGGGATGCGTCGGCCGAGGGTAGGGGGTAGTTTGCGGTGGCGCTCATGAAAGTCTGCGCATGTTGCAGGTTCGGCAAACCTGCCTGTTGAGATAACCCGTCAAAAGTTGAGCATAGGGCATGCCGTCCCAGACCTTCTGAAGTCCTTCGGAAACATTGCCGAAATCGCCCAGCGTCCGTCGCTGTAAATCAGGGCAACAGCAGGGATCGAAGCGACCTTGGGCATTCACCCAGGCCTCCCGCCCCAGGAACGGACAAGGTCCCGCGGCATCTTGTTCGCCATCGGCAGGCGCGTCAGCATCGAGCGACTCGAAATTCTCCAACAGTAACGGGACCCCCCGTCTGCTTTGCGCCGTAGCGGCGATCGAGCGACAACTTTCAGCGGTCACATTCCAGCGGCGTATCGAATCAGCCGAGCGTTTTAGGCTAAGGTTCTGTATTTCGCTGAAATGGGCCCAGAGGTGATGCCCTTTGACTCGGTCGATTCCGAGCGTCAGCGCCAGATCAATGATCTCGGGTAGTTCCGGCAGGTTCGCTTCCATGAAGGTCAGCTGAAGCGTGACGCGGCAGCGTGGCCCGCCGGCCTGATGCACTTCGTCCCGGACTCTTATGAAAGTAGAGATGTTCGCGAGATTCTGCTCCCAGTCGGTCCCTCGCATGATGGACTCCTGGGTGGCCTTGCAGCCTCCGTTCCACGATATCTTGACGTCGCTGCAGATCGGCGTGAGCAGCCTCGCCCAGGCCTTGGCTCCCCGGCCGGGAAAAGTCCCGTTAGTTGTTAGGTTGAGTTTAACCCCATGAAGCCCGCATAGCCTGACGATTTCGTCAAAATCTTGGTAGAGCAAAGGCTCGCCCATGGTCGAGGGGATGATTTCCCGAAGGCCGAGGGGGGCCTGCTCTTCAACTACTTTTCTGATCAGCCGTATGTCCATTCTCCTTTTCGCTCGGCCTTCCGACCGACGGAGCGTTTGCGTCATGCTGTAGGGGCTATGGTCCTCGCACATGATGCAACGCAGGTTGCAATCGTCGGGGTTGGTGTCGAAGGTGATGCGCCAGGGACTGGGAAGCTTCTTGACGGCGAGAGCCTTGCGTCGGGAGATGGCTTTCTCGTAGCTACTGACGATGAGCTTCGTATGAGTCTCAATCGGGGGGACATCGCCGTATTCGGAGTGAAGATAGCCACGCTGGCCTAGCTTTGCCAAAAGCGCTGGGTCCATCAAGGCCCTCAGCATGGCGGCAGCCAGCGAGTCGATATCCCGATGGGCATAGGTCAGGCCATTCACCCCGTCCCGCACGAATTCGCCCATCCCTCCGGCGTCGGACGTTATGACCGGCACCCGGGCTTGTTGTGCCTCGTGGATGACCAGCGGAGAGTTTTCCATCCAAATCGAGGGGACAACGATGCAATCGACGCGATTGAACACAGCATCGATGATTTCTTCATTTCGATAACCACCCAGCCACTCGACGCGTTTGGCGACTGCCGGTCCATGCTCCTCAAGCTGACGCTTCAGCGCGAAGGTTTCCTGTCCGTTCGGATGTCCCCAGATTCTTAGCCGCGCATTGGCCGGCAAGCTTGCAAAGGCAGCGATAAGCTGCCCAATTCCCTTGGCCGGAATATGCGTCCCGATATAACCGAACGTGAAGGGCTCGCCAGGGGTCCGGGAACGTCCTCCAAGCCTTCCATTGTCGAAGCCGTAATCTATGAAGGACAACTTGCCACGTGAGGCCGGCCACTCCCGGTGGAAGCGATTTAGGATCTGCCGTGATGGCGCGATCAGGGCGTCGAAGCAGTGGGTTGCCAGCTCAGCCTGTCGCATCCTTTCGTCTACCCATTCTTTCCAGAATTGCGCGTCGCGCTGCGCGGTCTGCTCATCTCCGGCGTAGTAGCGTTTGTAACAGCGGTCCGAGCACTTTGTTGACTCCTGCCCGGAACAGAGCGGCCAGGTGGTGCCGTCGCTGGCGTTCTCCATCTGGATGAATTGCCCCCTGGGACACATGAGCCAGAAGTCATGGATGGTGAAGACGCAGGGTATGCCTCTCGCCGAAGCCATGGACGGAAGGCGCATCGAAAGGTGATTGAGATGGCCGAAATGAACTACCTCGGGCTGAAACTCGTCGAGTATCCGTCCAAAAGCTTCTTCCAGGGGCTTATGAATGTAGCGGTCCTTGTGGTTCGCCATGTTGATCCGCCGCACGAGGATTTCCGGCACGAACTCATCTGCCTCGTCCCGCGAAGCTACGTCGGCCAGGCCTGAAACCTCCTCGCGTGTGAAGACCCGGACTTGGTGACCCTGTCTGGCAAGTTCATGACACAGTGTCTGTGAGTAGACTTCCGAGCCCGCGCTGTAAGACGGAGGGTAGCCGTGTATGACCTTCAGGACGCGCATGGGTTTACTATAACTTGAGGATAAATCTTCCTCAACCTTCGCATTTCACAATCTGAAAAGAACAACGGCGGCTTTTATAAGATAGGACAGTAATTATACGCCATGCGGCGCGGGGTTGTTTCATGCGACAATATGGACGGTGCGTTGGTGCATATAAATGGAGCGGCCAGTTGTTTTGTGCGACCAGGACATAGGATTACGTCCGCAATCTTCGAGTTGTAACACGGCAACTTCGGGCATCATCCGGGGTGTCATTCCCCGTACCCATGAGCACCACCAACCTCACTTGGAACTACCGCCCGCAAACCTCGCCTTCGGTCCTGCGCAGCAGGATCCGCGATTTCGCCCGCACGATCTTCAAAGGCGTCGCCGGGACGACCCTCGATGGCTCCCAGGCCATCGTCACGTTCTTCGCCGACCGCACCGCGATCTACTTCAACCTCGTGTCGGAACGGCATATCACCGTCAACGTAGCCCCTAACCGCGTTTCCGATGCCGGGCGTCTCTGCGGGGCGCTGGTCGGGAGCAAGCTCATGGAGACCATCCACGAGCGTGAGTCACAGGTCCGCAAGGTCGAGCGCACCTTCGAGCCCGCGGTCGACGTCCTGCGCCGGTTCATGTGCCAACCCGACTTCCAGGAGCACATCATCCTCCTGGACGAGGCCTTGGCCGGGGCCGAAGAATCGCCCTTCGAGAACGACGGCCCGCTGGCCCGTTACCTCACCAACCTAGTCGCCTACGCCAAGCTCCGCCGGGACCCCGACAACTCCCGCTACTCAGCCGACTATCTGGCCAAGAAGGCAGGCCTGACCCACTACGGCGACAACATCGGGCTTACCGCCAAGCAGAAGTACGCCGAGGACTATACCGCCCGATACCAGGGCCGTCTGAGGATCTTCGCCCCCCACGTCACCATCGGCAAGGGCCTCAGCCCGCGGACCTGCCTCTCCATCTACTTCGACTGGGATTCCGCCGCCCAGAAGCTCATCCTCGCCCGCTTCGGCCGCCACGGCCGAGGGGCTTGATTAAATAGAAAACATATAAAGAATCGGAGGCCTTCGTCTAAGATCCGGGGCCTCGCATGCTAAAAAGTGACCTACGACAAGATATAGAACACCAGTGACATGCCTGATGCTAAGTGCGCGAATCTCCCGTTGGTCGTTCTAGTCGCCACGACGGATCGTCGGCATCTTCACCGATCAAGAACCATCCCGTCCCTGCTTCGACAGACCAGACCATGGGACGCGCTTGTCTTCATAGATGACACGCCTAGATCTCTCCCGGAGCTTACCAAGTTTTGGGGCGAAAGCGGGCTGGGATCGGTGCTGGTCGCGAAGAATAACAGGACCGTCGGCGCCGCAGGCGCTTGGAATACGGGTTTGGATTTGGTTCGGCGGCAGATTGGCGAAGCCTGGGTTGCGATCTTGGATGACGACGATGAATGGTTGCCGCGGCATCTGGAGGCCTGTCACGCGGTCGCGTCGGCGGGGGCGGATGCGGCAATTAGCGGCATAGCCACCTTCGTGGACGAAGTGCAGGCCAGCGCCCCATATTTTGGTGAATTCACTTCGGCCGACTTCCTGCACCAGAATCCCGGATGGCAGGGGTCGAACACGTACGTGAAGCTATCCTCTCTGGAAAAAGCGGGACGATTCGACGAGGCCCTGGCATGCACCCATGACCGCGACCTGGCAATCAGGCTCCTGGAGCTGGAGAGCTTCAGCTACGGCCGAACTGGCGAGTTGAGCGTGAAATACCACATCGGCAGCAATGAACCGGCTTACACGCGCCGGCATAACCCTTTGAAGCTACAGGGGCTGCGGACTTTTTGGGGCAAGCACCGGCACCGAATGACCAAGGAACTGGAGGACAAATTTTTCGAGCGCGCTTCCGATGTGTTCGGATTCGGCCGTGAGCAATTTTACCAATAACATGGATCCCAAGAGCAACCCGAACCGCGCTTTCCTCGACCAAAAAAGGTTTCCATGGCCCTCGTGGATGCGCGGACCGGTGGAGAGAGTGAAGGCCCGTTGGCGGCACGGTCGGGCGATGAGATGGATGACGTGGATTTTTGGGCCCCAATACAGCAGGAGCAGAAACAGGATAGAAATTGATATCACTTACCGCTGCAACCTGCGTTGCCTGAACTGCAACCGCTCGATCAACACCGCGCCGAGCAATCAGTCGATGACGTTGGAACAGATAGGGCAGTTCATCGAGGATACCGTCAAAGCATCGAAGAAATGGAGGTCGATTCGCATTCTCGGCGGGGAGCCGACCTTGCACCCGGATTTTCGAACGATCATCTCGATGCTGCGCGATTACCGGACGCGCCACAACCCTGGGTGTTCCATCGAGGTGGTGTCGAACGGACATGGACCCGCCGTTCAGGCCCAACTCGACTGGCTCCCTGCGGACATATTCATCGAGAACACCGCCAAGCAGGGGAATGTGACGCCGTTCTTCCGGCCTTTCAGCACGGCACCGATAGATGACGAACGCTACCGCAAAGCCGACTACAGGAACGGCTGCCAGGTGATCAGCTCCTGCGGGATGGGGCTCGGTCCCACTGGCTATTTCCAGTGCACCGTCGCCGCGGGCATCGACCGGGTCGCAGGGATGGGAATCGGTAGACCACGGTTGCCATCCGATGACGACGATTTGCATGATCAGATGCTCGCGACCTGTCGGCTTTGCGGTCGTTTCAAGGACGGACATTTCATCCCCAAAGACCTGCGGCCCTTGCTCCGTGAGCAGTTGGTTTCCCCGACTTGGTCAAAGATCTATGCCGAGTATCGATCGAAAGATGGCAAATAAACAACGGGTCATCGCCGTTGGCATCGCCTTTCATCATGCGGAGCAGAGGCTCAGCGATGCCGTCAGGTCGGCATTGGCACAGAGCGTCCCGGGCTATCAGGTCCACGCGGTCGTTCTGGACAGTTCGCCTCAGCGCAGCGCCCCCGTGCTGCTTCGGCATCAGGGATCTCATCCACGCCTTCATATCGTTGCCGGCAAGGCAAGGTCGGCCTATGCCGCCCGAAACCGTCTCATCGGCCTGGCCGAGAGGCGCTGGCCGGGTTTGGCGTGGCATGTCCGGCTGGATGCCGACGACACCTTCACCACTCATGCAGCCTTGGCCTTGACCTTGGAAGGAGTTCGCCCGATACATCGAGCCGTGCTGGGCGGGAACCGTCAGATTGCCCTGGACGGAAGCCAGATCGGGAGAAATATTCCCGGCCAAAGTTTGCTGCGGAGAAGGACCGTGTTGAAACGATTAGCCGACATGTCGGCGGGGGTGTTCGCGGCGGAGTTACCGTCCTGCAATCTTATCCTGAAGGCGGGTATGCCGTGGCGATATCCGGCGAAAAGGAGCGCGGAGGACCACTGGTTGCTGGCATCTGTTCTTTTGAAGATGCGACCCGAGCGGGTACATATCCGTCCGGTCGAGTTAGTCGATTATAAGGTAGGCGGCGAGCTGACCAAGGCCAATAAGGGTAAAGGATATTATATCGCGAAGCGCAAAGAGCTCCTGGAGGCGGCCAGAGGCTGGCGACGGAGTGGCTGATCGCTTGTTAGGCGAGGGCAAGGAGGGCAAGGTATACCGCAGGGGAGATGAGGTGGTTAAGGTGTTTCATGAAGGTTTGCTCGACCAGGCGACCGCGACGAAGCTCGCTGACCTGTCAGCGGCTTTCCGGGATCCATTCCCCTCCGGCGTCCGCATCGGCAAGGAAGACGGTAGATGGATTGTCCGGTACCCTTGGTTTGAGTCCGAACCCGTGGTTAGCTTATCGGAAGAAGAGGTCCGGGCATATTTGATCAAGGCCGGCCGGCTCAAGGTGATAGCTGATAACTTCAAGTTATCGAATCTGCGGCGACGCGACGGACAGCTTGTCTATATAGACGTCGGCCGACATATCAGGCCGCTAAATCGGTCCACATTCCGTGACGTGTGCGCAAAGGCATATGCTTTGCTGCGCGGGTTGGGTGAAGATCGCCTCGTTTCCGACTTCGGAGGGATTAGGGAGGCTGGAGGCGTCCAAGACATGCCGGGCTTCTCCGATTTCTATCAAGGAATTGTCCTTAGGATTGCCGAGACCTTCTGGCAGGATTGCCCGCGTCCAGCTCCTGCTGATTCTTCCGAGGACGTCACCTTGCTGATTAAGTGCTGCGCCATGGACTCTGCCTATCTCGAGAGGCAGGTGGGGCATCTCGTCTACCGACTCTCGGCCCCCAGGAGGTTCAAGGAAGTTATGCTATCCATTGATGCCAAGGTTGGAACGTTTTTACGGCAGCACTCCAAGGGCGACTTGGCTGCGGTCAGGGCCTCCGCACGGAGGCTGGTGGAGCAGGGCGTTGTTGATCGCGTAGTCGAGGCGCCGACGGGCAAAGATCAGGTCGCCGATCTCAACGCACGCTGGTTCGGGGTATCATGTGCCGAGACGCACAATTCCTCAGGAGTCCCTGTCTACCCCCAGCTATGGGCCTTCGAGCAGGTTGGCACTCGCTACGTCCTGCAGGCCGATTGCGACGTACTCATATGTAGGCACGATCATTCGCATGACTATCTGGCCGAAATGGTTTCGGCACATGGTGAGCCCGGCGTGATGGGCGTGGGCTTTAACATCCCTCATCCATTGTCGTCCTCGTTCAAGGCGTATGCGGCGCCGGCTGGCGAATACAAGCCTGAGGTACGGCTAGGCCTCTTTGACCTGAGCCGCCTCATGGGCTCACTGCCCTGGCCCAATCAACTTGCTGGCTCTCATCTGCGCTACGGATGGTACCACTCCCTGCATCAGGCCATGAAGCGCAACGGCTGGAAGTGCCTTAGGGGTGGCGATCCGCGTACTTCCTTCATTCATCCCCTTAACTCTGCGAAGCAGCAGTCGCAGTTCCTAGATAATGTCCGACGTCGGGTTGAGTCAGGTTTAATCCCTGTAGTTCAGCATGGGAAATGGGATCTTGTCGAGGACTTGCTGCCGTGGTCGGCCCCCTTTGACGATCAAGAGTTTACCGTAGCATTGTCCGCTTCCAGTTATGACAGGACTTCGCTGCTACGATGTGTCGCCAGCCTTGCTGGACAGGATGATCGTGACTTCGGGATTGTAGTACTCGAGTGCGTATCCGCGCCAGCTCGGACTGCTGAGATTGTAGCACTACTCAATGCCTATGGCTTGAGGGCCAGTGTTGTGAGCGGGTTGAGCGAACTAAACAGGAGGCCCATGCCGTCCTCATTCGTGCTACGACTCGGGACGGACGAGGCGTTGATGTCGGCTGGTGCTATTACCCAAGTGAGGTTTGCAGCCAAGGAGAGTCAGATGGCCCCGGGTGCATGCTTCTGTGATTCGGAACCTCTTCGCCGCTCCGCACATTTCGGGCTCGGCAAAATGTACGAGGGTGAAGTAGCCGAGCATCAGTGCCATAACCCGCGCTGTAGTGTTGCCGAGACTAAGAATCTGGAGCGGTCAGCAACGGATTGTCGCCGGCCTTCATGTGTCGCGCTCGATGCTTTCGCCGAGGTTCCGGCACTCGGGGGGAATCGTCGGCCTTCGGTCATGGCTGGCTTCGTGATTTGGACCGAGCCCGGAGGGGGTGCGAGCCGATGAGAATCGTGGTAACAGGCTCCAATGGATTCATCGGTTGTCATTTGAGCGCCTTGCTCAAGGCACGCGGACATAGCGTGTGGGGGATTGATACTGATGTCACACCCGTCCCGTCATGGTTGCGCAAAGAGCGTTCAGTTTTGTCGGGCGTAGCCGCGATCAACTGCGATATCACCAATGTTGATTCTATCGCCGAGATTCTGACGGCGATCGCGCCCGAAGTGGTCGTGCATCTTGCAGCTAAGCCAGGCGTCGCTGGCGCCGAGGTTGACCCGGCTTCTTATGAGGCGGTGAATGTAAGCGGTGTTGCTAACCTTGTTGACGCCTGCGACAGGGCCAAAGTCCGGCGGATTATCCATGCATCTTCGTCTTCAGTCTACGGCCATGCCTTCGGTGCGATAGATGAGACTACCGAACTAAGGCCAATTGGTAATTACGGCAGGACGAAGGTGATGGGCGAGGCTCTCGTGGAGGCTGCTGCCAGAAGCCGCGGGATGGACATCATCGTTATAAGGCCGTTTAGCGTGATCGGCTCTCGAGGCAGGCCTGACATGGCGCCTTGGCGTTTCGCAGACGATCTTATAAATGGCCGTACATTGCCTGTCCACGAAGGGTCCGAACGCGATTTTACCTCCGTACATGACGTTGCCAACGCCTTCGCTCTTGCTGTGGAAAGTAGTATTACCGGACATCACGTCGTGAACATAGGAGCTGGCGAGCCACGTTTGGCCGCCGAGCTTGCCGTACGTCTTGCCGATGTCCTTGGATGCAAGTGCAACATGCGGTCAATGCCGTTGCCCGCTTATATGCCAAAAACCACCCATGCAAATATAGGGAAGGCCTCGGCGTTGTTGGGTTGGCGTCCCAGGATTAAGTTCGCGGATTCGGTGATAGAGTTCGGCGAATGGTTCAGAAGGCGAACCTCAGCATTTGACGCTAAGCCTTTCTGATTTTCAACCCGCCGGCAAAGGGAAGTGCAGGATCTTGAGGGAGATCGCGGACTTGTCCTTGTGGTCGAGCGTGAATTCGCGGACGGGCTCGCCGAGGTGGCCGAGGGGTGCTTCAGGCGCACAGCCTGCGCCGGAATAGATCCCGACCTTGGGATAGAGGAGGGCCAGGGGGAGCGGCTTATCGCCAGGCGGCGTGATGATCTGGGTATAAGCCATCATCTGGTAGACGTCCGGTTGGCTGACGCCGAGCTTGGCGGTCTCCTCGTCCTCGGCTTCGTTCAGGACCTTCCACTTGGTGTCGGCGATCATGATCGGGACACCATCCTTATAGACCAGGATGTCCGGCTTGAGCGTGAAGGCCTCATGGGTGCCCTTGGCGTCTTTATAGGTCGCGACCTTCCAGGTCCGCTTCTGGCCTTCGGCATATAGCCTGCAGCCGTTCTTATTCCCTGCCTCGGCCAAGGTCTTGTTGAGCTGATTGATAGCGTAGCGTTCGTAGACGTCCCACATGCGGAACATGAGTCCGGCGCCTTTTTGGCCTTTGGCCGTGCCGCGCACGTCCAATGGCTTACGTGAAAGGAAGATGATGGCCCACTGCTTCAGGGATTCGAGGTGGCGGCTTCCTCGGCTGATCGGTGTTGCCTTTGCGTAGTCGACGCTGACCGCGGCGTCCTTGACTTCGTCGAGCAACTCTTCGGTACGACGGAGCATCTGCTGGGTTTTCTTCCCGTGGACGAGCGAGCGGGCGGCGCGCAGGCCGGCCTTAAGGACGCGGTTCAGTCGGGTATCGACCTCGAAGGAATCGTAAGTGCAAGCCAGCGTAGGGAGCCCGCGGGCGGTCGCGACCATCTGTCGCTCGAAGTCGACACGACCACGTAGGGTGCCGAGCATCTCCCTACGCTCGATATAGCTATGCGGCAGTCCTCGGGTGATCTCGCTCAGGAGCTTCTGATTGTAGAGGACGGCAAGGTGGTCGATGAAAGCATCTTTCTGGTCGAGCTTCGGCACCTCCTTCGGGTCAAGGTCGCTGTAGCCGGCGCCCACAAGCATAGCAAGGAGGTCGGCCTTGGGGGCGGCTAGGGACTTCGCGCTACCGTCAGGAGTCGGGTCGATCTTCGGGTATACGGAGACTTGGATGTCCGACAGGTTGAGTACGCCCACCCAGGAGCCCGCCGTCAGCTCCATGCAACCGGCCTTGCGGTTGTGGCGGAGGCGGAACCACTCGGCCGGGTTTTTGCAGCCGAAGTCCTTGCGCAGCCCGATGATTTCATCGGCCTCCTCGCGCGTGATCGCCTTAGGCGTCGACGCCAGGCCGATACGGATGGGGTCATATTCCCCGACGATGATGGGCTCCCGTTCGGTCAAGGTCAGGATTCCGCGAACTTCTTGAGGGCCGGCAGGGTCACTTCGCCATCTTCCGTCAGCTGGCCGAGGAGCTCTTTCTTGGCGGCGATGTTGTCGTAATACCACTCGTCGAGCAAAGGCAGGATCTTGTCGTTGAAGGCTGCGATCAGGTCATCGCCCGTGGCCTTGCTGTCGAACTTCATCGGCATCCATGCATGGCCGATCTGGTGATCAGGGGAGAAGGCATCCGCTAGTATCTCGTTCAGCTTGATAAGGAGTTTCCGTAGCTTCACGCCACCGAGTTCGGCATGCAGGAGATCGGGCTGCGGGTCCTTGCGCTCAAACTTGAAGCGCCGGCGCAGGGCCGTGTCGAGCAGGGCGATGGACCGGTCGGCCGTGTTCATCGTTCCCAGCAGGTGGATGTTGGAGGGCAGGCTGAACTGGCAGGTTTCCCGGCCGTCGGCGCCCTTGAAGGCACAGGGGAGGGTGACCTCGATCGGGAAGTCGCCGTCCCGTCGCTTATCGGCTTCGATGAGCGTGATGAGCTCACCGAAGATCTTGCTGATATTGCCTCGGTTGATCTCATCGATGATGAGCAGGTAAGGCAGCTGCGGGTTCTTCTCCGCTTCCTCGGCCAGGCGCATCAGGACGCCCTTGCGTACTTCGAAGCTCATGCCTGAGGCGCTGGGCACCGGCTTGAAGCCGATGATGAAGTCCGAGTAGTCGTAGGACTGGTGGAAGGTCACGAAAGCCACCCGCTTATCGGCGACCAGCTTGGCGAAGTCGTCCTTTAGCGTGCCCGGGTTGGCCTTCCCGTTACAAAGCGTGACCGCGTGCGCTTTCGTGTGGAAGGTCTTCCCCGTTCCGGGAGGACCATAGAGGATGACGTTGGTGGGTTTGTTCATGGAGTTTCCCGTGACCATGCCGAGCTTCTCGGGTACGGGTGGAAGTTTATCCAAATCTAGCCCTAGCTTAGCGCTGATTTCGTCCACGTATGTCAGCCACCAGCCGTAGGACATGTCTGTAAGCGCCTTAGGGATGAGCTCAACGGCCTTGGGCACGTCGGTTTGCTGAGTGGTGAGCCAGTGAACTTTGCGGACATGTTGGTATGTCTGACGCGTTACGTCGAAAGAGTAGTCCGAAGTCACCATGCCTGCCATGTAGAGTTGGCTTTTTGCTTGGCGGGCAAAGATGATGTCTCCGGGCTTCATTTTCTTTGCAAAAAGCCAGCACATGAGGGCTTTGCCGGTCGGGGTGCGGTTAGGGTAGGTGCGATTATAGCGTTTGCTCAACTTTTCCCCTTCGAAGGTCCAGTGGGGCATCGGGCCCACATAGTAGTTATCCTTACCCCGTAGGCGCTGGGTGACATCGGACATCGAGACAATCTCGCCATTGAAGCTGACCCGACGTTCATCGACCACTTGCACCGTCCTGGAAGGATCGGCTACAAATCTCAGGACCGCCCCTTTGGGTATGCCCATATGGAAGAAGTTGAAGGTGGGCCGCCGGACCGATTCATCGTCCTCAGGATCGTCACTGCCGATCATCTCCAAGGCGGCTGCCTTGCCGCTTTCCTTTTCGGCCGGTAGGATGGCGAGTGAATCATCGGTCGGCCAATTGCCGCGGATCTCGCCGGTCTTGATGAGGGTCGGGTAATCGTTGATCCCATCCGCATCATCTTGCCCATAGCTGAAGTTCCAGAAACGCCGACCACGGGGCGCGTCGTCGGCTTCCGCCTGCTCTTCGTTCTTGGGCTCCTTGACGCGTTCGGATGTCTCATGCCAGATCTGCAGGCCTATTTCCTGAAGGCTGGGAGAGTCCTTGAACCGTTCCATCGCTTGGGCGTGGAGCTGAACGATCGGCTTATCGTCCTCGTCGAAGTAGTCCCGGATATTCCCTTCGTTGAGGCAGCCGACGATGCCGGGCTTTGCGGGATTCTGGTACAAGAAGGCGATCTTCCACTTGAGCATCCGGCTGAGCGGGTTGCGTTCCACTCGGTCGTAGTCACCGGCCTGGGAGGCTTCGACGATATCCACGATCAGCTCGCGCACCTTGGCGAATACCTCGGAGGAGGTCTTGCCTAGGTCTTCCTTCCAGCAGTATAGTTTATCGAATAGGGCCTTCCTGACTCCGGGGTCCTTCTCGAGGTTCGCCCTGGCGTAGATGGCGAACTTTATGGCGCTAGAGCCTCCGATCCCGACCGGGGTCGTTTGTTCGAGCGCATAACAGAATGATGCCTTGAAGGATTCGTCATCATCGCCGGCGCGCGCTTTCGTGTATTCCTCGAGTTTCATGGCACGGACCTTCTCGAGCGGCCAGCGGGCGAGGAAAGCCTGTAGGTTCGCGACAGATTCCGGTTGGTGGCAGATCGGCAGGGGCATGGCTAGCAGGAGATACTAAACGTGCGACCCTCACAACAGAGTTTGATAAGATTGTTATTATCCTTCAGCCTTCTGCGACCCCCATGGACTTTTCCTCCGTACAGCGCTTACACGTCGAGCAGGCGTTGGCCGATCTGGCGGCGGGGGTGTCGTTGCCGGGGTTCCGGGATTCGACGACGTATGATGTGGTCCATCAGGGCCGTCCGTTCCCGCCGAAGTTGTTGATCGCGTTGGCGCTAAAGCATGCGACGGGCCAGGTGGTGACGGGTGATGACTTCGGAGGCGGGGAGGGGACGGCTTGCTTCCGCCGACTGCGCGAACTCGGTTTCCTGATCACGGAGAAGATGGACGTCGATCGACCGGATCGCCTGGCCAAGCTGGAGTACTGGGTCGGCGTCACCGACCGGTCATGGTTCGAGTTCCATTCTGCCCATGCGACCCAGGAGGTGAACTTCTGGGCGCCCGGGGGTGAGCGTAGCTTCGGCGCTATCCCCGAAGGCGCCCTGTTCCTCTTCAAACTGAAGGCCCCGGTGAACAAGATCGTCGGCGGGGGTTGGTTCCTGAAAAGCACGACCTTGCCCCTGGAGCTGGCCTGGAAGGTCTACGGCCCAGGTAACGGATCCGACTCCCTTAAGGGCTTCCGCGACTCGATCACCCGCATGCGCGCCCGGATGGACAAGCCGACAGCCCACAATGAGGTCATCGGCTGCACGCTCCTTACGGAGTGCTTCTGGCTACCCGAGGACCAGTGGGTCGACCAACCGGCGGACTGGTCCCCAAACATCGTCCAGGGTAAGCGCTACACGGCCACCGAGGGACCAGGCAGGGACCTCTGGCAGGTCATCCAATCCAAACTCAAGGCCCGCCCTACCACCGGGGAGGTCGCCCAAGAGCAGGAGCGGTATGGCACCCCTTACATGGCCAAGCCTCGCCTTGGGCAGGCCGGCTTCCGGGTCGCCGTCATCGACGCCTACGACCGGCGCTGCGCCGTCACCCAGGAGAAGACCCTCCCGGTCCTAGAAGCCGCACACATCAGGCCCTATGCGGAGGGCGGCACCCATGAAGTCGGCAACGGCCTCCTCCTCCGGTCCGACTTCCATACCCTCTTCGACGCCGGTTACCTCACCATCGACACTGACTACCACCTCCTCGTCAGCAAGCGCCTCAAGGAAGAGTTCTCCAACGGCCGCCACTACTACGAGCACCACGGAGCCCGGGTCCCCAACCTCCCGGCCCATACCGACCTGCTCCCCTCCAGGGCCGCGATCGAGTGGCGGAACCAGGCTTGGGCAGGGTAGCTTTTTATTTTTGACGTAACCTGACATGGCGCGACGGCATTCCACGCCGTTCAGTTGCACTACGTCGCCCACGGAAACCAGGCTTCGGATGATTTCCAGCGTCTGCTTGTTTGGCCACGAGCTATAACGGTATGTGTTACAGAGTCCGTATCATTCTGATCTCCGCATTCCAGGAGATAGCGGATAGGCTCAAGGGCCTGGTAGAGGGTCGGATATGGACCACTGAGAGGGCCCCACTCGCTTTGTGAGAAGTAATGACCTCGCCAATCGATGACCTCGCAGTCTCCGTTCTCCGTGGAGCATGAAACACCGTGTACTCCTCACGGAGTACGTACATTAGGCTAGCATCATCTCCTGCCTTCAGCAATCTCAGGAGGCGTGTCTTGCTGATGCCAGTGTCTTTTATGAAGTCAGCCTTTAAGGCTGTATCGTCCAGTAGCCCTGGCCATCAGATTAAAGTGTAAGTCTCTTGTAAACTTTGAAGCACACGCACGATTTCGGACCTCAAGGTATTGCAAAGATGGGTCTAGGTGTATACCTCTAGGCGACTTCCCCATGACTTTACCTACGGAACTCTCCTCAGGCCTCGGCAAGGTTCAGAATAATACGAAGATAGGCCAGTTTCAGGCTCAGGTTTGGCTGGGGAAGGACCCCTCGAATGCCCCTTTGCAGATCTGCATGCTGGATGCGGGGTCGGTTCTCTCCGATGCCAAGATCAAAGAACTCTGGTCAGACAAGCACGGGGGGCGTCCTTCGCCGCTGCTGCTTGTTATTAATGTCAGCGGTTCAGTGAGCGTTGCCGGCCCGGTCATTCACTCGGGTGAACTCCGCATCACGCACGGGCTTGAGCCGGCGCAGGCCGGAAGGATCTTGAAGTTGGCAAAGGATTGCCCCGATCGCCACAGCGCGATTCGTCTGCTCGAGTCCGCTCTCGTCACGGTAAAGTCCGATACGCCAGGCCTGGAGAATAGCGGATTGTTCGCCGATCACGTGCTCCGCCAGTTGATGGACGCCTCCAAGGATAACCCTTATCGCAAGGAGGTCGCTTCGGCCTGCGATAAGTCCAAGGCATTGCTGGACAAGTCCGGCCGAGATCTGATCAAGGGGCTGGGATATGCGACAAAGCAGAATGATGCCCGAACGGAAATCCTCCTAGATGCCGACCAGAAAGAGGTGGCTTTGGCGGTGCTGCTTCACGAGGGAGAGCGTCCGGATTCTCCTAGCCCAGGATTTAGAGATCAGGCGCCTATCACGCACGCTATCACTCAGGCCGAACGCAAGAACCTGAAGTGGGTGATCACGATTTCTCCGGATAAGTCTATTCGTCTGTATCCCGCGGTTCTCAATGTAGGCGTAGGTCGTCGCGGTCCCTGTGAGACCTACGTTCAGCTCCATACGGGCCTTCTCAAAGATCACGATGTAGGCCTTCTCTGGATGCTGTTCTCCGCTGATGCCCTAAGTCAGGAAAAGGGCGCGGTACAGCGTCTGCTGGCCGACTCAGGGCGTTTCTCTGGTTCTCTGGCTGAGGCTTTGCGCGAGCGCATCTACGTCGAAGTCATGCCTCGGCTGGCAAAGGGAATCGCGGATGCGCGAAAAAGTACGAAAAAGGACGACGCGTTCCTTCGCGATACGCTGCAGATGGCGACCCACGTGCTGTTCCGGCTGCTCTTCATCGCCTATGCCGAGGACAAGGACCTGCTGCCGTATAAGCATTCGGCTGCATACCGCCGACATTCCCTGAAGTCGATTGCCCAAGAACTTCTCGAGACCCACCGTGAAGGTAAATCATGGGGTGAGACGAGCCGCCTCTGGGATGAGGTCAGTAACCTAAGCCGCGCGATCAGCAAAGGTGACACCTCGCTTTCGGTGCCCGCTTACAATGGGGTGCTTTTCTCCGATGACCCCGAAGACTCTCCTCACGGACATGCGATCACCAAGGTAAAGCTATCGGACTCCGTCTTTGCGCCCGCTTTGTCGGGCTTGCTTCTGACTACTACCGAGGGCGGGCAGCTGGGACCCGTCGACTTCAGGTCGCTGGGCGTTCGCGAATTCGGCACCATTTATGAAGGCCTGCTGGAGTCTGAACTCTCTGAGGCGCAGGAGGACTTGATCCTCAAGAACAAGGATGGAGACCAGATTTACGTCAGCGCCGAGAAGGCCGATAAGCCGGCCGTTTGCAAGGGGGAGTTCTACCTGCACAACAAGTCCGGGGCGCGTAAGGCTTCCGGCGCCTATTTCACCAAGGAGTTCGCCGTCGACCACCTGCTCGACCTTGCCCTAGACAAGGCGCTGGACGATCACCTCGCCAAGCTGGACCCGATGACGGACAATGAGGCTGCCGACGCGATGTTTGATTTCCGCGTCGCGGACATCGCCATGGGGTCTGGCCATTTCCTCATCTTCGCCATCGACCGGATCGAGCGGAAGTTCCGCAATTATCTCGAGAAGCGCAGGCTGGCTTCCGTGGCGCTCCAGCTTCATGACCTACGCGAGGCCGCCCGGACGCAGTTGGGAGATGACGCCGCTAAGCTCGAAAGCCGTCTCGAGGACGCCGCCTTGCTTCGCCGGCTGATCGCACGTCGCTGCGTCTACGGCGTGGATATGAACCCCATCTCGGTCCAACTGGCGCAGCTCGCCGTCTGGATTCATACTTTCGTTCCCGGACTGCCACTATCGTTCCTTGAGCATAACCTCATCCAGGGAAACTCGCTCATCGGCGTTGCCAACCAGCGCGACTTCGAGGACCTGCTCGACGACTGCAGGTTGAGCGTCAAGGGCTACCTGGACAAGGCGCTGCCCAGCATCCGCAAGATGGGAGCCATCGCTGACAAGAATGTGGCGGACGTCAAGGCGATGAAGGAGCTGCGCAACGACGCCCGCAAGGAACTGGAACCGGCGATTGCTGCCATGGATATCGCCACCTGGAACCGTGCTTCAGGCAAGGTCATCGGCAAGGATGGCGATGACCTCATGGGCCTGATGCAAGACCCGGACGCCATGCTAAGGTCCAAGCCGCTCCGTGATGCCCGTGCCGGCCTATCTCGCATCGGCTGCAGACATCTGATCGCATCCTTCCCGGAGGTATTCCTTCGTGCGCGCAGCGGGTTCGACGTGCTCCTCGGCAACCCACCTTGGGAAAAGGTGAAGTTTGAAAAGTCCATGTTCTTCGGACGTCACATTCCGGGCTATTACGGCATGGCCGCGGCGGACAGGACCAAGGCCGAGAAGGCCCTGGAGAAGACCCTCCCGAACATGAAGGATTTGCTTCAGGCGGCACAAGAAGAGGCAGAAGAAGCCTCCACCGCGCTCGGGAACCTCTATTCCGACCCTAAAGGGCGCTTCAGGTACGGCGTTTCAGCCGGCGACCCTGACTTGTTCCGCATGTTCGCTTGGAGGTTCTGGGAGCTCCTTTCCGAGGGAGGCTATCTGGGCATCGTGCTACCTCGCTCCGCATTCTCCGGTGATGGCTTGGTGGAATGGCGCACTCAACTCCTGGCCGCCGACAAGATCAGTGGCCACAATCGTGCGGACGTCACCATCACATCCGTAGTGAACAAAGGCGGCTGGGTCTTCGATGCGGTGCACCAACAATATACCGTCTGCCTGTGCTCGATCCGCAAGCGCAAGGCGGCCAACGAGCTCAAGCTCAACGGCCCGTTTGATTGTCTGTCCGATTTCAACAAGGAACGCATCCGTTTCGCGAGCTTCCCGGCAGACGAGGTGCTTGGCTGGACCGAAAGTGCCAAACTCCCCCTACTGCCCAGCGCCAAGGCTCAGGACGCCTTCCGCCGCATCCGCAAGTCACCCAACATGGTCGGAGAATACGATATCAACGCCATCTGGCACTGTAGGGCCTCCGCAGAACTTCACGCCACGGGAGACAAGGACCTTTATGATCTCACCGGCAACAAGCCAGACGGCAACCCTATGCCCGTATTCAAGGGTGAATCGTTCGATCTCTGGGAACCAGACCGCGGCTCCGAACGCTACTACGGCTGGACGAAATCGGTCGACGAGACGATCGCTGAACTGACTCGCAAGCGTAAGAGCAGTTTCCGTCGCGGTACCAACTCCCCCTGGTGGGGCGCAGACGACCGCCATATCCAGGACGATTCCACGATCGAATGCCTGCACCCACGCATCGCATTCCGGGATATCACGCGGGCAACCGATTCCCGAACCGTGCGGGCAGCTCTCCTCCCTCCCAAGGTAGTGTGCGTCCACAACGCACCAGTGCTGGTGTTCCCAAAGGGCGATAAGACACACGTGACCTACACCCTCGGCATCCTTGCCGGCAGAATCTGCGACTGGTATGCCCGCCGTTGGGTTGAGGTTCACCTCACCTTTTCCGTCTTCAACTACCTGCCTTGCCCGCGCGTGCCCGACAGCCATCCGCTCTTCAAAGAGATGGTTGCAGCCGCCGGACGTCTGGCCTGCCCTGACAAACGCTTCGCCGGCTGGGCCAAGTCCATCGGCGTCGAGCACGGGGCCCTCAAGCCGGAGGAAAAGCAGGAACTTGTCGACCGTGTCGATGCGACCTCCGCCCTCCTCTACGGCCTCACCGAGACGGAGCTGGAGACGGTCTTCTGCACCTTCCACGAAGGCTGGGATTGGAAACCGGACCACGCCCGCGTCCTGGCCGAATACCGCCGCCTTAAAGCCAAACATAGCCTTTAATCACAAACATGAGTTATCGCCCTGACTTCATTGATAATGCCAATGGCAATAGCCTGGTAAATGCCCTCAACGGCCACTTCGCCGCTGCGGCGGAACAGGGAGACCTAATCGCGGAATTCTGTATCGCGACGGCTTACTTCCGTCCGCAGGCATTCGATGCGTTGATGGACTCGCTGGAGCAGCTCCCGAAGATCCGTTTGTTACTGGGGGCTGAGCCTCTACCGGGTGGAGATGACGACATGAAACTGGGGGAAGCCGAAGACCCTGAAGAGTTCGCCGTCAGGAAAGCCGAGAAGGCCGCTCAGGCCCTACTCGAGCGACTGAAGCGTGGTCGTGACAAGCTGCCCTTCACCAAGGCAGACAGGCAGAAGATCGAGCGATTCGTCGCTTTTCTCAAGAAAGGCAAGGAGACGGGGCAAATCGAATGTCGGCAGGTCACCAAGTCGTTCATGCATGCCAAGGCGTACATCTTCCTCGGCAAAGACCGCATTCCCAAGGGGTTTGTCGCTGGATCATCTAACCTGACCCCATCGGGAATCCGAACCAGCGCGGAGCTTAACCTAGGCGTATATGAAGGCGTGCTTCCTCCCAAGGTCACGGATTGGTTTGATGCCCAATGGGAGGCTGCATCGGAACTGCCGTTACTCGAGATCTACGAAATCCTGCTTCAGCACCAGGATCCGTACTGGATCTTCATCAAGGTGTTGTTTGAGCTATACGCGGCCGACGTGCTGAGTGAAGACCAGGCGAACAACAACTTCAAGGTGCTGGAGTTCCAGCGTCATGGCATCTGGCGGGCAAAGAAGATTTTGAAGGAGCTGAAAGGCGTCATCATCGCCGACAGCGTAGGACTTGGGAAAACGTACACTGCCGGAGGAATAATCTCCGAGTACAACGAGCGTAGGCAGAGAGTATTGATCATCTGTCCGGCAGCAGTTCGCGACAGTAATTGGAACGCCTTCTTGTTGGATAAGCATCTTACGGCAGAAGTCGTTTCATATGAGGAACTGGGATGCAAGGACAGCCCCCTCATGGTGTCGACGGAAGAGATGGCAAAACTTTCGGGGTTCGGAGCAACAGGCGCGGCATACTTCCCCTTCGAGGGCGGCGTGAAAAACATCGCTGAGCGGGGCAGAAGGCACCGAAACCTGAGATATGACATCGATGAGTATGCTCTCATCGTGATCGACGAGGCGCATAACTATCGTAATCCGTACACGCCGACACGTGCCGCGGTGCTACGAAATCTTCTCTGGGGCGCCCGCCCTAAAGATCTTGTCATGCTCACGGCCACGCCCGTGAACAACTCGCTTTGGGATTTCTTCAACCTGCTGCGTTTCTTTGTCCGCCAGAATTCCCAGTTCGCCGACCGCGGGATTCCTGATCTCCAGGGGGCTTTTACCCAGGCGATGGCACGGGACGTCAACAGCCTCCATCCAGACGAGCTCTACCCGATCGTCGACGCGACCACGGTCAAGCGGACGCGCTCGTTCATCAAGAAGTACTACTCGGGTGAACTTGTGTGGGATAAGTTCGAGAAGAAGGAGGTCCCTCTGCGCTTCCCCGATCCGGTGGCGCTCACGATCCGATACTCTTTCGAGCAGCAACTGGGAGATTTCTTCTCGAGCCTGGAAGAGTGCCTGGCGCCTGCCACCGGCGAGCCGCTTATTAAGTTCTCCCGATACAAGTCCGGAGACTACCGGAAGCAGCAGGAAGATGGGCGCAGCAACTTCAACCGGACGACGATCGTCGGCCTCATCCGAAGCGGCCTATTGAAGCGTCTCGAATCTTCGGCCTACGCTTTCCATAAGACGATCGATCGCATGGTCAGGGAACACGAGGTATTCCTTAGATACCTAGGTGAAGGGAAGGTCATTCCTACGGCGGCCCTCAGGGAAATGTCTGCCGTGGAAGACGAGATGGATCGCTCCGATGACGTTGAGGCTGCGACGAAAGCAATCGTCAAGAAGTCAGGGGCCGAAAACTACAAGGATTATGACCCTCAGCTGGCCTTGGATGTCGCGGCCGACTTGGTGCACCTGAAGAAATTGAGAGACATGGTCGCGAAAGCCGCGGGCGCACAAACAGACGACAAGCTGGATCGACTCGTGGAGGCCCTCGCCGAGATAGCCAAACAAGCCGAAGAAGATGCCGGAGAAAGGGCGCCGCTCGGGGATCGCCGCAAGGTCCTGGTATTCTCCTATTTCGCGGACACGGCCGAATGGATTCACAGGCACCTGGCGAAGGTCATCGCGACCGACGACAGGCTGGCCGCTTACAGAGAGACGGACAAGCAGCTCCGTTCAGAAAACCAAGGTATCCGCCTCGGATGGGTTTCAGGCGGCGACGAGTCTGATCTGTCATCGAAGAGGGCGGCGGGAGGATTTGCGCCATATTCGACAGAATCTGGCATGCCTGATATCTACGATATCCTCGTGACGACGGACGTCCTGGCCGAAGGCGTCAACCTTCAGCAGGCCCGGCACATCATCAATTACGACCTGCCGTGGAACCCGATGCGAATGGTCCAGCGTCACGGACGTATCGACCGTATCGGCAGCAAGTACGCGAAGGTCTTCATGCGCTCCTTCTTCCCGGACGAGCGACTGGATGCCATGCTGAAGCTTCATGAACGTATCAGCGACAAGATCGCAATGGCTGCCGCTTCGATCGGCGTAACCGCCCCGATTGAAGGTACGAATAGCAGTGAAAGGGAATTCACCGATGACATGGCCGCCGTCAAGAGGCTCGAGTCGCAGGATGCTGGCCTCTACGAGCAGGGCGGAACTATCGAGTCCACTCAAACCGCTGAGCAATATCGCCAGGAATTACGTATCGCCCAGGAGGCGAAATGGCCGTCTGAACAGTCGCTAAAGGACATGCCCATGAAGGCTGGCTCGGTCACTCGTATGGGCAAGGTCACGGGATATTTCTTCCTTGGGCGCATCAAGGCGATCGTGGATCAGAAGGAAACCCAGCGCCTTTACCTCCGTTTCATCCGCACCGATAAGGATTTCAAGCCCATCAGTGTCGTCGACACAGCCGGCGTGAGCGCTCCCGTAATCGAACGGAGGGAGGCGACTTGTCTACGTCTCATCGAATGTAAGCCCGAGCAGCAACGCTTGCTCGATTCGGAAACCTTGGCCGAAGAGAATGCCTTTGATGTCTGGAATGGCATCATTCAGCCGGACATTCTGAGTGCCTGGAATTTCGAGACAGATATCGAGAACATACAGACCAAGATCGCGTTGGTCAACCGAACGGCCAAGGATTTCATCCAACAGAACTTGCGGGGCCCGGGAGTCGCGCTCAAGGAAGCTCAAGTTAATCAAGTCATCGATATTTTAGACACAGTCTGGCCCAAGCGAGAAGAGGCCCTGTTGCGTGAATGGCTTCGCGGAAACGGTGAGGATTTCGCCGGTCTCTCTCCCCAAAAGCATGCCGAGAAGATGGCCATGATGATCCTGAATATCGGGCTGCGTCCCGGGGTGAACCGCCCGCCGCTTCCGGTTGCAGGCCCGGAAGACGTCGAGCTCATTTGCTGGATGGGCATCGTGGCTACTGAGTAGCAGGTACGGGCTTTCGGTCGTGTGCTTGGACCTGGCGGCGTATTGCCGCCGGATCCTTCCTCTTTATGCGGTCTCAGTTAAAATGGCGTCCTTGCGGTGTGCCTGAAGATCGGTAGAATATCCGCATGGGCGAAGCAGATAAAATCAACCTCGAGGATGTTTTCCGCAAGCAGGGCGCGAAGCGTAGGTTCCGGAAGTTCGTGGGCCTGAAGCGTGTAACCGAGGAGGAGATTGACGAGCTCATCTCACTTAATGATGTCGTCCTGTTTTTGGAACATTTGGAGTTGGCCGGCAGGGCTGTATTCGAAACAGGGTGGGGCGCCCTGCATCACGGAGCCAGTGGCAGGTTCGGGCTTTATTACTTCGACGGCCAGTATTTCGCATCACTAAGCGGCGATTGTTACGATAACCGAGTAGGCCCATTCAAGAAGCCCTTCGAGGCCATCGAAAGATTCCGTGGCGTGTTCGAATTCGTTTACGAGGAGGAGCACGGCATTTCTGGGGCGATTCACTTCAGCACTAATTGGATTGATGCTGGCCCCGGGCGTGTCTCGACCCGTATGGCTGAGAAGTATTTCGAGTACCTCACCGGCCTTGCCAGATCCCCGCTCAGCTTTTACTGGTGTGAGGCCCAGCCTGGTGAGCTATTCAAGGACCCGTTCCACGATGAAAAAGGGAAGGCCCTCCTCCAGTTTCATGAAGCGATTAAGAACGGCAACCTCGACCTCCTCGCCATTGCTCAAGCAACGCTCGAAGGCCCCAAGAAAACGCCACTTGTGTCGGATCACCTCCTCGGCGATGTAGCGAAATACTTCAACAGCGCTTTCGATTCATTCCTGATGAAGGTCCCCTTGGACGCCAAAGGTAAGCTGAAGGCTCATGCGACAGAATGGGTCAGGCTTTGCCTGCCAAAGCGAGTCGGCAAGAAGACCCTTGTTGCCGTCATGCGAATCAAGAACCCGGAGAGCCTGATCGAAGACTTCATCCCCGCGTCGGTCAATGATGATAAGAAGCAGTAAATCCGGGACAGCCCAAGCAGGGGTTAGACACCCGCTTAATACTGTCCGTCCTAATTAATATGAGCAGAGCGTATTTTAGCTCGCCGCACATAATCTGGCTTAGGTTGGCTACATTGAAGCTCAATCTAATGGAAGCCCCATCGTGCCCTATCCGGCCGAGCGAGGACATATCCCTCTCAAAAGCACCGAAATCGAAGTATCTGGAGTGATTCGGCTCAGTGACGACCTGTCAGGTCTTTAAATCGTGTTCGGATAATCAAATCATTACAAAAGGATGCAGGAGGGTCTAAGCTTTAGTTCAAGGAGGCCTGTAGGGTGGGGTAGCGTGCTATTGACCCTTTGTCTGTTATTGCTGGGAATAATGACAGGATGAGCACCCCTTATCACGCCAAGCTTTGGGCGATGGAACTCGAGCGCCGGGCGGAGATCGGCTCCTCAGAGACGTTCGCCCGCGCTCTGAGCGACGCCAAGGTCGACTTGAATCCCCACCAGGTGGCGGCGGCGATGTTCGCCGTCCGCTCGCCGATCGCTGCCGGGGCCATCCTGGCAGATGAAGTCGGTTTAGGTAAGACGATCGAGGCCAGCCTGTTGCTCGCGCAGAAATGGGCCGAGCGGAAGCGCCGCCTGCTCGTCATCGTGCCTGCGAATCTGCGGAAGCAGTGGAGCGTGGAACTGATGGATAAGTTCCACCTGCCGTCCGTCATCTTGGAGAACAAGGATATCCGTCTCCAGGCCCAGCAGGGGAACTTCAACCCGTTCCGCCAGGAGGCCATCGTCATCGTCTCCTATAACTTCGCGGCCAAGCACGCCCACTATATCAACCCCAAGACGGGCGGGCCGGGCTTCTGGGACATGGTCGTCATCGATGAAGCGCACCGTCTGCGTAACGTCTACAAGCCGAATAATAAGCAGGCCAAGGCGATCAAGCAGGCCGTCGAGCCGTTCTTCAAGGTGCTGCTCACCGCGACTCCGCTGCAGAACTCGCTGCTCGAGCTCTACGGCCTCGTCAGTATCATCGATGAATACCAGTTCGGCTCCCTCGAGGGCTTCAAGGCGAGGTACGCTTCCGGCCCTTTGGAGGAAGCCACGGCCGCCGAACTGCGCGATCGGCTGCTGAAGATCTGTAAACGCTCGCTGCGGCGCGACGTGAAGCAATTCGTCAAGTTCACCGACCGCCGCGCCATCGTCCAGCACTTCGAGCCTAATCCGGACGAAGTCCGCCTCTACGAGATGGTCGACGAGTATTTGCGGCGCCCGCGTCTATATGCACTGCCGGACAAGCAGCGTGCCCTGATGACGATGGTGCTGCGCAAGCTGCTGGCTTCGTCGAGCTTCGCCATCGCTCATACTCTGGCGGGCCTCTGCCTGTCGTTGGAAGAGATGATCAAGCGCGGCGAGGGCGCCGTCGATGTCACCACGACGGTCGCTGAGGACGTCGACGATCTGCCCGACCTCATCGACGAATGGGAGGAAGATGAAGAGGGAGACGGCGTGCCGAAGGAGAAGCTGGTGCTGAGTGCGGCGGAAGTGGCCGAAGCCAAGCTGGAACTGGCCAAGGTGAAAGAGTACGCCGAGCTGGCGGCCTCCGTCAGCCAGAACTCCAAGGGCAAGGTCCTCCTGGAGGCCCTGAACGCCGGCTTCGCCGCAGCGACCAAGGCTCAGGCTGGTCAGTCGACCATCCACAAAAAAGCCATAATCTTCACCGAGTCCAAGCGCACCCAGTCCTATATCCTGACCGAGCTAGAGCAGTCGGAATACAAGGGTAGGGTAGTGTTGTTCAACGGCTCAAATAATGACGATAACTCGAAGGCGATTTACGCGCGCTGGCTGGCCGCCAATCCGGGGCAGGCTTCCGGATCCAAGAGCGCGGATATGCGCGCAGCGTTGGTGGACTACTTCCGGAATGATGCGGACATCATGATCGCGACCGAAGCGGCGGCCGAAGGTATCAACCTGCAGTTCTGCAACCTGGTCATCAACTATGACCTTCCCTGGAATCCCCAGCGCATTGAGCAGCGCATCGGCCGTTGTCATCGTTACGGCCAGAAGTGCGACGTGGTGGTAGTCAACTTCGTCAATAAGTCGAACGCCGCCGACCAGCGGGTCTACGAGTTGCTGCAGGCTAAGTTCATGGTCTTCGATTCCGTCTTCGGGGCTACGGACGAGGTGCTGGGGCAGGTCGACGCCAGCGGCGTGGCCTTCGAGCGTCGCGTGATGGAGATCATCCAGACCTGCCGCACCCCGGAGGCCATCCAGGCAGCCTTCCAGAAACTGGAAGCCGAGAATGGCCAGCAGATCAAGGACGCCCGGCAGCAAGCCAAGGTCGACCTGATGCGCAACTTCGACCAGTCGGTCATCGAGAAGGTTCGTGTCGATGCGGAGCGATCGTTGGACGTCGTCGCTCGCAAACTCTGGGCGTTGACCCGTTATATCCTGAAGGATGCGGCGGATTTTGAGGAGGGACACCACCGGTTCGACCTGCGGAAGCAGGTCGTGTCCTTGGAACTGGCTCCGCTTGGTGCCTATGAGTTGGGCAAGGACACGAATGGCATGGTCCATGTCTACCGCATCGGCCACCCGCTTGCCTTGGAAGTCATCAACCGTGGCTTGTCGATGCAGGTACCGGCGGCCTCGCTGACCTTTGACCTCTCCGGCCATGCGATGATGGTCGCCAGTCTGGCGGGTTACCGTGGCCGCAGCGGCTGGCTGCGTCTGAGCAAGTTGTCCTATGACTACCAAGGCAGCGCCGGGGAGGATCATCTGTTGATCTCCGCTTGCCTAGATGGGGGCGAAGCCTTGCCGGAGGAGTCGGCCCGCGCCCTGTTCGACCTGACGGCGTCCGTGGTTGGCCCCGCGAGTGCGGCGCCCGCCAGCGCGGTCGATGGGCTTAACGCGGCCGAAGAAGCCGCGTCGTCCAGTCTGCGCAAGGGACTCGACGAACGAAACCAGAAATTCATGCGCGAAGAGATCGCCAAGGTCGAAGCCTGGACGGCCGACCAAAAGGCAAAGTTCTCGATCCACTACGTCGAGTTGGAGAAGAAATTCGTCGAGCTGGGCCGGCAGATCGCGCGTTGCACGGATTTCAAGGAGGAGCTGGCGCTCGAGGAGGAGAAGGCCCGCGTCCGGGCCAGGATGCATAAAGAAGAGGATGCTAATCGCGAGCAGGTCCGCCTGTTGGAAGAAAAGTCCGCCGCGATCCTGAAGGCCAGCAAGCGCCGCCTCAGTCCGGACGAGACCCTGAGCCCGGTCTTCCTCGTCCGCTGGACGTTGGCTTAGTCGTCGCCTTCGAAGATGCTGCCCATGCCGTCGTCGTTCCCCTCCCAGTCGAGGAACTCGATGAACTTTATGGCGAGCTTTTCGGTTTTTGGCTTGGTTGTCTCATCCCGGATTTCTTCGGCGAGGGCTTTGGCTTCTTTGTAAAGGTCGGCGCCTCTTGGGATGAAGCCCCAGTTTTGCTGACGGTATTTGAGGAGGAAGAACAAGGCCTCCAAGGAGTTAAATGTGATAATCGGCCTATTCGGATAAGCCGATGTTAGTATCGTGAGGCAGATACTAAACATGGCCTCGGCTTGACCGTCGTCGATCTCGTGGAGGGTTTTTTCGTTGAACTTAATCAAGTTCCGCAGCGCCTTCATCCAGTAGTTGGGGGCGGTGGAGTCAGGTGTCTTGCGCTGAAAGGCTTCGAAGAAGTCGAGGAACTGCCTTGGTTCGGACATGCACAAGCCGGCGATATGCAGGCTCACTTCATCGACCGCGGCCTGAGGCCCGGTGATGTCCTCGATGGCTTCATCGACGAAGCCAGTTGGGCAGCCGAGGTACCACCACCCGGCGGTCTTTTTGATCCAGCCGATGGCCTGACGGTCATAGGGATTAAGCCGAATCCATTTGCGCATGGCCGTTGCGATACGTGCCAGGAGCGCTTGACCGTCCGCACGGTAGGGTTCTGGCGGGGTCGCGTCACGCCCCATCGGGGTATAGAGCACGAATTCGTCCTTAGGGACATTTACGCCATACCCCGCTCGATAGTTTTCCGACGAGAGCGCCTTGTTCAGGCGCTTCACTGTATCTTTGCATGCGCTGGTGATGTCGTCAGCGGCCGCGTCTTCATCAAGCCATTTACGTAGTTTGAGCAGGTCGCTTTGGCAGTTGCGCCATAGCTCCGGCGCCGCTTTGAGATCAACTGCCCGATCTGGGCAGCCTCGGGGTTGTCCCTTCGGGGCTGCGCAGGCCAGCATGCCTTGCCAGTCGAGGACGCTTTCAAAGAGTCCGGGCGCTTTTGAGGCCACGGTAACGGTGGCGAAGCCTTGGCCGGGCCGGGCGCGGACATTGACCTCAAGGGGAATATCTTCCTTCTGCCGCGTCCCCGGCTTGGTGCTGACTTGTCGGTAGATCCACTTGTCGGTCTGGGTACCCTCTGGGCGCCGCAGGGTGAGCCGGATGATGTCCGCGCCTGCCGCCAGTTTAAGTCCGCCGATCGGAGCTGAATTTCTATACTCCTTGCCGGCGTCGATCAGCTCCGCCGGCAGAACTTCTTTCCAGAGGTTCTCGCGGTTGCCGCGTTTGTCGGCACCAATGTAGTGGAGCTCGAGCGATTCCATCTGCTCAAGCCAGGTCGGCCAATCGTTGGCGGCGCCTGCGGCGGCCCACGCAGCGCCTGTGGCAATCATTCCTTCTTCGATCTCAATCCGGTTGAGTTCTAGTCTGGCTTGGATCAAGTCGCCCAGCCTCACGCCATCAAAGCGCATGTTAACGAGCGGGCCAGTGATGATCAGCCCTAGGTTACGCTTGTAGGGGCTATGGCAGGCGACCGACTCTACCTCCTGGGCGATTAGGGTCAGCGTCTTGGAGAGCGAACTTTCACCGACGAGTGGCGTCTGCCAGGGGTAGAACGGCTCGTGTAGCCGTAGGTAGGTCTCGGTGCTTGCCGATGTCACCTTTGCTTTACCAGCCAGGGTGTCGTTGGCCCAGCCGACGGCTAAGGTTTGCGGCAGGGGGGTTCTCAATGCCTTGCGGAGGATGCCCCAGCCGGTGGGCGCTAGTTTGTTTCGTCGCAAACTAGCATCGCTGACAGGCACATTCCAGTCGGCCTCATCAGGACCTTCGCGGGTATCGACGGGAACTTGGGCCACGGACCAGGCCCCGAAACTGGTGTCCACGACAGTGATATGGCCTTTCCCCAGGGTTGTTTCGTTGGCACGGCAATACCCGATCACCGCCGCAATCGAGCGGGGTACCAGCACGAGCTTGGAGTTGCGGACGGCGGAAAGGATCGCCTGTTGCCCGCCGACCCCGAGCGCGTCGGGAACGACCAGCCCGATTTGTTGGTCGGACTTGCCGAGGTCATCGATTTGCTGGGCTATCAGTTTGGCGGCCCCAATGGAAACCTCACCGGCGCCATCCGGCTTCCAGGAAACCGTTTGTTCGGGGAGCTTGCCCCACTCGGTCTCACCTGCGCAGAGCATCTCGAATAGGGCGCAAAGGGGAACGCGGCCGGACCCGTTGGCCGGGTTACCGAGAGGCGGCGTCTGAGCCTCCGGGGGCCAGGCTAAGGCCCGTCCGCGACGATGGGCATCGGCTTTTTCTCCGGTTAGAGGCTTCTCGCCGCGCTGCAGAGGGAGGAGCGCCGTTGGTATGCCATTTTGGATGGGTTGGGGTTTCGCGATACGATGGCCCGGGACAATCGTTGCCGACCAGGGTTTAGCCCCCAGGAAATCCAAGCCAAGGCCGGCGTCGCTCATCGGAAAAGGGACTCCGTAGAGAGTTTAAGCGTCGAGTGCAGCGAATCGATCACTTGGGCGAATTCAGCTTCGTCGAGGATGCCGGTATTCATCGGCAGTCGTAGTCCATGAATAGGGACGCCGGATGATCGGTCGGTGCTACTGGTCCCGGCTCGGGCTTGGGAGTGCGCGGTCACCAACAGACCTCCGACGCGCTTCACGGGGATGTTCGGCTGGCCCGCGTACTTGGACATGGCCTGTCCAGCTCGGGGCAGAGAAGCCTGCCAGCTGGCGTCGTCTTCGGTCCAAAGTGTGGCCCAGATGGGCAGGACGGCGGCTTGCTCCGGCCACCAGAGGGCAAGGTCGCACCCGGTCACGCCAATCGACCCCAGCAGGCTTTGCTCATCTTCGAGTAGTGCCTTCAGCGATTCGGGGCTGGTTGCTTCCAGGTCATGGCTATCAATCAGGTAGGCCTGCCCCCATGGGGTCCGGAAAGGCCCAGCGGAGGCTTGAGCCCCGAGCCATCTTCCCCGATCCGCTTCCTTGCGATAGAACGGGGTGCTCAAGGCTGCCCCGGGCCAGAGGCGCAAGAGGCAGCAGCTGATCAACTGGCCGACGGTCTCGCACCACAGCGGTCGGCGCCAAGTCCAGGCATCGTCCTTGATCTTTTGGTAGCGGAGCAGTTCCCGGTAGGCTCTGTAGGCAATTTTATACCTGGGCTCCATCGACAGGGGGTAGTTTGCGGAGGCCGGATGCGACAAGGACGCATGGCGAATGTCGCGCAGGTTATCGGATGCGAGGAGTGATTGATTCTCCTTGGCCAGCTGCGCGACGGCACGTGCGCGCGTCCCGGTAAGGGCGGTCTTGGTCTGCTTCCGTCGCCAGGATTCGGCGCGTTTTTGAAGCGCAGCCATGGTCCAAGTAGCCACTTTGTTTTCGAGGGTCTCATGCGAGGGCCTGCGTTGCACGGCCAGGAGCAGTTGCCGCGGACCGGCCTTCTGGGCTGGCGAGTTGCCCGGCAGCTTGGCGTAATAGCGGATACAGGCCGGATCCAGTTCTTGGACGCGCCCGACCGGAGTGGCCTCGCGGACGCGCACAAGGATGCGTCGGGGTGCCTCGCCGATGGCCTGTAAGGCGCGAAGCAGGTGCCGGTCCTGGGCCATCTTGATGATGAGCTCCATGCGCGGCTCCGCCGTCTTTGGATCGATCCAGACGGCCTGGGCCTTCGCCCACGTCCTCCGGATCATCGTGCGTACGTCGGAATCATCCGCCGTCGCTTCCGTGTGGCCCAGCTCCTGGAAGGTATGAACCATCCAGTTGATCAAGGCATCCAGATGGAGGGCGTCGGGCAGGTGTTGCTCCGCGTCGTCGGGCGGACGATGCAAGACGGCGCGCTGCGTAAGGTGCCGAGGCTCCCCGCCCTCGATGGTCCAGCGGAGGTCCAAGTCATGACGGCCTTCACGCGTGGCATTACCGCAAGGGACATGCCAGGCTTGGAAGTCCTGGCCTAACCAGCGAAAAGCCAAGCCGGCTTTAGGGGCAAGGCCGGCCCCGTCGAGCCAGCGGGGCGGCTTGGATCCAAGTGGCGTGAGGGAGCGAGGCGAGCCGGCGCCGTCCACAGCAGGGACTGCGGAGGGAGAAAATCCGCCGGGCAGCAGATAGCCCCAGGGCTCCCCCGTGAAGTTCGCGCCGGCAAGGCTCATCCCTTGGAACGATCGAGGCCGCGCCAGAGGAAGGTGCCCGAATGATGTTCAGCCGCCGCCTCGAAAGCTTTCATCAGCGCGGCGTCCTCGGCCTGCTTGATGACCTTCTTGATGGCCTCCAGGGCTTCTTGGTTTCCTTCCAGCTCGAGCCCGCGCAATTTGGGCATGATGCGCTGCTCAATCTGGTCCGCCATGGCTAGTTGGACGCGGTTACCTTCGCGCGGGTAGTTGCCGGCGTAGGCGAGGATGGCCTGATGGACGCGGTGGGCGAACGGTTTGCCGACTTGCTCCATCGCATCGTTGAGCTCGCCGATCCAGGCGTTAATCTTCTTTTCATCCGCGGCGGAAAGGTCGGGCTCGCACCAGAGGCGCCAGGTATCGTAGGCGAGTCCGCTCTTCTCAGGCGTCGCGGGCGTCGGCGCTTGGGCCGAGGCCATCTTGGCCGGCCGACCGAAGCGCAGTACGCAAGCGCGGTCGAGAACCTTGTCCGACAGGCTTTGGGTGGATTCGTCTTCGTTCATAGTTCCCGTGAACAGGAGGTTGCGACCGGGGTAGAGGCGGATATTATGTTCTCCTTCCCGAAGGCTCCCCGTGTCGAGGGCGATCTCGACCGGATCCCGACTCCGCGCGTCATTCTCGGTGTTCAGGATCGACCGTCGGGTCTCGAGTTTGCTGAGGAACTCGGAGAAGTAATACTCGACGCGAGCGAGATTCATCTCGTCAAGCAGGACGAGCAACATGCGGTCGTCTCGCTCGTGATTCCAGTCGGCCGGCAGATTCCAGTCTGGTCGGTTGTAGCGCTCGAACTGGACCATCGCGCGGGCTAGCTCGGTCGCCTTGTAGCGGCCTTCCAAGTGGTTGAAGAAGCCGAACAAGTCCTGAGGGCTATCCCAGCGCGGCTGGACGGCAAGGGAGACCATGTGGATGCCCATGGCTTCGGAGTAGCGCTTGGGGAGGAGGGATTTGCCGGTGCCGGAGATGCCGGCGAGCACGACTAGCGGCGACATGTCCGCGGTCTTCAGCGCAGCATGGAAAGCGTGGAGAACGCGTTTGGGATACTGTAGGCCATACGATTCCAGGTAGGAAGCCGTGGCCTGCAGCGCCGCCTGCTCCGCCTCCTTGGCCTTGGGCTTGGGGATCGACCGAGTCGGCAAGGCCGGGAAAGACAGTGGCTCCCAAAGGTCCCGGTAACGATCTTCTCCGGACGCTTGAGGGTGGACCCGCTTCAGGTCCGCTTCGATTTTCTGTAACAAGGCGGTCAGCGTGTCCCGCCACTTCTCGAGACTGGCAAGCTCGGCCTTCAGCCGCTCCACTTCCTTCTCCAGTCGGAACTTCCCGTTTTCGGCGTCCGCAAGTTGTCGTTTGGCGCTGTCGAGCGACTTGAGGGTCTCATCAAGGCTGCCTTTGGCGCGCTCGAGGATGTTCTCGGTCGCCGCCTGGGTGGTCTTTAGGCGGTCCAGGTCGATGGTGCGCAGGTTGATGTCGTTCAGCACGCCGTTGAGGTGAAGCGTGCGGTCGGCGATATCTTGCTGCAGTTGCGTGAAGCGCGTGTTCAGGTCGGAGACACTGGCGGTAAGTTCGGCCTTCTGGCTGGCGAGACTGACGACTTTGGCTTCCTCGGCAGCCACGTCTTTACCGGCCCGGCTCAGTTCAGCCATCAGCGACTCAAGTTTCGCGGTCTGGGTGATGATCTCCGCGCGAAGGCCTTCCTGCGCCTTCCGGTCAGCTTCGATCCGGACCAACTCCGCCTTTTGTTCGCTTAGCCAGCGCCTGGTCTCCTCGGCCTGGCTCAAGACGATCTGGGCCCTTCCGATGGTCTCGTTTGCATCCCGCAGCTGGGATCGCTTGAGCGCCAGTTCGGTTTCCAAGGCCTCGAACTCGCAGGCTGCTGGCAGGTTGCGCTCCTTGCGCTTAAAATTAAGGTATTGGGTCGTGGCTAGCGCGGAGAGCCCGGTCGCGGTGCCCCAGAGACCAGCTTGGATGAGGAATGAATCGTTCATGATTATTTCTTTATGGTGGCGGCGCGGAGGGCGCTGAGTTCTGCCTCGAGCTCAATTTTCTGCGCAAGCAAGACGCGGAGCTGGCCTTGGGCCGTCCCCAGGTTCTTGGAGAGGCGTTCGAGCTCCTTGAGCGAAGCGTCTTTCTGCCCGGCTAGCAGGGCGATGTCGGCGTTCAGCGTGGTTCGTTCACCGAGAAGTCGCAACAACTCGGACCGGGCATCTTCAAGCAAGCGCAGGTCGAACTTCTTCTTCTCCAAGCTCGCGATTTCAGCCGTACCGTCGGCCTTTGCCTTGGCTTGCACCTTGATTTCGTCGCGTATGGCCGCCAATTCCGGGCTCTTGAGGGCCAGCTCAGCTTTTACCACGTCAAGCTGGGCTTTGGTCTTATTGAGTTCGTCGATGGTGTTTTGGGTCTTTTGGAGTTCGGCGAGGGCTCTGCCCAACTTGGCCTGGGTCAGCGTGAGCTCCTCCGCGGCGGCCGAGGCTTTGGCGATTTTCTGATCCGCGGCTTTTTCAGCCTCACCGAACTTGGCCCGGCTTTCGATGAGGCCAGCGATGGCTTTGCGGCTTTCCGTCAGGCGGGCGTTCAGGGCGGCCTCCTCGGCGTGAAGTCCTTCGAGGCTGAGGTTGGCGGCGTCGGCTTTCGCAATGGTCGCCTTTGCTTCTGCCAGCTTCGCTTGGGTCGAAGCGACTTCCTTCCGGATGGCATCCAATTCATCCTTCTGGGATTTGAGGTTGGCGATCTCGGCCCGCAAGGCGGCGGCCTCCTGCAAGAGCACCGATTTATCGACGAGCTCCTTCTTCTTCGCGTCGTAATCCTTGAGGTCGACGGCGAGATAGAGCATCACCGCCAAGTTGGCTGCCAGGATAAGCGGGAACGGGATGGCGGCTAGCCATCCCCTGAGCCTGGATTTTCCGGATTCAATAGTGGTCATGTCGGGTAGGCGGAAGAATCCCCGACCGATGGATAAATGCGATAATTTTGTCGTTGTAGGTTCTACAATCTTAAGGTGCGGGGTGCCCAGCGAAGTTCGCGCCGTGACCGACGGCGATTTCCAGCCCGGCATCCGGTGGAACTTGTATAATACTTAAGCAAAAATACGGTTGTCGCTTGAGGGGTGCCTTGGGCGAGGCAGGATAGGGCGATGAAGTTCGAGCTTTGGGCGCTGACGGCGGCGATGGGTTGCGCGGTGATCGCGGGTTTTTGCAACTGCGAGGAGCCGGAGGGATTTCGTTGGTATGAGCCTAACAGACGGTTGACGCCTGAGCAGATCGTCGCCGACGTGCTCGCCCGTCCGATATGTTCTCGTGATGGTGTCTGCCATGCGGAATACACAAATTTGATCTCCGATTACGCCGGCGCCCTTGGCGAGGTCATGGTCTTAGAGCAGAAGCGTACGCACCCCGAGCGGGTGCGGTTATTGAAGCGACTGATGAGGGAATTAGATGTGTTCACCGGGAGTTATTGTGAAGCGGAGCACCTGCGAGTGGGTGGGAATTCGTGGATTGTCCCGATGGGCGATTGCGTGAATAACCAGTTTCTGTTGCGCGCCATCGTCGATGGCTTGCCTGCCAATCCGGTTGAACGGAGATTTCCAAGGGTGGCCTTGCCTCGGCTCAGGTCTTTGGCCTGGCGTCTCGAGGGAATGAAGTATGATAACTATGAGCGGTTTAGTCCGGAGGACGATGAGATATTCCGAAACGAATGGATCGCCTATTATGTCGAACACCGCCAGGTCATGATGACCGACTGGTCGGCTCTCGAGAAGACCCTTGGGGAGCTACCTACGCCGATCGCCAATCGAATCATCAGGTATCTCGAGTGGCGTCTCGATATCGGGCTGAACGCTTGCTACCAAGATTACTTCAAACCAGGCTACCATATCTGGTGAAGGCCCAGCGAACAGGAAGACTGATACCTGGTTGAATATTCAGCCCTCGAAGTCGACGTCGAGGAGGCCGGGGAGGTGGGCTTCCTCGATGGTCTTACCGTAGGGGGATTTCATGACGGCGCCGTAGAGGAGCTTGGCGGCGTCCAGCGCGGTGCAGTCGACAGGGGCTTCGTCCAGCATGGCCACGACTTGCTTGTAGTTACGGTAGTCGTCCCATGCCGGGTCTTCCTTGGTCCAGGATTCCTGGCGGAGAAGCCAGCGTCCGCGGCCGGCTTGGACAATCCAGTAGGAGAGGCGACCGTTGTGGTAGGGGGACTGCGACCACGACCCCATGATGACGAGCTGCCAGTCGAGCTTGCGATGGGGTACGTACCGACCGAGGTCCGGCGGGTTGTTGCCTTCGATGCCAAGCGTGATGCGCATAGCCTCATGCTACCCAATGCAAGGTAGAGTTCAACCCGCCCTCGGCCACACCTACTTAATGGGGCCAGACCCTATTAATGGGGTCAGGCCCTATTAACATGACCTGGCACCAGTTGCGGTCCGGCAGGGTGACTACTAGCCAACCTTTCGCTGACTAGTTTGACTGAAGTTCAGTATCTTCGTCCGGGTCTTCCGGCCAAACTTCCTGGGTGATGGCGTCGATATCCTCGCCGTCGAGCAGGGTGTTGTCGGCCGGGGTGAACTCGCTGTAGGGAGGTTCGGTGGCATCCTCGGCGGCTTTGACCGCGGTAAACCAAGCGCGGACGAGGCTGGTCCAGAGCGGGCGCCCACGGAGGTTGCCTTTGGCGACCCATACGAGAGGTACGGTACCCTCGTCCCAATCCGTCCTTAGCCATAGGACGTCCCATTGTTTGGTGTCATCAGCCCCGATCCGAATCCACTGGTTCTCCTGATGCCCCATCCCGTGGTAGATCATGGCCCGGAAGACCAACCGGGTAGACTTCGGGGAGAGCCCCGGATCCTGGTCCTGGTAGCAGTTGAAGAAGCGCGGCGGAGTCATGGGGTATGGTCGAGGGGCTGCTTCAGGCTCCGTTGCTGCGCGGCTTCTTGAAAGGCCGCGTATAGACATAGGGTCCTTCGATATGTTCGCAGACGCCACCGTCCCCATGCTCGGTTTGAAAGCGGATACACCGGCGATTCTTTCCAACGATACGATAAGTATAGCGATAGCGCCAGTCCATGTCACGCCCCGCTAGCCTGGCTCTTCGATCCGTGCAGACCTGGGAGAGGCAGAACTGGTCGATGTTGCCTACGTCTACGCCGCAAGCCTGAAGAAGCTCCATCGGCTCGAGGTCATCAAAGCGTCCTTCGCCGGAGTGAACGTCATCCACCAGGGCGATCCGGAATGACGCCGGCGAGGGGAAGGCCGCCCGGGCATCTTCGATGGTCTCAAAAGCGCCCGAAGTTTCGTCCATGGTCTCCGTGTTATGCGTCCTTACAGGTGAACGCAATAGGTAAGGCCGAGGGGCCGGATAGGGGGTCCCGTTGCCTCGCCAGTCAGGCGGGTGCCAGGGCTTTAAGATTGTAATTTTATTAGAAAATACTGAGATGGAGCGATGGCCATTGACTACCAGAAGGTGCTGGAAAATCCGGAGGTGCTGGCGTGGGCCCAGGCCGCCTGTCCGGATTATCGGGACTACCTAGAATCGGATGGCGAAGCGTACGCCTTGGAGCGACTGGCGGACTGGTTGCCGGATAATCTGCTCGATCACGCCGACCAGGTCCTCTGCCTTGCCTGGGACGGGGACTTCCCCGGAAATTCCGGGGCTCTCTACGTGCAGGAAACCAAGGGAATGTTCTTCATCTCCAGCAGTGATTATGAGCCCAGTGGCCCGTACCTGACGTTGGACGAGGTTCTGGACAAAGACTACTTTGAGATCACCACGCCGAACCCCGAACTCTCCGGCACCATCCCTCATGACCTGATGATACTGGTGGCTGAGGGGGTTTGTGACGAGGATTCGACGATTCTGATCAATGACGTGACCTACCTATGGCACGAGGGAAAGCTGGTACCTGAGTCGAGCGTATAACCCATGATCCCTATACCGACCGGCTGCGCGCGTTTCCTTTGCTATGGCTGGATCATCACGGGGATCCTTTTCCTGCTGGGCGTGAACAAGAACGGAGAGGATCTGTCCGGGGCTGGGCTGTTCGCCGTGATCACCGGTCTCTGGGGTCTCTACGTCACCCGCCCGCGCAAGGATTGAACCCGCCCATCCGATAACCCGACAACCGGCCCGCGCAGCGGAGCCACACCCTATTAATGGGGTCTGACCCTATTAATATGCCCTGGCACCAGTTACCGCCAGATCGAGTGAAGGCCGGTCCTACTTCGAGGCCTTCTTGCCTTCGATGAGCGGGGCGAGGGCGGTCGCCCAGCCGCGGGCGTGGGCTTCAAGGCCTTGCTGGTTGAAGTGCACGGAGTCGCTGAGCCAGCCTTGTGTGTGGTAGGTGTCGGTCTCAGGGCCAGCGAAGACGTCCGGGATGGTGGCGATGACTTTGTTCTGGCCGGCGATGATCGCGGCTTGTCGCGCGGGGGTCGCCACGGAGCTGGGGTGGAAGGAGGCTCGCGCGATGCCCCAGGGCAAGGAGAGCTTGGCGTCGGTCCGGGATTGTTGGATGAGGCTGCCGAGGAGCTGGGCGTAGCGGTCGGCCGAGGTGCCGGCGATGGAGTCCGACTCGCCTTGGTGCCAGAGGACGGCCCGCGCCTTGAACCGTTTCTGCGCCGCGACGAGGGCGGTCTGGAGCCGGGGATAGCCTTTGCCGCCCGGGGCCCAGTAGGCGACCGCGGTGGACCCGACGCCGACGGAGATGAAGCCGACGGGCACGTCGTAGCGTTGGGCGAGGAGGTCGCCGAGCAATGGCCAAGGGGAGCCGCCCGCGCCGGTGGCGCCGGGCTGCGGGTCCTTGCAGGGTTGCCAGCGGCCGGCCGCGAGGTCGAAGGCGGCGACGCGTTCATCGGTGGCCTGCTGGCCGGGCTTACCGTGGTTGGCGGAGTTGGATTGGCCGCAGGTGATGAAGACCTCGCCGACGCCGACCCGTTCGACCGTGGTCTGGGCGATGAACGCGCCGTCGCGCCGGGCGCGGAACTCGAAGTCGTACCAGCCGGCGGGGAGGTCGACCTCTTCGCCGGCCTTGGTCCAGTCGCGGGCGACCCGACGGTCCTTACGGTCGAGCACCCGGACTTCGACGTCGGCCCGGTTGATGCTGGCCGCGGTCAGGATCCGGGCACGGCCGGCCGCATCGCGTTGGTAGACCGAGCGCTCGAGCGGATCGAGGATGCGCAGAGAGTCCGCCGGTTCGGCGGCAAACGCCGTCAACGCCAGGGCGGCGGTCCAGAAAAGGAAAGAGCGCATCATCGGGGTGGGGTATCCAGATTCAACCCCATGGGCTGGCTTCGCCAACCGCAAACCGCCCGCGCGCTCTGCGCGCGTAGGTAGGGACCAGCGTCCCTGCTGGTCCTCGGGATGGGTCGGCGATTCGGCATGAGGTCAGGCGCATCATCGCTTCGCGAGATGAAGCCAGACCCCATGCCTGCGGCCGACCGTGACGGTCAGCCCTACCTGAGATGCACAGGGGACAAGTGGGCATGGTGACATGTGGGCGCGGGGAGTACCTGCTGCCCCTACCCGTGGCTGAATGATTTCACCTATGGTTCGAACCCCAGTACGGGAGGGTTGCTTGGGCGGTTCGACTTCGCGTTTCAAATTACCTTCGAGATGTGGGCGAACTTGAAGTCGCAAATTGCGACTTCAAAGGGACGAGGTGGGAGTGGGGTTGCAGCGCATTCCACCCTATTATGTCACTCTATGACAAGCCGGTCGGTAGACGGCTGAAGCGGCGTGAGGTAAGGTGGTTTCACTATGAGCTACGATCGACGCGAATTCCTCAAAACCCTCACCCTGGGCGGCATCGCCCTCTTCACCGCGGACTGGACCAAGCTGGTCGAAGAGGCCAAGGCGGCCTCGGCCGGCAAATTGCTGCCGGCTCTGCCAGGCGAGAAGGTCGATCCGGAGAGCGACCAGATCCGGGCCTTCTGGAACGACTCGTCGGGTTACTTCGAACTTTGCCTCAACGGTACGATCTACGACGAGGTGCCGGATTTCGACGACGAGGGCGATGAGGAGTTCGACGATTCGGATCTGTGCCAGGAGGATGACGAGTCGGATGAGGACTTCGAAGCCCGCGTTCAGGAGGCCCGGGATGAATGGGAGAGCGAGCATTCATCCAGCCGGGAATATCGCCAAGAGGAGCACGAATTCGATTGGTATCGTCGCAGCTGCCCCGGCGCCCGGGCGGTGCCGTACCTGCAGGGTGTTTTCAGTGCGCTGGAGTCCAAAGGCATCAACGTCGACTCAGGTGACTACGCCGAGATCGGCAGTATCGACTTCTATGATGGGGCCGGCCCCGGCAACGACACCTACGTGGCCGCCACGGCCCCGGACTACGAAACCCTGGCCGCGCTCCAGCGTGTCCTGGTAGCCCTCGAATGGGATTGCCGGGTGGTCATCGTCGAACCCAACCCGGCCGACGAGGCCAAGGCCTGAACTCGCCCGGGGCATTTCATAGGTAGGGGCCAGCGTCCCAGCTGGTCCGCGGGATGCGTCGGCGATTCGGCATGAGGTCAGGCACATCATCGCGGCGCGAGATGAAGCCAGACCCCATGCCCGCGCGCGGGACGCGCGAGAAGAGGCAGCTAGGGCAGCACGCGGTGCTGCCCCTACCGAGGGCCCCTAGACAAAGGCCCGAGGGCGGGCATACCTTGGGTATGGGTTACTTTCAGATCGAGACACGAGAGAACGAAGAGCCGGGCGATTGGCAGCCGGGGAAGACGCGGTTGCTGTTCCAGTGCGATATCCGCCTGCAGTCAGGTGAGGACGAAGAGACCTTGTTCCTGGTCGGCCCGGACGCCGGTAACGAGGTGATGGTCCTCTGGAAGGAGGCCAACTACGGCGCGGTCGGCGCCGAGCCGCTCTCGTGGATCAAGCTGGAAGCCGCCCAGGAGCCCGAGGTCTATGTCCGGCTGCTGGAGGGTTTTCTCGCCGCGGTGCACGCGGCCGGCACGGCGAAGGTGTCGGACTTCACGTCCATCGAAGTGCCGCCCGCTGGGCTGTTGTCCGAGACCGAGATCCAGGCGATTTTCGCGAGAGCGTTCGTGGGGTAGGTGAGCGATCAGCTGGCCGGTTGGCCAGTTGACACGGGGGCAAGGGGTGGGGGTGAGAGGACCGGAAAAACCGGGTCGTGACGAGCAGGTGTCGGTGCCGACACTGACGACGCGGCCCTGTCGCAATCGACGCGCACTGTTTGCTTTGCCGGGCTTGCGCTAGCTCGGCCGCCTAGCCGCAATCATCCGCACCATGCGTCACCTATCCTTCGTCCTGCTCACCGCCGCCGCCGCCATCCCGCTTCACGCGACCAATTACGGTACACCTTTCCTCGATACGACCGCTCCGACCGTCGCGAGCACGGTCAGTTTCGGCGGACAGAACTACGTCAACAAGGGACTGGTCGGCGTCGGTGTCTTCGCCACCAACGTGCTCGACGGCCGCGGCGACACGTTCGGCTCCTTCTCCTCCTTCAAGGTCGACCATGCTACCTGGCGGAGGAATTCCGACGGGAGCTACGCCGGCACGCTCTACACGTTGCCCGACCGCGGTTACAATGTCGCCGGGCTGATCGCCTATCCGGCACGCATCCAGCAGATGGGGATCACCTTCACCCCGGACTACACGGCCAACAGCGTCTCGCAGACGCAGCTTGCCCTCACCTTGCAGCGTACCATCAGCGTCACCGACTTCGCCGGCCAGACGACGACCGCGGTGGATCCGGTCGGCGCGACCACCTTGCAGGGTTTCGGCAATGTCGCCACGGCCGACGGCAAGTTCTCGGTCGACGGCGAAGGCCTCGCCCTCCGCGCGGACGGATCGTTCTACATCTCCGATGAATATGGGGCTACCGTCTTCCATGTCAGCAAGACCGGCAAGATGCTCGGCCTCATCACCCCGCCGCAGGCCCTGCTTCCGCAGTTCAGCGGCGCGTCCGGCTACTCCGGCTTCACCACCGCCGCGGGCGCCATCGCCGCGGGCGTGCAGACCGGCGGCCGCCGCGACAACCAAGGGATGGAAGCCGTCGACCTGACGCCGGATGGCCGTTACCTCGTGACCCTGCTGCAGAGCGCCACCCGCCAGGATAACCCCGCGAACACCAACGACGGCCGGCTCTTCACCCGTCTCTCGGTCTACGACGTCAGCAACAACCCCACGCCGGCCTCGCCGGTCGGTCACTATTTGGTCGAACTTCCGACCTTCGACCGCGATGGCACCGGTGGCGTCGCTGACCGCGCCGCGGCCCAATCCGAATTGGTCGCGCTTTCGCCGACGACCTTCCTGGTGCTCACGCGTGACGGCAACGGGAATGGTTCCGGCGACAACGCCCGCCCGCTGGTCTTCAAGACGGTCTCGCTCGTCTCCTTGAACGGCGCCACCAACCTGGCCGGCACGACTTACGCCAACGATTACACGCCGGCCGCGAACGGCATCGCCGGCCCGGTGGCCGGCATCGTCGCCGCTCAGGCGACTCCCTTCGTCAACTTGCTCAACCCGGTCCAGCTCGGCCGCTTCGGCATCGACCTGAATGTCGCGGCCGAAGGGTCCGCGAACCCGATCTCGGCCAACTCCCTTGGTGAGAAGTGGGAGGCGCTTTCGATCGTCCCGGTGCTCGACCCCGCCGCCCCGAACGACTACTTCCTGTTGGTCGGCAACGACAACGATTTCCTCGGCACCAGCGTCACGATGCTCGGCGGCCCCGCCACCGATGCCACGGCCGGCCCCAGCGTCGCCGACAACCCGAACCGCATCCTGGTCTATCGCGTGACCCTGCCCGGCTACGTGGACCCGGGTCTGGTGATCTCGGCCAGCAACCGCGCCCCGCTCATGGCCGCCAAGAACCTGCGGTCCGCCCAGCTCATGGGCACCAGTTTCAACTCGATGATGAAGACGCGCCTGATCGGCAACCTGCGGATGACGGCGCCGCTCGCGTTCACCGATACGGATGGCGCGTTGGCGGAACCCCGGCTGGATTTCTGCATGACGGGCGTGCCCTCGACCCACGCGGTCTCGCCGGGTCTCCGCTGGTGGTTCGACGGCAGCATCCGCGACATCACCGATGCCCCGGGCGGTTCGGCGGCCAGCTTGGACGGTCGTTCGACCGCCGGAGCGTTGGGCTTGGAATGGGATGTGGCCTCCGGCTTGTACGTCGGTCTGGGCCTGGGGATGCAGGATGGCAACTCCACCTCCTCCGACGGCTCCAGCCTGTCCTTCAAAGGACGCAGTGTGACCACCTATGCGGTCGCCCGCGGCGAGCGGTTCTTCGGCAGCCTGACGATGACCCTCGGTCGCCAGGATCTCGACGCGATCCAGTCGGCCGGGCCGTATGGCTCCACCCCCACGGGGGTGACCAACGGTCGCAGCCTGTCCGCCGACCTGCTCGTCGGCGCCAACGCCGGCGAGATCGTCGGTTGGTCCGTGGTGCCGACGCTCGGCGTCTCACGTTCGATCTCCAAGATCAACGGCTACACCGAGGCGGGGGTCGGCGGCGTGACCTACCCGACCCAGTACCTGTCGACCAATACGGCGGCGGCCACGGTCGAGTTCTCCAAGGCCTTCGCGCAGACCTCCGGCACGATCACCCCGTTCTTCCGGGGCGGCTTCGAGCATGAGTTCGGTGGCGAGGACCAGGCCGCCAATGTCTCCGTGCTCACCAACGCCGGCAGCGTCGGGGTGGCCCTGACCCTGCCGAATGCGGACCGTGATATCGTCCTCGGGGCCGTCGGTTTGCGCTGGAAACAGGGCGACCTCAATGCCGAGCTTTCCTTTGAGCGTCGCTCCGGCGACAACGGCTACCGCGAGAGCCGGTTCAACCTCGGGCTCTCCTCGAGCTTTTGATCATCGCGGGAGGAGCGAGCAGGGCCCGGCGGCCCTGCTCGTCCGCGGGGTGCGGCTGCGTTCGGCATGAGGTCAGGCACGACATCGCTTCGCGAGATGAAGCCGGGTAGAGTTGACCCGTTGATCCGTTGATTAGTTGGCCAGAGGGGATGCGGAATTCCGCGGGGTAATCATTCCCGTCAACGGTTCAACGCATCAACTAATCAACGATACCGGCGGCCGACCGGGGACGGTCAGCCCTACCTGAGATGCTGAGGGGGGCATGAGATACAGAGGGGACAAGTGGGCACATAATAAAGGGGGTCAGGCCACCGGATGGTGGTCTGACCCCCTGTTGGAAGCGACTTAGTCAGGGCGAGGTGTCAGGTGGTTTCGTTTTCCCAGCCAGCCGGGATGGGGCACTGGCGGAGCGCGGCGTACAGGATGCTTTGGTACGGGACGTTGACGTGGTAGTCGCAGGCCAGCGCTTGCGGCATGCCTTTCCGCCAGATGATGCGGGTCTTGTCCACCAGGACCGGGAGCCCGCAGTGCATGGCGAAGTAAGGGCGATCGAGGTCGAAGGTCTTCAGGCCGCCGACCTCGGTGTCGCGTAGCGCGTGGAGGCTGTCGTTGACGATGACCCGCGCCGGCAACGTGAACTGTTCTTTTAAACCCGTCTCCGCCAGTTCCGCACAGGTCATCGCATAGGTCGTTTCGATCAAGTTGCGGAGGAGGTCGGTCCCCTGCCGGACCTCGCCGCCGATGAGTTCGAGGCACGGTGCGGTGCCGACGAGACGTTCGGCGGGGGTGGTCCGGAAGTCCCGGCTGAAGCAGGGGCGCAGGTGGATCTTCGGCTGAGAATAGCCGCCCACGCGGGTGATAAAGTCCCGGATGGGCAGGTTGATGTAGTGGTTGAGGACTCCGCCCCGCTCGGCCTGTTCGTGGTCGGCGAAGCTGGCGGGGTGGTAGAGACCTTCTTCCATGAGGTAGCGCTGCACGCGCTCATCATAGGTGATAAAGTCGCGGTGGAGGATGGACTCGAAGACCCGCATCACATCGCTGATGGAAGTCCGTCGGACGTGGTCCAGAAGGCTGCCCGGGACCTGGTCCTTGGGTTGGAGGTCGAGATGAAGGTCGGGGCGGATGCCTCGGGGGACTTCGCCGTGGGAGAGGAGACGCTGGTGCCAGCTCAGGTTGATGATGCCGGGTTGGCCGACCTGCGCGGCGCTCCGCCGCCAGTTGGCTGAGTAACGGAGGTCGGCCAGCTGCTCGATGAGGTTGTCGGCTTCGCCCTCACAACCTTCGTCGTAAAGCTCGACGGTGGTGCTCAGGACGGTCCGCTCCCAAGGGGTGAGCTGCGTCTTCGTCCTGGTGAGCACCGCCACCCTCCCGCCCGCGATCTCTTCCGTGGTCTGGCCGGGCTGCGCGTGCGGCAGACCGTCGAGGGTCTTCAGCACTTTCAGCACGTGCGGGGCCATGGTGCGGTCCGCCAGCGCGGCGAGGTAGATCTCGAAGGGATTGTCGCCGCCCAGGGTAAGGATCGCCTCGCCGCCGAAGGCCCGCCAGCGGATGAAGAGCGGGATGCGGTCGCCCCGCCCGTAGAGGTTCCAGTTATGGTCCGCGACGCCGCACTCGCCGTTGCCTTCGCGCAGCCGGGCGACATCGTAGCCGAAGAGGTCGGCGAAGACCTTGAAAATCGGCGCCGGGTCGAGCGCGAGCTCCGCGACACGGTCGCCGGTGAGGCGGTGGACGGTCTCGTACACCGAGTTGAGATACCCGTGATGAGCCCGGGGCAAATCGTAGGCGATGGGGAGGACGAAGCCTTGATACGGTCGGAGCGACCGGAAGATGACTTCGGAGGGGATGGCGTTGAGCGGTAGCATAGGTGTGTGTGGTTTTAGGTTAGTGGTGACAACATCAGTGCTCCCGAAGGGCGTGGGCGCCCCGGAGGTAAAGTCGCCCGAAACCTTGCCGTAACGCGCTAAGCCTTTGATTTTCGTGGTGAAAGGTCGTCGCACGAAACGCGGTGACCGCGCCGAAGCCTTCTAAAATCGCTGTCGCATGAAAAATATCGGTTGTGACGAAAAGCCCCGTGAAATGGGCCGATCGGGCGGGGCAGGGAGGCCGCGCGAGGACTGGAGGGCAGGAGAGCGCGAGGGAAGGAGGCGTGGCTGGTGTCTCCCATCGCGCTCCCGGGGCGCGGTTAGGGTCAGCGCTAGGGATTAGGGAGTGGGTAGCTCGGAGTGGATTCCGCTTCCAATTTACCTAAACCTGCTCGATCGCCCCGCCATGAGCGTCTAGGTGATTCTCCTAGCGCTGGCGGATTGACTGGGCTGTTTTATGCGTCTTACATGTGGGTGCATCAGGACAGCCCTTGAAGAGGACTTGAATGATGCCAATAGGGGGCCGCCGTAAGGCGGCCTTCCTCCTTTTAGCCGAAGTTGTCCCAGCCCAAGGAAATCGGGGCGAGTTTATCGCATAAAGTGACATAGCCGTTCATCATGGCATGCCGGTTGGGCGCGATCTTTTATCGGACCAAGTAGGCGATCATGTCGGCTACTTGGATCATGCGGTCGTGCCGAGAGGATAACCCGACGGGGTGGCCAACCAGTTGGTCGGGCCGAGGCACTGCCTTGAAAGGTTGGGATGGGGCGGCGTCATGGAGGATGAGAAAACTCGCATGCCTGCAGGGCGTGCGGGGTCCGATGCGTCCATCTCGGGTCCACGTGGTGAGGTTTGTCATGGCCCGGCCGGCCACCGTCTCCACGACCGTTTCGTTCGTCTTATGGGTGGTCCAGGCGAAAGTCCGTATCTCCGTGCAGCGTGAGAGCATGTATACCAGCTGTCGGGCGACCTGCAGACGATCCGATCGGCTGACCCCATGGAGGGAGGGCGAGGCGCCCAGTAATTCGGAGGCGTGCAGCTCGGCGTCGACAGGATAGCCGAAGCGTTCGAACATCGTCACGCGAAACTGGCGGAGCCGGAAATCCAACGCCGACCAATCACCGTGGTGCACGGAAAACCCAGCCAGGATGTAGTGTTTGGTCGGAGAGTTCACCAAGCCCGGGTCGCCGCTTTCATCGAGGTAGACTAAATGCATGCTCGGAGGTTCACGGGCAACGTGGCTAAAGAGAAGCCGCGTGATGAAGGATCATGCCTTAGTAGGCATCGGGGTCAGACCACCAGATCAGGGCCATCTTCTCATCTCGATTTCTTACGGCCGACCGGGATGGTCAGCCCTGCCTGCAAGACAGAGTACGGAGTACAGAGTGCTGCATCGAGTGCTGAGTAGAGTGGAGCGGAAGCCTTTTCGGCCTATCTGCTAACCGCTCGCACGTTCTGCGCGTGGGTGTTCACCCCTACCGAGAGGCAGCTAGGGCAGCACGCGGTGCCGCCCCTACCTTGGATCTCCTTGACCTCGCCCCTGGGCTCGGCCTCGTTGGTGGCATGAGTTCTTCCTCCGCCAAGGGTGTGTATCGCCACATCGTCCTCTTCCAGTTCAAGGCCGATGCTCCTGCCGCCAAGGTGCGGGCGATCATCGAGGCGTTTGCGGCGTTGCCGGCGAAGCTGCCGGCGGTGCAGGCGTTCGAGCATGGGACGAACGTGAGCCCGGAAGGCCTGGACCAGGGCTTCACCCATATCTTCACGCTCACCTTAGCGTCCAAGGAAGCGCTGGAGAAGCACTACCTGCACGAGCCCGCGCATCAGGAATTCGTGGCGATGCTGGGCGGGGTGCTGGAGAAGGCGTTGGTGGTGGATTACGTCGCGGGTTGAAGCGCGCGAAGGTAGGGGCAGCACCGCGTGCTGCCCTAGCTGCCTCGTAGGTAGGGACCAGCGTCCCGCTGGTCCGCATTCGGCCTGAGGTCAGGCACATCATCGCTGCGCGAGATGAAGCCGGGAAGAGTTGGCCCGTTGATCGGTTAATTGGGTGGCCAGAGAGATGCAGAAGTCGGCGGGAGAATCATTCCGGTCAACGGATCAACTCATCAACTAATCAACGATACCTG
>JACCDG011894325.1_pt1 | contig 55658 bp, 75 predicted proteins | sample 7442471 | NCBI WGS metagenome assembly JACCDG01 (sample SAMN15323444, study PRJNA562643) | freshwater metagenome | isolation source: river surface water | place: USA:Blue River Watershed | collected 2017-08-17 | reverse complement strand
CCAACCAGCCATTTACCCAACAAGGACTTTGACTACACAGTAGTTAAGAATGTTCTGCGTGAAGTAAATGCGGTTGCAACACCATCTCAGTTAATTGTTCTAATCTCAACTGTGCTACCAGGCACAGTACGTAGTCAATTACAACCATTAATTACTAACGCACGTTTCGTTTACAATCCATATTTAATTGCTATGGGTACTGTAAAGTGGGACATGGTTAACCCAGAAATGGTTATGATTGGAACAGAGGATGGCAGCGAAACTGGCGACGCAAAAGAACTTGTAGACTTCTACAAGACCATTATGCAGAACAGCCCACGCTACATTGTTGGCACATGGGAAGAAACTGAGTGTATCAAAGTATTCTACAATACATTCATCAGTGCTAAAGTAAGCCTAGTAAACATGATTCAAGACGTAGCTGAGAAGCTAGGTCACGTTAATGCTGAAGTAGTTTGCGATGCGCTAGCAGCCAGCGACAGACGCATTATGGGTCCTGGTTATATGAAGCCTGGCATGGGCGATGGCGGTGCATGTCATCCACGTGATAACATTGCACTACGTTATCTAGCTGAACGACTAGATCTAGGCTATGACTTGTTTGATGCAGTAATGTACTCGCGAGAAGTACAAGCAAAGAACATGGCACAGCGTTTAGTTGAACTTGCTAGTGCTGGCGCTGGAATGGTACCACCAATCCCAGTAATTATTGTAGGCAAAGCCTACAAGCCACTAGTACCCTATGAAGCAGGTTCGAGCAGCATGCTGGTAGGACACTATGTATCAGAAATGGGTGCCGAGCTATATTACTTAGATGAAGTAATTGGTGAAATGCCCCCTGCTGATGTATTAGCTAAACCAGCAGTATACCTGCTAGCACACAATCCACAAATCACTTATGGTGAACAGTTAGACTTTGTTGCAGGCTGGTACAAAGACCATCGTGTAACAGGTGCTGACGAAGCACTCACAGTTGCTACAGCAAACGGTACTAAGCTATCATTTGCGGCTGGCAGTGTAGTACTTGATCCGTGGCGTAAGACCCCAGAACTTCCTGGTGTTACAGTAGTACACTACGGCAACACACGCTGAGGAACAATGGTGACGCCTAAGTATTGCAGCTTATTATGGAAACACATCAGCAACGAGCCACTAGGGCATGTGCGAACATGTTGTATTGCTCGTGAGAGAGTGCATGACGAAAATGGTAAGCCCTATACTTTAGGCGAAACCAGTGTACGTGATATATTTCACAGCGAGTATTATCGCAACATAAGGCAGGCTATTCGCTCCGGCGGTATGCCTGCCAACTGTGAACCTTGCTGGCAGGACGAACGCAACGGTAAAAAGAGCAAGCGAGAAATATACAACGAGTATGCAGAATGGCGCTACGGTCCTATAGACTGGGACAATGAACCAGACATGCCCGAGGATTTTCAATTAATTCTCAGTACTACCTGTAACCTAAAGTGTCGCAGTTGCAATCCAGGATATAGCAGTAAGTGGGTAAAAGAAGCCGACGAGAGAGGCTTGCCCTATGTTAAAGAAAGTGTTAATGTAAGTCTAGACGACATGCAGAATAGTCGCTTTTGGACAGAGATTAACGATTGGCTACCTCATATCAAATACCTAGAAGTAATGGGTGGTGAGCCACTGTACATGAAAGAGTTTCGCCAGTTTGTGGATAAACTAGTAGCAGATGGCATCAGTAAAAATGTACACTTAAACTTTAGTACTAATGGTACTACACTGAATAAAACATTTATGAATAAAATGCTAAAGAACTTTGCCAGCGTAGGGTTCAATGTTAGCATTGATAGTGCAGTAAAGAAGCGTTTTGAATACTTGCGTCATGGTGCAGACTGGAACGAAGTGCGTGACAATTTAGATTATTATCATGAATTACATGTTAATAAGCAAGCTCATGTTGGCATTACTTGTACAGTTACAGCACTTAATGTAATGTACCTAGCAGAGTTTCATAAAATATTTGCAGAGCGTTGGCCCGAATTTAGAATATTCCATAATACAGCGTTCTATCCCAGCTGGTATAATCCTAGTGTATTTCCAGAAGAGTGCAAGCCAGATATTGTTAAACCACTGGTAGAAGCTACCTATGCACACAAATATATTCAACAGGATATTGATGGTATTGTAAAGTTTGTGCTAACGCCACGTAAGGAAACAGTTAAGCCCTATGGGGATAAACCCACAGACACTGTAGAAAGCGAAATTGCTGTACGTTGGCGTATGTTTGTTGAACAAGTGGTTGCAGGTGATGTGTACAGAAAAGAAAACTTCCGCGAATGTTTTCCAGAATTATATACAATATTACTAAAGAATAAAAAAATGAACTATCCACACGAGCATAATATTGCTAAATTAAACCCGCGCTATGGCGCACTAGAAGCAGGTAAAGTAATATGAGTAAAACCTATTGCCCTCTACCGTGGATACATTTAGGCACACACCCTCATGGTGGTGTCACACCTTGCTGTATTAGCGATCACACAGGTGGAAAGAATCGTGCTAGAAACTATGGCACGGATCGCGACGAGTTTTTTAACCTAAATGATCACAGCATTGATACGCACATGAACAGTGATTATTTTAAAGAAATTAGGCTACAGATGTTAAACGGAGAAAAGCCTGTTGCCTGTATGAGGTGTTATGATGAAGAAGATAAAGGATTACGCAGCAAACGTGTACACGAAATCGAACAATACCCTAACCGAGGCAGTGCTTGGGCTAGGAGCACTACTGACGCTAACGGGGGGATTCCTCTTGATTTGCGCTTTGTTGAGCTTAGGCTTGGTAATGTTTGCAATGTACGGTGTCGTACTTGCAATCCTGCAAGTAGTAGCCAATGGCGCCGCGACTATAAAGAATTGGTTGAAACGCTTGATTTCGTAAACGATGGATACAGTTGGTTAGATCACAAGCATGACTTCCAGTGGCCCGAAGATGAAAGTTTCTATGAAGACTTGTATAACTGTGCGCCCAATATGGAAGTGCTATACATTAATGGTGGCGAACCCACACTGATCAAAGCACACTGGAAGTACCTACGCAAGCTAGTAGAATCGGGCCGTAGCAAGAACATTGTGTTATGGTATAACATTAATATGACTAACTTGCCTGAGCAGGCTATTCCGCTGTGGAGCGAATTTAAAGAAACTCGTGTATGCCCTAGCATTGACGATCTAAGTCTACGCAATCACTATATTCGTTTCCCTACATATTGGTCAGATGTTAAAACAAATCTAAATACATTGATGCAAACTGATCTAACAGTACGTATTACACAGACTGTTAGCGCATTTAATTTTGCTTATTTAGATGAATTCCTAGACTGGGCACCAGTACCTGTGGACATGAACTTTGTTTATGATCCAGACTTTTTAAGTCCCAGTGTGCTACCTCCCGCAGTGCGACAGGAAATATTAAACCGATATAGAGCCGGCAAACACGGTAACAGTCAACACATTAGTACAGTTATCAGCATGTATGATAACAGTGACTGGGATCCAGCTAAATGGGCGCAGTTCTGCCGCTACAACGATCAATTAGATAAGCAACGTCAACATGGCACAATGACCTGGAGAACGGTATTTCCAGAATTAGTAGAATTGTTAGACAAGCATGGAATACAGCATGAATTTTGAAGATCACAAAGACAGCAAGACCATGTGCATCCTTCCATGGATTCATATGCATCCATGGCCCAACGGCAAGACCATGCTGTGCTGTGACAGTCCGTGGGAAACGCACATAGGCGACCTACGTGAGAATAGCTTACGAGAAGTATGGAACAGTCCTGCTATGCGTAAAGTGCGTCTTAACATGTTGGAAGGCAAACACTGCAAAGAATGTGTTCGCTGCTATGAAAAAGAAAAATACGGTCACGACAGCTTACGTGTTCGCAGTAACAGAGACTGGCTAGAGCCACATTGGGATAAGGTTGCAAAAACTAACCCCGATGGCAGCTTAGATGATCTGCACATTGTATACTTAGATTTCCGCTTTAGTAACGTATGTAATCTACGCTGCCGTTACTGTGGTCCCGAACTAAGCAGTAACTGGTTCCACGACGCTGTAAAGAGTAGCTTTAACCAAACGCCCACCGAAAGCGTAATTCAAATCCGCAAAGACGTTGCGGGCTTTATGGAAGAGTTTGAAACTATGCTGCCACACATTGAACAGATCTACTGGGCAGGCGGCGAACCCATTATCATGGACGAACATTGGCATATTATGAATCGTCTTGTGGAGTTGGGTAAAACAGATATCCGTATATTCTACAATACTAATTTCACTAAATTACGCTACAAGCAACACAATGTAATTGATTTATGGAAAAACTTTAAGCATATTAGTGTAGGTGCTAGCTTAGACGCAGAAGGCGCACGTGGCGAATATCAGCGCAAAGGCACTAACTGGGACGACGTAGTAGCCAATATTGAAGAATTGCGCAGCCGCGCACCCGAAATTGATTTCTATGTTAGCTCTACTGTTAGTGCATACAATGCGTGGCACTTGCCGGACTTCCATCGTAGCTGGGTAGAAAAAGGTTATATACGTGCCGGCGACTGGTATGTAAACGTATTGTTAAACAATCCACGTTTCCGCATGAGCATACTGCCACAGGACTTTAAAGAACAAATTAAGTATAAGTGGGAAAAGCACCTACGCTGGCTAGAGCCACAGGATCACATCGGTCGTGCCACAGAAGGTTATAAGAGTGCTATCAAGTTCTTAGATGATGATCATACACACTTGTTTGATGAGTTTAAACGTTTTAACACAGAGTTTGATCAATTGCGCAGTGAAGACTTTGCCAGTGTATTTCCGGAGTTAGCTAACCTATGAGCTGCCCACTGCCATTTATTAATCTAGAAGCTCGCACAGACGGCACAATGAGTGTATGCTGTATTATGCAGGATCACGCACGTAAACTTGATGGCAGTAGTTTTAATCTAGCGCAAGGTGATACATTTACAGATGTACGTAACAGCAAGTGGTTAGCTGATCTACAGCAAGACTTCTTAGATGATAAAAAGCCCAGTGCATGTAATAACTGCTGGCGCGAAGAAGCAGCTGGCATACAGAGCAAACGTCTACGTGAACTAGCATACTGGGGTACACATACTGTACCCAATATAAAAAGTATGGATCTAAAGCTGGGCAACATCTGTAACAGCAAGTGCAGAATATGCAGTAGCTTTGCCAGCAGCCAGTGGGCCGCAGAAGAGATTAAACTTAATCCAAATAACAAGACAGCATTGATGTTTAATCATTTAGGTCGTTGGCCCGAACGCAATGAACAGTTTTGGACAGACATTGATCGTTACTTAAACACAGTAGAGAAGTTAGAGTTCTATGGTGGAGAACCACTGCTGATAGAACGTCACTACGATATATTAACTCGTGCAGTAGAGTTAGGGCGTAGCAAAGATATTACTGTTAGTTACAACACCAACGGCAGCATTTATCCAGAACATAGAATTGAATTGTGGAAACAGTTTAAAAAGGTAGAGATATTCTTTAGCTTAGACGATGTAGGCGAGCGTTTTCACTATATACGCTATCCAGGAGACTTTGATGCTGTAGTGAATAATTTGAAATTATTCGCACAGTTGCCACCGGAGACTTTTGAATTAGGTATATTTCAAACGTTTAGCATATTTAATATTGCTACAATGACCGAGCTTACTGACTATTGCGCTGAACACTTGCCGGGTATACGCATACACTATAACATGGTGTTTACACCCAGTCATATATCGCCTAAAGTATTGCCCAAGCGTATTAAGGAACGCATAAGTATAAAGTATCACAATGCGCCAGAATACGTACAAAAGACGCTTAACTTCATGAATGGTGAACACTATACAGTAGAAGATTGGCATAACTTTTTAACTATTACTCGTCGTATAGATCAGCATAGACGCGAACAACTACCGGAAACATTTCCGGAATTATATGAATTAATTAAAAGAGATTGGGATGGAATACAGTAAAACCTTTTGTCCGTATCCATGGATACACGTAATGACCCAGCCCACTGGCACAGTTAGTTGGTGCTGTGTTGCTCGCGACAACTTTAAGAACGATGACGGCACTATGTTTGATCTTAATCGCGGCGATAAGATTGAAACTGTGTGGAACAACAATCACATGCGTAAAATACGCAAACAGATGATTGAGGGCGAAACAGTTAAGGGCTGTGAACACTGCTACGATTTAGAAAAGATGGGCTTCCCCAGCTACCGCACTAACTATATACGCGACTGGTTTGAGTATAGTGGACATGGCGAAAGTATCATGCAACGCATTGAGCGTAGCATTGACAACGACTACTACGTAGAAGAAGCACCTATGTATTTGGACTTCCGCTTGGGTAACCTATGTAACCTAAAGTGCCGTATGTGTCAACCACAAAACAGTAGTCAGATACAAAAAGAATACAAGCGCATAGAAGAAAACGATCCTATGGCTGCTGACTTTATTAAGAGTCATTTTACCTGGGGTCAGTTTGCAGATCACATTACACCATGGCAAGATGATCCAGACTTCCTGCGTCAAGTAGAAGCGTGGTTACCAGGTGTTAACAAGCTATACTTTACCGGCGGCGAACCTACACTAATTGAACGCACATACTGGATTCTAGAGAAGTGTGTAGAGCTGGGTATTGCACAAAACATTGAATTGGTGTTTAACAGTAACATGACCAATATCAAAGGACGCTTTATTAACCTAGTAGAGCAGTTTAAGAAAGTGCTAATGTGCTTTAGTGTAGATGCATATGGCGAATTAAATGAATATATTCGCGGTGCCAGTCACTGGACACAAACAGACGAAAACGTTCGCCGCTACTGCTCTAGTAGCGTAGTAGGTAGTTTGCTGTTTAGTCCTGTAATTCAAATATATAATATTCTAGATATTACTAAATTACTAGACTATTGCGAAAGCCTAGAACAAGAGTACAAGCGAGAGATACACTTAACATTCTTAATCTGCGACTATCCGCGCAGTCTAGACTTCCGTAACTTGCCCGACAGTGTGCGTAACGTAGCAGTAGAACGACTAGAAGCGTGGATTCCTACAAGCAAGATTCTAGTTAAACGCGAAAGCAATCTACAAGCAATTAATGCATTAATCCGTGCATTAAAAGAAAACCGTCATGCGGATTGGGAACAGCAATTAGCAATATTTAAAAAATATACACAGTTGCTGGACCGCCAACGTAATGAAAGCATGAGTAGTGCTATACCTGAACTTTGGGAATTGATGTATGGCAAAGACGTTTAATAGATTATTATGCTTTGGTGATAGTTTTTGTGCAGACACACGTCTATATTACGACGGTGACCGAGCATATCAAGCATGGACTAACAAGCATTGGGGATCCAACAACTCGTGGATAGATGAGTTATGTGAAGACCTACAGTGTGGGATTGGTCACGTAGGCACACCTGGTTCTGGCCCAGGTGATGTGTTTTGGCAAATGACTAACTTTTTAGCGAACGATGAGTTTCGAGAAGATGACTTAATCGTTATTACATGGAGTCAGTATGCACGTTCCAAAGATGGCGTAGGTAAGCCACTGCGACACCACTCCGACTATGATCCAGTTACCGAGTCTAGAATGCACGATGCGGCCAAGCTATTTTTCCTACATATATACAATGACTACGAACGTTTCAATGCATATAATATGAGTGTAAATGCCGTTGACAATTTGCTAAGAAATGTTAAAAGTAAAGTGTTGCATTTTTATTGTTTTGATGTTGAATTTGCTCGTTGCGTACCAGAACATATAAAACCTCACATATATACATTCTATGAACCTAAAACAGGACACTTATGCACAGACTTTTGTTTAAGTGGTGTGTCTGCAAAACACTACAAAAGTGACGACGCTGACCGCACCTGGTGGCGTCGCGAAGTTGGTGACGAACATCCTAATCATTTAGGACCGCTGGCTAATGCAGAGTTAATTCAGTACATAAAGGATCAGTTATGATATTTGCAAACGGATGCAGTCATACAGCAGGCAGTGAAAGCCCTCGCAGTTATGTAGACTATATGGCTGAGTCGTTGAATATGCCTGTAACAAATATTGCACATCCGGGCGGCGGCAACCATAGAATATTACGCACAACACTACAGTGGCTAGAAACAAACCCCGCACCTGAATTAGCGGTAATTGGTTGGAGTACACACGAGCGTTTTGAATTCAGCTTTGACGGCACTGTGCAGGACTATACATTAGACAAGACCAGTACAGTACCTGAGTTAGAAAAGTTCTATCGCTATGCTGATCTACACTTAGCAGATTGGGGTTTTGGTTTAGAGAATACACTTGTATACCAATATAGTCTACAGTTGTATTTGGAAAAGCGTGAAATACCCTATGTCTATTGTAATATGTTTAACAGCGTACCCAAGGACTGCCAGCATCCTGTGTGGCTAGCGTTGAATAAGAATAAGTACTATATGCCACACAGCTCAATTATTGAAAAATATTTAGGTATTATGCCCAACCATTTTTCCAATACTAAACATGCTGATTCGTTGGTACACAAGTATATAGCAAATGAATTATTAGGATTCATGCAGTCAGAGAGGATAGCAGTATATGCTTAAAAGCGTATTGCCAAAAGTATTATTTGTAGCAGCCATAGTAGGCATTATTGCGGCTGGTAACTATTTCTTTAAAGAAGATCCTGTTACGGTAGCAGTTAAAGCAGCGCCAGCTGAATCACAGGAACCCAGCGATGAACCAGCAGAATAACAACCCAACCCACACAGTAGACGGACACGGTGATGCACACCCTGTACCTAACAAGCAAGACATTGATCTAGAGCTAACCGAGGCCGAAGAAGCAGAACTTAAGCAGAAGCTAGAAGAACTACGCAAGCGCGATCCATTTATTTACAGATGATATGCGACTTCTTTGTTTTGGAGATAGCTTTGCTGCCGAAGGCTATTTAACACCTGAAATTATCGCAGACGGTAAACCAGCCAGTTGGATGGACTTGCTAGCTGAGCGCATGAACTGCGAGTTAATTGTTAAAGGATATCAAGGCACCGGGCCACTAGAACTGGTACATCATTTATCTACACACGCAGATTTTTGCCCCGATGATGTAGTTGTTTGTATATTCAGCAGACCGTCTCGCATATGCTTGACTCCTACTTTTCCAGGCTTATGCACATTTACTAGGCCACACGGGAACGGCGATGGCGACAACGATAACTTAGATTATGAATCTATCCAGCAACGATATTTCAAAGATAACCGTGTTCCGTATGTTAAACGAATACTTCAAGCTCAGAAATGGTATTCACTATTTCTAGAAAATGAATATAGAAATTCTGCAATACATAGAACAGCACTGCTGGCGCTAGATACTATTGCCGCAACGCACCCTCGCACAAAGTTTTTTGTAAAATACAGTTTTAGTTCAGAAGTGATAACTCACAATAATATTAATATTCAGCCAAAGTTTTTTAAATATCTAGATGGGGCATGTTATAGTGTGTGCGGCGAATCTGATCGCGAAGGTGAGCGCAGGACTAATCATTTTGCAAACGGATACGTAGAACCTTTTGTTGATTACATGTACGACCATATAAGTAAAGAGATTAACCAATGAGAATTTTAGGCATCAGCAGTATGTTCCACGATGCTAGTGTAGCAGTAGTAGAAGATGGCAAAATACTTTTTGCTGCTCATGCTGAACGTTATAGTGGTGTTAAGAACGATAGGTTTTTAAATCGCAAACTAATTGCAGACGCATTGAAATATGGTCAGCCAGACGCTATTGCTTATCATGAAACCAGCTGGTTAAAGAAGTTACGATTAATTCGCGCAGGCAACTGGTCTGCTCTTAAAGAACCTACACAACAACAATGGGTACGAGAATTTTATCCTGAACTGTCATGTAAGATTATTGGCGACGAGATTGGCCTCATTCCTTCAGTACAATATCTACACCATGAAACACATGCTGCCGCCGGCGTACTAACGTCTGAGTTTGACGAATGTGCAGTTATCGTATTAGACGCTATTGGTGAATTTGATACTGCTAGCATTTGGAGTTGGCGTAATGGCAAACTAAAGAAACTGCACAGCACAAAGTTTCCCAGCAGCCTAGGTTTATTCTACAGCGCAGTTACACACTATGTAGGACTAAAGCCCAATGAAGATGAATATATTCTCATGGGTATGGCAGCATACGGTAACCCTGTAAAAGCATCGCAGTTGGCTAACATCATGTCCAGCAGATACTTTAAGCATACACATCCTCATACCAATCCACGCGAGTCAATTGTGGGCAAATGTAATCTACAGCGTGGTTTAATTCCCGGTGAGCTAGAAGGCTACGACGAGTTTACTATTGCTATGGCAGCGCAGATGGTAGTTGAAGATCGTATTTTATCTTATGCACGTTATGCAGCCAATGAAATTAACAGTGACAATTTAGTGTTTATGGGCGGCGTTGCACTTAACTGTGTTGCTAACAGCCGCTTGTTTGAGATCTTTAAAGACATTCACATTATGCCAAATCCGGGAGATGCTGGCAGTAGTTTAGGTGCGGCAGCACTACACTACTATAATGTTACAGGTAAAAGAGTAGAATGGCAGGGTCCTTATTTGGGATATAATATCCAGGGTAAGTATCCTGTAAAGAAAGCACTACGTTCTTTAGAGCGTGGTGAGATCTTTGGGATAGCAAACGGTCGTGCTGAATTTGGTCCCAGAGCACTGGGTAACCGTAGCCTATTAGCAGACCCACGAGGAGGTGATATTAAACACAGGATGAACGCCATAAAACAGCGTCAACAGTTTCGTCCGTTTGCTCCCGTCATATTAGAAGAACACGCACACAATTATTTTGACATGCCTACACCGGATAGCAGTAGTCCTTATATGCAGTTTGTCGCTCGTTGCCGTCATCCAGATCTATTTCCTGCTATTATTCACGCTGATGGTACTAGTCGTGTACAAACAGTAAACAAAACTCAGCATCCGGGTTTACACGAACTACTAACTAAGTTTTATGATAAAACTGGTTGCCCAATGTTGGTTAATACAAGTCTCAACATTAAAGGTCAACCTATTGTTAACACAATTGCAGATGCAGAAGCATTTGCTGCCTACTATGGCGTAAAGGTTCACACTGCTGATTAATATGTTTGATGTTTACTACATTGGTGAAAACACAAAACTAAAAGAGGCGTTGCCATTTGCAACACCCGTGACTACCAACGACAGCATTAATCCACGTACTAAGATGTATTGGCTAGTAGAGCCAAACATTGAAATAACAGATCTAACAGTATTTGAATATCGCCCACCTGATCATGATCAAGCATACGAGCATGTATGGAAGTGGAGTAGTAAGAACTACGGTGGTGTAAAGCTATTACCGCGAGCCAGTGCTAAAGGCACCAAAGAAATCAATCGTGTAGTATGTCGCAAGAGCTTTGATATACTGCATACACCTACGCCCAACAAGTACTTTGAATCGCATCCTTACGCAACGCATGTGTGGTGTGTTGACCCAGAGTATAAACTAAACAGCGACATAGACTGGGCACCGGATAACTTTGAGCCTAACTTCATTCACAGCTTTCATTTGCGTGGGCAGCTAGAGCATAAGTACCCACAACAAGAAGGCGGTATTAAACTATATCCACGCGAATGGACTAATGCTAAGATCAAATATCATACATTCTTAGATGCAGGAGTCGAATACCCTGTACTGTATGTATCAGATGTAAATGATTACACTCAGCGTGATAAGTTCAGCAATGAATATGTATGGCTGGTTGATCTAGATCATCGGATCAACACTGCTACATTAAATTGGGTTCCTAATCCTTTTGAACGTAGCTACATACACAGCTTCCGTATGCCCTATCAGCTTACAGAAAAGTACCCACAAGCAATGGGCGGCATACGATTAGTGCCACGCGATTGGAAAAAGTCTGAACTAAAGATACATCCTAGTTGTCCAGTTAAGGATGAAAAGTATGATGTGTTCTATGTTAACAGCGATGACTTCAATGAGGACACGTATACTGAGCTAGCCGATCGCGCTAAAACTGATTGGTTCTGGGTAGTGGATCGCGAATACGATTTCAACGGCGAGCTATTATTTGTACCAGCAAAGCACGAGCAGGACTACATCCATGTGTTTAAAGTTCCTGGTATGTTAGATGAACGTTACCCTGAACAAGTAACTGAACCATGGGATAATCGTTGCGGTGGTGTACGTTTGGTTAATCGTAACTTTGACATGACCAAACACAAGTATCATGACAATGTTATTCCTGTACGCTATGATATATTTTATACATCGGACATTAATAACCTAGATACTTATGCACGTAAAAGTACAACAAAGATGTTTTGGTTAGTTGATGTTGAACATAACATCAATGATGTATTCAAATACTTACCTAAGCAACATGACCAAAAGTATATACATGTATTCAAGCTAGCGGGTCAACTAGAACATAAGTACCCTAAAGAAATTACTAACACCAGCGACAATCGTTGTGGTGGTATCAAACTAGTTCCTGTAAAGTACAACCTAAACGATATTAAGTACGTAAACAAAAGTCCAACTGGAAGTAAAAACTATCCTATTGTATTTGTTAGCAACGTTGACGAGTTATCTTCTGTTACAGAGGATTGTTGGATCCTTGACAGCGAATATCAAGTTGATGCTGTAATACAATGGAGTCCCCCAGATTTCCAAAAAAACTACATGCATGTGTTCCATGTTAAAGGTCAGCTAAAGCACAAATATCCTGAATCTATGGGCGGAGCAAGATGGGTACCTGTTGATTGGAATGGGCAGTATGTTATTCACAGCAACGAACTAGACGTTGGAAAAACATATCCGGTTATTCGCGTAGATGACCCTACAGATCTAAGTCAAGCGACCAGCGAATGTTGGTTAATAGATAGACTATATAACATTGACGCAGAATATATTGAGTGGCTACCACCAGTATACGAAAAGAATATGATTCATGTGTTCCATGTTAAAGGACAATTAACAAACAAATACACTGAAAGCATGGGCGGTGCATACTGGGTGCCAGCTGACCCGAGTACTGCCGAGGTTAAAGTACACACGGAATTTTTACCTGTTGCGTCTAACAGATACCCTGTTAATTTTGTAGACAATCCAAATAACTTTAAAACAGCGCCTATAGAAAGCTGGTGGGTAGATAAAGAATATCGCATCGATGATGTAATCGATGTAATCCCATGGCAAAATGAAAAAGAAATGCACATGGTGCATGTGTTCCATGTTAAGGATCAACTGCTACACAAATATTCTGATACCATGGGCGGGGCATATTGGATTCCTGCACAGTGGAATGGTGACTTTAAAGTACACTCAAAGCCTCTAGAGATAGCTAAACAGTATCCTATCATAGCAGTAGATGATCCAACTGTACCTCCCGCTGACGTAAAAGAATCATGGGTCGTTGATAAGCTATATAATATCAAAGGCAAAATCTCTTGGGCACCTGATGACTTTGATGATAAAATGATTCATGTGTTCCACGTTAAAGATCAGCTTACTGCAAAATATACTGAAAACATGGGCGGTGCTTATTGGTACCCTAACAGCACCGCTACAGAAATTAAGGTACATCCAGTGCCACTGGCTTTGCACACAAATCCTTATCCGGTTATTCGTGTAGACAATCCATCTGATTGGTCCGGCGTGGAGGATGACTGCTGGCTAGTAGACTCGGAATATATACTTGAAGATTCAGCATTTGATTTAGTTCCATGGCAGAATGAAACAGAAAAGAACATGGTACACGTATATCATGTTGCTGGACAGTTAGAGCATAAGTATCCTGAAGCAATGGGCGGTGTGTATTGGGTTCCTGCAAATCACAAAGATGCAGAAATAAAAATACACGACACTACACCCTTTGGCGAGCAACTTACATTTGAAGTATTTGCAACCGAGGAAGAAGGTAGACTTAAATGCAAAAACACTACAGGATGGTTCTGGGTAGTTGATCCTAATGTAGAACTATTACCTGACTTTAAACTAGACTACGTACCCAAGGTATGGGACGCTGGTAAAACACACGTATGGCAAAAACTAAATCCTGTGACAGGACGTCAGTACGACTATGCTGGCGTTATGTTATGTCCGCGAGTACCACAAGCTAAAGGACGTCCTAAGTACATTCGCGAAGCGGCATGTACACAAAAAGAATTTCCTGTATTTAATTTAGATCCACAACTTGATATTATCGAACAACTTACACACATAGACAGTACCGTGACGAATTCTATGTATTGGGTTGTGGATCCTTTTACACAAGTAAATCCAGACTTTAAGTTTGATTACTATCCTACACAATGGGACCAACAAAACGTTCACGTATTTGCAGACGAGGATGGCGCATATAGAAACATTAGATTGTACCCTCAAGGTACATTTGCTAACACATATACTGTAGAAGAAATAGCCAATAACAGTTTTGAAAAGCTAAAGCAAATAAATAATGTAGGTAGCTTGCGTCCACGTTGGCCAGTGTTGCATCTTCGAGATGTTACAAAAGCAGAACTGGTGAATGCTCTACAGGAATCCGTTAATCAGGGGATACCATTCCTGTGGACAGTCGACCCTGATGTTAGTGTAGATACTCGTGTTCTGGACGCAGGTTACCTACCTGAATTAACCAATATTGATCGTGTACACGTATGGCAACGAGTGAACCCACATACAGAAAAGGTTCATAGCTATGGCGGTCTTAGACTTTGGCCTACCGGTGGTGACTATACAGCACTAACGACCGATTCAATTCGATTAAACAAGATCAAAAACATACAGTATGTAAAAGCACCAGGCTGTACATATAAACCCTACGACATTGTATTCCTTAGCTACAACGAACCGGGGGCTGAGAACGCATATAAGCGTCTTACAGCACGTTTCCCTGCTACATGGGTAAAAGACATAGCAGGTATATTTGAAGCGCACAAAGCGGCTGCTAGCAGTGTTAACAGCAAGATGTTTTGGGTCGTAGATGCTGATGCATGGATTGAAGATACGTTTAATTTTGATTATGTACCAGATGTTTATGATCAAGATGTAGTACACGTTTGGTCAAGCCGTAACCCAGTAACTGGACAAGAATATGGTTATGGTGGTGTTAAGCTATTCAATCGTGAACAAATTCTCAACGCCACAAGTTGGGGTCTAGACTTTACAACAGGACTAAGTACTAGGTTCAAAGCAATGCCAGAAGTTAGCTGTATTACACGATTTAATACCGATGCATACAGTACATGGCGCAGTGCATTCCGTGAGTGTGTTAAGTTAGCACTAAAGGATGATGCTGAGAGCCAAGAACGATTAGATGGATGGTTGCACCCTGTACCAGATGCCTACTTTAGACATGAAGCAATCAGGGGTGCAGACGAAGGCCGTGCATATGCACAGGCTAATCGTAATAATGTTGAAGCATTGGCAAGGATAAACGATTATGAGTGGTTACGAAATAGATACGATCAACATTAATACCTGGGCAAAGGTAGAAGCATACATTGACAGCGAAAGCAGTTTTGTTAGCATGCCTCCCAGTTATTTTGAACGTGCTATCTACGGCGGCTATCCACGCGATGCATTTAGCAAAGGACAACTAGCCAGTAAGAGTTGGTTGCTAGAAAAGCTATTCAAAGCCACCGAGTATAATAAAACTTATACGGTAGCATTACTAGGTTGCTGGGTGGGCAGTATTGTACAGCCCTTATTCAACATCGCAGACGTTGAACGAGTATACGGCATTGACGTTGATGCAGGTGCGATTGAATTAGCTGAACGTTTTAATCAACGTTATGTACAAGATGGTTGGAAGTTTAAAGGTGTTGTAGCTGATGCAAGCACACTATGTACAAGTAACATGCTATTTGAAACTGGCGGCGAGCTAATCCAAACTACACCTGATGTTGTTATCAATACAAGTTGCGAACACATGGACACACATTGGTTTGATACTGCTGATAGCGGACAATTAATTGCTATGCAAACCAACGACAGCGAAGGCTATATGGGCCACATTAACACTTGCAAGAGCATTGAAGAAATGTTTGCCAAGTACCCTATGCAAAAAAGAATGTACGCAGGCATTATGAGAACACCTGCGTACACAAGATTTATGCAAATTGGTTATAAGTAATTAAAAGCGATAGCCCACTGATACTGTATAGGATGGATCCTTTGTAGCATTAGTTACTGATAGTAGAACATTAGTGTTTTGGTTAAGCCATGCACCTGCATTAAGTGACACTGCCGTCCCATCCTTGCTCAACCTATTAACACCTTTAACTGAAGTAAATGCACCACCAGTGGATACACGCACATCGCCTCCACTTGAGTAGAAGTAGCGCAAGTACTCTACATCAGCACCATAAAAGAATCGTGTACTCTTATAGTTAAAGGAATCAAAATAACCTAGTGTAGCAACAAGGTTTGCTGTGTTGTACGTTTGATCCGCTACACGCAAATTAACATCACTGCCTTGTTCTGTAAAGCCTTTTAGCAGTGTGCTGTTATAGCGTGAACCAATACTATAGCTGAACTTACCAAGTGCATCCTTGTAAGATAGCTCTGCACCAAATGTATCAGCAGTGGTGTTGCTACGAGCAGTACCAAAGAACTCTGATTCAATGCTAGCATTTAGACGGCTGTGACTGAATCCAACCATAGCAAACATTTTTCCGCGGTTAGCATAAAGTCCAAATGCATCAGTGTCACCGGTAAACGCATTAGTAGGACCTACGTTGGATGACTTAGTATTAAGTACAGTAAATCCTGCATCAGGTCCTCCAAACGTGCCGCCTACAGTAGTAACACCGTTGTTGTAGGTACTGAACACACGAGCGTTATTAGTGTTCCAGCGGCTGTAGTAGAACAAGTCTGTGTATGCACGATTAGCCATAGCAGACATTGTTGTATATGTTGATGGCTTGCGAGTAAAATCGTCTAGCATCAAATCATACATTCCAACTTGTCCAACAGGTGGATCGAGAACCTGATACATTGTAGACGTACCGCTGTCGCCGTTGTCGTCAAACTTGTAAGCAATAAAATCGTAGTCCCATTTGCCATCGATCTCTACTGGATAAAGCGCACTATGGTGATCTTTATTTGGGCCGCCACCTACTTTGGGAAAGTTATCTACGAGTTTAAACTTGCCGCCTTCGTTGATCAGTACATAGGTATTATAGTTGCTGTCAACAATATCGGGCTTGCCATCCTTATTAAAGTCGACTACAGTTAGCAAACCTTCACCGTTCCACCAGGGCGTACCGTTCCCTTGTGCATATTTGGTATTGTTATTAACATCTTTGGTTACATCAACAAATGATGTCCCATTAACGTTCTTAAAGATTTGTACCATGCGCCCAACATAATAGGGCTTGTCTTGTGTGCTGGCTAGCGCAATATCAACCTTACCGTCGCCGTCAAAGTCGATAGCTACAATATCGTTTGCACGACCGTTAGCACCATACCAGTTAGCAGGCAGTTCAACTGGCTTGCGTACACGCCAATCGTTCTTGCCATCATTATAGTATACCATACCTGCACTGTTCTTTATATAACCAAATTTTTCAGCATGTACAGGGTTGGCCCAGCCAACTGCAACGTCGCCTTTGCCATCGCCATCAAAGTCTGCAATAGTAGCAGTAGATGCCCAAAGGTTAATTGATTGGTCGTGTTCTAGAATTGGTCTTGTTGGGAAGTTTGTATTCATAGTAAAGTTGCCTTTACCATCATTCATTAGCATTACCCAAGGTAGAGGCTGATTACACACGCCGCAAGGATCCTTAGACCCGTCTAGTTTATAACCTGCTTTAGTAGTACCAAAGAACGGAACAAAGATATCGATACCCTTGTTTCCGTCTACATCACCGCTGGCAAGGTCGTGTACAAACGTAGGACCAATATGCGATTGCTTAAAGAGTTCTGTAGGCAATGTACTGCTGGCATTTTGTAATGCACCACCCTTGCTTAGATAAAGCAACGTAGGCCAAAAGAAGTCAGTGCGGCCGTCACCGTCTAAGTCAGCAACAACAGGATGACGAATCAAACTCTTGTAGTAGCCGCACTCGTTATTAATATCGGCAGCACCTAGCTGATTACCGGATGCTACACAACCAAACTTTCCATCTGCAAACGACTCCGGTGACAGTTTGAAATGTCCTTTACCGTCATTAACAAAAGGCAGTAGACGCGACTTAGGTGCGTCATCGCGAGCCCCTTGAATGTACTCTACAGCATAAAAGTCTTTATGCCCGTCGCCGTTAATATCAGCTTCGTAGATTTGGTATGTGGGTTCCCAAGTACCTGCACGAATTGGTTCGTTAGGATCTTCAAACGCACCTGTATGCTTGCCCTTTACGGTCGCAGTAAAGAATCCGTAGTCAGCAATCTTATACTTGTCGGTGCGGTTAAAGTTAGTACTAGGCTGAAACGTACTTGTACTATATGTAACTTCTGTATCGCCGTATTTGGCTAGCGTTTCCTTAAACGTAACAGGTTCAAACTTGATTCTGTTATCTGTTTCAGTTGGGGCGGCGGTTGTTGGTGTAGTAGCTGGAGGTACTGCAACCGCCGCCGGTGTATTGATAGTACCACCTCCTCCAGCGCATGCAGTAAGAAGAACAGAACTAAGAATTACAGCTTGTGTTCGCATTTAGATATCCAAGTGTTGTTTTGCGTTAATGATATAGTCGTTAATTCGTTTGCTGCCAATTGGGTTGAGCGAATGTACAGCATAAGCAGGAAACTTAAGTCCGTTATCTGCACAATAGTCAACAAGCCACTTAGCACAATCGTATCCGGTCTTTTCAGGACCATAGTCAACAGTGATGTTCATTCCTACATTGTCATCGTCTCCGGGCATCCAAATTGTAAACTTGTTATCAGAAGATTGATTTTCTTCTAGCATAGCCGCATAGTGTGCATCAGCTAAATCGTGATCAAATGTAACGTAAGAGGGCAAACCTTTTTGTGTAACATGCTGTACAAATTGATCGTAGTTACGAACAACTTCGTATATGCGGTCACGCGGAATGTTTACCCAAGTAACTTGGTTTGGGTTACGTTCATCATCTAGGAAAAGGTAATAGCTCATATTATTAGTATAACACAAACAAGGTTTTTGTCAAGTGTTAAACCAAAAAAAAAAGGTGCCTTGCGACACCTTTTAAGTTTAATTATCAAAGAACTTGTTCAAATATTCTGCGCTTTGTTCATCTAATTTTGATTGAACTTTAGCTAGATCGATAACAATCTCAATTACATCAATTGGTTCTTTGATGTTTAATTTTCGAATGCTCTCGTCTATGTGTTTATAACTAATGCCTCTTTTTATAATTTTTTTATCTAGTTGGTATCTAGTACCGTTGGTAGATGTTACAAAAACAGAAAACAAAAACTCGCCTGGTATCTCCGAAGGGTTAATACTTGAAAGTAACTTTTGTGTTTTTTCCGAATTAGAACCAGAATTTTTCCCCAACAGTACCACACGTGGTACATGAGACACAAAAGACTCCTTTAATTAGTCTTAGCCTTCTTTGGTCGGCCAGGTCCGCGTAAGGTTGGATCTAGCTTAAATGCTTCTGCTTTCTTAGCTTCAGCTTCGGCTAATAGTTGTTTAGCATCTTCTTCCATTAGTGCAGCCTGTGCTAAAAGATTTTTAGCAACGCTTTCACTTGAAGTATCCTGCTCTTCGTTAGCCGGCGTGCCTTCAACTTCCTTTGTTGTTACACGCATTTGTTCGGTAGGTTGCTCAGTCTTTGGTGGAACATAGCCACCATCAATTTTGCGAATTTCTACATTTACATCTGCTAATGGGACACTCTGACCTGGGATAGGAATTAGACTTACATGGCTAACAGGAACCTTCTGTAGCTTCTTTGCATAGTGTAATGTACTAAGCATATTGCTACCGTCAGTAAACTGTCTGCGATGTAGCACTTGACTAATGTCGTTTGATGATTGTGCTTCTGCACTCTGTACAACATTCATTAGGTCGTCATGCTGTCTACTATCCAAATTATCTGTTTGAACAATCAAACAGTACTCTTGCTCGCCGGGAAGTTCTCGGAAAACCACTACGCATGGTTTCTCTCCAAACTTACCAACGTGTTTCATTAATGTAGCCATATAGTATCCTCTTATTGTGCAGATTCTGCACTTTGCTCAGCTGATTCCTTTACGGCCTGTTGCTGAGCCGCAATAAATGAAAGGAATGCATTGAGCTTATCAAAAATAGCACCTACTTGGGTGAGCTCTGCCCCGCGGAATGCACCACGTGAACTTGCTAGATCAACAATCTGTAACAGTACCTGTAGGTCCTGCAAGCTGATTGATTCCGGGGTAGCACCTGCTTCTACTTCAGCAGTTTCTTTTTCTTGAACTTTGTTCTTTGCCATTTCAAACTCCTTTGTTGTTCAAATTATAATAGTATTTAACGATTGATTTTATTCTTCGTCGGAATATTGGCGCAACATTTGAGTTACGTTTTCTTTGTCCACTGGACTTTCAAAGTAAATGGTATTCTTTTTACCTTGGTTGCGAACATAGTATAAACGTTCTGCATTAACGTCCAAATAGTCTAGCATTTCATCGTAGAGATCCGCAGAGATACCGATAACATGTTTGCGATTCTTGATCATGTTAACCATAGTCTCGGTACCCTTAAGTAGCTCGAACTCAACTTGATCTAATTGTCTCGAATCCATAATAACCACCCTCATTTAATTCCTTGTGTACGGAACAGTGATACCAAACGGTGAAGTTGGAACTTGGTCATCGCGGCCACCGTGTACAATAAACAGCGTGTCGCAGTAACTTTCGTCGCCCCATGAGCCCCACGGATATCCGTCAGTGAACATGATAAACTTCTTAGGAACAATACCTTCTTCCTTCATGTAGTTAAAGCAACAATCAAAGTCAGTACCACCACCACCAACTAGTTCGTAAGTGAGCAAGTCGTTAGCAGTGTCTGCGGTAATCTTAACTGGATTGTGTACACTAGTGTCAAAGCAGAACAAGTGAATGTTAAAGTCATTGTACTGACTCATAATGCCGTGGATCTCACTAAGGAAGTCTGTGGACATCTCATCACTAATTGAACCTGACAAGTCTAGTGCAATAGCAACATCAATTGTCTGTTCACGATCCATACCTGGCAAGTAGAATCCAGCGTCTAGACCCTTGCGGCTAGGACGCATGTAAGTATAGTCGCTCTTAATAACACTCTGGATCTGCATTGGCAACAGTTCGCGCCAGCTCAACTGTGGGTTAAGCAGTTTATTAATTAGACGCTTAACACCACCAGGCAAGTTACCAGCACCGCCAGATACCTTAGCACTCTGCATAACAGCGTTCTGGAACTCTTCCTTAATACGTTGCTTTTCTTCCTTAGTGTAACGTACAGGACCCTTAGTGCCGTCGTTGTCGCCTTCGCCGTCACTTGGATTGGAGCCGTCATCGTCACCTTCGTCATCGCGATCCAAATGGATATCAAACGTATCCATGTTAATTACGCGACCTTCTTTCTGAGCTTGATCAAAGAGGTCGTCGTAAATTTCTTCCCAAAACTTACCGCGATACTTGTAGTCAAAGCAAATGTCTACAATCTTAATCTTCTCACCAATTTGGGCTTCAATAAGGTCGCCGTTAATAACAAAGTCCTGTGCAATATTAGCAAGACGAGGGTCGCGACTACCCAAACGCTTCTTGTCCATGTGATCATAGACGCAGTGTAGGACTTCGTGTCCAATTAGGAAAACTACTTCGCTGTCATTAAGGGCGTCAACAAAGTTGCGGTTATAATAAAAGTAGCGGCCATCTGTAGCGGCAGTAGGGCACCATTCGGTAGCATCTTTGAAGCGAAGCCGCGTAGCCAAGTTACCAAAGAACGGTGCGTTAATAAGCATATTAACACGAGCGCGGATAAGAGCATCTTCAATTTGCGCGGATGTCTTTTTAGTCTCCGGAATGGGTCGGAGTGTTTTTGGGGCTTGCTTTGCAGTAGCAGTAGTCATATAACCGTCCTTTTCACTATACTTATATTATACACGAAAACAGGGCATTGTCAACTGGTAAATGTGGCTAAAAACCCACACATAATCAACAACTTAGCAAATAAAAAGTCCCCCTACTTTGCAGTAGAGGGACTCGAAAAGCGCCACAGGAGTGATGTAGGATGTGACGCTTTTCTGAACTTATACCAAGTACTTGGTGTAGCGTTCGCTAAACACCTTGTACAGATCCTGCTCGAGGTCGGTACGAATGTTGAACTTGATACCGTAGTCAGTCATGATAGTCTTGAAGAACAAGATAACCATTTCTGCTTCAAAGTTATCGTACGCAAAACGTACAGCATTATTGAAGGACTCCTTGAACGGACCCTTGGTACCATTCTCCTTGTACATTTGGTTGATCTCATAAGTGAGTCCAACAACAAGACTGTACTTGGCGGAAATTTCTTGGTTGAGCTTGTTGTCTAGCTTCTTTACCTTGCCAGCAAGAACATCTTCCGGCTTAGGCAAGTGGCTAGCAATTCGACGATGCTCAACAAACTTACCTGACATACCCTCGCCAACAGCACCAGCAATTTCTGCCTTCTGCTCAAACGTGTCAACGCTGTCAAAGCCTGGAGTAAACAAGATTTCGCTAACGTATGACCACGAACGCGGAGTAGCAAACGCCTGCGAACTAGTCTTGGGATCAAAGTCAAACAAGTCCTGCTTGGCATATGAAAGGTAACCAATGACGTCCGGGTGGATGTCGTTGTTAATAGCCCAACGTTGCCAGTCACCAAAGTCCACTGCCATGTTAATGTGACGGAAGCGGTTAGCCAGCGGAGCAGGCATGCGGAACGTAACACCTCGGTCAGTTTCGCGGTTACCTGCGGCAACAATCTTAACATTCTTAGGCAGTACGTACTGACCAATTCGGCGGTTAAGTACTAGCTGATAGGCAGCGGCCTGCACACTAGGAGGAGCACTGTTAAGCTCGTCTAGGAACAAAATGATTGTTTCGTATTGTGCGGCAAGCTCTTCGCTGGGAAGATCTGCAGGCGGCGCCCAACCCATCGTATTAGTCTCTGGGTCACGGAAGGGATAGCCACGCAAGTCGGTAGGCTCTAGCAGAGCAAGACGCAAGTCAACGACTAGCGTACTACCAAGGGCACCACTGTCTGCAATACCCTGCACAAGTTCACTCTTACCAATACCCGGAGGCCCCCAAATAAACAAAGGGCGACCCGCAAGCATAGCTCGCAGTGCAATAGTTGAAACCTGGGAAGGCTTAACGCTCAAAGTATCCATTTTACATCACTCCTTAAAAAACAAACTCTATGCTGTTATAATAGCATATTGCAGGATATTGTCAACCGGTATTTTTAACTTTTTTCTAGTGCGGCCTGCGCCAAGCCAATCTCAATTTCTTCGCGATCATGTACAGCAAAGTTATTGAGCTTGGTTGTTTTTGTAATTACATAATTACCGTCTTTGTACTCGGTATTTACAGCATAGCACTGCTCCAAGAAATCTTCTAGCAGATTTAGTGGAACCACCATGTCGCCGTAAAAACTAATACGTGCAAATTTGTTTGAAGTACGTTTCATGTCTAACCTATAAAAGTCCAAAATAGGGTTAGTGGGATAGCATAAGCCGCAACAGCATACGCAACCATCTTTAGCAAATCTTTAGTTATAAAGTCCATGCTCAACTCCTTAGTCCAAACGCGAACCAGCGTAAGCGGTGAAGCCGTACTTCTTGAACACTGCCGCGGCAGCATCTGCACCAGCTTCGAGCGTGTCTACGTTCTGGCAGGGGAACTTGGAAGGGTTCCACATCTGCAAGCCGCCGCTGTAGCTCTTCTTTATACCGCATGCGGCAAGTGCCTTGCCCAACTTGGTACTGCCCTTTACATTGTAAATCTCGACCCAGGCAAAACCGCAAGCATACTGATCCTTGCCGCCCAGTCGTTCCTGGAAGAACTTAGCGGCCGCTGCCTGAGCTGCCGTCTGGGCTTCTGCAACAATCTGGGGAACCATTTCGGGGGAAACTGCAACAGTCATTTTCAACTCCTTATTTCTCATCCTACATATGTAGTATAGCAAATTTTGAACAATTGTCAACCGGTTTAAAGGCGATTTCTTTCGGGTTTTTCCGCGAAAGTTTCCTCGTTAATAAACACTTTATTTCCGGTAACTTCTTCGTAAATCATGGCTTCTTCCATGAGGTTTCCGAGATCGCTATTCCAACCAATCAACGTACCGTTGTGATTGCGAGCAACAAAAGCAGTCATTTAACGCTCCTTATTTCTCATCCTACATATGTAGTATAGCATCTAATAGAAAAAGGTCAACCGGTATTTTGTGGCGTTTTTACAACAGAAAAAACCTATATAAATCAATAACTTAGCGAATCTCTATATAAATCAATAACTTAGCTAAATATTGGTATGAAAACTCTAATATACACACTTCTTGCCCTACTTGCATTAACAACACCTGCTCACGCACAGGAAAAAGATGAGGGCAAAATCTCCCTAGGTGGGATACTAATTAACACTGACGGCTTTACTATTGATGGCGCCGGCGAAAAAGTTTTCCAAAAGGAACGATTTCAATACATCATTAACGGATCATACACTCATCAAGAAAGCCCAGATGGCACAGTTAAAATGAGTAGAGGCTTTGGTGGTGCAAAAGCAAATTATGCACTAGACAAGAAGCAGTACGTATTCATGGAAACACGCTACGACTATAATAAATTCAGAGGAGACCCTGAGCAATTTGTTGCGGCTCCAGGCTATGGATACAAAATTGCAAGAACTAAAAACTTTCGTGCTAGCAATGAAATATCAGCCGGTGTAATATTTAGACGCAGTGACTGGGAACCTGTTATTAGAAATAGTCTATGGTTAAAATATACGTTTGCCCCAAACACATCAGTAAGTAATAAACTTCTTGTAGAGAGAAGCAGTGAAACATTTATTCGTAACATTTTAGAGATAGAGTATAACATATCAGAAAATGTCACGTTTGGTTTAAAGAACCAAGTAGTACACGATCCGCGAGTTGAGAGCGTTACTAGTTTCAACTTAGGCTTTAAACTTTAAAGTCAAAAGGAAAGGGGCAGAACGCCCCTTTCCAGCCTTAGTTACGTTTTAGGAGAACAGTAAAGGCTTAAACAAGGCCTGCGGCGAGTGCCTTGTAACCGGCAGCAACAACTGCACGGCTTGGGGTGCCTAGACGATAGAAAGTCTTAGTGCGACCCTTTGTATCAGTGTGCTGGTTTGCATAGATTGCGAAACCCTTCATACGAAGTGCTGATACGGTTGAACGTGCATTACCTACGCCAAACTGGCTTTCAATTTGTGCGGCGGTAAGACCACGGTTATTAGCCTTTAGTGCTTCGAGCACACGGGCTTCCTTAGTTGTCGTATTTGACATATGTTTTTCCTCTTAGTTAACATATTGTTAGATTTACTCTAACTATATAACTATAACATAAAACAAATTAATGTCAACCGGTATTTTAAATATTTTTATTCAAGTTGGCCAGATCTAATGCTTCTTGAATCTTATCATCAATCATTTTTAGAAGTTGATCATTATCTTTAGCAACATGATATACAATACGCTTTTGAAGATCGTTACAGCGGTCCATCATCCTCTCCAACTTGGTTGGTTGGTTTAACACAGGCGAATAATCAATCTTAATATGGTTCATAGGAACATAGATTGGTTCACTGGGGATGCTGTCAAAGTTAAAAGTGATAGTATCATAATTGTACAGTTGATTGAACGCAGGGACAGTGAATCCCTGCTGATCAATCCTATCTTTACGAACTTCTTCTTTTCTCTTATCTGTAGGAAAACTTAAGATGTTGTCGTTGTCGTTCATGTTAGATAATCCTTCCAGCTTGGGTGACGAAGATCAAAAGGTAGGCTCTTACGAATCTGTGCAAGTTCGTAATAACTTGGTTTATAAGGTTCACGACGTGGCTTCATGTACATTGCGTTACCCTTTTTGCTATTGCAAGGTCCGCAAGCCGCAACAATGTTTTCCCACGAAGTCTTACCACCGCGACTAATTGGCAACACGTGATCCATTGTTACAGTGTTTGTACTTACATGAGTTTCACAGTACTGGCATGTGAAGCGGTCACGTAGAGTAACATTGTACTTGCTGAAACGTGGATACTTTTTATTCTTTACGTAGTCTTTAACCATCATGACCGCAGGTACGCGAGTCTCCCAGCTGGTGCTACGAACAATCCAGTCGTCATACCATTCGAGGACATGTACTCTATCCAGCCATAGGTATTTGATGGCTTCTTGCCATCCTACTGCGCTTAATGGTAAGATGCTAATTGGCTGCGCATCTTTGTTTAAAAGTAGTGTATCCATTTTTCTTACATATAATCTATAAATCTATTTAGGTCTTGACCGTTAAGTCTAAACCAGGCAGCATCTTCGTGACTATAGAAAGTTACTATCTGCTTACCTAAATAATACGGCCATTTCATGCTTTTGTCAAGTACTACATACGCCTTATTAAGAATTTTTTCTTCGTGGTTGTACTTGTAAAACTCATAGTGTTTTGATAGCAACTTGTTACCAAAACCGGTTAGTCTCAAACCGTAGGGCCTATCGTTTATTTTTCGATAATTTTCAAAAAGCATTCTGTACTGCTCGTCCTCGCTGAATGCGCGAACTTCGCCAAGTGCTTTTTGACAGTGGGAGTCAATGTCTACTTTTAGTTTGGATAAGATTTGAATATGCATATTCACTGTTCTTGGTCCTCTCTAAAATATTTATTTAGGCATCCCTAAATATAAAGTATGCACTTCTCCGGAATTTATTCTCAGCTACAGCGTCTCCGGTGCTGTGAAAAATTCTCCTAGGATCAGAACATAAGTATCCTGTATTTGGTTTAAACTTAAACTGCAATGTAGGATCGCCGTCTTTGTAAAAGATAGTGCCAGTATTTTCGTCTGCACTGGAAGGCAAATAAATTTGCATACTACCGCATACCATGTCATTGTCAACATGCATGCCCATATGATGACCTGCTTCCTCCTGCCAAATTCTTCCTACGTAGTGATCAAAGTTTGTGCCTAGCTTGGCATTTACTGCATCTAAAAATAACTTATATTCTACGCTGGATTTATCCAGATCAAATGGCCAATCCTTTTTGTTCATGCTGTAGTCTGTTACTACATGCTCTGGATTGGTGCTGTATACTTGATTAATAGCGTCTAAGTCTTCAGCTGAAAAACAATCATCTAGTCGAACTAATTTAACACCATCAACAACAAACACGGTTCCATCAAAGACACTTTTAGTTAAGTTCAGAAAGTTCATCTTCGCTAACAATCGTCCCTGCTGTTAATTTGACTACTTTAAAGTCTGTAGTCTTAAAAATCTTGTTTAATCTTTCAGCTAAGTTAAATGCATGCCCAGGATTACTAAAGGAAACTTTTTTATACTTGGGTCCTGGGTAACTTACTAGCGTATTTAATGTGCGAAGATTGATAGGATCGCCCTGATAAAAGACGCTGTAAATCGCCTCGGCGCTTAGTACTTGTTCTGCTTTGTAGTTGCTTTTATTAACAACTTCAAGTAGAATTGAAGGTTTTGGTCTACTCATATGTGTGTCTCCTTACACATATTTATCATTTAGACCAATTAAAGTAGTTGTTAATTACAGGAGGTGACCAACTTCTAACTTGCTTTGTATGAGATCAAACTCGTTTTCAAACGATAAAATTAGTGTTTGATCTTTATACCAATCTTCACGACGATAATCCATATTTTCATGCGCGATAAATGACCAACCCCAACGTCGCCCATCTGTGATTTTATTAATCATTTGCATAACGTGCATAGGCAATGAATTTGTATAAGTGCGCCAGCTGTACCTATAGATTCTATTGTACTCGCCGCTTTGTTGTTCAACTTTCTCTTTACTAGCTGTACTAATCATCTCTGAAACCACCGCCATCTACATCAACTTTATTAAAAAGTTCAATGGGTGTGACACGCTTTATTTCTGTTACAAAACCTGCTTGCAAAATACCTAATAGATAGTCGATGTCTAGTGTTACCTGATTAGACTTATTTTTCTTTAAGTTTTGCAATCGAAGTATCAGCTTATCCTTCTCGTTCATTGCCAATGCGCTTTTCTTTGTTAAGCTTCTTTAGCTGTTGTCGCATTTCAAGTTCTGTTTTGTACGGACCAGTGTATCCGTATTTGAGAAGTGTTGCTAGCTTTGGTCCGTGTGCTGGCTTCCAGCCTTTATCAAAGTTAATGCAATAATAACCTGCCGCATAGTATACATCGCTACCCTCGATCTTTGTATAAAGAGGAAGGTTCTCGTCGTAGTCTGGGTGATTTTCTTCTACTGCATATGGGGTTTCGTAATCGACCTCAAAGCCCTTAATGTAAAATGCATCTTGCTTAACGGGAGAAATTGTCATTTGCTCCTCAAACAATGTCATATTACCGAAGTGCTTTTTTACATCGATTTCGTCCTTAAAGGCTAGAAGTTCCTTACCTGTAATATAGGTAAAGTTCTCTTGTACGCCCTTATTAAGAATTCCTAGCTTGTTTGGCCCTTGGTGCACCAACCAGGCAACATCTGAGATCTGCTGAAGAACAGTCTTTTCAATATTTGTCATGATGTAATCTCCGTGTGTACATTTATTTATCAAGCAAGATTTTGGGGTTCTTCAAAACCCTCAACACGATCTGCATTTTCGTTTCCTACTGTAAACGATACGCCTGTAACGTTTTTGTAAATGAAACTACGCCATCCATTTGCATTCAAGTCCCAAACACTAATGCTGTCTTCACTGCGCTTTCGCGGTGCCTGACCTTCTGCCAATTGCTTTGGACGAAACTCATCGGGGATAGCAGACTCTTCTAAGGTACATTTCATTACCCGAGTGTCGCCATCCTTTTTAGTGAATGTTACTGTTACAGGCCCCATGTGTAGCATGTCGCGCAACCACTGCCGACCAGTGTCAGAATCAAATGGGTGTTCTTCTTTAGTTACAATTTCCATAATTCGTGTGCCTCGTCTATAATAACTCTATCAAATGTTTTACCTGTAATCATATTACCACTGCTTACTAACTCTCGCTGAGTACTCATCCATGGCGGAAGTGTTGTATCTGGACTGGCAAATGGTCTACGATAAACTTCATCCCCGTTGCGCTCAAATATCCACGCAAACTTTGGTTCTCCATGCTCTAATATCCAAAATGCTTTTTCAGCATCTGTCCATTCACGCATAGATGTTTGACCATTGTTTTAATTTTTCAGCTTTCCTAGTAGACGCATCTTCTACTTCGGCAGCTGAAATAACACCGTGTGCCGTTAATAGTTGTATCATACGTAATACATCTCCAGCTTCTTGAGTAAGGTGAGCTCGTTGTGTGCCACCTTCTTTGTAAGTGTTATCAATACCAAACCGTTTGACTTTGCTGATTGCAACGATTAACTCGCCGCATTCTTCTTGCAAGATATCAAGGATTTCTAGTTGTTTTGAATTCATTCAATTCCAATCATGCGGGATTCTTTGATCCCAGTGTTTAAAATTTCGCCAAAGTCTGTTGCACTTTCGCTAAGACGTTGTAGGTTCCACTTAGCACAAAACTTCATGAAGTGAATGCCTACTTGGGACACAGTATCCTTAAGCACAGCATCACGAACTACATTACGGCATGCGTCTTTGATGTCGTCGGGCTGTGCAGTAAGGTCAATGAGTACACGATTACGTTCATAGTCATCGCGTACACGATGCTCTTGTTCTTCATGGTCCACCCAACGTTGAAGCATGAAGTTGTTGAAATTGTATCCGCCACGTTCTCGGTCTTCGAACGCTTCTGTAATACCAGTCTTGTTCTTGCTACCTTTTAGTCGAGCACCTGGAAAAGCACTAAACACGTTATCAGTGGGGTCGCCGCGCACACACTTTTCAAAAAGCACAAACGCAGGATCGCCCACGGTCTTAGGCTTGCCTGTTTTCTTATCCATAACAGGCTTACCAGTCTTGGCGTTAATAAACCCGTCTAAGGATACAATTTCTTCTGTAGTGCCATTGTACTGACGCACGTTGTTAGCCAGCAACTGGTAAAAGTCGCTGTCAGTGCTGACAATAATATGGTCATCGTCAGGGTGTGTTTGAATCCATGTAGCAATAAGATCATCTGCTTCTGCATTAGGGCAACGGATAACACTGCAATTAGTGCGTTCGTTGAAGAACTTGATCATATCATCGTATGCTTCAAAGAACAGTTCGTCGTCCTCAATTTCGCGCGGTGTTCGTTTGTCTGCAAGAACTTTGCGGTTGGCCTTATACGGAGGATAAAAATCTTTGCGCCAGCTACGACCTTCTAAACAGAATACAACATGGGTGCCGTTAAAGTCGCGCCATGCTTTGCGTACACTGTTAAACATGATGTGCATAGCCATGCCCACACGCATGTCCATGTCTTTGCCGCCACCTACGTGCTTGGCTCGCATAAACATGTTCAAACTATCTACTAGAATGTAAGTTGCCATATATAGTCCTTAGCAATTGTATACTGTTAGTATAACTGGATAATTACTTTTTGTCAAGACTGAAATCCGATAAGATGTCATCAAAAGGACTATCTTTAAGACCTTTTTCTCGTGCCTTTTCAAAATCTCTTAGCAAATCAATTTTTAGATGTTTGCTAAAGTTTTGAATGATATAGTGTATTTCAGCTGAACTCATTTGTTCAATGTGAGCAGACACTATTGGTTGAACAGCATTAATCAGGCTGTTCAGTTTTAGGAGTGCGCTTTCTCTTTGGTTTTGTGACATTTTCTACGTCCATTCGCTGTTCTTGTAAGCCATAGTCTTGGTCAGCACGTTCTTGGATTAGTACTGTGCGACACACATCATTGAACCATTTGTTAACGGTTTCTTCATCACTGGTACCAGTGTAACCATTTTCTTGTAGCATGATAATGAACTCGTCGTTCCAATCTAGTTCAAAGAATCCAGCCGCTACGTTTGATGGATTGACACCCATCTTAACAACATTGACCCACGGCTCTTTTTTAATTGTAGCCACAGCCTTATCGTGTGCGTCTTGTGTGATTTCTTCGTGCTTGAGCTTAACTGCTAATTTAGCAATTTCTTTATCTTCGGGCGTTTCAGCATTGAGCTCTGCTAGTTTTTCTTCTAGCTCTTTGCCTTCATACATATACTCTGCTTCTGCTACAGCACGAGTCTTGCCTTTGAGACCCCAGCTAGCCGGTAGCATCCAAAATGGTAATTTCTTTTTCATTGACTTAACTCCATATAACTGATTTAACTTCGTCGCTTGATTGTTTCTTTTTATCAAACACGAATATTTGTAATGTATACCTCACGCCATTTTTAACAGGATATACTTCGTGCGCCGGACCTCTAGCATATTCATCTAAACATGCTATTATGCCTTTGTTATAGGATGGGGTAACAATATGTGTTACTTCTCCATCTTGCCATACAAATTCGCCACCAACTATATTTGATAGAAATACGGTTAGACTAAAAATACAATGGTCGGTGTGCCGCGGTATTAAACCACCTTCGGGTATTTTTTGTACAGCAATATCACAGCTTTTTAACCAGGTCTTTTTATAGCACGGCAAATTAGGATTACTAAACAATTCGTCTATTAGTTCAATCCTATCCTTGCCAAGTACGTCACATGTGAAACACTCTGTTGCAGTTTTGTTTAGCGTCATTAGATCAGGCCAAACATTGTAACTACTTTTATCTGTGGGCAACAACGATGCATAGGGCGCAAGAATTTCAAGCGCCCTATCAGATAAAATGTTATCAACTACAATGTAATGTTTATTTTCCAATGGCATTACCGTAAATGTGTACATGTACGCGACTTGTATAGTTATAGCCACGTTGGATTGCTTCGTCAGCAATCATTGCTTCAGTGATCTTTAAACCTTCTAAGGTACCACCAACGCCCATAATCCATACAGGGAAGTTACAACCAGCTTCACGGAATAACTGTGTATTCTGTTCTACTTCTTCCCAGCTTTCCTTGCTGCCATTGACAACAAACTTCAACTGACCGTGACGTGCAATGTTTGCATACTGTGCTAGCACTTCTGGCTTAATAGCTTTCTTGTGCTTTTCGCCAGCGGTACTCCATAGCTTAGGACTAACGCTCCAATACCAATCGCCACCATGCTTCCAGAAGTATTCGGTAATAAACTGTTCTAGTTCAGGTGTGATTGGTTGAGTACCATTGGTCTCAATAGTAATGTTCTTAGGCATGTTACCTCTACGACCAAACTCGTTAAGGATAGCAACAATACCTTCCTGCGACTTCTTAAGCATTGGCTCACCACCAGTAAACACCATATGCGCCCACTGTTCGCTCTTAGGATGTTGGAATGAACCTCCGGGCAGTAGTGCAGTTAAGTTGTCAACTGTTTCTTCGACTGTACGATTTGTAATAAGGTGGCTATAACGCTTGCTCCATGTGTAGCTACTGTCACAGCCCTTGCTAAACACAGGCAAATCCTCAACACGTTTAATGTTGCTGATGTCTAGTGTTTCATAAGGAAGTTCATATGTGCTTGGATCGGTTGGATTGCATTGTCCAAATCCGTCGCATTGTAAGTTGCAAAGAAAGAATCGTAGCCATAAGCTGGGTATACCAACATACTTGCCTTCTCCTTGTGCGCTGTAAAACAACTCACTGTATTTGATATCAGTCATTTTGTTTGCTCTTAAAAAGTGTGTCTTTGTCTAATATAGACATGATTTCATCCACCGAACCAACTTTACTATATGCTTCAACAAAGGATTCGTAGACTTTGCTATGCAACTCGCATTCTTGATATGCAGTAGAACCACCGCTGATATCTGTTAGGCAATCATTGATTAGCATCATGAGTCCTTTAGTATATAGCAGTTGTATATCAGTTTCGTCATTGTATAACGCTTTTGCATATGAAACTACAGAAAAGAAAACTCTGTCGGTGATACCTCTTGTTTCAAGTTCAACATCATTTGGTGCATCACCAGTTCTAACACAAACCAACTCAATAAAGTCTTTTTTATCTGGTTCTGTTAGGTCTACTAGTGCATCAATACACTCAAATATTTCATCGTCTGTAATTGGATACCTAGTCTTAAGCCATGCAGTGTCTTTGTGATCGGCAATAGCGTCCCAGATTTCTTTAATAAGAATTCCTGAACGTTGTAAAACTAAATGATTTTTAGGACCTCGGGCTGAAATCGCCATAGTATTTTTATTATCCTTCTTCTTATCGTGGTGCAAATTCTTGCTGAAGTTTAATATTATCCATAAACTCCTTCTTTGTACCCGGATCAGTTTTAAATGCGCCTTTTAGTACTGTTGTCTGTGTAAGACTAGAATGTGCCATAATGCCACGATTCTCACAGCATCCATGTACTGCTTGAATGTATACGCCTAGGTCCTTGGCTCCTGTGGCTTTTGCGATTTCCCTAGCAATGTCATTAGCAAGTTCCTCCTGGAGAGTACCTCGTCTTGCACACCACTGTGCGATGCGGGTGTACTTGCTGAGTCCGATAAGTTTCTCGGCGGCAATAATACCAATATAAGCAACGCCACTAACGGGTTGATGATGATGGCTACACATACTGCGAAGCTCACTGCGAACAACAAGCATACCTTCGTAGCGGTCCTCCGAGTCATTTGGAAACGCTGTTGCGTCTGGTGCTGGGTCATATCTTCCTGCCATTATTTCGTTAAAGTACATCTTAGCCAATCGACGTGCAGTGCCATGGCTGTTCGGGTCAGTTTCTCTATCAATCAATAGGGAATCTAGCACTTGCTCAAATGCTACTGTTGCTTCGTCAATTAGCTTGCTTTTTTCAACATCGCTAATGTATTCGCTAATGTTGTCGCCTGCCCAAAAACGTTTGTTGTCTTGCTTGAGTCTATCGCGGATAACCTGGCTAAGTGGTCTGCCGTCTTCTTCTCTGTAATGTAGTTCTGTCATTATTAATATTCTCCGAGTTATAGACGTGGATGTCTATTAGTTTAATTATACAGACAAATATACTATTTGTCAATGATTACTTACATAAACCGCAAATGGCTTCGCAGTATTTTAGGACTTTGTTGCCTTGTATATTACCAAATGCAAACTGTCTCCAAACAGGATCGTTAACGATCTCATCAAACCTACGACCACGAAGATCAAATGTTTGATCGCCACAGTCAGCATAATGGTTTAACGCAAGTTTGATCCAGTCGTCCCATGCACGACGAAGTTTTGCTGTTTCTCCAGTAATGTGTGTACCTAAATGACAACAAGGCAGTAACTTTAAGTCATATGAAATAAACACACTATTTTGCTTTTCAACCTTACAGTTAACTTTAACAGGGCTAGTGTAATGATTAAAGTAGTCTATGCCTCGTTGATACTCATAAGGCTTGTACTGCTCAACTCTTTCCTTATACTCCATGCCGTACCATTTGTCATTGGTAATAGGTATTGGGCTACCCCAATCAAAGTCTAATAAAGCATCTAAAGTTGGGTCTGTTTCTTTAAAGAAGTAAGTTCCGTATCTGAACTCCTTCCAACGTTCGTTGAGCCCCACCACATCAATAATGTTGCCGCTACGGTCAAAGGTGGGTGTGCCTCCTTCAAGGTGTCGAGGATGCGGGATAATAATATTTGCCTCGACACTTTTTGCAAAATCAACAATGTTTTTTAAATCTGCAATTGTGTGAGCCCACGGGATAACATAGAACTCAATTCTTGCATTGTGTGGTTTATGCTGTATCGACTTCCAGCCTTCGTATGCACTCTGTATATTCTTTTTTAGGTTAGCAAAGTTTACACCTCTGCGATAACGTTCGTGTATTTCCTGTGAGGTGCCTTCAACATCAAAGATGAATCTAACACCAGCCGCAGCCATATCGTAATAGTCTTGTGTTTTGCCAATACCCCCATTGGTATTGATACTAGGTCTATTTTTACGTTTAGCAGAATCGATGGCAATAGCAGCCATTTCGGGGTTCATCATTGGGTCGCCGTAATTACCACAAAATGTAATACCAAACCTGTTTAGGTATGGGGCAATATGTTGCTCATAGTCTTTAAAACTAATAAAGCCAACAGTATCTTGTTTGTTAGTTCCTACAGCTCGAGGGCACCTAGAACATGTGGCTTGGCACATGCCACTAGGCTCAATATGAACTGCTTGTATGTCAAATAGACCGGTGGATAAGTTCAACGGCGCCACCAATCCTCCCATGGGAAAACAAACCATTGTGTGTCATCAGAACGGCCAATTTGTCTAGCAGAATAATCACATACAAAGCCGCACTCTAAATTTTCAATTGCTGCCGCAAATCTAACATTGGTTCTATTAAGCGTATACGATTCGATGCCCTTAAGTGTTTCGCCACTGTCACATATATCATCAACAATAAGAATTTGTTTATCGTCATATTTGGTGAAAAGATCAACTAGCTTGGCTGGATCCTTAAGATCACCGTCACGAGTTTGCCAGCTGATAGCTTCGAACGGAACGTTGTAGTAATTGCTTAGTTTAATACCAAAGTCTGCGCCGCCGCGCATTGGCGCAAATACTACATCGGGTTTGAAGTTATCGAGCGCCATATTACGAATAACTTCTGCATAGTAGTTATTCATATCTTCATGTGATAGATATTCGTATTTGGTCATCGTCTTTTCTTTTGCTGTTTCATTTCCCAATCGTACGCATGCTTTACAATATCAGCGATAGTATAGATAGGTTCCCACCCAAATGCTGTTTTTGCTTTTGTAATGTCTGCATAAGTTGTAGGCGGATCGCCCGGACGTCTTGGTGCAATCTCGTATTTGACTTTCTCGCCTGTAACCTTTTCAAATTCTTTAATTACAGATAAGATGCTAGTACCATTACCTGCACCAATATTAAACGCACCACACTCACCACCATCATCGAGATAGTTCATAGCCGCAAGATGTGCGCTAGCAATATCAAACACGTGAGTGTAATCACGGACACAAGTACCGTCTACTGTACTGTAATCATCGCCGTAGATTTTAAGTGTTTCGCCACGGATAACAGATCTACAAATGATAGGAATCAAGTGGCTAGCAGGGTCCTGTGTATAACCGCACTCACCGTTGGGGTCTGCGCCGGCTGCATTAAAGTAACGTAGAGCGGCAAACTTAAGACCGTATGCAGTGTAAAAGTCCGGTAGGATATCTTCTACCATGTTTTTACTTTTACCGTATGGTGAGATTGGATTACGTGGAGTATCCTCTGTAGTAGGAAACTGTGTAATGTTTCCATATACACTGCTACTACTGCTAAAGATAAAGTTTTTTACACCTACCTTAACAGCATGGTTTAGCAAACTCACAGTATTAGCAACGTTGTTCCAATAGAACACTCCGGGCTCAGTGACACTACGACCAACTTCATGATCGGCGGCAAAGTGCATAATTGTGTCCGGCTTGGTTAAAGTGATGATTCCCTTGATCTGGTTATTGTCAATATCAAATGGATATTGATGAACTCCGGGAATATCTACCTTACGTCTATCAATGTTGATAATGTTGTGTCCGGCAGCAACCAGAAGACGACAAGCCATTTGTCCAATGAAGCCACTTCCACCTGTTACTAGTACTGTCTTTGGTTCTGCTACTTTTTGCATAAACATAATTTTTACCTTTAATATTTGTATTTCGCCGGAGCAACATGATCTCTATATCTGTTGCCACTGCGGTTCCAACTTTCTCCGTTACCTTCAATAATATCAAGCACTCGATCAATTGTGCCGTCATTCCAATCAGAAATCTTACCTTGTCCAGGATGAGGCTTATCTAACAACTGCGTTAGTTTATCAAATGCATCTTGCTCACTCCAAGGAATGTACATACGTGTATGATCATTTGCAAATGTCTCTGGGAAACTACGATAAGCAGGATACAGTACATTACAACCTAGTGCATCAGCTTCGCTGACAGTATTAGACACCCAGTCTTGTAACGCACAGTTAAACAGTACGCGACTGTCATTTACAATATCATAGTAGTCGTTCTTCTTTAGATCCTTGTAAATCTTTAACATACCGCGAGCTTCTAACTGTGCGGCACGTTCTAAGTATCGAGGATTGTTACTACGTAGTGGGCCTCCGCTGAGTACAGCGAACTCTGTAGCTGGCATGTTATTACGATGCCATGCTTCAATTAGATCCATGTAAAAGTCTGGTTGCTTCTCTTGATCAAAACGAGCAGCAAAGACTACACGTCTTGCACGTTGATCCCATGGTTTGATGTTGTTGTTTACACGACTGCGCACTTCGTCCTTGCCAAACGCTAGGCCACTAATATTATATAGAGGAGCACTCCATCCAGCAATACGCATATGAGCGACCATCTCTTCATTTGTGGCGAGAACTCCGTCCACGAATTCATTAACCATTTGTTCGTAGAGGCCCATCCATTTTTCCATACCCCATACGTGTACGAAGTCATCAGGATCAATGGACTGAGCAAGACAACGCACATATACACGAGGCCGCTGATCAGCAGGGATTTGATCAAATATGTAAGGTAAACTTTCGATACCGGGCTGGAACATGTCTTCAAAGTAGATAACGTCTTCATGTGTTACATCGCCTCGTCTCATCATTTGTACAAGATTCATCATCTGGCTCATGCCAAAGAAACTACGACCATGTGCATCGAGTACTTGGCCTACGCTAATTGCTTTGGTGTTGTCAATGGTTGAGCCTGGGACAATAACATAGTCAATGCCACGTCGTTGAAAAACAGCTTCATTCCATTGCTGAAGCTGTAGTGTATATCTACCTTCGTATGGTTCTAAACCCATATAGAATAGCTTACGCATTCTTATTTTTCCTCTGTGTGTCGTTAGTTAATCCGCCATAATCAACCACGTGTGTGATTGGATCATCTAGTTTTTGTGCATAGTTATTTAGGCGATCAGCAGTAGCACGATCAACTTTTTCAGGCTGATCGGCTACTGCTTCTTCCTCTGCACTGTTAGGTGCTTCGTTCATCTTACTTCCTGTCACCAAATAGTTGCAGTAAGCTAATGAAAATATTAATAAAGTCAAGGTACAATGTTAGTGCGCCTGTGACTTCAGCATTTCCTGTGTTGTCATATGAGATCATTTCTCGGATCTTTTGCGTATCGTATGCAGTAAGTCCGAGGAAAATAACAACAGCAAGTGCGCTAATAATCATCTGCATTAGACTGCTACCAATAAAGATATTGATAACACTAGCAATAATGATGCCAATAAGTCCTACAAACATGAACTGACCAATGCTGGTAAGATCACGCTTAGTAGTGTAACCATACAGGCTCAATGCTAGGAACAAGCATGCCGCACCGAGGAACGCTTGCACAATGCTTAGTGAAGTATATACAACAAAGATGGTTGCAAAACTCAAGCCCATTAGTGCGGCGAATCCGTGTAGCATTAGTAATGCTTGGCTTCGCGTTACCTTGTGCATAGTGAAGCCGATAGCAAAAATTGCTACCAATGGTGCAAAGATCACAATCCACTTCATTACTCCAGTAAAGAGAAATGTCATAAGTTCTGGACTTGTGCTTACTAGATAACTTACAATCATTGAGTTCATAACAGCTAGAAACATGTTTGAGTAAACACGGTTCATGCCGTCAATCACATATTGCTTTGAATTGGCAATTGAACTTTGCATTATGCTTCTCCTTAGGCTGCGCTGGCAGCGTTCTTCTTGTCCTGAATTTCGGCACGACGAACCTTTGACAACTTGCCAAGTTCGCCTAGTGCCTTGCGAGCGCGAGCGGCTGCTGCCTTAACGCCCTTTACTTCAAATGCTTCTGATTCCTTAAGGTACTCGTCAAATAGTGCCTTCATCTTCAAATGTGTCTCGGTCATATTTTTCTCCTATTAATTAAAGTGTGTGGGACCGTCTACCTGCCAATCTTCTAATTGAACAGGAAAGTCAATTTCGCAGCCGTTTTCATTATCTTCAGCTACAGAAATTTTTAGCCAACGACTAGGATACTTTTTCCTAATTGTCTGTGCTAAATCTTCTGCGATCATCTCGCAACTCTTATGATTCAATTCAAGTACGCCTGTGCTGTACTGACGTTCTAGCCAACGCTTAAACTGAATGAATTCAATATCTCTGTCGTCGTGGAATACTTCAATCCATACTTTAAAATGGAACATGTGTCTGTGTGGCACACCTAGAAAACTTACATCGTCCCAACCGCCTGTGGCTAGTTTAGGATCCTTGTCTGCGCCCGGATACATATGGACGCCTTCCTTTTGAAATGTAACCCAAATAGTTTTCATTCTTTGTCCTTGTTAGATTCATTTATTCTCTTCAATATCTCTTCGTGAATTTCATGTTCGTAGTACTTGCCTGTTTCTTTCCTCAAGCGGTTTCTCTCGCTAATGTATTTGTTTGATTCCCAAACAAACCACGACAGCACTGCAAAGAAAACAAATGCGGCGGAGCCAACTAAAATGTTAATTACTGTTTCAATCATTTTTTAAACTCCTGCTCTATCTGCTCTAGCTCTTCAGGAAACTTAGCACCGCACTTACGAATGAATTTAATAAACTTCATAAACACTTCCTGCAGGTCTTGCTCGGTTTCCAAGCTATCAATTTTTAGCGTGGTACTTACTACTACTCCATCATCATCACATTCTAATTTTATATTCATATTAGTTTATAATATACTACACTTTTTGTATATGTCAAGAGATAACTTCGTCACTTGTATATTTAGACCAGTCGGTAAAATTTTCTCTGTTTTGTAGGCTGTGCAGACTGTGACACCAAACACCTGGATTTGACTGTTTGAAATCGATGTCGTCAATTTTAATTGTAGCATTATAATTGAACAACCGAATGTAAGGCACCTTGACGCTGATCATGGGGATGAAGTTATCAAACTCGCACCAACCATTGTCGTGGAACCACGGATGCTGTGCATACGCACTATCAAAATCTAGCGTGACCCAAATGTCATCATTGAGTAATGAAATAATAAGCTCATTCCATGCGTCCCAGTCATCGTTAGTTGGATTAAAACTTTGGTTAGCACCCAAATAGATATGCGGGCATTTGTTGTTTAGCGCACGAGTTAGGATTTCTTCTTTGGGTTGTAGCCCTACAACAAACAGTGTTCTCTGTCCGTGTGCAGGGCTATGTTCTACTTCAGTGCCTACAAAGAAGTTAGCATCATTATGCCCATCTCTGTTCATACTAGTTCCTCGATGATACCGAGTACTTCGGCAGTGATTAATAGAACGCCAGCTGTAATTACATTACCAAATATTAAAGCAATGCCTGCCCCAATACGAAATACCGACTTTACAAGACTAACGTAAAAGTGACCACGACTTGGATCTTTGGCTGCAGGAATAATAATTCGCTCAGGAATTGGCATCTTGATCATCCTCTTTAAAAATAACTTTTTCTGTTACAGTTAACAGTGAATCACAGCGATTGCAAATCACATCTGGTTCCATTCTTTTCTGTTCGTAAAATGCACCGCACTCATGATTGGTGCACTGTAGGTTCCAGGCATACATTCTCATGGTAAACATAATTACATCTCAAAAAATGTGTCTAGGATTTCTTCTTTGGTGCCATCATCGTCACCACCTAAACTTAAGTGTGCAAGAAAATCACTGTAGTCTCGAATCATTTGTCTTGCATTGGTGTTAGTTGGATCTAGAAGATCCTTAACAAAACTGCGGAAGTAAAGAATGTTAACAGGCACATAAGGAGATACTTCTCCAGCTTTTGATGACTTCTTACTAGGCTTCTTCCAATGCTTGTAGTCAACAGTCTCACGGTAAGACTCAACATCGGCTAGACGGTTAGCTTCTTGTACTGCATCAATATGGTTGTAAACACTATGACCCATATAATATAGATAACTTAGCGTATCCCAACTTGTGCTGTCACGTTCAGCAAACATTTCGTTGCCATCTGCATCTAGCTTTGGCTTGCCTTCCTTGTCCAACAACGGTTGGCCTTCTGACAGTTTTGCTTTACCGTTCTTGTCTAAGTCACCTGCACTCATAACACAAAGGTCGCCCATTGTGAGTCTGCTCATTACAGGACTGTGACCAAAGGGTGCCGGTAAGTTGCTGCCTTTGAGTGCTTGTTGATCAAAAGCACGATCCATAAAGTAACCAAACTTACCTGGTTCAAAGAAGTTGTGTGCATATGTCTGACCATATGCTGTGTTAACAAACGGACTCGCCGCGTCAAAACTTAGTGTAATGTTTGGATTATCATGTACACGCAATTCGCGCTGAATGGCTGTTAGATAGCATGCCCACTGTAGTTTACCCGTGCCTAGGAAGTGAATCCAATTCTTATCCTCAAGTAAACCATCTTCGCGCAAGTCTAGCAATCTGTTGAGTACGCAACTCAAGTCTTTCATGTTAATACCGGCAAAAGCATAACCTTCGAGTGCGCGGTTAGCATCACCGTATGCTTCAGCTACAAAGCTCTTGTTACTAAAGTGCTTTACACTTTCATACCATTGCTTACTAGTTGCTTCGTCTGTGCCTGAAATAACATTCAAGAACTTGGTTGCACCTGGTGTACGATTACGCATAAAGTAATCTAAGTTAAGCAAACTGATATCTAGTGTATCTTGGAAACTTGTAAGTCCAGTCTTTTTGCTCAGCGGCTCTACTGCGGCAAAGGCAGGAATATCCAGCGTCATGCTCCAGTCTGCTGTGTGTTCTAACCACTTAAGAATGTCGTTGCAGATTTTAGTACGTGCTGGATCATTTGGATCTTTAGCATTCTTCCAATCTAACTTTAGAACACCTGTGGCAATCTGGAAACCACCAGAGTCACCTAGTATCGTTGTGTAGCTACGATCACGCTTTTGTACCATGGCTTCTTCTGTGTCACTCTTAGCAGGATCTAAGTGTGCGTGACCAGCAGAGTATAGGCCATATGGATAATGATAGTAACTGTCATCCCTTTTAAGGAAGTCTAAACCACCATTACCAAACTCAAAGCCAGCTGGACATCTCCAATCGTTAGGATTGTCTACTGCCTTTTGTAATTGTTTTGTATAGAAACTACTAATAGCTGGCAAGTATACAGCATAGTCTCTTTGACGTTTTCCAAAATCTGTCATATTAGCTCTTAGCTGGCAATAGGTATGTGTACTCGCCTAAGCCGCTGTGTACCTTAATCTGTAGCAGGCCCTTGCTGTTAATGCTTAGTACAACATTACTGTTATCACCTAAGCGAAGAATCTTTAGCACAATATCAAGCGGCCAGCGGAACTCACTGGTAATGTCACCGTCAACTGCTTCTGCAATAAGAATCTTTGTACGATCACTAGCACCATCGCCAATGTGGAAATATAACTTACCATCTTTTGTGCGAGGGCTAAAGTTTGCTTCAAACGCACCGAGGACGCCGTTGAAGTAGCTTAGATCCTTAAGGTTCTTGGCACTGGGTACAATGTTAACATCAAACTCTGCGCCTTTGAATTTAATTTCCTTAAGCTGTTGGTTAACAACGTCTGCTAGCATGAAACGATAGTTAGCATCTGTGCCATCGGCTGCAACAAAAGACACTTCAACTGGAACATCGACTTCGTTACGATTCTGTGTAACAACAGCAACAGTAGCAGCCTCATCGTCAAAGCCTGGGTACTTTAGATAACCATCTAGTACACTCATGCGGCTTAGTCCAACTGTAGCGTCAACAAAGTCTGCTACAGGATTAACTGTCTTGCCTTTAAAAATTACTGTCTTGTTTGCGTCAACAGTCTCGATATTTGTTTCTTCTAGCGTACCAGAAATTTTTACCATCTCAAAGATGCCTAGACTGTGTGTATGTCTTAGCACATCCTTTAATGTGTCTTTGATGTAGTTATTTGCCATAGAATGCTCCTGTTATAATGTTTAAGTGTATATGATATATTTAGATTTGTCAAGTCTATTTTTTTGATTTTTTTAGAATTCAAAGAACTCTTGCAGTGCTTCACTTTCGTTAGCCCGATCAATATCCCAGCCCATTTGTCCTAGCACGTTCTGTACCTTTTTGTCTAGCACGGCAGTTTCCATGTCAGCTTCATCAAATGGAAGTTCTTTGAACCATTGCGGTAGATTGAGTTCGTCAGTTGGGTAAGCAATGCTGTTATATCCCATAGGATTACTTTTCAATCTGCAAACAATCACTTTAGCACCATCCATAATTTGCATGCTGTATTGATCACCGTTGGCTTGCTTGAGCTCGTTCCAGTTAATACTTGCACGAACGTGGCCCGGAATAGTGTTGTTAGTTGATTCTTCTTTCAGATCGTGTAAACGCTTGAGCTTTAAGCTGTTATCAACATGCTTGGCCTTTTCAATCTTTTTAGTATATGCAGTTAAGTTGTTAACACGCTTGGGCATGCCCTTCTTCCAAGGCTCAATGCTTTGGAATTCTTTCTTGAACGCACGAATCTTTTCAATTACTTCGTTCTCGGTTTTGCCACTAAGCGCATCGTTAAGTACTTCTTCTAGGAAGTCCTGTACAAACTCTGGAGTATCACTGCGCTTGATCTCCATGCCCATGATCTTTAGTTTACCACCTTCAGGTTGATAACCTTCGATGTCCCAACAGTTAATTGCATAACGCTTCTTGGTAATGAACAGCCCTGCTCGCCCAACTACTTCTCGCCCTGCTTTTAGAACCTTACCGTTATGCACAGGAACATTAAACGCATCCTTTAAGAACTGCGGGAAAGCATCGCTAACAGTGTCACTGATATGATCGTATAGCTTTACAGCACCGTCTAAATCTAGCTCGCTGTCTTTGGGTAATGCAGGAACCGCTGTAAAGTAAACAGAGTCAGTATCGCCATAGATAATACAATCGCCTACGTGGTCGTATTCACCAGTGAGGAGTTCATTGGTCTTGGATGCCATGAACTTGGTAATACTGCGACCAGTTAGTGTTGTACTCTGACCAATGCGCTTATCAAAGAATCGGCATCCAGGGTTTAGAATAGCACCATACAAGCTGTTCAAGTTAATCTTCTTAACTAACTGTCGCTTATCCCAAAACGCCTTTTCTTCTGGCGTGGTTGCTTCTTTCTTTTTAGCCTGTAGTTCTTTGCGCTCACTGTACCAACGTTCTAGCAAGCCGGGAACAATACCCTGGAAGTCTGTTTTGAAGATTGTACCATTGGCACTGATATTCCAAGGTTGCCCACTGTGGAAAATCAAATTATAGATGTCAGCACCTGTACACTCAATGGTTTTACCATCTTCCATATCTAAATGTAGAGGAGTAGTTGTATCCTTGTTCATGATAAGTTCGTATTCGTTACACGCAAACTTACCAAGCCAAGCATCAGCAAAGCTGGTGGCCTTTTGTGGCAACCCATCCTCGTCACACCAGCGACCTGTTGTTTTGTCACGGATCTCGCGATCTGTGTATTCTAATCTAACTTGTCCAACAATTGTTTCAGCAGCCATGTTTAGCGCACGGAACACACTAGGATATAGACTGTTAATGTCCATACTGCCTACCCATTCGTGATAGCCCTTCTTGGGGAAAGCAACATAAGCGCCAGCTGCCTGAGTATCACTGTTTTCTTCTCGCTTACGATCAGGTACTACAAATCCTCGGCGGTGCGCCTCATTGATAATTGCTTGCTCTGTGGTAGCAACCGCGCCCATTGTAGTAGGCAGCAACACAGTGTTATCGTGTGCAATTGTATTAGCAAGATCGATAAACTGTAGCTTCTTATCCATCTTGCCTAGTAGAATAGTATCTTGAATGTTATATTCTAAAAACTTTTCAAAGTCATGATTGTATAAACGATCCAGGCTACCTTCATATGGAACCTTACGCTCGCCTAGTTCCATTTCAGCGATGTAGTCTAGTCTATAGCTATGACGTTCTTCGTAGTTATACTTGCGATACAACTGCATGTAGTCTAAGTGTACTCGACCAATTAAGTCATATGTAACACGCTCACTACCAAATGCTTCATAGGTACGCTCTTTGGGATATTGGTCCCAGAGGCACAGTCTACGGGTATCATTTTTACTCATAGATTTAATGATACGATGTACTACGTAAGGAATATCATAGCCTTCACTGTTCCATCCACTGAGAATATCTGCATCATCAATGAGTGTGAGAAATACCTCTAGCATTTCTTTTTCTGTTTTAAACAGTATCACTTCTGGCATGCCTTTGGCAATGCTTTGTGCCTGTTCCCATGACAGCGTCTTGGGCGGCACAGCAAGACAGACCATTGTGTCCATCCAGTCTAGATAAACACCGATTGCAGTAATTGGCATAAATGCTTCTTCTGGGCTAGCATAGCCGCGTTGTGGATCAAAGTCCACCTCAATATCGAAGAAGGCTGTTTGGAGTTTTGGGGTTTCTGCGCCGTTGTAGTGTTTGGCGATAGTTTTATTAACAGGCTTAATGTCGCTTTCAAATGTTTTGTTGGATCTATTGATCGCTACATTTTTACGAAAGTCTTTTACGCCTCTGCATCGAATCTCCGCTACAGGTTCACCATATATACTACGGTGACTGCCCCGCGGATCTGCAACATAAAAATTATATTCGGGCTTATGTTCTACTAGAACTCTTTGACCGTTTACTCGTTCAACGACGTAAACAATATCCTTGTCTTTGTGGTGAAAGGCATCCACATAACTCATTTAAATTTTCTCCAAGCATCATTTGCGGCTGACGCAATACCAATGTATTATATATTAAAATAGGGAGGTAGTCAAGTACCTCCCTGTGATTATTAAAGCGTTTTGCCAACAGCTTCAAGGATAGTCTCGAGCTCGTCAAACTTGTCGCGCTCTTCGCCAAACTTGGCCTTGTGTGCTACCTTAATGGCTTTGTTAAGTGTAGCGGCTTTAACGTCCATCTCTTCAGCGATAGCCTTTACTGTTTCGCTGAGACCTTCTTTTAAGGTTTCAATTTCATACTGAACCTGACAGCCTTCGTCAATAAGACGCTTAAGGCGTGCTTTTTCTTCAGCATTAAAAATTCTATTATAAGCCATTTTTACCTCGTTGTGTTTGTGTTAATATATATGTTTAGTGGAATTTGGGGACTAGGATTCTCGGCAACTTCCACATAGTAAGAAGTTTTGAACCCAGGGTATTGACTAAAACTTATTTGGTCTAGGATGTAACGATCTCGTATTTGGTTGCCACGTTCATCATATGCAACAAACTGGTTGCCAATGAAGTGAACTTCGACTCTCATTGCTTAGAAAATTTCTTCCCAATCGATGGAGCCAATTGCGTCATCGTTATCTGCAGATGCCGCTACAGCAAGCGTATATGTTATCGCTGTATTTGACAATCCATTTCTTTCTAACTGATAATCAAAATCACCTGCATTTAAGTCAATGGTCTGACCGCTTTGGTTATTGATGCCCACATAGCCTGTGGTTAAAGCATGACCGTTGCTCATAGTGTTAGCTGTAATATTGTATGCAACATGACTGTCGGCTTCCTCAACCCAGCTACCGCCTGTGATAGTTGCATTAGCAACTAATTTGTACTGCATCTTACCATTGTTAGCAACGCCCAACATACTGATGTTTTTAATAACTGCAATTGCGTCCAGTGAAGAATCTTTTAGTTTAATTGATACTAAGGGATAGAATGTACCTGCGGTAGGTAGATTCATAATAGCAGTTACTGGTCTACCTACGGCTCGTTGTCTGCCTCGTAGCTGATAGCCACCTTCGCTGATAATAGTAGAACAAATCATTTTCATTGAACTACTAGCAACTGTAGTATTGGTATTTTCAATTTCGTATCTAACAGGTAAACATGCTGTAGTCATGTAAACACTGTCAGTATTATTAGCATGTGCAAATGAATGACACAAAATATAGTTGCCATCTACAACAAAGCCCATACGCACGATACCTACCCCAAGCCATTCTAGATCCATAAAGAAAATTTGTGCTTTAGTAGTATCAAGTGTTACTCCACTTGCTGTGGTACCGTCAACACGATCAATATTCCAATTACTTTGTTCTACAACAGTTTCTTGTACAGATCCGTTGACGTATGAGCGCTTTACAAAACAATTTACGCCATTGATATTTGCAAAATATAATCCATTATAGTCGTTGAAATACCCAACTCGTTGCGCAAGATTATTTTGACCTTCGTCCATGACAAATGTCATTAATGTTTGCAAACTCTTACCGGGCTGATAAGCAAACACACGATATGTTTCTCTGATTACTTTACAGCCACTATCAGTACCAACAATTAATTGTGTGCTACTTTCGTTTGGTAGATAATTGACACTACTGCCTGTGCCTGTAATCGACGTAGCAAAAAGGTCATCCCTTTTTGTATATCGTTGCTGTGCATCAAACAGTGTCAGTGGTGCTGCTACTCGTAGTCTACCAAATGCATCTCGTCCACCATCATTGGTTGAACGTCCTGGCGAAGTAGTAACACGAACTACTGGTTGCCCGGCAGCATTGTATTCCATTGCATGATGCAGGTTATTTAAATGTTCGCCGTAAGGGTGATTGTATGATGTTATGGACATATTATATCTCTATGCTTGCTTCGAAATCGAAGTCAAACTCAAATGAGTTTAATAGCTCGTTTGAGATAGCATCGCCTTCTTCGGGCGAAATATCACCTTCCAGTAATATTTCATACACATTTTGCGAAGAGCTATCTGGGTCAGTGTAGGCTATTACCTCTACACTGACCACTTCTTGATTGTTGTCTGTATAAGCCGTTACTAATTTAGTTGGCACTATGCTTTGCACTACGTCGTAGAATTCAATCACATCCTCATCAGTGAGTTCGTGATTAGTTAATAGTCTACAAAAGTGTTTAACAAATGCCATTTAAATTACCTTATTGGCCCTTAGACATGTAAGCCTGTGAACCAAAGAATGTTGCAACAACACCAGCCTGTGCAATATAGAACATGCTTAGTAGGTTATCCAATGCTGTTAAACGCTCGACGCTGAGGAAAGGCAAGAATAGTGCAATTGTAAATGCAACCATTGACAACATAGCTACCCAAGCCATTTGACGAAGTTGGTCTTCTTTTTTATCTTTGTTCTCAAGTTCGATCATCTTTTCAGCTTTTAGCATTTCCTCATCGGAAACAATGCCATCGCCGTCTACGTCAAATTGATCGTATTGTGAACCGCTTTGTAATCTTTTTCCACCAGACATAACTGCCCCTTTTTCTAGTTTTATACATACTATTTATCTAGAAAAGGAGATAGAAAAACCCCCGTATAATACGGGGGTTAATGGAACAGATTACTTGTCGTTTAGCTTAACACGATTGATCATTGTTTCTTTGCCGCTACTATACTTGCTGAAACTCTGATTCTTAATGAATCCAGTTACAGTGATAGTATCGCCTACTGCACCAATCTGTGCAACAGAAAAGAATTTTACGATATTCTTGCCACCTTCACTGCAACTATACAGGCTACTGTCAGTTTTTGCAATATAACGTACATTCTCAATCTTTAGTGTAAACTCTGCACGACTGCCCACAGTACCAACATATTCGCTAGTACTAGCAAGCTCTGCTTCACGTGCTGTCCATGCATCAGCTTCTAGTTTACGCTCATATACACTAGGCAAACTGGCAGCAATACCCAATTGGTCCTTGCCAACCTTTTCGCTGGTAACAAACTTTAGCACATTAGATTCAAAGCTGGTAAGTGTACGCTCAAATGCCTTAAAGCTAAGGCCTTTAAGATATTCAACTAGCACATGCGCACGTTCAACATCAGCTGGAATAATTTCCATTTTTGTATCATTACAGAAGTGCGTATACAGCATGTTGCTATTAGCAACCTTTTTCTTGCTATACACTTCCGGGTCGTCGCGCTTAACAAATCCGTTGACACGGAACGCCGCGCAACTTGCGGCAACAACATCAATTACAGCGAACTCAAACGTTTGAGGTGATGACGTCATAAATTTCTTCCCAGTTCTTAACAATGATTGCATCGCCAGCATAGTCCATATTATGACCATGCTCTACTAGTACACCCTTGAAGCCGGCTTTTACACCAGCATCAACATTTTCAGGCTTGTCTTCAATCCACCAGTTACCCTTATAAGTCTGTGCAAGTTCTGCAAGTACAGCGTCCTTGTCAGCACCAGTATCCAAGCAGATAACATCAATGAACGTATCATTACCAAAAATCTTCATCAAGTTACGAGTACGCAACTTCTTTGCATACGGATCCAAGCTCAACGAAGTAACAGCAAGGAACCGATACTGATGCTTTTCTGCCAGCAACTTAACATAGTATTGTGCATCACGAACTGGAGGCAAAAAGCCAATCGCGGCACTTTCGTTAAACTGCTTGATTAATTGCTTGCCTTGCTCGTTGGTAATACCGTAGCGGTCACCAATGTTATAAATTAGCTTACCACCTTCAACCATAGTGTGGCCGTGGTGCTCCATCCAGATACCAAAGCCTTCTTCCCAATCGAGAAGCACACCATCAACATCAGTTAAAATAGTTTTATTTTTATTTACACGCACTCTTATTGACCCCAGTCCTTAAAATTTTGATCCATCTCGTTACTCATGAACCCTGCTTCGTATTCCAACCATTCTGGGTCTTCGGGCTCGAGTATTATTTCTGGTGTATTGTACGTAGCACCTAAAAAATAGTGAGGTCGAAAAGGACGACCATAATAGCTGTCGGCACTGCCGCGATCAAAAGGACCACCGTGCCTGTCGTCGTATGTCACGCCTTCATATTCTACTGTCATTATGCTACACTCCAATTATAATCATCAACTGTCATTACCGATTCGTTACCATCGTATTCATCGATACGATACAGCGTACCGGCAGAAACTTCTGCGATCCGCAATGCGGCATGCCGCCCACTGGCCTTGTCTCCGAGTTCTTCTACAACCTGAACCAATACAGGATCGTTGCGCTCAATGTCGCGATCGCTAAAATACAATTCGTTTGACTGAGAATAACGCCCTGGTCCTACAGGCTTGCTATTTTCTTCAGCAAGGATACGTTCATATTCATCAGACGGACAAATGTAGTAATGTGTTAATCCAAACTTACTAACAGAAGGATACAGTGTGATGCCTTTGATTTCAGCATAACGCATGATAGCCTCATCGGAAAGACCAAAGCCACCATAACAAGCATTATATACAATCTTAGTCATGATCACATGCTCCAATAAGATTCAGAACTGGGCGAGCAGTAGTAGGGCGTGTCGTAACGCTCCTGAAAAGTCTTACCGCTCACTGCATTAGTGCGGGTCACCATAGTTTCAACAATGTTGAAAATGTAACCGTCTTTGGTTTTGTAAGTGGGGTAAAGTGCTTGGACTTCACGCTCCATGCTAGCACGATCCTTGCGATCGTAATCGTATTTGCCAACCAGGCGCTGACCCATTTTGGTGCGCTTGTCGGTCTTGTAAATTTCAATTGTATAAAGCATTCTTCACTCCTTATTTCTCATCCTACATATGTAGTATAGCAGAATTTGAACGATTGTCAACCGGTTTTTACAGCTCAATTGCCCTGCGGAACACAATTTCTTGTTGCGCAAACGCTTGTATTTCCCAGGGTTGGCTCAAGTAGGGTACATTTCTACCGTAGTATTTGCCCTTCCAACGCTTGCCTTTTGGTGTCAATTTTAGCGTACCTTTTGCAAATTGTGCTACATGAGTAAGCTCGTGCGCTAGTGTTACGCCTAAAGATACAAAGTCCTTGGTGGGCTTTATTACAACAAGGTAAGTGTCGAGCCCATTTAGCGGCACTGTGGTGCCTAGCTCTTCGATTGTAGGGTCTAGTATAATTTGTAACAGTTTTTTACTTTTGGTAAGTTTTAACTGCTCTAGCATTGATGGAAGAAGCGACTTAATAATCTCTTTGGACCTACCGCGCCCTTCGATGTGGAATTCCATGCTTCTCCTTATTTGTTTATATGTATATATTTTAACATATTTTGAAGCATAGTCAACCTGTTGTATTTTTACAACCCTACTGCTTTTTTAACTTCGTAACGAGCAATTTTTTCGTCAAAGTACATTTGAACACCCCCGTTGTAGGGGCTTTTTACTAAAATTTCGCCTAATTCTGTAGCTAAGGACTGTGTGAAGCGAAGCAAAATAGCTTGCGTATCCTCGCTTTGATCCATCGGGTCCTTGTCTAAGATGTTAGCAAAATCCGCAATTAACTTTTCAACATTTGGGTTTATCATTGCATTTCCTTATTTCTTACTTATAGTATAGCACAAAATAAAGAAAGGTCAACCTAGCGTAACCTGTTGTTTTTACACAACATTACTTTATAGGCATGCAGAAATACTGCTTCTTTTTAATACTAATTGTGTTACCTTCTTTGCACTTTTGCTCAATTTTGTCTAGCTTATCCGTGTCAAGTTCTTCGGGCAAATCAATACCAACTTCAGTAATCTTATGCATAGTATAATAGGAGCCTGCTGTAAAGCCTGTGATAATTAAAAAAGCAATACCACCCAGCGTTACTAGCGTTTTGTCTAATTTAGAGTTCATAGGTCCAATCCAAATCCTTATGTATTACATTATATAATGTATTAAATAGTTTGTCAACCAAATTTTAGGATTACGATGAAAATAACAACACCAACAGCATTATCTAGTTATCCTGTTTTTCCCGAGTGGGTATTTGAAGGAACAGCACAACTTACTCCTGGGATAACAAGATCTATTATCAATGATTTAGAGGTGTTGAAACGCAATGGTAATTACACAGATACTGTTTTTGGTTGGACAACTAATAAACATGCAAAACAACCACAGTTAGGAAAGAATATAGTAAAGGCCAGTCAATATGTTGGTGGGCTATTTTTTGAGAATGCTGTAACACATTTTCGATTTAAAAACAAAAATAGAAAAATGGAAATACCTGACATTTGGTTATATGGTATAAAACCAAATGGTATGATACCACAGAATGTTGAAAAGGTTCGTTGGTACCAATGTGTGTTGTTTTTACAAACTGTTGATACTGGAAGTTCGTTATATTTAGATTTACATAGTTCTAAGCTACATAATACTCCTCCCAATGTTCAGGAAATGACACATTATATTAAACCCGAAACAAACAAGATGGTTTTCTTTCCTGCACACATTCCCTGGGGTTTCACACCAAATAATAGCATGATAGATTCTGTAGTGCTATGCTGTAATTTTACATTGAGCGATTAATATGCATCTTGTATTAAATAATTATAGATCAGGTAGTTCACGATTTAGTTTAGATCTCGCTAGGGATTGTAAGCTAGAGTATTATGGAGATATATTCAGTGACCAAACTAGTCATACACCTGAGTTCGTAGACAAGTTTTGTAAAACATTAATGGATGATACAAAAGCAATGCCTATGGCTGTGGTTAAATGTCACCCCACAGATGTTCTTCGTTTACCCAACGGCGCTGAATTATTGAAGAGATTAATTAATAGATCAGATAAGGTTTATATGATTAGTCGTAAAAAGTTTGACGATATTTTACGTAGTTTGAATATTGCGTGTTGTCTTAAGCAATTTATTAATGTTGGATACAATGAAGAGTTCACAATTGTGCATGACTTTTATGTCCCTGTGACACTGTTTGAAGAAAACTATTTCAAAATAATATATGGCAACATCGACCTTATACGTACTTATAGTCGATATAAGAATGATATTAGTTTGCTGTGGTACGAAAATATTTTTGAAGAACATGGAAGGTTGGTTAGACAGGTTAACATCACTAATCCCACACCACCAACAAATATTAATATCGCAAACCTATTTGGCCAATTTCAGCTAGTTAGAAACGCTGAATAGTCAAAAAGGAAGGGGCCTTTCGACCCCTTCCCAAACTTCCCATCCCGAAAGTTTAATCCATTACACGTACTTATAGTGTACGCTTACAGTCATGCTACCTGCTGATGTAGCTGCCGCTGTACTACCATCGCTCTGCTTGAACTGTACTACAACACCCTGATTCTTTGTGAGTGATGTATCACCGTCTAGCTCAACAATGTATGTACCGGCTGTTGCTGCATCTGCATCATCGGCTGCTACTAGTGTGCTACCGCTACCACCATTTTCCTTAACTAGGATATGGTTGAAACTACCGCCGCTGAATGCTGTACCAACCTTGATAACAACCTTCTCAGCATAGTATGTGCGAGCACTTACATTTGGTACTGTACCAACTGTGAAGCTTGTTGCACTGCTATTAGCTGTAAATGTGCCACGTAGTAGTAATCCGTCACCTGAGTTATTAGCAATATAGTCAATAACGGCTGCTGTTGTTGGAACAGTTGTGTCGTTATCGTTATTACCAATACCAGCAGCTTCTGTTACAAAGTCTGTGATGCTGGTTGAGCCATCACTTAGTGAACCAAACTGTACTGTACCACTTGCTGTTACGTTACCAGTTAAGTTACCTGTTACGTTACCAGTTAAATCACCAGTTACGTTGCCTGTTACGTTACCTGTTACGTTACCAGTTAAGTTACCTGTTACGTTACCTGTTACGTTACCAGTTAAATCACCAGTTACGTTACCAGTTACGTTACCTGTTAGGTTACCAGTTACGTTACCTGTTAGGTTACCGTTGAATGCATTAGCAACTACAGTCTCAGCACCAAAGTTCCACTGATTGCTTGGTGTGTAAACAATTTGCTTCATGCTGCCACCAACGTTAGCTTCAAAGCCTACGTTAGCACCAGTTGTACCATTGCTGTTTACGCGGAATACTGCATCAGCGGTTTGAACAGTTGTTGAATCAACAATTGTTTGTGTACCTTGAACAGTTAAGTTACCAGTAATTACGGCATCACCTGTAACAGTTACTTGACTTGATGTAATATCGTCTGAAGTAAATGTACCTGTTACGCTTAGGTTAGCAATTGTAGCACCGTCAACGATAGCAACTTGGATTTGATTATTAGTAATTGTTGTTGCAAGTTGACCGCTAGCACCAACTACTGTTAGTGTTTCACCGCCGTTAACAACATCTACGTTACCACTGTCACCAGCAATACTGAAGTTTGTTGCAATTGCAATATTACTTGCTGCGGTAATACGACCTTGTGCATCAACTGTAAACTGAGGAATATTAGTTGAATCACCGTATGTTCCTGCTGTTACTGCTGTGCTGTCTAGGTCTAGTGTAATTGTTTGACCACTTACACTTGAAGTTAAGCCTGTACCACCAGCAACTGTTAATGTCTGACTGTCTAGGTCAACATTGCTTGTACCGCTGTCACCAGCGATATCAAGTGCTGTTGCACCTAGCTGTGAGTCAACATAAGCCTTAACACTCTTTTGTGTTGGAATCAATACATTGCTATCGCTAGCCATGTTGTTTTCATCAACAAAGCCTGTGATTGTAATTGTACCGTCGCTTAATGATCCGAACTCTATTGTACCGCTAACATCTGCGTCACTTGCTGTAACTGTACCAGTTGTGCTTAGGTTACCTGCACTTACGTTACCGCTGAATGAACCAGTTGTAGCACCAGTTAGTGCGCCACCAGTTAGTGTAGCTGTACCATCTTTAATGCTACCGCCTTGTACTGCACCACTGAATGTTGCAGCAACACCACTTGTAATATTACCTGAACTGATTGTTAGTGTACCATCAGTTAAGCTACCACCTTGGATAATACCGCTAAATGTTGCGTCGCTACCACCTGTGATATCACCAGCATTAATGCTTAAGTTACCATCAGTTAGTGTTGCACCTCGTACTGTACCGTTAGCAGTTACGTTACCGCTTAGTGAAATACTTGGGTCTAGATCAACTGTTACTGTGTCGCCACTTACGCTAGTTGTGATGTTTGTACCACCAGCAACTGTCATTGTATCGCCACCGTCAATCTGACTATTACCGCTATCGCCTGCTAGTGTCCAGTATGTTGAAATACTTACGTTGCTTGCTGCGGTTAAACGACCTTGTGCGTCAACTGTAAATGTTGGGATCTGTGTAGCACTACCATAGTTACCTGCTGTAACTGCGGTGTTGTCTAGATCAATTGTACCGCTAGTATATGTTAAGCCTGTACCACCAACTAGGTATGCATCCATTGCACTGTTTGCGCGAGCTGCTGTATAGTAAAGGTTTGTACCTTCAGCTAAGTCGCCTGTATCGTGGTTGCTGATGTCGCTAACTTGACCTGTTACGTTACCAGTTAGGTTACCTGTTACATTACCTACTAGGTTACCTGTTAGGTTACCTGAAGTTGCAATATCTGCGCTAAATTCCCACTTGCTTGAAACTGGGTTATACAGAATGCTTTCAATTGTACCGCCAACGTTTGCTTCAAGACCAGCACTTACTACGTTACCATCGCTGTTAACGCGAATTACTGCATCGCCTGTGCTTACTGTTGTTGATTCAACAATTGTTTGCACACCCTGAACAGTTAAGTTACCTGTGATGATAGCATCACCATCAACTGTTACTGAACTTGATG
>JACCDG010539570.1_pt1 | contig 55715 bp, 49 predicted proteins | sample 7442471 | NCBI WGS metagenome assembly JACCDG01 (sample SAMN15323444, study PRJNA562643) | freshwater metagenome | isolation source: river surface water | place: USA:Blue River Watershed | collected 2017-08-17 | reverse complement strand
ACACACCCTTTACGCCCAATAATTCCGGATAACGCTCGGGGCCTCTGTATTACCGCTCCTGCTGGCACAGAGTTAGGAGCCCCTTATTCATGAGGTACTGTCAATAAACTTCATCCCTCATAAAAGATCTTTACGTCCCATAGGGACTTCATCAATCACGCGGCGTCGCTCCGTCAGACTTTCGTCCATTGCGGAAGATTCTCGACTGCAGCCTCCCGTAGGAGTATGGGCCGTGTCTCAGTCCCATCGGTGGGGGTCAGCCTCTCAGCTCCCCTAAGCGTCATAGCCTTGGTAGTCCATTACACTACCAACTAGCTGATACTTCGCAGGCTTTTCCCAAAGCGATAAATCTTTACTCCTGAGAGACCATCGCGTATTAGTCCACCTTTCGATGAATTATTCGCGACTTTGGGGGAAATACCTACGTGTTACTACCTCGTTCGCCACTAACTTTATAAAAATTTTGACTTGATGTAATCTCATCTCCGTCGATATAAAGTCCGTTCGACTTGCATGCCTTATCCACGCCGCCAGCGTTCATCCTGAGCTAGGATCAAACTCTACTTTAAAACATATTACTATGTCTCTTTGAATAGAACGGAACAAAATAAAATTTAGTACCGTTACCATTTCTGGCTTTTACTTACTTCTTAAACAGTGATTATAGTTTTTGCATAACTCTTGTTTTGTCAATGAAATGCTCCGAACGAGTTTCGAACCACCTGGCTCGGCTTTGTTTGGGCATATAAAAGCGCCTTCAATTAAGGACGCTGGAACCATTATAGTCATATCGAAAATAAAGTCAAGCGATATCGCTCGGGATTACCCTTTTTCTATTTTAGCCTTATAAATCAAGGGTAAAAATCAATAAAAAAAGCAGCATACCATCTTTCGGATAGCAGCTGCTTGTATATATAAACGTATGCAGTGCATAACCTATATATAAAGAATATAAAAATACTACTTAATCTGTGAAACCTGCTGCTTGGCAGCGCGTTCTTTTAGTTCTTCCACTGAAGGAGTTGGTACTGTGCATTCAGTGTAGAGATTCTGAGTATCACCGTTTTGGTACACAATCACTATTCTGAATGTGTGTTTGCCGAACACCGAAGGTGCTGGGTCTTTGTAAGTGTAAATTATCTGGCCAGATTCGGTTAATATCTTATTGATGTAATTACCCGATGTGGATACAAAGGGATCTGCAAAAACCTCATCATGGTAGCCTTGATAAATTTGTACTTCTTTTATGTTGGCGTCCTCCTTAGGGTCAACACTCATTGAAAGTACAATATTACCATTATGGTCGGTTATTACCGGCTTTGGCAGTAAGTGCTGGGCACATACATTTAATGAAGCAAATACCAGTACAACGAACAGGACGGAAGTGGAAATTTTTTTCATGTGCGTAAGTTTTAGTATGCTGATGTAAAATAATTTGAAGATATAAAAAATGTACCATGCATTGAGCTGTTTAGCAAAAGAAAATCCAGTGGTTATTCTCTACTGGTATGAGGCCGCCTAAAAGCGTCCTTTGACCTGTTTATCCACCTCAATCTTGTATTATTGAGCTCAATATGTTATTGTAGTCCCTATGGAATCACTTTCGCAGGTCCTCCCTTGGATCCAGATCATTCTCTCAATACTTCTCATTGTCGTCGTACTCCTCCAACAGTCATCAGCTGGTCTTGGAAGTGCTTTCGGTGGTGGGGATTCAAGTGCCACGTTCCATACGCGTCGCGGTTTTGAACGCGTTCTTTTTATCGCAACTTTTGTACTTGGCGCTTTGTTCATCATCTCTGCAGTAGCGGCATTGTTCGTCTAGCACGACATCGCTTCTCTACAACTGCATATTTTGACCGCGTCCTGTGTATATTTGTTATTTACCTATGTCACTATTCTCAAAAAAGCTGTTTCCTAAGCGAAACGACATCGAATCAATCTTCGACACTTTTTCACGCGCAAAGTGGATTATATTTATCCTCAGCGTTGCTGTTTTTATAGTGACAGTATTTACGCTTGTTTTTGCATTGAATCAAAAGATTCTTGTGGGGGTTCCAGCTCACGGAGGTAGAAATATCGAAGGAATCATTGGTACTCCCCGTTTTGTGAACCCACTACTTGCATTGTCTGAAGCAGATAAGGATCTCTCGGCATTAGTGTATTCAGGATTGATGCGACAAGACAACCAAGGAATGCTAATTACAGATCTTGCTGAAAGCTATGACATTTCTGCAGATGGTCTCACCTATACATTTGTAATTAAGGAGGCAGCAGTATTCCACGATGGAGCAAAAGTAACTGCAGAAGATGTTGCATATACTGTCTCGCTTGCAAAAGATCCTCTCATTAAAAGCCCAAAGAAAGTTAATTGGGATGGCGTCACTGTAGCAACTCCTGACTCAAAAACAGTAGTGTTCACGCTCAAGCAGCGATACGCATCATTCCTTGATAACGCAACACTTGGTATATTGCCGATGCATCTTTGGAAAGACACCACCGCTGAACAGTTTGGATTGAGTACATTAAATATCCATCCTGTAGGTAGTGGTCCGTTCGAAGTTAAAAAAGTTAATCAAGACTCAACCGGAGTTCCTACTTCGTATGAACTCAAGGCGTTTTCAAAATTTATTTTTGGTAAGCCTTACCTCGATGAAATTACCTTTTTGTTCTACCAAAATGAAGCGGAACTTATCAATGCATTTAAAGCGGGAAAAGTGAATGCGATTAATTCGATTTCATCAAAGGAAGCAGCCATACTTGGAGGAAAGGATATTGAAATAAAAACAACAACCCTCCCCCGTGTGTTTGGACTCTATCTTGATTCAACGGAAAACAAGCTATTTACTGACACCAATGTTGTCGCAGCCATCGAGCTCGCCATCTCAAAGAAAGAGATTGTGGATGCCGTGCTCGCGGGCTATGGTTCAGTAATTGATGGTCCAATTCCAGAATCGTTACTCCCTCGCGATCCAAAAGATCCTGTCATTGACCAGAACTTGGAAAAGGCGGCATCACTTTTACAGAAAAGTGGATGGACAAAGAGTGAAGGAGGATTCTGGCAGAAAAAAGTAACCGCGAACAAGAAAACAACGACAACAAACTTGTCATTCGCTATCTCTACTTCCGACACTCCTGAACTCAAGGACGCGGCAAACCGCATCAAGGATATGCTGAATGCATTCGGCGCGCAGGTAGAAGTAAAAGTATTTGAAATGGGGGCACTCAACCAGAATGTCATTCGGCCTCGAAAATTTGAAGCTCTCTTCTTTGGACAGGTAATCAACCGCGATACTGACCTCTTCGCTTTCTGGCATTCATCGCAGAGAAATGACCCGGGGTTGAATATCGCACAGTATGCTTCAGCGCGAGCTGACAAGGACCTCGAGAACGCAAGTGGAACGCTAGATAACACAAAGCGCGCAGCACTCTACGACGCATTCGCATATGAAGTGAAGAAAGACAAGCCGGCTATCTTTATTTATAGCCCTGCATTTACATACGCAACAAATGGCGAAACCAAGAACAATGACCTCGGCACTATTACTGCAGCAAGCGATCGTTTTGCAACAGTTTGGAAGTGGTATCAGAAAGAGGAACGTGTCTGGCCAGTCTTTGCGAAAAAATCAAATCAATAACAATTTATTTATTAATTATCAATTATCTCTGCACTTCGGTTATTTGCCAATTTGCCAGAAACACTAATCTAGAACTATATGCCTCGACCACAGAAAAACAACAAGTCCCCTTTGGGAGCTCTTCTGGATTCCCTCGTCAAAGACGAAAATCCAAATACAGCACCGAAGACATCGACTGCACCAGGACACCAACCTGGCGGCAATCGAAATAAATTCACTCGGCCACCGCACCGCCCATATCAGGGCAGCAAGCCACAGCAGCGACCTCACGGAACACAGGGAGGTTCTCTTGGAACACATTTGGATCGTCCAGCAGGAACAACCCCTGCTCCTCGAGCCGCAGGCCCTAAGCGTTCTGACGACAAACAGCGACGCGGAAATACCTTCCAGTATTCTAAATTCGGCGCAAAGCGTGGAACAAAAACATCTGCATTCCGAACCAGCACAAAAGAAATGACTGCTGCTAACCGCGAAGCAATGATTCCACCGCCAGCTCCAGGAGTTATTCGCGTTATCCCAATCGGCGGAGTGGAAGAAATCGGAAAGAACATGACACTTGTCGAAATCGGAAATGATATCATCATCATCGATGCTGGTTTCCAATTCAAAACAGAAGATACTCCTGGTATCGACTACATCGTTCCGAACACAAAGTATCTCGAAGAACGAAAAGACAAAATCCGCGGACTCGTCATCACACACGGACACATGGATCACATTGGAGGTATTCCCTACCTCATTGAACGTTTGGGATATCCAACAATTTACACCCGAAAACTTACCTCGATCATGATCGAAAAGCGTCAGGCAGAATTTCCACATTTGGAACCGCTTGATATCAAGCTCGTAGAAAAAGAAGACCGCATCAAACTTGGAGATGTATACGTCAAATTCTTTGCCGTATCGCACTCAATTCCTGACTCGATGGGCGTTATTATTGAAACTCCTTACGGAAACATCTTGGGAACAGGAGACCTTCGTGTGGACAACAAAGGAGGAATCCCAACCGAAGCTGAAGAAAAGGCTTTCGGAGAAATCGGAGCTCAGAACAACCTTCTTTTGATGACTGACTCGACCAACGCTACCAACCCTGGTTTCTCATTGGCTGAATCAACTGTTATCGAAAACATCGACTCAATCATCCGAGACGTTTCAGGACGATTGATTATCGGTACATTTGCCTCACAGCTCCAGCGCATCATGGACATTCTTATGATCGTTGAAAAATACGGAAAGAAAGTTGTTGTCGAAGGACGCAGCATGAAGACCGGTATTGAAATCGTGCTTGAAATGGGACTTCTCAAACTCAAGCCAAACACCATCATCGATGTTTCTGACGTTGAGAATTATCCTGACAACAAGATTGTTGTTATTGCTACCGGATCACAAGGCGAAGAATTTGCTGCAATCATGCGCATCTCAAACAAGAGCCATAAGTTCATCCGCTTGAAGAAGGGCGACACTGTTCTCCTCTCTTCATCAGTTATTCCTGGGAACGAACTTGGCGTTCAGAAAGTAAAAGACAATCTTTCACGACAGGGTGCAAAAATCATCCATTACAAAATTTCTGAAATTCACGCTTCGGGACACGCAAACGCTGATGAATTGCTCTGGATTAATAAAAAGATCAACGCTCGATTCTTCATGCCGATTCACGGATACCACTACATGCTTTCTGTTCATGCTGACATCGCTCGTGCAGCAGGACGTGCTGAAGAAAATATCATCATTCCGGATAACGGAAGCATCGTTGAAATCTATGATGAAGGAACTAAAATTCGTGTTCTCAAGGAAAAGGCTCCTTCGAGCATCGTTATGGTTGACGGATTCTCCGTTGGCGACATGCAAGAAGTGGTTATCCGAGACCGACAGATGTTGGCGCAGGATGGAATGTTCGTTATCGTTGCAACAGTTGATGCTGCAACCGGCGAACTTCGAAAATCACCTGACATCATCTCTCGTGGATTCGTCTATCTCAAAGAATCACAGGACCTCCTCCATGAATCACGCCGCATCATCAAGAAATCTCTTGAGGAAGGCTCACGTGGACAGAATCCTATCAACTTCGAGTACATAAAAAACCAGATCGGAGAAAATCTTTCAAAGTTTTTGTATCAGAAGACGGCGAAACGACCACTGATCATTCCGGTTCTCCTGGCTATGTAATATAGAAAAAACCGCTCATCAAAAGGCGGTTTTTTTTATGCTATAATAATTCATATGCAAACTCTCAAACGCATCTACGGCGCAAGCTTCATTTTCTCACTCTCACTTGCCCTTACTGCTTACGTTAATTCATCATTTCTCGCTGAACATTTAGGTTCTGAAATTGTCGGTGTCGTATACGCGATCGCCGCTTTCATTACAATAATTGGACTTGAAGTAATCCCGCGACTTATCAAGCGTGCCGGCAACAGAAATATAATTCTCAGTCTCATCGTTACCAACCTCATTGCCTTGGCATTCCTGCGATTGGGGCTTGGAGCATACCAGGTTGCCATTTCTTTTATTGTATTCAATGCTACCAACACGCTAATCTGGTATTGCCTCGACATATTTATCGAGCATTTTTCTGCCGATGGAAAAGTAGGTGCAATCCGCGGCGCATATCTTTCTCTTACTAATTTTGCATGGCTCTTCGCTCCAGTTTTGGCTGGGTTGATCGTATCTATGCTTGGATTCAGCTCTCTCTATACTATCGTCATGGTCTGTCTGGTTGCAGTTGGAATAATCCTTCGGTTCTCACTTAAGTCATACCAAGACAGGAAGTACCGAGCGCTTTCCACTCTCGACGCATTGAGTGCTCTCTGGAATCGTCCCGACCTTTTCCGAATAACGGCAATTAACTTCACCCTTCAATTTTTCTACGCATGGATGGTGGTGTATTCTCCATTATACCTGCATGAAGTTCACGGAATACCATTCGAAACGATCGGTATCATGTTTACCATCATGCTCGTTGCATTCGTCATCTTCCAGTACCCTATCGGTCGCTTAATTGATATCATTCATCACGAGCGAGAATTCCTTCAGATTGGCGTGCTTATCATGGCAGTAGCAACATTCTTCTTTGGATACTTGCTGACTGAAAGCAATGTTCTTGTGCTCGCGCTCATATTATTCGCTACGCGAGTCGGAGCGAGCATTATCGAAGTCGTCTCCGAAGGCTACTTCTTCCGAAGCATTACCGACGCCGATGCAGAAATCATAAGTCTTTTCCGAACCAGCACGCCGCTCGCGTACTTAATCGCTCCGTTGATTGCCACAATCTTACTTATGTTTACCACATATAACATGCTCTTCATGATTCTAGGTGTCGCAATCCTCCTCGCCCTGTTCGCGCTTGATAAGCTATCAAATATTTCAGCATGATGAGAATCAATAAATACTTAGCTGACAAGGATATCGCCAGCCGCCGGGAAGGAGACCTACTCATCAAAGAAGGCAAGGTTTTTATCAATGGCAAAAAAGCACTCCTTGGTGCACAAGTTAGTGAAACCGATATTGTTGAAGTGAGAAACAACGATAAATCGAATGTGTATTTTGCTTACAATAAACCAGTTGGCATCGTTACTTCAACACCTCAGGGAGATGAAGTGGATATTATCCATTACACAACCTTCCCTACCGAAGTCTTTCCAGTTGGCCGACTCGACAAAGATTCACACGGATTAATTATCATGACCAATGACGGCCGAGTAACAAAAAAACTGCTTGATCCAGAATCCGAACATGAAAAAGAATACGAAGTTGAAGTAGATGACAAGATAACTGAAGACTTTATTGAACACATGTCAGGCGGAGTTGAAATCGAAACAAACAAGAAGGCAAAACATTTCACCAAAGCAGCTGACGTAACAAAGATAGGACCAAAGAAATTCTCCATTGTTCTCGTTGAAGGAAAGAACCGCCAGATACGCAGAATGTGCGAAGCGCTAGGATACAACGTCGTTGACCTCAAGCGAGTGCGGATAGGCAGTGTACATCTTGGAAATCTGAAGCCGGGAAAGTTTTCTGCGATTGAAAAGGAAGATTTGGAATAAAAAAACCCGAAACGCTGTGAGGCGAATCGGGTTACTACTCATAATCTACTTTTCTTAACTGACAGGCACTTCTTCAGTTGCATCAAATTGATTAGGTTGCCCCTTCTCAATTAAAGCATGCACTGATTTAGTTACCATATCGCGGTTTTTTTGATTGTACTTAAGTAATACCTGCTCATAATAGGGATCGCGAGCAGCCAGACCTTGTAGTACTAGTAATGCTGCATTACCAGAAGCATTCAAAGCTACCGTAGCTACAGGGCGGCCGGTAGGCATTTGCAGTATTGAAAGCACAGAATCCCAACCGTCAATTGAATTACTGGATTTAACCGGTACTCCGACTGTCATAATTCTTGGTTCAAACGATGCAACCATACCTGGTAAATGCGCAGCGCCTCCAGCACCTGCAATAAAATATCTGATGCCGCGGTCCCATGCAGTTGTAGCATATTCTACCAACCTCATTGGCGTGCGGTGTGCTGAAACTACCGTTTTTTCGTAAGGTATGTTGAACATTTTTGCAAATTCTTCAGCCTTACTCATAACCGGTTCATCACTCTCGCTGCCCTGAATTATACTGAGGATAGGCGGCATGTATTTAAAGCATGAAACCAAACCATCTATAGTGTCGTTATACACTACATCTTTATTGTTAGCACGCTCAATATCATCCGCTGAAATTTCCTTGGCCATAACGTTTGCAAATAGTTCCTTGTATCTGCCTGAAACTTTACCTGCATAACCTGCAGGAAATTGTGGCATCTTTTGCCCGGCTTTTCCTTCAAAGCCATTTTCCTTTAGGTAGTCACGAACGAATTCTTTAGATAATTGACGAACCGTACCTGCGTTTAATTCTACAAGTAAGTAATAACGAGAAGAATCCGGAGTATGAACTTCATCAATAAGCACTAGTTTGCCGTTAAGTAAACCGTACTCATATTTTGTGTCCACAAGCTCCAATCCGCGTTCGCGCGATTTTTCTTGTCCGCGTTGAAATACTCTAATTGAAGTAACATGCATTTCATCATACATCTGGGCACTTGCTAACCCACGCTCAATTATTTGCTCACGAGTGATACTCTCGTCATGGCCTGTTAGTGCCTTCGTAGTAGGAGTAACCATTAATTCTGGCAACAAATCACCTTGCTTCATACCATCAGGCAATACTGGATAATTCCAGAATTTTCTTTCACCTTTAATATAATCTTTAAGCATGCTACCTTCCAGTCTTGCACGCACAACCATTTCGATGCGGATTGGCTCACAATAGTAGCCAATTGAAACGCGCGGATTTGGAACGGCAAGCAGCCAGTTGGCCACAATATCTTCCGTCTCTTTCAGAAAATGAGCGGCTATTTGGTTAAGCATTACCCCTTTTCCTTCTACTTCAAACGGAAGGTTGTGATCGTAGGCTGATATCTCATCGGTAACAATTACAATAATTAAGTTTCCAACGCGATACACGTTGCGTACTTTTCCTAAGTACGGTTCTCCTTGTTGCAAGGGAAAAATTCTGGTGTCCAGAAATACTGTCTTTTGCATAGCAGTTCGTTTTGGTTAATATTTGGTTATTTAAAATAATTGAATACCGCCACTCTACATCAAAAAAACCAGCTAGTCAAAGCTGGTTTTAGAGTGGTCAAAATTAGAATTCGTGTACTGTTCCCTCCACCATCAGTACAAATTCAATGCCTTGTTCTGGAAGCAATTTCTCCGGAGCTTTATGGGAAACACCAGGCTGCTTAAGTCCGCCTTCATGGACTGGAAATGCGACTCGAGGTTTGATCAAAAGCGCATACGCAACCGCTTCTGAAATCTTCATCCACGGACCAGCCACAGGAAGCGCGAGAATATCTACTGGCTTTCCGGGATTGGTGAATGCGTCGCCAGGATAAAACAATTTATTGTCGATAAAATATCCTGTGTTCTGCACGCGAGCCCATGTTGGAGTAATCTCCGCATGCTGTTCACCAAATCCTTCAAAGAGAATGCCGTGATCGGTTTTTGATTCGCCGTGTTCGAGTACAGTAAAGAGAATTTGCTCTGCTTCCAATATTTTTCCGACGGCAGAATTTGTAATCACCTTCGCCTGCGGATTATTAAGCATTACTTTTTTGAGAGATTCAATATGCAAATGATCTCCATGTTCATGGGTGATGAGGATGATATCGATATCCATTTCATTATCCTGAAGTGTGCTGTAATCACCAGGATCAGTCATGATCCGCTTTCCATTAACTTCAATAACGAGACAACAGTGGCCGAGTTTGTGTATTTTCATATTTGTTATGAGCTTAATCTAGCATTTAATTCGACAAAGTCCTTCATGGCTTTCATTTCGTAGGTTTCCGTGTAATCAGGGAATTCTTCCATGAGCGGGTCATACTGTTTCAATATTTTCAGGAATTGAGGGTCTTTTTTTAGATCTTCAAGAAGATCTAAAAATTCCTGTTCAGCTTCAAACGTCTTCCCGTTTTTAGAGTACCGCTCAAGGACACCAGGAATAACTGCACAGTATGGATTTGGAGCTTTTGGAATTGCAGATTGTGGAGGCATTTGCGCCTGAGTTTCTGCTTCAACTTCCTCTTGGCTTTTCTTTTGTACGCGCATCATGATTGCTTCCATGGCTTTCGGTCCATATTTTTGAGCAAGCTCCTGCGGAGTGATCATTCCACTCAATACTTTTTCTGCTTGAGCAATCTCGAATTCTTCTCCGACACCATGAGCCTGCATTTCAAGACGAGGAGCCGGCATTGGAGGAATAAGTTTAGGAGGATATCCCCTGCTGTGATCAGGGGATTGCGGGACTGATTCAGTTTTTTTGGGACCAGGCGCTGCCGGAGCCGGCGCACCCATACGACCTTCGAATGACATGCGGTTATTATATCACACGAGCGTATACGATGCTCCAGCTTTTTTGATCAAACCATCTTTCAAAAGACCATTGATCGCTTTTTCAAACCGATCCAGTTCAAATTCTTTCTGAAGCTTCTTCGAAGATGCTTTTTTCTCTTTCAAAAGCGTACGGAGAATGTCTCCACGCACTTCCCTAACAGATCCTTTGAACTTCGATTGCGAAGTATGGTGCATACTCTTTCTGCTTGGATTTGGTTTAGTTGATTTCAACATTGCTCCATAGTCCATAAGTGCTGCGTACCAATCACGAGGATTTTTTCTATCTAGAGTTCGCTCAATTATCGGCAGAAGCCCAGCATCGGTCACAGCCTTTTTGTTCGGAAAATAGAAGTGGATATAGACGCTTCGAATATTAGTTTCAATGATGGTCAGCGGCTGGTTATAAGCAAAGGCAGAAACGGCGCCGGCTGTGTATGGGCCAACCCCAGGAAGCTTCAGTAATTCTTCATATGACGTGGGGAAAACACCCTTATAAAGCCCTGTAATGGCCTCTGCAGCTCGTTTAAGGTTCAAGGCTCGTCTGTTGTAACCCAAGCCGCTCCAAGCCTTTAAAACGTCAATATTTGAAGCCTTTGCCAACGCTTTGGCATTTGACCATTTCTTTATGAATTCTTCATATTTTGGGATGACTCGATGAGCTTGAGTCTGCTGGAGCATGATCTCGGAAACAAGGATTTTGTACGGATCAGTCGTCTGTCGCCACGGTAAATGAGCGCGGCCGTGAGCTTTGAAGTAGCGGTATATTTCTTTGATAAATTCCTTGTCGGTCACGGGAATATGGTAGCACAAACCCCGCTTCGTACCGAAGCGGGGTTTGTGGTTTTTGATTACTGCTTTGCTCCAAATTTTTCCGGCAAAACTATATATAATCCGTTAGTTATTTTACTGAGGATCGAGTTTGTAATATCAACTCTTACCCAAGATAGGCCATCTTTCGATTTGTAATAACAGCCGCTGCTACCACAAGCTTGCGGTCCTTCTATACCGCTGTATTGAATGTACATTTCGCCATTCAATTCATAGAAATGAACTGGACTCATATAAGAACCTGGATTCATAAAAGTTATATTATCCTGCTTCATCCACGTTTTGCCGTCAGTTGAAAATCGAACTTCTGTCTGCTTTGCTTGAGTATTATAAGAATAGGCAATTATTTTATCGCCGAACGGAACGATGACAGTCTGTGATGGTAAATCAAGTTTGGTTGTTTCCCATGTTGTGCCATCTGATGTAGAATGTATCGAGAGTGCATGCTTTTGATTGTTTATATCACTAACCGAATTCGCTTCAAGTGAAACAACGAAAATCTTTTCTTTTAGTTTAAAAGTATTTTCAATGCTATTGCTGCAATTCTGGCAATCTTTCCACCAAGTTGGCTTTTCAACTTCCACCCATGTAAGCCCGTCAGTCGAGGCTAAAATGGTCTTCGTTGAGGTGACAGATGAGATTGGCGCTCCATCCATACCTTCATCGCCTGAAAATTGGTACACAAAATCTTGTGAATTTATAAATGCAAAGAGTTTGTTTGCCCCAGCACCGAAATAGAAAGCGCTATACGATGCGCGAGTTCCGTCCTCGCCAAAACTCATTGCGGGAAACTCGAAAGTTTTCGAACCTTTCATCCAATTTATTAAATCTGACGATGTCGCTGATTCAATCGTATTTTCTTTTACATCAAGCAGAACCACTTTGCCATTTACGAAATACATACGCGTATACAACGGCGCAATCGGCAGACTGTTACCTTTTGTATATGTTTCCCAATTCTTAAAATCCTGGGAGGTGAAAATATCATTATTGCTGACATGTCGAGTATCACAACAAACAAGCTCTCTTTTAACTTGGAAATCTAGAGGAATGCCATTGCGTGTCACAGAAATTGTGACGTATGTGTCCTTAGGTCCACGGAGCAAATTTTCGACACCGACTATCCCATGTGACTGGGTAAGGACCGTATCCCCAATTTTCTTAATTACGTCATTTTGGCGTATACCTGCCTTTTCTCCAGGAGAATTTGGATATACTCTCTGAACCAAGGATCCATCATTTGTAGCAGGAGCAAAACCAATACCCACGCCTGAAAATTCGCCTGCAGACATGCTACCACCGAGCAAGAAGACAGAATCAAATTTATTGTTTGCCTCTGCTTGTTCAACTTGAATTGGCGTTTCGATTTTCTTTGAGTCAAAGCTTCTAACAATAAAATAACCAGCAACGAGTGCAGCGACAATAATTACTACGGGAATTACGATGTTCTTCTTCATGAATATTCTTTAATTACTCTGATTGATAACTAATATAATTACTGCGCCCAACCTACAAACTTAAATGATTTCATATGATCAATCACATCACCATTAAAGATATATGCTACATTCCCTTGTCGGAAATAGTAGAATTCCGGTGTTTGCCCGTTGTATTTATAGACACTGAAAGTTGTGCTTCCAATTTTTTCTGTCCGAACAAGAGTTGCTTGTCCAGTTAAATTATTCTGTTCCCACCAGGTCGCATTTGTAATATACACAAGCCATCCTTTTGGCAATTCCAAACTAATTGTCGGACCTGTTTCTCCTGTTATTTCTTTCGGTACATATCCCACAGGCAAATCCATGGTGAAGCCAAACTTATTGTATGAATATGTTGCAGGCAATATCGCTGGAGGATTAACCGGTGGATTTTGGGGCTGTTGGACACCTGTCGATACTTGCGGATTTACGATAGGATTATTTTCTTGAATATCTTTTTTATCTTTAAAAACCAACATGCCAATAAAAATCCCGATTACGAGAGCGAGCACCATTAAAACTATTGTCTTTGCGTCTACCGTATTATTTTGCATAACGTATTTATTAATTAGTAGTAAACTTTATCGTCGTCCAAAATGGCTTCCCTTCCGCGGTGATGAGTGGCATCATGCCGTCAGGCTCACCGACTACGTAGAAAAATTTATTTGGCTGAGAAGAAAACGACACGAAGGCTGCGGAAGGATTATTGAAATCGAATTGCGAAGGACAGCCGCCTGGAGTAATTGAGCGAAGTACAACATATGAGATACCATTTTCTGGAGTATAGTAAGCACTTTCAGTTCCAGCCACTACCCGAACCGGCAGACATTTTGTTGTTGGAATTCCTGAAAGAAACTGGCTTGTTATCGCCGCTTCTAGGCTTTGGTTCTGCTGCTTGGGATACATAGTCATGTAAGAAGAGTAGGTAGAGCCAAAACTAATCTTATTTCCGTTTTCTTCAAATCGTGGAGTATTTATCAGCTTGGAACGGATAATGCCGTGATCATTTTCATCATAGCTATAGCCGTATTTCAAATAGCTAAAAGTGATTCCAAATGGATAGGCAGTCAGAACATTTTCATCCGAATTTGTTGTCGAAGGGATAATCAAAAGCGGGCTATCTTCATAAGGTCCATCAAAACCACCATCATCCACAATAGGAGGATTGGGCTGGTCAGCAACTTTTCCAGGCTTATCGGCAACGAGGGTAAACACTATATATGAAAGTGCGGCGCCTGCGAGAAACGCAAGGATGCCGATAAGTAAGTTTTTATTCATTCGAAATTGGATTGTTTCCATATTGATAGAGACGGGGCTTCCATCATTATCTTACAAGACAACGAATTTAGATAGTGGAAAAGTCCTTATTTCAAAAACTTCTCAATTTTCTTTCCGTCTCGCTTCAACCATTCATGGTTTGAATAGATGTGCTCGAGAACCTGTTCAATAGTTCGTTCCCCTGCTGGAGCTTTGTTTTTTGCGAAGAATTTTTTGATGTCGTCTGCATCTTTTTTTGAAGTGAAATGATTGAGTGGCTTTACAAGTCGTGCAAGTAAATGTCCGCCTTCGCCGTAATCGGCGATAAGCTTGCCCCAATTTGCCTTCATGAACTTCCAGGCAATATCTCGTCCTGATTCGTTAGAAAGCACCGAGCCAAAGATTCCGTTTCGGTCTTGAAGACGAACTTCTTTGGTCATTGCAAAATGAAGTACATCGCATACGAGCTTTGAATCTTTAAAACTTCCAAGTGCGTGAAGTAATCTATTCTGTTCCTCATGACTTTCTGCTTTAAGGAACATCTGGCGAATTTCTGAATATTCTTTCTTTCCCCCATTCATTGCAACGAGATTGTAGACCATTCCGCGTAGATCTGGATTGATTGGTTCGTTCTGTTTGTTCTTGAAAAGTTTCTGCGCATGCACAATGACTTTCTTGTCCCCGTACATTCCTGCGTGGAACAAAAGTGATGATCGAAGCAAGGTAGTTGTATGGTCCTCATTTGTCCGCTTTTCCCAGCCAATGGTTTCTGCTGCGGTTCCAATAATGCTGAGTGCGTATGCTTTATATGCTTTTTCGTATGATGTTCCTGAAACGAGATTATAGATATGTGAAAGGCCTGAGAGGACTTCAATCCAAACAGTATAGTCAGTCTCACTTGAGTAGTGTCGTGCAAAATCCAAAGCTTCAGTTGTTTCGTACTGTCCTGCTTCAGCAAGTACAAAGAGATCGCGAATAACACCGAGACGGTCAATCGCGGGCAAACGTCCGCTTACGATTGGGCTGATCAGTTCGTGTAATTGCGTTGTATCGTACTTTGTTCGATAAAATCCTGTCTCCCCTACATTAAACTTGTGCCAAAGATCAGGAGAGCGTTCCATGATTCCCTTTTTCTTTTCCAAAAGCATTTCATGTGTTGTTCCGCGGTCAGAAATGTATTTCACTGGAACTGGCCAGACAGTAGTATCTTTAATCTCTGCCGCGGAAATAACGCTGCTCAAAAATCGAGACTGCTTGATTTCAAACGTATCTTTCTTGGTAGTGATTTCTACTAACGGATATCCTCCTTTACCAGTCCAATTCTGCATAACTTTTCGAACCGGCTTTTTTGAAATCTTTTCAAATGCTTCCCAGAGATGGATAGTTGAGGCATTCTTGTAGCTGTGCTTCTTGAGGTAGTATCGCAAGCCATCGCGGAAATTCTTTTCGCCAATATAACCTGCAAGCATGCGAATGATTGACGCTCCTTTGGAATATGAAACTTCGTCAAAAATTTCACCAATTTCATTTGGGTGATGGACTTCAATCTCAATCGGATGTGTGTGCTTCAACGCATCGAGTCGAAGCCCAGCGCCAAGATCGGCAAATGCGAACTGAGTCCAAATATCCCATTCAGGAAACAGTTCATCAACAGCCAAGTATTCAATGTATGAAGCAAAGCCTTCGTTAAGCCATAAGTGAGTCCACCATTCCATTGTTACTAGGTTTCCAAACCACTGGTGCGCAAGCTCATGCGCAACAACCAAAGCAACCCACTGCTTTACACGAGTTGAAGTATGAAGCGGATCAACAAGAAGTGCTGTCTCGCGGTATGTTACTGCTCCCCAGTTTTCCATCGCGCCTGAAGCGAAGTCAGGAATGGCGATCATATCCAACGTATTGAGGGGATATTTGATATCAAAGTAGTCTTCGTAAAATTCCAATGTCTTTACTGCGCATTCGAGAGCGAATCGTGTCTGTTCTTTTTTACCTGGAGTTGCAAAGACTCGAACCAAGACGCCATTCTTTGTTTTCTTTTCAGTAAATTCAAAATCTCCGACAATGAATGCCAACAGGTAGGTAGACATCTTTGGAGTTGGGGCGAAAGTCACCGTCTTGAATCCTCCCTCATGTTCTTTGATATCGACAGGAAGAGTATTTGAAATTGCTGTCTTGTTAATCGGCACAACAAGCTTTACATGAAAGACAGCTTTGTGTGCAGGCTCATCGAAACATGGAATACATCGTCGAGCATCGGTTGCTTCGAACTGCGTTGTTGCCATTGTCTGAGTTTTTCCATCCAAAACGTATTGGCTCTTATAAAAGCCTCGCATATTTAAACCAAGGATCCCTTTGAAGACTGTATGGATTTTATAATTACCGGGTGCGATTAGTGAAGGAAATGAAAAAGTCGTTGTTTCGTTTTCATCATCGTATGCAATTGATGCATCAATAGTACGCTTCCCTTTCTGGAGTTGGGCCAATGCAATATTTAAATCTTTTGAATGAAGCGTGATCGTTTTGGTCGCTTTGGAAATTTTGATATCAATAATCTCCTCACCTTCAAATGTATGCGCTTCCAGATCTGGGCGAAGCGTTACGTTGTATTCGACTGGAACAATGTAAGGAGAGAGCCGTACATTTTTTGCTTTTGCTGATTTCATGGATGTAATTATATCACACAAGTAAATTTGCTTTTTTGTGACCATGTTGTAGAGTGTTAAAAAAAATTAACATGCTACCAGAAATAAAATACCCCCTTAATCCTGAAGTCATCACGGTTCCTACCACACACTTCATACGACCAGAACTATGCACTGTATGTAATGTACAGTTACATGAAAGCTTCCTATGGGAGTCTTCACGACCAGCTGATCCAATGAAGGTAGTATATGGTGGACCAATGTACACTGAAATGCCTACAAGTGAACATATTTTCTGCCCTAACTGCAAAAACATATATGCGCACCCAAAAACACCTGCGGAAAAAATACTTTTATATTTAAACGCCCTTGGTGATGGTGCAGGTTTTTCACAACTTGTTTTTAAAGATAGTTTCCTTGTTTCAAAATATGACACACCGCTTACCTATGATATATCTGCAGGAACAGTTTGCTACTGGAATGTAACTCCGATTTCTTCTAAAGAGAAACGGATTGCGTGTTCAGGAATAATCTGGAGAATTAAAGAACCTTGGAATAAAGCTGACGGTTACACCAATAGTGCTCCTAAATTCTTTGTTCCTAATAAATGGAATCAAGAACCAGCAGCAACTGTTTTCTTTAAACAAGAAGATATGTTGGCATATCCCTCAGAACTAGCAAAGGTTAGTTGTAAAATCCCGCTTCGTCTTCTAGAATTCCCGCGGGAGTTTTATAACGAGAAACAGACAATTGTAAAAACTTAGACAGGTATATTGATAAACGCACTGGGACTGAACGTAATGTTCAGTCCTATTTTTTTTCCAAAATAGTTCGAATCTGTGTCACATCTTTTTCCATCTGCTGAAGCATCAGCTCCACACTTGAGAAGTCTTGAACTGGGCGAATATACTTCACCAATTCCACTTCAATCTCCGTGCCTGGACCAACATAAATATAGCCGGAATCAACAAGATACACTTCCAATGATTTTTCAGTCTGGTTGAACACCGGAACAGGTCCATAAAACAACGCACCCCCGTAGGTTTCTTTTTCAACAGTTACTCGGGCAGCATAAATGCCATCCTGTAATCCAAGGATGAGTTCAGGAATGACCTGCATATTAATAGTAGGAAAACCAAGATCTTTGCCTCTGCCTTTTCCTGGAACTGTAATTGTCTTAAATTTCATGTTTATTTTGTAACACAGTTATCTTGTACATTGCAAACAAGAGAACAGCTGCAGCCAAGTATTGAGTCACCGAAAGAACGCTGTCGTAATAAACCACATCGATAAATACAGCAAGAACTGGGAATATCAATTCGAGAATAGTTACAACACGAACAGGAGTAAATTTCAATCCGCGGTAATAAATGAGTAATGCCACCATCCCGGTTGAAAGCGCAATAATGATGAACTTGATGCTTTGAGGAATTGTTGGAAATGCCAATGTACCAAATTTTCCAAAAATAATGATAGCGAGAAAAGCCAATATTGTTGTGATGCCAAAACGAAGGGCAGTAATCAATGTTGAATTCTGCTGCGAAAGTGCGATCTTTGAGAAGGTTGTTGATGATCCCCAGGCAGCCGCTGCACCGAGAGCGAAGAGTGCGGCAATCGCTGTTGCACTACCAGTTGAGAAATTAATCATGCCATTCGGAAACGTAACGAAGAATGCCGCAACGAGAGCGAGAGCAGCCCATACAATATATTTCTTTGAGATTTTCTCCTTAAGGAAAATAACTGCCGTCGTAATAGCAAACAAGGGCTGTAATTTTTGAAGAAGGAAAACAACTGAGAAAGAAATGTACTGGGTCTTGAGAAGTGCAGTTGTAAAGAGCAGAGTTCCAATAAGTCCCGAAAGGAGCGAAACAAAAATAATCATCGCCCATTCTTTCTTACTCAGCTTTGTTTGGTCCCAAAAAGCAAAACCAATTGGCAAGAGGATGAGTGCGCCAACCAGGTGTTCCCAGAAAATAATATGGAGTGGCAAAAGCTCATACAAGCTTCGTCGAATAACGCCGTCTATCGCCCAGAGCGATGCTGCAATAATGATGAGTATTGGTCCGGTAATTTTTATTTTTTCAAGAATTTTTTGCATACAGTACTGAATAATTACACCTGCTCTCCCTGCTGCTCTCTCCAGAGCGCTGCATACAAGCCTTTCTTTGCCAGCAATAATCTATGGTCACCAGATTCAATAATCTTTCCTTTTTCCAAAACGTAAATTCTATCTGCATGCGCAATTGTTGAGAGTCGGTGTGCAACAAGGACTTTAGTGATCCCTTCCTCGTTTTTCGAAATGTCTTTAATCGTTTCAGTAATTGCGTGTTCAGTAATTGAATCGAGCGCTGATGTTGCTTCATCAAAGATGAGAATCTGCGGCTTTCGCAAAAGTGCTCGAGCTATAGCGAGACGCTGACGTTCACCACCTGAAAGCTTCAGTCCTCCTTCGCCAATGCGAGTATCAAGGCCGAGACCTGACCGTTCGATCAATGGAAGCGCCTGCGCGCGACGAAGCGCATCAAGACATGAGGCATCAGTCGCACTTTCATCTACGAAAACTAGGTTATCACGAATCGTCCCTGCAAAAAGCTGTGTGTCTTGGAGCACTAAACCAATACGCTCACGCAATGTATCTACATCGATTGTTTCAAGCGATACGTTGTTGATTGAGATTGTTCCTGCATTTGGAGAATAAAGGCTGGTAAGCAATTTAATTAATGTTGATTTTCCAGATCCTGAAGGACCAACAAAAGCAATCGTCTCCCCTGCTTTTACTGTCAGAGAAATATCAGAGACGGTATCTGTTGGTGCTGTTTCGTATTTGAATGAAACATTTTTGAATGTAATGGTTTCAATATGATCAATGCGTACAGGATTCTCAGGCTTTGGTGCTGAAGGCATAACGCGGAAATTCTCCACCGCTTCGAGTGATGCTTTTGTTTCGTAATATTTTGTAGCGATGTTGCCGAATTCCTGAAGTGGCCCAAAAACGAAGAACGAGTAAATATACAGCGAAAACAACTCACCAACTGTTATTGCTTTAATGTATACGAGCCATACCATCAAAAGCAGCAATCCGGCACGGATGGCGTTGATGATCGTTCCCTGCACAAATGAGAGGTAGCGGATTGATTTTTGTTTCTTGAATTCTAATTGAAGGATCTGGTCGTTGGTAAAATTCAAACGAGAAACTTCCTGGTGTTCAAGTCCAAGACTTTTAACCAATTCAATATTGCGAATGGTCTCAGTGGTTGAACCAGCAAGCGCAGCAGTTTCTTTTACCACGCTAGACTGTATAGCTTTGATTTTGCGGCCAATGATAAATGCTGAAAATCCAACAACTGGAATCATTACGATATATACAAGTCCGACGCTCCAATGAACAGTAAGCGCGTAAATAATAACAAAGATTAAACCCACGAAAGACACGAAAACCATTCCAACAAGAACGGCGATCAGTGCTTGCGAATTGTCGCGTGATTGGCGGATTTTCTGCAATAGCTCTCCCGAGCGCTCATCTTCAAATACCCCATACGGAAGGGAGAAGGCATGCGCGATTGTGTCAGTATAGAGCTGAGCACCAACGCGAAGTGAAATAATATTGGTGTAATAGTCTTGAAAGTTCTTGGTTATGCGCGAAATAAGGGCAACTGAAATTGAACCAAGTAAAAGAAGCAGAACTCCTGTAATAAAAGCCTTGGCAGTAAATTGTTCCGGATGCGAGGCGAAATTGTCGATGATCAATCTAAAGAATTGAGGATCAAGGAGCGAAAAGACTTGGTTTACTGTTGCCAAGACTAATGTAATCGCCAGTAGGCGCTTGTGTTTAAGAAGATACGAATATAGTAATTTCATGTGCACGAATCATAGCAGATAATTGAATAGCTTGAAAGAAACTGTTATGATAGGCCCTATGCTATTACTACCGTCAATTATCACCATTCTAGGACTCGTTCTCTTCGAAGTTATTTCTTCTATAGATAACGCTGTCGTTAATGCCGAAGTTTTGAGCACTATGGGTGCAAAAGCCCGTAAATGGTTCCTCTTCTGGGGTCTTCTCTTTGCTGTTGTTGTGGTCCGCGGACTCCTTCCTTGGCTTATCGTCTGGGTAGCAACTCCAGGACTTGGACCTATCGAAGCATTGACCGCTACATTCTCAAATGACCCTCGTGTTCTTACGGCAATTGAAACTTCTGCACCAATGCTCCTCGCTGGAGGCGGAACGTTTTTGGTCTTTCTTTTCTTTCATTGGCTCTTCCTCGAAGACAAAAATTTTGGATTGCCTGGCGAAAAATTCTTCCGAAGGCAAGGTATTTGGTTTTATGCAGTTGTATCGATTCTTCTTACGCTCATCGTATGGTTCGCAACAACAATGAATCCGCTTATGGCTTTCGGAGCAGTTGTCGGATCAACAGCCTTTTTCATCACTCATGGATTTAAACAAAATGCTGAGGAGCAAGAACGCCGGCTCGTTGAAGGCAAAGACAGCAACATGTCAGATATCTCAAAGATTATGTATCTCGAAGTTATCGACACCACATTCTCGATTGACGGCGTACTCGGTGCATTCGCCTTTACCCTCTCAGTTCCGCTTATCTTAATCGGTAATGGAATCGGCGCATTTGTTCTTCGAGAACTTACTGTGCGTAATGTAGACAATATTAAAAAATACGCATATCTCAAGAATGGCGCAATGTACTCAATCCTCGGTCTCGGAACTATAATGCTCTTAGATGCTTTCGGCGCTCATATCCCACACTGGATGTCTCCTCTGATTACCTTTATCATTATCGGATACTTCTTCTGGAAATCCTGGAAACATATCAAGCTCACTGAAAGTGCAAAAACCGCCTAATAAGGCGGTTTTTTGTTTTCTCAATTAATCAAATTTCTGCTTCATCCACAATTCACTAAACCGTCCTTTCTTTTCCATCAGTTCGTCAAAGCTCCCCTGTTCAAGAATCCTTCCTTTTTCAATGACAATGATTTTGTCCATTTCACGAATAGTAGTAAGACGGTGTGCAATGACAAGAGCGGTAATTCCTTCAAAGAATTTGTGCAATGAATCTTTTATCTTTTCTTCTGATTCAAGATCGAGGTGTGAAGTGGCTTCATCAAGAAGAAGGATTTCAGGCCGTCGGTAAATCGCTCGTGCTATTCCCAAACGCTGACGTTCACCACCGGAAAGCTTCACTCCTCGTTCGCCAATCAATGTATCAACTCCTTCCGGAAGCTTGTGTAGAAAATCTTTCACATGGCTTACTTCCATTGCTTTATCCAGTAACTTTGAATCATGCTTTGCATCTGGATTTACGATGGAAATATTTTCTTTCAAAGAGAAGTTAAATACTTCGGTATCTTGCGGAACGATAGAAACATGTTGGTAGTATTCCGCGTCTTTGATGTCTGGAATCGATATGGCACCTATTTTTATATCACCAGTATAGTCTGCGCGTTCTTTAAGCAGCAGCTTGAACAGTGTTGATTTACCTGCACCCGACAATCCGACAATACCGACTTTTTCTCCTTTTTTTATTGAAAACGTAATATCTCGCAGTGCTTCGTTTGCTCCATACGAAAATGATAGTTTTTCAATCTTAATTGCATCCCAAATTTCCGGGAATTTTTGTGTTCCGGTTTCCGGTGGAATATCTCGTCCAACCAATTGATACATTCGAGCAATGGATTGCTGAGCAACAATGGTATCTTGGCTAGCATTAGTGAGATCATTGAGGTTTGTCCAAATATCAAAGAAGAATGTTGAGAAAAGCACGATCAAACCAATCTCATACTTCCCATGCATAACACCGTAAGAAATGTATCCAATAACAACGATACTAAAGAATCGCGCATACCAGGAAGTAACCATAAACCTGCTCTGGAAAGCATCGATGCGATCTCCCGCTGCCAATAAGGTACTTCTCATAAAAACACTTGCTCGTGCCAGGAGGCTTGGTCCAATATTCAAAAAGCGTATTGTTCGAATGTTCGTTACCGTTTCTACAAGCACACCACTCACCTTTTCTTCCGCCACATTGTATTCATGTGCAGCAGCAATGCATCTTTTCTGCATATACTGAGCGATGGCAAAGTAAGTAACAATGAAAAATACCATTGACCAACCAATCAATGAATTCGTACTAAGGAGAACAATCGGAATACCGATAAATCGGACAATCACGGAAATGTACGTACCCACCCATGCGCGCAAGATTTCATTATAGCCTTTTGACCCCTTCTCAATTCGATTTATTTTTATGCCAGATGAATCATTTTCATGCCATGCGCTGTCTTTTGAAAAAAGAACACTCAGCATTTTCTTTTCAGTATCAAGCCACATTTTTTCAGCGGTAATGAAAATGTTTTTTCTTGCATAATAAATGCCAAGATACCGGAGACTGACCGTTGCAAACCAAATAGCAAGAAGTATTAAGACTTTCTTGAATGAACCATCGGCTATAGAAATTTGAGTGACAATTTTACCGAGAGCGACTGCCATATACAAGCCAGCAACATCGGCGACGGCTTGAAAGATGGTTCCCGCAATAAGCTGTGTGCGTGAAGATCCTGCATTCTGCCAAATATCTTTAATTAGCTGAGTAATCGGATATTTCAACCGCTTCTCTTTCGGATCCATGATTTTCATATTGCCCTATTATATACTCAAATACATTTTCCGAACACTCAGGGAGAATTTTTCTATTGAATATCGCAATGCTGTTCGAGGCATACAATGAATATGCTTCTTGAGGAAACCATGGAGGGCATTCTCATTTCGCTTGCCTGCTTCACGGAGCATCCAGCCGACTGCTTTATGCATAAGATCATGATTGTCATCAAGCAATATCTCGGCAATTGCAAAAGTGTCGTTCAAATCATTCTTGCGAATAAATGCCCAAGTAGAGACCATGGCGATTCGGCGCTCCCATAAGCTCTTTGATTTCGCGAGCTTATATAAAATCTTTCGGTTCTTCTGCTGTAAATGCTCGCCGACAATGTCGCGACAGGAACAATCAACGAGATCCCAGTTATTGATCCGAGAGGTATGAGCAAGGTAGAATTTGAAGATTTTCTCTTTCAATTTCTCATCGCCTTTCTGATATTGATATACCAGGACAATAAGTGCTGTTAGCCGATGCTCATGTATTGGGCTATTCAAAAGCTTTTCAATTTCTTCCAAAGAAAGCCAAAGAAATTCCTTGGCGACTTTTCTCTGATCAGGGACGGTTACACCAATGAATTTGTCACCTTCCCCGTATTGGCCTTTACCAGTTTTAAAGAAATATGGAAAGAACGCTGCTTTTTCTTTGTCAGCATAGGCCAGGAGGGATTTTTTAACCGCTTCTGCTGTAAGATTATTTTTCATCTTTCGCTTGTATTATGTTTTATTCTTTACAGATAATTGTCTTCACATTCATAAATTCCTTGATGCCGTATGAACCCAGTTCCCTGCCGTAACCTGATTTCTTTGTTCCACCAAAAGGAAAACGTGGGTCTGATTTTGAGAAATCGTTGATGGCAACCATACCTGCTTCGAGGGCTCTAGCAACGCGCAATGCCTTCTTTTCGTTCTTGCTCCAAACAGCTGAGCCAAGTCCATAAATATGATCATTGGCAACACGGATTGCCTCAGCTTCATCTTTCACAACGATCACACTCATAACCGGCCCAAAGAGTTCAGCGTCAGATGCAGGCATACCTTTTTTTACATTAAGAAGAATTGTTGGTTCGTAAAAAAAGCCTTTTCCTCCTGGAATGTTTCCACCGAGAACTGCTTTCGAGCCTTTTTTAATTGATTGCTTCACCTGCTCATGTAATTCATCGCGCAAATCTTTTCGTGCCAATGGTCCAACTTCGGTTCCTGAAATCATTGGATCCCCGGCCACAAGCTTTTGCATATTTGCGATTAACATTGGAATTACTTTATCTGCCACCGGAGCTTCAATAATAAACCGCTTTGCGTCTATACAGCTTTGACCAGTATTAATCATGCGTGATTTCACGGCAGCTTCTGCCGCTTTTTCTAAATCAGCATCTTTAAGAATAATGAAAGGATCGGCTCCCCCGAGTTCAAGGACAAGCTTCTTCAGATTTCGTCCTGCCGCTTCTGCAACCTTGATTCCCGCATATTCGCTTCCAGTAATTGTGACTGCCTTCACGAGTGGATTAGAAATGATTTTTTCTACCTGGCTTGAATCAGCAAGCAACGTTTTAAAAACATCTTTTGGAAAACCTGCTTCGATAATTGCTTCTTCGATAGCAAGCGCGCACTGTGGAACATTTGAAGCATGTTTAAGCACTCCTACGTTCCCTGCCATGAGGGCTGGAGCAGCGAATCGAATTACCTGCCAGAATGGAAAGTTCCACGGCATGACAGCAAAAATCACGCCCATTGGTTCAAGTTCTACCCGGGCATGCTTATATTCGCTGTTATATATTTCAGGACAAATAAATGCTTCTGCATTTTCAGCGTAGTAATCGCAGTTCAAAGCGCACTTTTCAATTTCAGCAATAGACTGACTGATCGGCTTCCCCATTTCTCGAGTTATTAGCTCTCCATATTTCTGCTTATTCTTTCGCAAAACCTTTCCGAGATTCTTCATGAGCATAGCACGCTTTTTCATCGAAACTTCTTTCCAGGAAATGAAAGCTTTATTCGCAAGATCAATCTTGCGGGCAATTTCTTTGTCACTGATTGACTTGAATGTCTTTTCAATTTTCTCTGAATAAGGATTTTGGGATTGGATCATAGTATTATTTTATCTTTAAATTCTTTCCAAGCTTAGCCGAAAGCTTCATATTCTCGCTCGCATCAATATCGATAACAACAAGAGAAAGCTGATTTGAGTCAATCGCTTTTTTGAGTGTCTTGTACACATCAGCAGATGTTTTCGGCTTGTATCCTTTGATACCAAAACTCTCAGCGTATTTTACAAAGTCAGGATTGCTGAGCGTGGTACCGACAGCACTACCGCGATGGCTGGTTTGTTTCCAAGTAATGAGACCGTAGTCATTGTCATTAACGACAACAATAGTATATGGAACGCCAATGCGCTTTGCAGTTTCAATCTCTTGAGAGTTCATCATGAATCCCCCATCGCCCATGACTGAGACAACACGGAGTTCTGGGCGTGCAAGCTTGGCAGCCATTCCTCCAGGAAGCGCGATGCCCATAGAAGCGAGACCATTCGAAATAATACAAGTTCCTGGTTCGTACACAGGGAAATTTCTACCGATCCACATCTTATGAGAACCAACATCAGAAATAATGATGTCAGTGTCTTTCATTGCACGGCGAAGTTCGTGAAGCACAAAAGGAATCGTCGGTTTTTTGACCGGCTTTTCATATGAAGCAATATCTTTTTCAATCGCTTTTTTGATATGAGAAAACCAAGTGGTAAATGGCTTTGCACTTTCTTCATCGAGAATACGGAGCATTTCCCAAAGTGTTGCGGAAATATCTGCGACGATTTCAACTGCAGGCTGGTAGCAATTATAGACTTCTGCGGAATCAAAATCGATGTGGATGATCGGAGCTTTCTTATTGGTATGCCAGTATTCAGGATCGTATTCAGCAATGTCGTAGCCAATACAAATAATTAGGTCGGCTTGTTCGAGAGCGAGAACGGGATAGTCTTTGGCTTTCATGCCCGCCGTGCGAAGCGAGAGCGGGCTTTTATCTGAGATCGCGCCCTTACCCATAAATGTTGAAACGACAGGAATATTCATGCGCTCAACGAGCATGCGCAAATGCTTCGAAGCGAGTTTGCGGATAGCACCATTGCCGGCGAGAATAACAGGTCTTTTGGCGCGCCCGAGGAGGGTCAATGCCGAAGCAATAGCCTTGTGGTCGGGCGCGCCTCTTCGTACCTTCTTCACTTCAATCAACTCCCCCTTCGCAGGTAATGCTGCAATATCTTCAGGAAGATCAATATGCGTCACACCTGGTTTTTCCATTTCAGCAATTTTAAGCGCTTTCGCAATTGACTCGCTTACAACTGCTGGAGAATAAATTGCGGTGTTCCATTTTGTAATAGGACGGAATGTAGAAACCACATCAATATATTGATGGCTTTCTTTGTGATGACGATCTGAGTGTGCCTGACCGGTAAGCGCAAAAACTGGTGCCTTATCGAGGTACGCATCAGCTAATGCAGTAATGAGGTTGGTAGCTCCTGGACCAAGTGTCGAAAGACAGACACCTGCCTTACCAGTAATTCTACCCCAGACATTTGCCATGAATGCAGCTCCCTGCTCGTGGCGAGTAGGAATAAACTGAATGCTTGAATGCGCTAATGAAAATAATAGATCTTCTGTTTCTTCCCCAGGAACACCAAAAACGTATCGCACGCCATGAGACTCCAATGCTGCTACGATTTGATCTGACACTGTTTGTTTTTTATTTTTTGTGGTCATACTTATGATTCAAGACCCTGAAAGCTTGTACGATAAATCGAAACGAGAGAATATAGGAGGCTAACTGCAAGCGGACCAACAAGGATTCCGATTGGACCCATCAGTGCAATTCCGCCCAATACCGCAAAAAGAACAAGGAGAGGTGGGATGTTAACCTTGCTGCCAATGACAAACGGGTTAAGCAAATTATCGATCATGCCAACAATAAGGACAGCCCAGATGGTCATACCGATTGCCGCAGGAGTATGTCCGGTAATTGCGAGGTACATAACTGCTGGAATAGCAATGAGAGCAGTTCCAACTGTTGGAACTAGTGAAGCGAACGCAGCGATCACGCCCCATAAAACAGGGGTCGGTACTCCGAAGATCGCCAAACCAACACCCATCAAAATTCCTTGAGCAATACCAATAATGACATATCCTTTAATAACACCGTTGATAGCCAAATTAAGCTTGGTAAGAATTTTCTGATCATCCTTGTCTGAAAGTGGAGACAAAAGAATAACTGACTGGCGCCAATGGTCGCCGTCCTTGAGGAAATAAAAAATTATGAGGATCAAAATAATAAAGGAAAGAATGGTGCTTAATGTTGTCGTAAAGACAACTGCAATATTGGCAGATACGAACGAAACAAATTCTGTAATTTTATCGTTAATATTGAAAGCAAACTCAGGCGGTAGCACGTTATTAACAGACTCCCCTAACTTTTGAATCATCGGACCAGCACCGCCTCCTGATAGTGACTGATAGAGGTCTTGAGACTGACGGAAAACAATAACTCCAATTCCAAACAGTGGACCACAGACTGCAACAATGAAAACAATTACAGTAAGAAGCGCAGACGCCCAACTTCTATTCCGAGTGACTTTCTTACTAAACCATACGTACAGAGGATGCAGGACGACTGCAAAGGAAGCCCCCAAAATAATTATTGGAAAGAATGGACGAAACAATATAAGAACAAAAATGGTAACCAAGGCCAAAAAGCCGAGGAAAAAATACTTTTCTATGTCTTTTGAATGCATAGTGTGATTATATCACAGGAATACTGCTTGTCCCCTCACTGCCATACATGCAAAAAACTACACACTTGAAAGGGTCAGCGCCACAGGATCGTGGTCAGAAAGTACTGGAGTTACATATACAGGTTCATATGCAGCAACCTGGAAACCGAGCTGATCGACGGCACGGATAAAAATGTAATCATATCGTCGGGAAGCTTTTTCTCTGTTTATCCAAATATCGACATATTCATTCTCTAAGCGATAACTCGGGAGCAAATCCTCATCAACAGCCAATGGAGGGCTGAAGTGGGCTGCTTCCAGAATGGAAGTAAATGATTTTTGTTCCCACATCCGATCTTCATTGAAATCCCCCGCCAATACTGCCGGGCCATTAACCACTGTTAGCGCTCCGAGCATTTTCTTCATTTGTCGCAAACGGATTCGCTGACTTAGAAACCACGCCGGTGAGTGCAGATGAGTATTAAAAACCGAAAGTGGACCAGTAGGTGTCTCAACAACTGTTTCCAATACTCCCTTAGCGGAAAATAACTCAACAAACGCCGATGAGAGTCTTGAGAATGGAGTAAACTTCTTTTCTTTAATCGGAAGCTTGGAAAATGTAATGAGTCCGCTATTACCAACAAGCACCGAGACTTCGCGCGCAACGGCCCATGCATAGCCAGCCGCACCCATAATGGTAAACAAGACTGCCCGATTTTCCGTCGTCCACGCTTCCTGGATGCAAATAACATCGGCACCCGATGAGGCGAGGTAGTGTGCGACTTTTTCTATGCGTTCCTTGCGCTTCTTGACGAACCAAAGCGGAAGATCCCAGATATTGTATGAAATGACTTTGAGTTGCATGTGTTGAAATAAAAAACTTGAAGTATTGTAGCATAGAAAAGCACCCCGCAGTACGGGGTGCTTTTACGTTATTTAGTTTCTACCGCGATTGGTATTTATGCCTTTCATATCATCGTTAGAGTGCTTTTTCACTTCCCCGACGATTATCTTTGCATCCTTATGCGCGTCCTTGAGATCCTCATGAGCAATCTTGAGCTTTGCTCGAGCAGCTACAATTGCCTGTTCGTTGGCAGCCATCTTTGCTTTATCTTTCTCATCAGGTATAAGCCCGACAACAAGATTAGTTGCCGCCGTTGCTTGGGCTTTTGCGTCAGCAATCTTAAGCTTCATGTCTGCAAGTGCAGCACGTTCATTTGTCATGATGGTGCCAGCAGCTTCTGCAGCAACAATTCGAGCTTCAAGCTTCACCACTAATTCACTGAGAGAAGCAGCAACCGTTTGTGCACGGTCAGCTGCAGCGAGGATGCGAATCTGCGGAATTACCATCATATAAATACGATACGATCCGGTAATTGTCTTTACGTCAGCCTTAAGCTCAGCCCCTGTTTCCGAACTTATTTTAGTCCGAAGCGCAGTTAAGCGTGAAATTTCTGAAGTTATATTTGTCGTAATAGCCGCCTTAGTTGCAGATGAAAGGCGTGTCATTGCATTGATTCGTGATTGCAGCGTCTGCAGATCTTGAATTCGATTGCTAATTGCGAGTCCTGCCTTCGTCTGAATTTCTGAATCAGTACCGGTAAAATTATTTTTACCGTCTGCTTTTACTTCAGTTTTGATATTAAGGCCAAGATCCCTATCTCGGGGCTTGGTACTATCAGTGACCGCAAGTGCTGGAGCTGCCATAGCAAGCATAAGCAATGCTGCAACAATAGGAGCCACGTGTTTGTGTGAGTATTTCATAAGCGTAAATAGTTAGATTGATAAATTATTCAGCCTGTGATGCTGCCGCTGCGTCATTGTCGAGTGCATTCATCTGGACTTCAATTGAAGTCATGTCTTCATCGAGAGATTGATTTGTTCCAGCTGTTTCCTGAGTCTGAACAGACTGATTCTGCTCGGGCATAGAAGTAATCTCTGCTGCGGGCTTTCGCGCAACAAACCAGATTACAACAGCAAGAATAACGACAACGATGCCAATGCTCAATAGTTTTCCAAAATTGGTCATATAACAAAAAATACTTGGATTACGATACTAATCGACTCCATATTCATTATAAACCCCCTCGCTCAATGTGCAAGATGAATTTTAATATTAATTTAAAGCCTCCAGTTAGCTCAATCGTTTGCCATGCAAAAGCATATCAACGGCATCATGCATTGATCCAGCACGCTTGATTTCTCCCCCATTTACGAAAAAGATTTCATCCGCATTTGCAATCGTATTGAGGCGATGAGCAATTATAACTTTTGTAGTTTTCGGTGGAAGTTTTTTCAAAATATCTTCAAGAAGCTGTTCTGTTACTGTATCAATATTGGCGGTCGCTTCATCGAGAATAAGAATATCGGGATTTCGCAATACTGCGCGCATAAAAGCGATTAGTTGTTTTTGGCCCAGCGATAGCGAATCTGCGCTTCCCGTAATTGTCGTTTTCAATCCTTCTGGGAAACGGTCAAGTAAATGTATAAGCCCATGCTGTTCGAGTGCCACGGTGAGTTCATCTTGTGTTGCATCTTTATATGCCGCATTCGCATACAAGATATTTTCATGGATTGAGCCTTGAAAGAGGATTGGCTCCTGGAGAATAAACCCGATCTTACGTGTTCTTGCTTCTCCATCATACGAACGGATATCCCGACCGTTAAGAAAAACAGTACCCTTCGTTGGATCATATAAGCGAGCCATCAGCGACGCAGTGGTCGTTTTACCCCCTCCTGTCGGACCGACAAGCGCATAGGTCTTCCCCGCTTCTAGTGAGAATGAAATATGATGCAAAACTTCCTGCCCTTCTACATAACCAAAGTGTACATTGTCGAATTCAAGCACCGCTGCTGACTTCGGATCACCAGTTGCTTCAACTATTTTGAAATCTGATGACATTGAAAGAATATCAGAAATACGATCCCACCCGGCAAGTGCAGTCTGAAACTCCGCCCAAACAGTGGCGACTTGTCGCAATGGATCATAAAACCGGGAAAGATAAGCGAAGAAGCTAATTAAAAGACCAATAGAAAGCTGTCCTAACATAATCATGTGAATGCCATACACAAGCACACCAAGCTGTGCAAGACTTGTCGCAAAAGAATAAATCGGACTAAAGAAGACGGCACTCGCCATGCCCGATCGAAGTGCAGTCTTATAATTGTTTTCATTCGCCTCTTCAAATCTCTCCCTAAAATAGTCACGACGGTTGAACGCCACTATTACCTTGAAATTATCCAAACTTTCCTGTATCTCAGCATTCATTGAGCCGAAGCTCTTTAGATTCGTTGCATTCATTCTTTTTATGAATGGTGATATTGCTCTCGTAAAAATAAACAAGAGTGCTGCAGGCAAAAGCGCTACGAGGCCCAGCTTCCAGTTAAGGGAAAGTACAAAAATCCCTGACCCGAGGATTAGGAAAAAGCTGCCGATGAATTGCATAAGTCCACGGGAAAAAAATTGGTTCAGCTTGTCGGTATCATTATTGATTCGGGAAATAAGATCCCCTGCCTTATTTGCATTGAAGAACGCCACTGGCAAATCAGCAAGCTTAGTAAAAACTCTGTTGCGGAGACCAAACAAAACTTCCTGACCCAACTGCCCCATGCGCTTTGTCTGGATATAGTTTGCAATAAGCGCAGCAATAAATAGTGCGAGTAATATTCCACCAAACAGCAACACTCCGTTGAAATCACCTGTCGCTACATATGTGTCGATTGTATATCCTACGAGAAATGGAGCCAGCAGATTGAGTCCGGAATTTATGACAATAGCGATTGATGCAATGATCAAGTTTGCCTTTTCGTCGGAAATCAATGGCAGGAGCTTACGCAAACCCTGCCAGCTTTTTTCCTCATGGGTGATGGTATTAAGATTGTAATTCATAATGGTTTGTACTCTTTTGTGATTCAAACATTTGGACATATTCCGGCGAGGTTTCAAGCAGATGCTGATGTGTGCCCTGTGCCAAAATCTCGCCTTCCATGAGAACGACGATCTGATCATAGTTCTCGACTGAACTGATTTTCTGCGTAACTGAAAGCAGAGTTAGATCAGGATAGTTCTTCTCAAGATTCTTGATTATTGTCCGCTCGGTCCGAGTATCTACACGCGCAGTAAAATCATCAAGCAGAAGAATTTTAGGATTGAGTGAGAGCGCGCGGGCAAGCATTACACGCTGCTTCTGGCCACCCGAAAGGCTGGTACCCCGTTCGGAAACGATCGTGTCCAAGCCGTGTGGTAATGTCCCGAGAAAATCAGAAAGTTCAGCTGTTTCAATTGCTCGTTCGAGATCTTCATTTGTTACGTTTTTATCAAAAGCAATGTTTTCTCGGAGTGACATATTAAATAGAATGCTATCCTGAAAAACAAATCCAACCTGTCGATGAAGAGTCACCTTGTCATAGTCGGCAAGCAGCACGTCATCATAGGCAATGGTTCCAGTATCCGGCTTGGTAAGGCCGATCATCATATACAACAACTGAGTCTTTCCAGCAGCAGTTGGACCAATGATTGCATTCTTTGTTCCCGGCTTAATTGCAAGAGAAACTTCCTTAAGCGCAGGCTTCCCGCTAAATGATTTAGAAACTGCAGAAATTTCTATCTTCCCTGTAAGATCCTTAACGATAGTCCCTGTATCTTTTTCATTTTCTTTATATAGAACTGCGGCGATACGCTCGAATGAAGCGCTCGCCTGAGCAAAGAGACTGCTCATAAATCCAATAATCAGAATTGGATAAATAAGCATGGTCAGATAATTGTTGAAGGCAGAAAATTGTCCTAATGTCAGTGTTCCGCTGATAACAAAATGTCCTCCGAGTACAAGAATAACGAGCATGGCCAGGTTTGCCACAAAGCTAATGATTGGAATCAGACTCGCAAAGAGGGCAAGTATTCCTAATCCAACATTTTTCGCTTCCGTATTTGCGGCAACAAATTTTTCATGCTCAATGCTTTGAGAATGAAGGACGCGCACAAGTGCAGCACCAAGAATGCTTTCGTTGATTATTTTATTTAACCGATCAATAACATCTCTCGCGCGGAGAAAGAGCGTGCGGACTTTTGCAAAAATAAAGAAGAATGTAACGCCAATAATAGGGATTACCAAAATAACGGCGAGTGCAAGCTTCCAGTTGATCATAAAGAGAAGAACACTTGCTCCAATTATTAGAACAACGGACGAGACAATAGAAACAATTGCCTGAGAAACAAAAAGTTTTATCGAATCAATATCAGAAGTAAGGTTTGTGAGAAGTTTTCCGGGGGTAACCTCCTCTATGAATCCATATGTTTGGTCAGAAATTTTTGCCGATAATTCCCTTCGAATGTCCCGAGCAACCTTTTCTGAGGCATATGTTTGAGCAATACCAGAAAGCGCAGAGATAACTAGAATTCCAACTGCAACGAGCAGGAAGTTAACCAACAATGGACCAAGAATAAATTGTCCGGAGACATAACTGTCGATTCCTTTTGAAATAATCTGCGGAACAACGAGGCTCAGAGCATTGGATCCCACAGCAAGAATCACCAACAGTGCAATTATGCCCCGATACGGTTTAAAAAGACCGATCAATGTCGGCTTTTGGGCTCCCTGTTTAATAGTTGTATCTTTATCTTCCATCTGAAAAACCATTCTAGCATATAACCTTGATTGGGTGTTACTTTTTTATTTCTAGTTCCAAAATAGGTGTAGAACCCTTAGTTTCTACGTTAAAAACCATTCTTCCAAGCACCTGGCCAGATACGGTTTTTACGTTAACCCGCCATTTACCGGCTGTTACTCCTGATTTTGCTGAATAGGTACGGAATCCCCCAACTCTACCGCCAGTGACTGGCAGTGCAATGGTCCCAGAAGTCATCCATTCCTTTGCCGCTGCATCATAGCGCTGCCATTCATGAACCACGGTAAGGTGAAATTCATCTGGTGAAAACACCGAAGTAAAAACATAAACTGGCTTATTATCGATGTTATGATACGTCGGATAAATACCAATCACTTGTTTCGCTTTATCCAAAAAAGTTTTTTGTTCTGTCGTAACACTGTAATTACCCTCCGCAGTTCTTGTTACTGAATGGTATACACCGGCGTCCTGGAGTGAAAGTGGAAGTGGTGGTATCAGGCGCAAAAAATACAGCGCATTTATACCGAGAAAGATACCAGCTATCAAGGAAAACAGAACTAGCCTGTCCCGTCCCAATGACTCACCTCCCGTGTATCTCAATAGTAAAAGGAAGAGCAGGATGCAGGCCAAGCTGGCAACACCGCTTATTAGAAAAATAATCGAACTAATATCCTTCACCAAGACTGGTACAAAGTAAATAGCAAAAAGAAAAACTGAAAGAAAAAGAAAGCTGATCTGGAAATATAGGCGCGCATAATGACGCTTCAGCGATTCGTTCGCAATGAATGCAATGGCAAGTATCAATAAAAATGGCCAGGCTACGGAAAGAACAGCGCTTCGGAAATAAAATACTAGAAATGTACTGAGCAGTCCTCCGAACATAAACTGCATGATGTTGATCAGCCAGAAATGAAGCTTGTCGGGATTTGCTCCAAGCGTGAGTGTATCACCTTCATTATTTTCTTCACGGTTGATAAAAACAATACAGGCAGCGACAACGAGAAGATGAACCCCGATCCAGAAATTTTCCTTGAATTCATCCACGCGTGTAAGTGCCACCGCGTTAAATATAAATCCTCCCACGAGCGAAAGAGATGAGATAGGGCGTTCAAATCGCACATACCAATTCTTGGCATGTGTCGTGAATAATGAAAGTGGGTGTTTAAAAAGTTCAAACATTGCTTATTGAGAAAGTATATCAGAATCATTACATATCTGCCTCTGTGTCGTACACCGACAAGAACTGCAATATTTCGCGATGTTCTTTGAGCGAAGTAAGCGCTGATTTTTCAATTGCCCCCAGCATCCTCTCAAAAGTCTTAGTTGTTGTTAAAAATGGCATATCGATAAGGTGCTTTCTCGATTTCGCTACACGCTCAAGCATTTCATTTGAAACAGCAATAATTGTCTGGTTCCAAAATACGGTTCGCAGTTGTTCAACTGTCGGAGATTTTATTTTGCAGTCTTCAAGCAGTCTCGCCACCACCCACGTCATCCGTCCCGCTTGAAAATCTTCTTCCCAATCATGAGCATCATCATCCAACTGGCGCGCAATGAGATAATGTTTAAAGAAACACATGGTCAGCCGAACTTCCCTGCTTTCCTCTCGATACCCCAACACAAACAAGATGGCCAACGGTCCTAACGCATGTCCGATGGAACGATCTGCGAGTTTAGACAAATCACCGAAATCCGGCACTACTCCGATTTCTTTGGGGGGATCAAAGCGACAAGTGGAAATTTCCCAAGCATTGGCCTCGTCCATCATGGTAAATAGCTTTCTTGAAAACTTTGGAAATCCAGTCTCCATCGGCAGCAAATGCGACAAAACCCCATATGATTCACGCAGGGATATCATGGCAACTGGCAGGGTCTTGCGATCTGAAGTTCCATCCAGGAATTTATCGTAAATCGTATAAGCAATCCAACCATGCATGCTTGCCGCGCCAAGTGCTATAAGTAAATCACTTGAAATAACACGTGGTGGATTAACCAAGGCACGGCCAAAATAATACGGAAGAAGTGCAATCTGTTTATCTGTATCAGATTTAACAATCCTTTCTACGATATCCAACGCGGTCACCTGCACAGTCTCTCCGCTTTCTCTAAATCTGATACGAACTTTATCAAGTATCTTTCCATAATGCAGCTCCTCATCTTCTTCATTTTTTGTAGTTTGATGAATCTCTTTTTCCATTGCTTCAGTAAATTTCTGTAATGCCTCCACGCACAATGCCGTGGTGATGGATGCCGATCCTGCATATAATGTTTTCTCTGGAGTCTTAATTTGGAAAAAGAAAGAATACGGTTTCCAGGAGCCTTCGACCTGCTGCTGAAGCAGATATTCAATGCTTTTTCCTAACTCTTTGTGCAACGAACCTGCAGAGAAGTTTAGTAGAGCGCTAACTGCCAAAGCAGTCTGCAGTGGATTTTCCCATTTCCCATCTTCTTCTCGTTTCTTCAATATGTACTCAATTATCTGTTGCCTTTTTTCACCCTGGTAAAAGCGAGAGATAAAATATAATCCGGGATAATCAGAACAATACGGGAAACTATATTTTCTTTCTTCAATGCAAGTATCTATAAATGCATCGAGTCCTGGTAATCGAATGTCTTGCAATGACAAAAAATAACCGATATTGCTATTAACCACCAAATCGATATCCTGCCATTTTGATCTACCTTCTGGTGGTACGAGCCACATATTATACGGACCGCCTTCCTGCATTTCTGCGGAAGTAAGCATGCTTGCTATCTTTGCCATAACCTCGCCATCAAAAATTGCTGGATCATGCTCGTATAAAGCAGCCAGTGCGCAAAATGTATCATCCAAATCATCGGGATATGGCAGGGCTTTACATTCCAGTGACTCCCGAAACCAATAGTTGTAAGACCAATACTCTCCTTTCTGACTGAGTAAAAATGGAATTAATGTACTGGTTATTTTTGTTACTGTTTCTGTCTTTGGAATATGCGCCAATGATGAGAGTACTATATTTGCTGGCACAATTGCGGGACATGTTTCAATTTTCGAGTAGTCATTTAGCGTTGAAGTTACTAAACACAAAAAGCTTCCATCCTCGCGCTGTTCATTTGCCAGAAAATCTACACCTGCACTTATAGCTTTTTGTAAGCGTTTTTTCATGCAGTAACTCTGTGTGGAATATAGACACTAAATGTAGATCCTGAACCCACAGCACTTTCTACGGTGATTGTTCCTTCAAAATCTTTCTCAATAATTCCTTGTATCAAGGAAAGACCGATGCCTGTTCCGCGTTTTGGGTCCTTTGTAGTAAAGAATGGTTCGAATATTTTTTTCTTGTTTTCTTCTGAAATACCTGCACCGTAATCTTTAACCATGAAGTGTATTGTATTTCCATGCTTCGTGAGGCTTACTATGACTTCTCGTTCTTTACTCCCCTCATAATCATGATATGAATCGATTGCATTACCAATGAGGTTGAGCGCAACTTGGCTAAATTGTATATTATCTCCGTAGGTTGTAATTTCAGCTGCAGGAGCGAAGTGAATCTTCACTTTTGCTTGCGCTGTCTTAAATGAAAGTATTTCTATTACCTGTTGTATTTCAGTATTCAAGGAAAACACATCTTTATTCTCCTGTCGTGAAATTTGCTTGCGTACTGAGGCTATGAATCCTTCCATTTTTCTAGTAGCGGTCAAAGCTCTATCCAAATATGCTTCAGACTTCAGATCATCTCCTGCAGTATTTTTCACTAATTCCATATTCAAAGATACGGCAGTCAATGGATTGGTTAAATCATGAAAAAGCCCCGAGGAAAGCTTTCCGAATTCGGCAAAACGATACAATTGCCCCATTTTCTCGAGCTGCATTTCCTTAATCTCACGTGTTCGTTCTTCAACCGTAATTTCCAAATTATCACGCTCAATCTTTAATTCAGCCTCAGACTTCCGCGCTCGAATAAGCGACTTTTCAATTTCACGATTGGAAAGCCAGGAGACGGTGGCGATGATGAGGAAAATAATAACAAAAAATATTAAATCAGGAATTGTGGTTACTTCGGACCTCCAATAACTCTTTATAGGCATTACTGAACTAATCTGAAAATAGCCAGTAATTGAAATCGTTAAAATAACAATTACTGCAGAAATAAAAGCAAACTTCGTACCCATAAGTATCCCTGTTATAACAACAATCAGGGCATAAGTTAGTAATGCAGATGGAATATCAACACCAAACTTAATAGCAATATATGAGTTTAGAAGAAAAAATATTCCGCAGAAAATTAGTGTGGAAAGAAACGAATAACCTTTTTTAGAAATTATATATAGTACTACAAAAAATATCCCTACAATTAAAATTGACAAAAATGAACTAATTGCGACTTTTCCCCTCATCCAATCAACTAAGTTTATTAAAAAAGCTGCGAAGGATAGAAAAGTAACAGTAAGTAAAATAATGTGGAAAATAAATTCCCTTCTAGCTGTTTCCTCGTTTTGTGATACGGGAGAAACTATTTTTTTAATTTTATTTATGAATTTTGTAATCATTTTTTTAAAAGCCAGAACAAACCTATATTCAGGTTTGTTCGCTATTGGCCACAAAGAACGCATCAAGTTTTAAGTGACTAGATATTCCAAGGCTGTCCCACATTCGCCGCAGTCACCACAAACGCGCTCATGAGAGCTGCATTGCGCATGTTTTTGTCGGTAAGGACTTTTTTGAGCAATTGTTTCATAAAGATATGGAAATTAGTACGCTGCAGGGTTTTCGACCTTTACCTAAACCCGTCCCCATATAGTATATAACTCAGTTAAAGGAAAACTAAATTTTTAATAAGACTTGCTTCGCACATGTTCCATTAAAAAACACCGTTTTAGACGGTGTTTTTTAACTTCTTATTTTATGAGAACCAACTCACCTTCTCTTACTTCAAAGTATTTCGAATATCCGATTGATGGTGATGCAGTCATCGGCTCATTCGATGCCCTGCCAGCGTAATTTACAATAATCTGTTTACCACTAACTTCCGTTGTTTGAGGCGCAATTCTATCACCAATCAGGAGTGCGTTTGTTCCCTTATACCCAGCACCAGTGCCAAGGGCCGCCGCGATATAATAGAATACCCCGCTCCCTCCTGTTTCCTGACTCAAAAGAAATGCCGCATCTTCCACGCCATCACTATTGAAATCTCCCCGAACTTCGTTTCCAAAATATTCAGTGGTAATTTTTGAAGCAGAACCTGGAGCTGCTTCTACCGAAGAAATTCCATTGATAAGGGAAATCTCTTCGCCGTTTATAAGATACGTGGCATTTTTAGGATCAATACCAGACGGCTCTTGGTCTTTCTTATTGCGCATATAATTCCCTAATATCAAAAGTCCGGCGATAAAAATCACCAACGTTACAATCATGTACGGATTAATTTTTTTCATATATTGAGTATACCAAAATTTGCTTATAATTTTCTGCTGTCATACGCCCAGTGCAATACTGCTTGGCGCTGCTTAGTATGACAGGTAAAGTCACCCGCCCTGCAGCTATTGCGTATCTGTGCAATATGGCGAACCATTGCTTTCCATCGTTTGATTTGACGAGCATCTTCTTTTGGAATTCTTCTTCCCATGTAGTACCGGCAATACCATTGGAACCAACCGCGCGGATCATCCTTGAAGATCCAACCATTTTTCTTCCAAACTGATAGAGGCTGGCTGGCGTTTACTTTGAAAAAATTCAGTTTCGCGTCATGTCTTTCTGGATTTAATTTCGCTTTCGTAAACCATGCTTTAGGAAACTCATCACGGCAATCAGTCATATACTTGCCACCAAAGACTCCCAGCGCCAGCATTTCCGCAGGGGTCAGATCAGGTTTGAATTCAGGATCAAACTGTTTTCCTTTCGGTGCGACGAGTTCATATGAGTACCCGCGCTGCATCTTGTCGTTAACGACGACCCTCATACTTATCTATTTAAAAATGTAATTGTTAGCTGAAGTACGGTAGCGAAACAAACCCACAACAGGTACGGAATGTTTACAAATGTCACCCACTTAGCATGCGGATAAATTGCAATCAATGCCCAAACGAGCGTTCCAAGCACCAAGAGGATATCAATTGATGCAAGAATATTATTTCTAAGTCCAAACTGGATCGGGCTGTAAGCGGCGTTAAAAATCAAATTAAGGATAAATGGCAAAACGACCATAAAGCCTATTCGATGATTAATGAAGAGATATGCAACGTACCCATACGAAATAGCAATTACCGCGTAGAGGACAGACCAGACGGGACCAAAGAGCCAGCTCGGTGGTGCCCATGTTGGCTTAATAAGTTGCGCGTACCATTGCATTGAGTTGTTCATATATTCAGTATACCACCAATGTGTTCAGTGTTATAAATCCAAGATTTCTGCGTCTACAATTCCTTCAAAGCGCGCTTCATTTTTGTACGCACCATGAAACTGTATAAATTCTTTTTTTGGAGCAAGTATTGCCTTTCCTCGAGATCGAGCGACATGGAATGATGGCCAAGAATAGTGTTCAGAGTCTGAATCCATTTTCCAGACAATACTTTGCGAGAATGATTTTACTATAACTGGATCTGGATTATTCAGTAGCACACTTGTGTATGGAATAGCATCCATAGAAAGCGAACCGAGGTACCAAGTATCGATGCGTCCAGTCGCTTGGTAACGCTCAAGATTTCTCTTGGCAATAAAGACATCGGGATTGATTAAATTCATTGTGAAAAGCAAAACAATAACAGCAACAAATACCCTAAGCGCAAATTGGGTTCGGCTTCCACCGAAATGAATATGGTGCGCGAGCAATATGAGAACAGCGGCCAGCCACACCATGAGTGCATGACTATACAAACGGATGGTAGTAAAACCGTACGTGCTCTCGTAAAGTGCGAGCCGCATAAAAGCAGAGACCAGTATCACCACAACTTGCACTACGAGGATTGTGCTTAATATTTTAAAAGACAGAGCGTGAGAATGCTCATTCTTCACAATCTGGTTTTCTGCAGTAGAAATAATGATATAGGAAAGTACGGCAACAAGAATAAGCTCAAAAAATCCTTTGCGGGCATACTCTGCATATGTCAGCCCTTGAGAAGCGACTTGTCCTCCCCCGCCAAACAGATGCGCGATCTGAAGGATAATGAATATTAGGAAAAGAACATTAATAGAGCCTAGAAGAATTTTGGTTTCCAGTATTCCCACAGTTCGCGGCTTCTGGTCGGCAATATAGTGAGGCGCACTATGATCTTTTCGAAATGCATACGCAAATGCTCCGATGAATAACACGGTCGCAAATATAAACACCGCCAAGCGGCCAAGCGTTTCTTCATTCAATCCTAAATCAAAAGAAAAAATTCCGCTTATGAGTCTTTGAAAGGTTTCGTCAGCGGCGGCAAAGAGCGCTGCAAAAACCAATACGGCAACAACAGACATCAATACTCCTCTGACAATCTCACGAGTGCGAGGATTACTTAAGACTGTTCGCAAATTAAAGACGGTAGAAAAAGTGTCACCAATTGTTTCAAACATTGGGGCAAGGAAAAGAAATGGAACGACAAAAGTCTTGAGATAATCCAACGGCAAATATTCAAGCAATGTCTTGCCTGAGTAGGAGCGAAGAATAATAAGGAGAAGCAATATACAACCCAAAACATTAAAGAATGTCAGGAGCGCGCTGGCACGGACAAATACCATACCAGCAAAAAAGATAACTGGGGCAATCAAATACGCACTAGTTCGATCAAGTTTCTTGCCGTATGCATCAGCAATAAACAATCCGCCACTAATCATTAGTCCCACCATCAAGAGAACATTGATACCCAATCCTTCATTGAAAAATAAAATCGTAAAAACCAAACCGAGAATGATTGCTCCGAGTGCAAGGACAAGCAAGCTGCTTTTGTTTGATGATGTTTCCATGCAATGTACTTACTATTATTACTATTACCCTATTGTACCCGAGCTTTGTGCTTATGCCTAAAGAAATATTTAGCGCCTTCGATAAGCAATACATTGATTAACAACCAGCCAAATACAAATGGTAGCCACGAGAGCGGCATTGCGGCAACGCCGAAGAATGTACGCACTGCGGGAATCGCCATAGTTGCCACCAGCATAACCACAGCAAGGACAATGCTTACGTTTAATATTTTATTTGAAAATACTGGATACGAAAATAGTGGCTTATGTAAGCTGCGGAATGAGTATGCGATGACAAGTATGTATGAAGCAAAGCAAACAAAATATACCGACTGCGCTATATCAAGCGAGATACCACTATTGATGAGCCAATAATATAAAACAAACAACAAGAACGAAGAGAGGATGCCTATACCGAACGTCAGCCAGTTTACCTCTGGAGTAAAGATTGATTTCAATGAATGCTTCTTAACTATCTGACCATCAAAATCCTCATCATAGGCAAACGAAAGCGCAGGCAGGCTTCCTGTAAAGAGGTTAACCCAAATGATTTGAAGCGCAGTAAGCGGTAACGGAAGATTAAAAATCAAGCTGCCACCAATAATGAATACTGCATCGAGCGAATTCGACATGAGATATACAAACGTCTTTCGAATATTTACGAGAATACGGCGTCCTTCCTGAACAGCCATACCAATAATTTCAAAGTTGTCGTCAAGGAGCACCAAATCAGCTGCGCTCTTTGCCACATCGCTTCCTGACCCAAGAGCAACTCCAATATCCATAGCCTTGAGCGCCGGAGCATCATTCACTCCATCCCCCGTCATAGCTACCACTTCACCAAGCTGGCGATACAATGTGCCAATACGAAGCTTGTGTTCAGGTGTTACACGCGCAAATATTTTTTTGTTCGGAATTATTTCTAGCAATTCTTCGTCAGTAAGTGATTGAATGTCATGTCCGGTCAAAACGTGGTCTTCAGTAACAGACCAGCCAAGTTCACGGGCCACCGCAAGTGCAGTACCTTTCAAATCTCCCGTGATCATGACAATACGAACGCCAAGTGATTCAATCTTTTGGATAGCAGCGGGAACGTTGGCGCGAATCGGATCACGAAAAGCCATGATTCCCATAAATGAGATGTTTTGTACATCTGAAACAGAAATGGATTTTTTGTGGGCAGGCATAGTAGCAATTGCAATAAGCCGCTTACCATCGTTGCTTGCATCTGCAATCCAACCCTCAAGCATGATAAAAGAATCTTTATCAATATCAGAAAGTCCAAGCAGAATATCAGGAGCACCCATAATTGTGTAGGTATCTTTGTGTAACGAGACCGAAAACTTATGCGTTGAATTAAACGGGATCACTATAGGAGAAGCAGCGGTTTGCTTCATATACGAAATATCAATTCCCATATCACGGGCAGTTTTTACGATATTTACTTCAAACGGCTTCCCTTTGAAAGTCCACTCGCTTATTTCTTCGTTCGGATTTTCAATAAGTACATCAACGTTGGCCAAGGCTTTTTGTATCAGCTCCTTATCTCGAGCCGAGTGTTCCTTTAGATCAGTAATCGCGGAAAATAGTTCATCGCCTGAATATACTCCCACGAGCTTCATATTTGCTTCTGTCAGCGTTCCCGTCTTGTCCGTCATAATCAGGCTTGTGGAACCGAGCGTTTCTGCAGCCATGAGTGTTCGAGTGATTCCCTTCTTCTTTGCAATTCGTTCTGCTCCGATAGAAAGAATAACCGTAAGAGCGATGGGAAGCGCTTCAGGCACAGCACCGACTGCAACCGCTGCCGATAGTACGAGCATATGGAAAAGATCTTCTCCTCTCAAAATTCCAAGTCCAAAGATACCGAGGACAAGAACCATCACCAATCCGAAAATAAGCCATGAGAGTTTCTCAACACCACTCTGAATCGGAGTTTCTGCACGGCTGGTTCCGGAAACCAATCCCGCAATTTTTCCTATTTCTGTATCATTTCCTGTGGCAATAATTACAGCAGTTGCAAATCCATCAACCACCAACGTCCCTGCATGGACCATATTCGTTCGGTCTGCAACGGTTGCAGTGACCGATACAGCATCTAACTTCTTTTCGATTGCGTCAGACTCACCGGTAAGAATTGATTCGTTTACACGGAGATTATTGATACTTATTAAGCGTGCGTCTGCTGGTATACGGTTTCCATATGAAAGTTTAATGACATCGCCAGGAAAGAGCATTTCTGAATCAACTTCATGTTCAGCTCCGTCACGTATAACGCGAGCACGATCTTTAATGAAACTAGTTAGCTGCTCGAGAATATGTTCGGCATGGTACTCGCGGTAAAATCCCAATACCACATTAACCAAAACAGCCAACGTAATAACAATTACCTCCGCCCACTCTTGCAGAAGCGCAGTAACGACAGCGGCACCGATCAAAATGAAAATAAGCGGGCTGGTAAATTGCTTGAGAAAAATACTAAGCGCGCTTTTCTTTTCGCGGTTTTTGAATATATTTTTTCCATACGCTGCTTCGCGATTTGGAACGTCTTTTTCAGATAGACCTGAAGTGGAAGTTTGTAATGCATCATAGATGTCATTGATGTCTGCCGACCAGCCTTCAACCTTGAGATTTTTATATTCCATACTAATTTAATATACCAAATTGTTTTGAAAATCCAGAAAAAATCCTTATATACGAGGCTTTTTGTATGTGGTACTATGAAAATATGAATACAACCAATAAGCAATACGTCCCGGGCGTTTGCAATATCGGACCAGTAGAAATAGCAATGCGAAAACGTTTCGGCTGGATAAGCCTTGCAGTTACCATTATTACTGCAATACTATTTTATTTTCTTGCTCTTCCATCTCCATGGTATCTCTTACTTTTCTTTCCTGCTTCAGCTTCAGCCTCAGGATTGATTCAAGGATACACGCACTTCTGTGCAGCGTTCGGAATGAAAGGCTTGTTTAATTTCGGATCAGAACTCGGAAAAACCGAATCTGTTGATTTGGCAGCCTTCCGTAAACAAGATCAGATGAAGGCTATCGTTATTATTGCTTCTTCTATTCTCTCAGGAGTAATTGTTGCCCTCGCCGGCTTTTATCTCAGCAAGTATTTTATTTTTTCTTAAATAGGAAGTGCTCGAGTGTTATTGCACAGACAATGCTGCTCGCGTAAGTGTCCCGACGTATCCCACTGCCGGAGTAATGTTTCGTGCTGATTGGAATTTAATCACAGCAGCCTGTGTTGCTGGTCCAAAGTAAGTAGTTTCGTTTCCAACTGAGCCAGGACCAGTAGACGCAACTGTATAACCCTTTTTATTTAAAATAATCTGAAGTGCGCGCACGTCTTCACCACTCATTCCAAGTTTCAGATCACGAGTAATTCCTGATGTGCTTGTGCCTGTCGGTGCTGGACTAGTTGGTGTCGGGGTTACTGGAAGAGGGGCAGGAGGGACAGATACTACGGGGTGCGAAACAATATAATTACGCGTCGTCTCTCCGTAATAACCATTTGCCGGGCTAATTCCCACTGCTGCCTGAAATTCAGCAAGCGCGGTTTTGGTTATTGGCCCGAAGTTTCCTGTTGAGCCTGCGCGAGCGAGGCTTGCCGCAGCGGGACCTTTAGCAGATTGTATGAGGTATGTTTGAAGAATCACAACAAGTGAACCCGATGATCCAACGTCCAAATCCCCCGGAGGCAACGTTGTTCCCGTTGTCGGCGATGACGACGGTGCTGGGATGCTCGCAAGTGCTGCGGTAATTTCTGTCGGGACGACAATATTTTGTGCGATCGCTTCGTTGAACGTGCTTCTAAAATTAGTTACGAGAAACTGTGCAAGTGCAGTTCGATCTGCAGCTTTTGCAAGAATAGCTGCCAGGTATGACATCTTCTCCTGAAGCGGGATTTCAAGGGTTAAGCGAGGATACGGATCAATTGCTTCCCCTCCGCTTGCGTGAATTTCAAAATGAAGATGTGCAGGTCCGCCCAGTGCATTTCCTGTATCACCAACATAGCCGATAAGGGCTCCTGGAGCGAGAACCGCCCCGGCAACCACACCTTCACCGAAACGATCAAGGTGCATGTAGACAAATGTTTCTCCACCGGGATTCGCAGTGTAAACCGTATTCCCTTCACTCGGTCCTGTTACCGTTCGCAAAACAACAGCAGCGGTAGGTGTTACTACTGGTGTTCCTTTTACGCCCATAATATCTTCCCCTTCATGCGTTCTCCCGCCTGATCGAGGGTCGCCAAAGTTTGCAGAAATGTTAGTGAGTTTTACCCCAAACAGAATTGGAATTGTAATAGTTGTTTGTGCAACTGTTCCGAGTGCAGCGATTTTCTGCTGCATTTCACTTGATTGCTCTCGATATCCACGAACTCGTTCACGGCGAGTTGCACCAGTTTCAGTTGACCCATCATTGTAGTTCCAATATGAACCATACGTGTATGTCTGAGCAATTACAACAATCGGCAAAAACATACTGAGCAGGCAGATAGCCGTTCCATACTGTAAAACGTACCGTACAATTTTATTTTGCATGGATACATTGTAGCATATTTTTAATTTTTCTTTAATGTTTATTCTGTAATTTTATTGAAATATGTACGTCTCTATATATGAATTGGTAATGACAGTTTATTGACGTTTTGTCAAAAATATGTTAATATACAGACGATTCCCCACTCTTTGAGAAACGTTTTTGAATAGAGATCTTTGGCTGTTTTGGCTATAAAAACAAGCAGGGATCTCTATTTTTTAAACCATAAACCAAAATACCATGAAGAAAAATCTTCTAGCTATGACAGTAATGCTCTGTGCACTTTTTTCGACCTTTCAAACAAAGGCAAGCTTCACTATTCTTAACTACGACACTACCGGAGTACTGCAGGTCCCACCGGGCATGTATCATTACGAGGTGTTGCATTTCGGTATTCGCAATACTGAAGGTGAGAATATAGAACTTGAGACAATTAAATTTGAATTTTCCGGCTTAAACCCGCAAGCATTGTTTTCGAACATAGAATTACACGCAAACAATGCACAAATTGGCAGCGTTATTCCTGTGTTGCAAAACGGCACCGCAACTTTTCAGTTTAGTTCATCGGTAATTATACCGGCAGGCCAAACTCATTTGTTTGTGCTGTATGCAGACGTACAACCTGGATGCAACGGCGGATACTACAATGTTGATATTGTAGATGCTTCAGCATTCAGAATGACCAGCTTGTCATCCATGCCGGTTAGCGGTATGGGTTATGAAACAGGCTCATTCATTAGTGTTGCGTATACCCCAACAATTTCGATTGACGGTATTCCGGCACAAGTATGCCCGAATACTCCGTTTACACCGCACGCTACCATTACTTGGAACAGCGCATCGGTATGCATGGATAACCTGGTATACGAATGGGATTTCACCTGGAATTCAACAGTAGCAAGCGCATCAACATTAACTGCCCCAACAATTCAGTTCAACAATTCGGGCACCTACACCATTTCTTTGCTTGTTACCGACACAGTAATGCAACGTTCTTGGTATGAACCGTCCACAATTCAAGTATCTCCATTGCCGAACGGTTATATACAAACCACTGGTTATGGAACGTTGAATTGCCTGAACGATACTGTTACCTTAAAAGCAACATTACAAAATGTAACGAGCTTTTACTGGGACTACAATGGAACGCCAATGGGTTCTAACCTAACCATACTTGCCCTTCAGGCAGGTAACTACACGCTACACACATCTAACAACAATGGTTGCGGAACCACAGAACAATCAATAGTAATAACCCGCGACACGTTTGGTGTACAGTTACTTTGGAATGGCGAAAACGCTGACACTGGGCTGATATGCCCTGGCCAATACTTCTCTTTGAACCAGGCACTTGTGGGAACACAATATAATGGCCTGACGTATCAGTGGAGTGATGGCAGCAGCTTAAACTGGCTTAACAACGCAAACACTACTGGTGAATATGGAGTAACAGTGACCAACTATTTAGGTTGCTCAGCTGATGACCATATAACCATAGCTGAACGTGAGGTAATTGCACCAGTACTTACTGCTCATGGCCCCACACAATTCTGCGCTGGCGGCTCGTTACTTATAACAGCCACCCCAGGATACCAGTGGCACAACTGGACCGGAGGCTACACTTCCCTTTCCCGCGATTCGATACTGGTTATGTGGGACGGTGAACTGACTTTGACTGCACAAGACAGCTTCGGCTGCATGGTGCAATCAAATACCATTTCAGTAGATGTAGTTAATGGCCCTGGTACGCCAACCATTACGCAAAACGGTTGCGAGGTTGTTTGCAATTTTAACGGCAACAACTTGCAATGGTATGTAAATGGCGGACAGATTTTGGACAGCACGCAAGTGATTGTTCCGCAAATGTCTGGATTGTACACAGTAGTAGTTACGAATGAATTTGGCTGTTCAGCCAGTTCAGAACAACTACCATATCAGATGCCTCCACTACCGGTAATTAGCGCTAATGGCCCGACACAATTCTGCGAAGGCGAAAGCGTACTGCTAACAGTACAGCCCGGCTTCAACTTTTTATGGAGCAACGGTGCGACTACGCAATCCATTTTGGTAAACCAATCAGGCACATATACTGCAACAGTAACAAACGGAACCTGTGTGCAAATAGCGAGCCCTATTGAAGTTGTAGTAACCGACTGCACTCAACCAGCACCTGCTGGCCAGATTAATTCTTTCTACGCCAATCCTTCACACGCATGCGCAGGAAGCTCGATTAATTTGTACTGGAGCACATCCAACGGAGTAAACGGTTCGTTTTACAACGACCACAATGTTGGTGGTGGACCTTTTGCTTTCAACTTGAACGCTTCGGTGTCTGTAATTGTATATGAGACAACATCATTTACGCTTTCAATTATGGATGGCAATAACAACATGACTACACAAACCATAACGGTTCATGTTGATACTTGCACAACTACCGGCATCAATAACATCGCAGAAGAAGCTTCTATTAAGCTATACCCCAACCCTTCAACTACGACAATTACCGTAGAGAACATTCCTGATGGAGTGAACAACTACTCGATTGTTGCAGTTACCGGCCAGGTACTTACCCAAACAGAAACTGCCAATGCTACAACTACGACAATTGACGTTTCGTCATTGGCTTCGGGAATGTATTTCTTGAGGTTCGATAACGGACTTACAAAAAGATTTATGAAAGAGTAGTTTATACTACTCAAAAATACAAAGGCTGACACTTAACGGTGTTCGCCTTTTTTCTTTGTCTGTTATTTAAATCTCAACCGTTGCTGAAATCGGCGCGTGGTCGGAGGCTTTGGTACTTCCCGTCTCTGAAGAAACGACCTGCATATCTTTGGTAATAAAAATGTAATCGATCTTATATTTTGGTTCACTGCCTTCCGCACAGGAACAGCCTTCTGTATAGAGCGGCCATGTTGGAGTATTTACTGCATCAGTCTGTATGAGAGATTCACACATTTTCTGTATAACACTGCTTTCAGGGACTGCATTGAAATCTCCCATGACGATAGTATGCTCAGTGGAAAGCGTTGATAGAAGATTCTTCACTTGAATATCCTGGATAGCCAGTGGCTGCTGATAGTGTGAATGCTTGAGGTGTAGACTGACAACATGAATCATTCTGCCGTCGATTAACATAGTCGCCCTTGTTGCAATACGACTCGCTTCCGGAGAAAGATCGAACGACTCGCTCTTTACGATGGGATATTTACTAAGAAGTGCCGTACCAAATTTCAATGTTCCTTCCTGCTCTGCATGATTCGGTAAAAATTTGCGCGGTAAATGCATGTGTATGCCGTGGGTATATTCATATCCTAATTCTTTGGCGATAATTTCAGCGGTATTCCCTGTTTCAATTTCCACCACTTCCTGCAAGGCTACGATATCGGCGTCGGCAGATTGTAAAAAGCGCACCACCTCATCGAGATGCGTGCCTCCCCATATGTTCCAAGATAGAAGTTTGAGTTTCATACCTTCAGTATACCCACTTGGTTAGTATATTCAAAACGGTATAGTTATCTCGCCTGTTTCCATCGGCGCATCTGCTTTGCAACAGCATAGCGAATCTGCGGAGTCCACTCTTCAAGCTTGAGTATTTTTTTTGTGGAATGAGCCTGCTTGCTACCAGGAATTTCTTCTCCGGCATACAATCGTGCGGCGATGTCAGCATACGCAGATTGCGCTTTTGCAAACAGGTCTTCAAAAAGCTCTTTGGGTTTTTTTGAAAAATCAGGATCAATGATGGAGATAATATCACCAGCATCTACCTGTGGCACGATGTAATGAATTGTCGCGCCAATGCTTGAAAAATCTCCGGAGAAAACGGCGTACTGATTAGCAAGCGTTCCTTTGTAGTCCGGGCAGCGGCCAATATGGAGATTAATGGATTTTTTTGCAGTCTCAAGAATGTATGGTTTCAATATCTTACTTCCCCATACTACCAACAAATCCGGTGACAGCTTTTTCAATAACTCATGCGTTTCAGGGCTGTTAACCGAATCCACTTCAACGATTTTTGGCATGCTCTTTTTCGCATGATCCAGTTCCATCGCAGGCTCACGAAAATATTCCAAAGTCTGTCGTGCTTGCGGCATGAGGCGCAGCAAGAAAGCGTACCATGCTTCTTTCAAAAGACCTCCACGCGCAAAAGCCTTTCGGGTACGAGTGATCCAATCTCCCAATGACTTCTGCTTTGGTTTTTCTACAATGATGAGCTCTACTGCTCCGTTCGTTTTTTGATGAAGGTTTGCAGCGAATGCCAATTTTGACGGCACTGCCATCGTGATAATTACTATTCCCATAGAGTAGTGCGTGCAAAAAATGCTTAATTAGTATACTGAAATACGGAAACTATTCGTGGAATTGATCTGGATTCTATAAGTATACTAAATAGGAAGCAGATTGCACTCGAAATCTGCATTATGCCTCATTTTGCCAACCAGGCAATTATTTCCTTATTCACTTTTTGTATCTGCTCTTCATCAAGGCGGTAATCATGGCAGACTGTTGGGACAAGTATGAATTCTTTTGGTTCGTTTGCCACTTCAAAAATATCTTTTACATCCTGCAGCGAAATAACATCATCACATTCTCCTGCAACGAAAAGCACCGGAACATGCACTTTCTGAACATCTTTAAAAACATCATAAAGGTTACGGTCTTCAACGTGAGAAAACGGGATTTTAAATTCTTTTCTTTCGTCTGAATTTGGAACATTTCTGGTTTCCAAAACAAAACCATTCTTTTCCCATTCTTCCAAACGGCTGTCTGCAGTTGAATTGTTAGGCGACGGCATGATTGCAACTAATTTCGTTATCTGCGGATTTCTGGCGGCATATAAGATAGACATTTTTCCTCCTCGGCTATGACCGCTTAAAATAATTTCAGTATAATTTCCTTTTGCAAGCATGAAATCAGTAACGCTTTTGATATCGCTTAAATACTGCGTCGTCGTGTATTCGGAGATATCACCTTCACTTCCCCACGTACCGGTTGGATCAAACCGAACGACTGTATACCCGATCTTTACAAGCTCTCGCGACAAAGAGACAAAGCTTGGGTAGTCTTTGGTATCGAGAAACCCCGGGCATAGTACTGCGAGTTTATTTGCTTGTGATTGCGGATATTCTACAATCGCCGCAAGCTGTTGTTTTTTTGAGTTTAAAATTCGTATATGTTCCATAGAATGACTGCACTACTGAATGATTTGAAATCGTTACTCCCGCTCTAGCTTACTATTTCTACCATATTTACAGCAGAGTTGCATCTAATGAAATTTTAATACTATACATTTCTACTTATTCAAACTAAAAACCACCCTAGGGTGGTTTTTAGTTTATTAGAGTGCTTGAAACGTAATTCCCGACGGAAGTGTAAATACGCTCTCGTTTGCAGTCCATGGTTTGCAATCATAATCACCGATCTGCTCAGCATTGAAGGAATACGTTCCTGATGCGCTAGCTCCGGGATTGGATCCTGCCGCTCCAGGGCTAGTAGCCTTTATCTTAACCCCCATTCCCTGCATCATAGATGACCAGGTGTATGTGTATCCATCGCGGACAATCATATTGGTATCGATATTCATTCCCTGCGTCTTTGTTGAGAACGTTCCACTAATTCGTTCACCAGAGATATAGACAGTGCCTTTTGTTTCAATGTTTTGAACATTCTGATTCACTGTGCACTGATATGAACCACCCTCTTTCACAAAATCAGCAAACGCCATTTTTTTTCCCGCGGAAACATCTTGCTTCTGATCTACCGTTACCCCACCAGCCGGCTGAGGATTTTTGTTTTTTCGAGCAATAGCATATCCTGCACCAGCCACAACAGCGACGATTACAATTGCGGCAATGATTTTGATTGTTGAAATGTTTTTCATGAAGTAATTATACCGCTAAATAAACCGAACACAATTACTTGGTCAGCTGGGTTTACTTATAGATAACATCTGTAACGTTGCTGCGATGTCTGGTCTGGTACGTACCAGGTCAGGTGTCGTAAGGGTATTCTAGCACTTTCCCTATTACCTGAGCGACCCGTCTAGGTCGGGTTATAGCCTATGCCCATTTTGACACTCCTCATCCGTTTCTCCCAAGATTTCCCCTTGCTCATTTACGGTTACTAAAGAGTTTTCTAAGTGAATCGTTCCATAGTCCTTACAAATTTCACATTTATATTCTAGATCCTTAGAGGTATTTAGCTGAGTTATTTTTATGGCTTTTAACATAAGTTAATTATAGCACCTCAAGTTTTTAGACCTATTTTATTAGCAAAACCGGTATTATCTGACATAAAAGCACACTTTATGGCTTTTAGCATTTTGATATGTAGAAAATTACTTTATACTTACACTATATGGATAAAACCTCAAAAACAGGTCCTAAAAGTAACTGGAAACTCGATCCTGAGGTTGTCAGAAAATTAGAGAGTGCTTTTTTAATTGATTGCACGGTGAAAGAAGCCTGTATATTTGCCGGAATTTCTCGGGATACCTACTATCGTTGGATTAAAGAGAACCCAGAATTGGGAGATAGGTTTGAACTAATGAAGACAAATGTAAGCTTAAAAGCCAAAATGACCATATTTAAGAACCTAGATAATATAAAAGTTGCTCAGTGGTATATGGAAAGGAATAACCCTGAAGAATTTGGGGTTCCGTCTAGAAAAAAGAAACCACCGTCTTGGTTTTTTGATGGCACGATCAATCTTTCTCCTGAACAAGAAAAAAGACTGGATCGGATACTTGAAGAAAAGAAAAAACTAGATCAGGCCTATTTATCTGAACCGGAGAATACTTAAATAAAATACATTTACTCAAAAAGACTCCCTATAAAATTACCAATAATACTTTGAGCAAGAGCGATACCCTGCACAATGACAAAAAGTAAGAACGGGTTTATATCAACAAACTGGCTTACAGCCCAAGACAGAAACAGGGTTATAAGTAATGAAATAATAAGTCCTGTAGTAGTTTCCATATGTTAAGCAAAAATAATTGTTCCAACGATTAGCATAACCACTAACGCCCCCATCGCCGCCCAGAATCCCCCGAGAATAAGTGCTCCTAAGAAAATGAGGATGGCAAGTATTTTTAGTATCCACATAGTTCTTTTTAGACTTTCGTCTTATCTTTATTTTTAACGAGTTCAGTAATTAGATTTACTACTCCGAGCACAATCAAGATAGTTGCGAGAACACCAAGTGCACCACCGATTATATCTCCGAGAAAATGAGATAGGACCCAACACACGGCACCGATAAGCAAGAGCACCTTCCAAGATAACTTTTTGTTCATTTCTGACTCTTTTGCGTCTAAGTAATAAATCCCAGGGTAAGACGCAAAAAGCCTACCACTAGGAGAGCCTTGCGGCCCCTACACCGGTTTCCCGATGCAACGCGACAAACGCCCTAATGATAGGTTCTTTAAGTTTGTCGCGATTTTTCACCATGCCCGCCGGCGAGAACCGATGGGTTTAGGCTACTCTTATTCAATTGTGCTCAGATTATACCCTCTTTTTTGGGGTATGGGTAGCTTAGCTCAAAAAGGAAATTCTAGATAATTTAGTTATCCACAGAACTAAAACCTAGAGTTCACTGAACGAATCTTAAAATCTCCATTTGCAATATTACAATCAAGTTGGACTAAAAAACTCTTTGAATTATTTCTAAAGCCATAAAGATCTGGGAGCCTAAGGGTGTTAACTGTAAATACTTGAGAATATGGATCCTTGTTTTCATCTTCACGTCTAATCTGGGTCTCAACCTTCAGGCTAATTTGAAAGGTATCAGTTGATGTTTCTAAGATGTCACTTATTTGGCCGTCTTTGAAGTCATACCCGACAATTTTACTTTCATCCTCTTGCGCTCCATACATCCAAACACTATTTATTGGATGCTGTATACGAATCGGAGAATTGGTGAACCATCCTTGGTCATTTTTATTGTCATGTTTGTTAATAGCAAGCATTATTTCGCCGATTTTCTTAAAAACTAGATTTTTTATTAATTCATCTCTCTCTTTACGCTTAAGGCGAAGAGTGTATAAATTATCCAGTACCTCTTCAAGCTCAATAACTCCCGACGCGATAATAAGATCTTTACCTGTCTTAGTTTTAAATTCGGTTTTAACTTCATCAGAAAAATCACCGACATTCTCAGTACATAAAACATATGTATCCGCTTTTACACGTAAAGCGTCATCAATGAGAGTTAAAAATATTAGACTATCCTTAAAACCAGTATCCTTACTTTTAAAGGGCTTGATCTTATGGATTGCTCTTTCTATTAATGCATCTGACTCAATCTTAGGGGTTGGAACAACTTCTACTGATTCAGCTTTAATAAAAGCCTGCGCGTTTTTTGCAAGAACTTTCTTATAATCTTTTCTTGGTTTTATCTGTCTATTTTTATGCCCCATTACCCCAAGATGTTTGATTCGCTGGTTAGCGCCATCTAATGTAAATTTTATATTCTCTATTTTTTGCTGGATACGTTCTTTGACAACAACCTCTGGCAAGCAAACAGCAACATTTTTGCCGACATTATTATCTTTAATAAATTTATTCAACCTGGATATGTTTGAGTTGAATATTTCCTTTAGAGATTCTTCTTTGTCTGTGTACACTTTATTTGTATCTAAGAAAATTCTGGTCTTCATAAAAGTGATTATACCATTTTATTTATCCCCTCCCTCTAGTAGACTTCGTCCGTGTTTGGAGTATGTTATGTCGTGCATGGATACCCCGACCCTTTATGGAGCCCAAATAAGCGCACCAGCCGCGGTTCAGGCCAAACCCCTCCGTTATTGCCTATATGCCCGTAAATCGAGCGAAGCGGAGGAAAAGCAGGCTCTGTCGATAGATTCCCAGATCAAGGAAATGTTCGGCATTGCCCAGCGTGAAAACCTCACCATACTTGAAATATATAGAGAATCCCATTCCGCCAAAGATTGTGGGCAACGTCCAGTGTTCAACCAACTTCTCGGGGATATCAGAAGTGGCAAATTCGACGGCATCATGGTTTGGCATCCCGATCGCCTATCTCGCAATGCCGGCGATCTTGGAGCGATTGTAGATTTGTTTGATCAGAAAAAACTTATCGAAATCAGAACTCATACCCAGCGATTTACAAACAACCCCAACGAGAAATTCCTGCTCATGATCTTAGGATCTCAAGCAAAACTTGAGAATGATAACAAAAGCATTAATGTAAAACGCGGACTCAAAACACGGGTTGAGATGGGACTCTGGCCGAGCGTGGCACCGACTGGTTATCTCAACCATTCAGATCGAACCATGAAGTGCCATGTTATCCCCGATCCCGTCCCATCACATGTGATACGCATGATGTTTGAAAAAGCTGCTTATGAAAAACTAAGTATCAGAAAATTATTTAAGTGGGCAAAAGAAGATGTACGCTT
>JACCDG010061306.1_pt1 | contig 55803 bp, 61 predicted proteins | sample 7442471 | NCBI WGS metagenome assembly JACCDG01 (sample SAMN15323444, study PRJNA562643) | freshwater metagenome | isolation source: river surface water | place: USA:Blue River Watershed | collected 2017-08-17 | reverse complement strand
TTGCAGATTCGAATTTCAATATTCTGATGCATGATCCATTTCGCGTTGATATTGAGAACGGCATTGTCGTGGGGTGGGAGACAAACGCCCCGTCGTCATTTGGTGAAGTGATCGAGCAAATTAAATCAAATGAACGGCCTCTCCTTCGTGAAGTCGGGTTCGGTCTCAATCGGGCAATTACGCGTGAACACTATCTCAAAGACATCACTGCATTTGAACGAATCCTCGGTCTCCATTTCTCACTCGGAGAAAAGCAGACTGTGTATAAAAAACAAGGGATAAGTGCAGACAAGACCCGATTCCATGTCGATGTCTTCCCAGTCGTATCGCGCGTGTACGCGGATGGAGTTCCTATCTTTGAAGACGGTACGTACCTCGTATAGTGCTACTGTGCGTTTGCGTATAGGGCGATAAGTGCATTCACCCCTTCAAGGTTTCGTTCCCACTCGATACTTTCGTGTGTGGCGAGCTCGACTGTAATGGCGGGGATGCCAATAGAAGCGAGCCAACCTTCAGCATCGCCGGTAACGGGGTATGCGTCAAAGACATCAACGGTTGTATACCCTGCCCCACCTGCGTAGGTATTCATGAGTGTTCGTGTGCCGGGGAGAATACCGTCCTCGCATTCTGATGCATACACGGCGTTTGCCTTGCTGTGCCAGAATACGACTCCCTGTGGGTTCAGTTCGCTCACAACACTCTTGAGTGCCTGTGCTTCTGGTTCTGAAAAAGGCGCAGTACCTGCGTTTACCACCTTTCCGCGCCATGAGCTCTCAGGTTGCCATTTACAGTCAAAGTTGCGATTGAGATCAACCCCATGTGCATTGAAGCGACCTGGTGCAGTATCGGTGCCCACAGGTACATCGGTGGCAGTGAAGCGACCTTCCTTCCCAATGATCGTATAAACACCATCCGGATTGAGATTGGGTATCACATGGATACTGAGCGTTGAAGGGATGTTTGCTTTCTCAGCTTCAAGGTGGTCAATGAGCGCATATGCGAGGAGTACACTATTCCATTCGTACCCACCATGTATACCACCAACAAAAAGTATGCTGGTGGTCCCGGTGCCGTACGTATGAAGCTCAATCGGTCTTCCTTCGACAGACTGTCCGACTGTGCGAACAGACGAATCAGGGATTGTCGGCGGTGGCGTGACGACCGGTTCTTCTTTTGGTGGAGGAGTGACAACTACCGGCTTACTGTAGTTACTGATGACGAATATGAGTCCTCCAGCAATGACGAGTCCAACGAGGACCGCAACGCGAGTTATTGTCGCTCCAGTCCAGCTCATTCAGCGTAGTGTGAGAGTATTGCCTCAATACCCTTCTTATTCTTCTCCCACTCCGCGTCTTCGTGTGTTGTGAGCAGTACGCTTATTGCTGGAATATTCATCTTTGCGAGCCAGTTGACTGCGTCACCAGTGATTTCGTAGTAGTTGAATTCTTCATGCGCAGGATAGCCTGACGCATCCGCGTAGAGATTTGTGAGTGTCTTTGTTTCTGGAAGAACGCCGTTATAGCAGTTTGATGAATACACACCTCCTGCTGCGCTGTACCAAACAACAACTGCAGATGGTGTGTTCGCATTTACGTAATCACGAAGTGCCTGGCTCTCTGGCTCAGAGAATGCTTTGGTACCCCCGCTTACCGTACGATTTTGCCAGGTACCACTTGCCTTCCAGTCACAGTCGAAGTTGCGATTGAGATCAACAGTGCGTCCGTTAAATCGTCCTGGTACGGTCGCATCAGCACCAGCAGGAATATCTGCGCGAGTGACACCTTCCGTCTTTCCAGCAACTTTCATGAGGCCATCAGGATTGAGTACTGGAATAACCGTCACTTTCACATTCTCGGGTACGGCTGTTGGATTCTTCTTGAGATAGTTGATGAGCTCGTATGCAACAACAGTTGTGTTCCAAGAGTATCCACCGTGCATACCGCCAACAAAAAGCACTTCGGTATCACCTGTTCCAAAATGGTATGCCGTGATGTCGCGCTCCTCGATAGAAGAGCCAATCACCGATGTTGGTTTTGGACTCGTGTCTTGTGGTGCTTGAGCTACTGGCTCGCTCGGGACGTCGGTCGGTTCTGTCGCTACCGGAGTCTCGGTATCAGTTGGTGGTGTAAGAGGTACGGGTGTATTTGATGGACGAAGAAGCATGAACGCCACAAGTGCAATAATAACTACCCCAAGTACGATGATGAGTGCATTTTTCATATACTCTAATGATACGCCAAAAGTGAGAGGATGACCACCGCTTCAACTAACTATGTGTTACCGTGCTGGTGTTTTTCCTGCGAGGAGTGGGAGTTCGATATGGAAAGTAGATCCTTTTCCTTCACCTTCTGATTCAGCCCATACACGACCCTTCATATCAGTGACCATTTTCTTTGCCACAAAGAGACCAAGACCGGTACCAGTCACATTTACGTTATTTGCATTCTTTGCACGGACAAATTTCTCAAAGACTTCTTCCTGCGTCTCCTTACTCATGCCGACACCAGTATCCTGAATGGTGATATACATTTTCTTCTTCTTTGGGTCATCATGTGCAACGACGGTGATGGTGCCTTTTGGTGTGTACTTCATCGCGTTGTCGATAAGATTCATGATGACTTGGCGGGTCTTCCCTATGTCGGCGTTTACACTGCAACTTGCATCACAATCAGAACGGAATACCATGACGAGCCCTTTTTTGAGTGCAACCGGACGTAGTTCATCGGTTAGTTTCTCCGCGACTTCTTTAAGGTTGAAATCGCTGTATTCATACTTCATATTCCCCGCCTCGATACGTGACACATTGAGATAGTCTTCAACAGAGGTTGCCATGAATTTTGCAGATTCTCCGATGCGGTCAATAACCTCTTGTGCTTTTACAGGAAGCTTCCCATACGAACCTTCCGAGAGCATCGATGCATAGCCACGTATAGAAGTGAGTGGACTTCGAAGCTGATGCGATGCAATCGAAACAAACTCCGACTTCATCTTGTCGAGTACCTTCAGCTTCTCGTTTGCGTCCTTAAGGCTGAGTGCGAGGCGTTCAATTTCTTCCTTTTGAGCTATTTCACGCTTAACACCCTTGATAAGCATGTATCCAAGGATTCCAGTAACAAAAGCAGTAAAACCTGCAATGACACGGATATGTTCAACTTTTGTATTGAAAAGAATAGAGATTATCAAAAGTATAATCGTAACAATAAGTACCTCAGCACCAATTGATTTAAGATGGAAAGTACCAAACTTCACGCTGATATAGGCCAAGAGACCCATAAAGACAGGTGCTGCGAGAAGGCCAAATTGACCGAGTTCATAATTGGTATCAAGTGATCCAAAAATATTTCCAAATGAGAATGCAAAGAGGAACAAAATCATTCCAAGTGAAACAAGAATGATTTCCTTACGTGTTCTTGCATTGTCATTTTTCTTCATACCCAGCGCTGTAGTCACGAGGATACCGAGGGTTAGAAATATCTCAAGGAAGTAAGCGTAAACTACGAGCGGTCCCTCAATTGCTTCTTTAAGGCAATTCGTATAGTCAAAAGCTACAAGATTGAGTGGTGTGTGTGCAAAGAGAAAGATTGGGATTGTTAATGCAAATAGCAACGCTTCAACTTTCCAATTGAGCGGAGATTTGTTTATGAAATAGTGGATAAAGTACAAAGACCCAATGTACACAAGTATTTCAAAGTAGATGAGCATCGACCAGAAAAACATAATGTGATCTGGGTTTGCGTCTGCCCAAAGTATAAGATCAGAGAGGCACCAACCTGAAAAGGCCACTACGATAAGTGAAAATATCTTTGAGAGTTTATTCTTGAAATCTTGCTTGAGAAGTACAGCTGCAAAGACAAGAGCACTGAGTGTTGGAAGAAGATGAGAATAATAGACAAAGTTTTCTGATACGTTATCAGAAAACATAAGAAGAAAAGCAGAGGTATCCCAAGAACAAATTGCGGGATCAATCATACGCGATTTCTAGATCGGGGAGGCCATTCTCATTTGTAAGTACCTCATACTCGCGAATTACTATCGTTGAGTAGTAGGTAGCAATCACAGAAAAAACGAGACAGATGAGAAACAGGACCCGAATTATGAATCCTTTGCTACTGAACATAACAATAACATTGTAGCATCGAGATTTGTCACGATACTATGTTATACACCAGTCTTGTTTTACACCCGAATATTCTGAAACTGCCATGGATCACTCTCATCCTTCACAACTTTCTCGCCACCGATACTCTTGAGTGGGTTCCAATCCGTATAGTGACCACACACTTTACCAAGATATGGTCTTTGGATATCGAGACATTCTTCAAAGTCCATTTCGTCAGCTTCGGTAAGACCCTCATTCGGGTGACGTATTGCCCAGATTGCACCAGCGAGAACTGCCGAAGATACCTGAAGACCGGTTGCATTTTGATGCGGAGCTAGTTCACGGGCTTCTTCAATAGTGAGTTGCGAGCCATACCAGTACGCATTTTTTTCATGTCCATAGAGAAGAACACCGAGTTCATCCATGCCGCTATCAATTTCATCTGGACTGAGCACATGAGTCTTTTTTTGTGGAGTGTAGTTGTTGTCAATGAATTCATTGAGTGAGGCGATTGCAACGCTACTTGGTCGATATGCATAATGGCATGTTGGTCTGTATGTTACTGTTTCCCCTTCTCGAACGGTAAAGTAGTCGGAAATTGAGATTGCTTCGTTGTGTGTAATAAGAAATCCATGATGGTGACCGTCACTCGGTGTCCATGTTTGAATATGCACACCTGCAGCAGGGGTCTCGATATAGATTGCTGCTTTGCACCCGTATGCATGCTCCTTTCCCCCTAACGGCAATGATTTCTCGTGAGTTCCCCATCCAAGTTCTGCAGGTTGAATACTCTCTGCAAGACACCCTTCTGCTGACCACGTGTTCATAAAGCATCCTTCTTCTCGAGGAATGTTTGCTATTTGTGTATCACGTTCAGCAATATGCACCCCTTTAACTCCAAGCGTTTGCATGAGTTTTGCCCACCCTTCTCTTGTTTGTGGCTTCTCATATGAAATACCAATATCGTTCGCAAGGTTGATGAGTGCTTGTTTTACGAGCCAAGAAACCATTCCCGGGTTTGCGCCACAGCATGATACGGCAGTGGACCCGGTCGGATGAGTATTCTTTAGTTCAAGGAGTGATTCACGAAGCGCATAGTTTGAGCGGTCTCCCATACTGATATTTGTATCGAAATATTCCCCATCCCACGGATCAATCGTCGTATCAACGTAGATGGCATTATGTGCAAGCGCAAGAGCGATAATATCTTTTGAACTCACATTCACTGAAACATTGATGATAAGTGAACGTTCAGCGCTTGCGCGCATGAGTCCACCTACGAGCTCTTTGTGATTTGCTTCGGTAACCTTCTCATTAATAAAACGCACACCGTACTCGTGGGCGATCGCACTGTTGTTATTGTTTGGGTCAATTATTACTATCTGCTCGGGCTTTGCTTCTATGTGGCGCAGAACTAGTGGAAGGGCAGCTTTGCCAATTGATCCAAATCCTATAAAGATGATTGGACCGTTCCATTTTTCTGAAAAGTTTGGGATTGTTGCCATGTTGTGAATGTCTGAAAGCGCTTGGGTGTTGAATATAAATACTTGTGAAGCATATCATATCAAAAAGTGGCACTCTGGGGAGTGCCACCTTGTCTAAGCACTAGACTAGCTGCTTAGACTGACTGCTGTACCTGAACTGGCTTGTGTCCCTGCTTCTGACTCGGCGGTACCTTGCGAAGACAGAGCCAAATCATGACTGCATCGATACTGAAGTAGTAAAGCGGCAGGAAGTAGAGTTCCCAATTCTCTGCTCCAGGACCTGTTACCACTGCTGCAAAGATGCATGCGTATCCGAGGCTCCACCATATCCACGGCTGAACATGCTCAGTTGAGGGATCACGATATGTCTCGCGGTACATTGGGATGTACTGCACAATGGTCGTACCAACGGAGATGAAGTTTCCAATCGTCCCCTTCCCAAACAGCCAGAGGAAAAAAGCGCTGACATCTGGAATGAAGAACAACCAATCTGATCGCTCAACGGGCTGGTACGTCACACGCGCCTTTTGACGTGCAAGTCTGATATGCTGTGCGACAATCAGAGCGGATATGATGAACACACCCATCATGCACGCAAATGGACCAGCGTTTGTCGACCAGTGACTTCCGGTGATGGAATCATACGTGATGAGATCCACCATTTCGCCGAAACACCACATTGCCCAAGTTGGAATATTTGGCTTTATTCTCCCCCCAAGTACGTGCTTCCCGTAGAGGTAAAAACCTGCAAGAAAACAGAGCATTGAAGCAATGCCAAGGAACTCGTTCGCTGTCTCAGGGAGGTACTCCATGAGGACAGTTAGAAATGAATTGTCCATGAAGGCTCCCATAATGTTGATTAGCAATAGCTAGGTCGAATTATTATATATTTTATAAAAAAGTCAACTCCGTATCCAAAGGTGCTATGTTGAATTTTTATGATTACTTGATGACCAGGATGGGTTTGCTTTTTCCAACGAATGCTTTCTTCGTCTCTGAGGGAGTTAGGTGGCGATACGAAAGTTTAGGATCACAGTAGTGTCGGCCAGTCTCTATCTTGCCATTCATCATCTCGAGAACAAGAACGAGTGGCGTTCGGTACACCTTTTTTGTTTCTGGATCAGGGTATGACTCGATAAGCTCAACCATCACCGTATTGTCATTTTCAGTAAAATGCATAATTTCATATTTTCGTCCGTGAATGATGTATGCATCGTCGAGATCAGTAGCTCTTGCAACTTTTGTATACGGGAATAGTTTCCCTTTCTGAGTTTCATAGACCCAGGTCATTGTGTATTTCTTACTCATCTTTTTTAGAGCACTTTTCGTGTCCCCTCTCACTTCATCTTGAAGGATATCGATGACTGTTTGAATATTTTTTGAGAATTCAGTTTTACGCATTTCGTATCTGGATCAATGATGTCTTAACAGGTCCTATCCATTTACATGATGAAAAAGAGGGCGATAAGTGGGAGGACGAGCCACCAGAAGAAATGTTCTTCTGGTCCGAAGAGTGCCTGGATTGGTGAACCAGGGGTGATGAGCTCGGTCACCGGGAGTGCCTGGTAGCTGTATGCCATGACGAGTGCGGTCGCAACGGTTGCAAGAAATATTTTTACCCAGAAATGCTGGAACGAACCTTCAAAGTCGTCTCCGGGGATATGCCTTCTGAAAAGAATAATTCCGAGTATGGTGAAGATGCTAAAGATCACAATCATCACCACTGCGTTACTCTTTGGACTTCCTGCGGTGAGGAAGAGATCAAAATACGGGAATTTGAGAGAGACGAGGAGTGCGAGATAGAGAGCGAAAATAATGTTCACAATTGCATACCTCCCTTTCATCACAGCAATAGCAAAGAAAATACCAAAGACAATGAGTAGGTAGAGCGATTCGTGAAAAAGCGTTGCGAGTGAACCTGTGTCCATTGTGAACCATTATATCGATTCAGCGCGTTGTTACTAGGAAGGTTTTGCACGGACACGAAACCCCCGCGCCTCCGGCGCGGGGGTTTCAATCTGCTTAGATATTTTCTTTCTTGAGTTCTTCGATGAGTTTCTTTGCGTTCTTTGAGAGTTTTTGTGGCATTTCTATCTGTATCTTAACGAGGAAGTCACCACGTTCTGTTCCGTCTGGAACACCTTTCTTTTTGATACGGAGTTGCTCGTTATGCTTTACCCCTTCTGGGATTTTGATATCAACGGCACCATCGAGTGTCTCAACACTGTATGTTGTTCCGAGAAGTGCATCGGTAAGCTTCACCTTCACGGTCGTCATAAGGACGTCACCATCGCGCTTGATGGTTGGGTGTGCCTGTACGTGGATCTTGATGTAGAGATCGCCCGAGACACCACCTTGGACAGCTTCGCCTCTTCCTGTCATGCGAATCATTTCCCCGTGATCAATACCTGCTGGGATGTTGATGTCGACAACGTCTTCGATACGACGAACACCAAAACCGGCACAGTCAGGACATTTGTCCTTTGGCATTTTTCCAGTTCCACGACAGTCGACACATTCACGAACAGTTGCAAACTGACCGAGGATGCTCTGACGAGTTTCTCGGATACGACCGTTACCGTTACAGGTACCACATGTAGTCATTTCTGTTCCTGTGCGAGCACCTGTTCCCTTGCAGGTTGTACAGGTTCCGTTCTTCATGAGTTTGAGTGAACGGCGAGTACCAAAGACTGCCTCTTTGAATGAGAGCTCGATGTCGACTGAGATGTCGTTGCCACGTGAAGCGCGACGCGGCCCACCCTGGCGTCCACCGCCAAACATATCTCCAAAGTTCTCAAAGATATCATTGAGATCAAACTCGAAGCCCTGGCCGTTCTGGAAACCGCCCTGGAAGCCACCGAAGCCTCCCCACGGCCCTCCTTGGCCGCCAGCAGTATAGGAACCCATCGTGTCGTACTCGGCACGCTTTTTGTCGTCTCCAAGAACAGAGTAAGCCTCGCTTATTTCCTTGAATTTAGCCTCATCACCGGTCTTTTTGTCGGGATGGTACTTGCTCGCAAGGGTACGAAACGCCTTTTTGATCTCGTCTTTCGACGCTCCGCGTTCGACTCCCAGGATGGTGTAGTAGTCTTTCATATTTGCGAAAAGTGTGGGCTAATAATGAGTTCTTCCCCTCTCGTAGAGACCACCTTACGCGTCTTTTTTGTCGTCGTCAATTTCCGCATCGCGGATGTTTCCGTCTTCAGAATTTTGCGTATTTTGAGAATTTGTTGTGGAATTTTGCTCAGTATTTTGTGCTTGATTCATTGTAGAACCGATCTTTTGCATCTCTGTTGAGAGTGTTGCTGTCTTTGTCTTGATGTCTTCAAGGTTGTCGGAATCTTTTACACTCTTAAGTGCTGATACTGCTCCTTCGACAGCAGTTTTAATATCTGGAGTGACAGAATCTTTATGATCTGTGAGAGCTTTCTCAGCAGTGTAGATCATCTGGTCAGCGATGTTGCGTGCTTCGATGAGTTCTTTCTTGCGCGCATCTTCAGATGCATGCATCTCCGCGTCCTGTTTCATACGTTCAATATCCGCTTCTGAAAGACCAGAGTTTGCTTCAATACGAATCGACTGCTCCTTCCCTGTCGACTTGTCTTTTGCGGTCACTTTGAGTACGCCATTTGAATCGACATCGAAGATAACCTCTACCTGCGGCATACCGCGTGGTGCAGGTGGAATACCATCGAGGATGAAACGTCCGAGCGACTTGTTGTCTGTTGCCATTGGTCGCTCTCCCTGTGTGATGTGAATCTCTACCGACGTTTGGTTGTCTGCTGCTGTTGAGAATACCTGTTCACGCTTTGTTGGAATGTGGGTGTTCTTCTCAATGAGTTTTGTTGCAACACCACCCATCGTTTCGATACCGAGAGAGAGTGGAATAACATCGACGAGTGTGATGTCACGTACGTCTCCTTGGAGAATACCTGCTTGGATAGCTGCACCGAGTGCTACTACCTCATCTGGGTTCACTGACTTGTTTGGTTCCTTTCCAAAGAGGTCGCGTACCGCCTGCTGGATAAGCGGCATACGTGTCTGTCCTCCGACGAGCACGATCTCATCTATATCCTCTTTCTTGAGTCCCGATGCTTCGAGTGCGCGGCGGGTGATTTCGATAGAGCGGTCAACGAACTCGCGTGCGATATCTTCGAGCTTTGCACGTGAAAGCTTGAGGAGCATGTGCTTTGGTCCATTTGCATCTGAGGTGATGAATGGAATGTTGATCTCGGCTTCACCGGTAGTTGAAAGCTCGTGCTTCGCCTTTTCTGCCGCCTCATCAAGTCGCTGGAGTGCGAGTGGGTCGTTTCCGATGTCGATACCTTCTGATTTCTTGAATTCATCAATAAGGAAACGAACAATCTTCTGATCGATGTCGCGGCCACCCATGTGTGCGTCGCCGTCTGTTGACTGTACTTCGACAACATCGTCACCTACTTCGAGTACGGTTACGTCGAATGTTCCTCCTCCGAAGTCATATACGACAATCTTCTCATCCTTTTTCTTATTGAATCCGTATGCGAGCGCAGCTGCAGTCGGCTCATTGATGATGCGCTTTACATCGAGTCCCGCAATCTTTCCGGCATCCTGTGTCGCCTTTCGTTGTGCATCGTTAAAGTATGCAGGTACGGTGATAACCGCCTCGGTAATCTTTTCTCCGAGTTTTGCCTCTGCATCTGCTTTGAGCTTTGAGAGGATCATTGCAGAAACTTCTTCTGGGCGATGATCTTTCTCTCCCATATGTACGGTAACACCGCCATCACCACCCTTCTTTACCTCGTATGGCACGATGGCTTTGTCACTCTGTACTGCAGGCTCGTCAAAGGTGTGCCCCATAAAGCGCTTGATGCCGTAGATAGTATTCTTTGGATTTGTGACTGCCTGTCGTTTTGCTATTTGTCCAACAAGACGCTCGCCGGTCTTTGAAATAGCGACGATAGAAGGGGTGGTTCGGTTGCCCTCACTGTTTTCGATGATAACGGGTTCACCTCCTTCTATGATTGCGACTGCTGAGTTTGTTGTTCCGAGATCAATACCAAGAATTTTTGCCATATGTGTTGAATTATTTGTGTAGGGTTATGGGTAAAAGTTCTTTTATGCTGCGATGATGACCTTTGCTGGTCGAATGACGATTTCCCCGCGCGTATATCCTTTCTGTAGCACCTGAAGGACGGTATCGGGTGCGTCGTCACTTCCCCCTTCTCTTTGTCCTATTGCTTCGTGTTCGTGCGGATTAAATGACTTTCCTATAGCATCTATTTCGACGATGTCGTATGAGCGAAGAATGGAAAGAAACTGTCCGTGCATTGCTTCGATACCTTTTTTCCACTCTCCCTCGTCGCTCGCTTTGTGCGTGAGTGCCGTTTCGAAACTATCGATGAGCGGAATAAAGTCCATCACTACCTTCTCGATAATTCGTTCCTTATCTTTTACAAATTGTTCTTCAAGACGTCGTTTGCTGTTGAGGAAATCTGCTTTGATGCGGGCCATCTCCTCGAGAGCGGCCATTTTTTCAGATTCAGAATCTTTCAGTTTCTGGCGGAGTGCCTTTAGTTTTTCGGCTGTTTGTTCTTCCTCCGCTTCGAGTTCAAGATCCTGATCCTGTGCACCACCTTCTCCCTCAAGCACAATTTCGTCGTCGTGTAACTCGTTTCTATCTACCATAGTGGGGGCATTATAAATGCATTTTTTGGTGTTGTCAAAATCATTGAAAATATGAAAACCGCCAGAGACTGACGGTCTTCTGGCGGGATCTTACATGTCGTCGAAATCCTCTATGTCTCGGTGCGATTCCCACTCACCTTTAGTGGCGGCTGTACGCCCGTCCCAATAACCGGCGACAAAGGAAGGTGAAACCTTCGCTATATTTTCGAGAATTACCGCCTCCATTTCCTTTGGGTACGGGGAGAGGTATCCCCTTTCCCATCCATCAGCGCTGTCGCGCTGTGCCTTCCTTTGAGCTACATGCTCGTTCTCCAGGTTAGGGGTTGTGGCCATGGCCAGCTCCTCGTGATTTACACGAGAAACTGATCAAAACCATTTTGATCTATGATTTCAGGTGTAAATGAAACTACATTATAACATGTATAATATGGATGTAAATAGCGGAACAGCCTCCTATTTGGAGGCTGTTCGTCTTATCGTTTCGTCCGAGTCACTAATTTCTATCGCTTTGGTGTCAGGTTTCTAAGTTCATTGCATTCACTAAGAACCTCCTACCCGGGCTCGTCTGTTTCGGCATCTTGAATAGCCGAAACATGACTCCGCCTGAGTAAACGATAATCCCCCGACGCAGGTCGGGGGATTTGATTATCGTTTACTCCACTGTGGGGCGCGGCGTGCTTTGCGGAGACCGAACTTCTTTCGTTCCACTGCGCGTGAGTCGCGAGTGAGAAGTCCTGCCTTCTTGAGTGTCGTACGACGCTCAGCCTTCTCTTTGACGAGTGCTCGTGCGATACCGAGTTTGATCGCATCTGCCTGTGCGGAGAGACCGCCACCATAGACGTGTACACTGACCTCGTAGGTCTCAATACCCGCGTCTTTGGTCTCGAGGACGGTACGAACAGCCTTGCGCTGCATTGCACCCTTGAAGTATTCCTCGAAAGGACGATCATTGATGACGATCTTCTCTGTCTTCGCCTCGGTGAGACGAACACGAGCTGTCGCTGTCTTACGACGTCCTACTCCTTCTGTATACTGTTTTGCTGACATACTAATTAAATTGGTTACTCGGTTACCACGAGGTTTTTCATGCGTGGTGCATGGAGCTTATTCTTAGGAAGCATACCACCAACAACGCGGCGGAGGACTTCTTCGTAGCCACGGCGATCTGCAAGGTGACCGAGTGTTTCTACACGGCGTCCACCAGGGAATCCAGAATATGACTGGAACTCCATCTGCTCTTTCTTGTCACTGATGTCGAGCTTTGATGCATTCTCAATCTTCACGGTGACATCCTGCACAACGTTCTTAGCGAACTCCACAGAATCCTTCCCGAGGAGTACTGATGCAGCTTCAGTCGCTACACGACCGAGTCGCTTTCCTGTTGCATCAATGATGTATGTTTTCTTTTCCATGATAATACGATTAGACAAGCTCGATGAATGCATCTCGGCGGCCGGCAGTGACTTCGCCAAGCTTTACGATACGCGTATACCCACCATTTCGATCAGTATACTTCTTTGATATTTCACCAAAGAGTTTGGTGACTGCACCTGCTCCTGGCTCGCCAAGCTTTGAAGCGACGAGTCGGCGAGACTGAACAGTGTCAGTTTTCCCTTGTGTAATAAGACGCTCTATGTATGGGCGAAGTTCCTTCGCTTTCGCTTCGGTCGTCTTTATCTTTCCATGCTCAATGAGCGAAAGAGCAAGACCACGCATAAGTGCGGCACGCTGACTGCGGCTTCGGCCGAATGTTCTGTTTTGGTTATGATGTCGCATAGTAATACCTTATGTGTGATTCATTACTCCTTGAGGGTTGTACCCATCTTCTTGAGGGTTTCCTCGATTTCGTCGAGACCCTTTGGTCCCATTCCTTCGAGCGCAAGAATATCATCTTTCTTCTTACGGACAAGTCCTCCGACAGTTCTGATATTTGCAGCCTCAAGTGCTCCCTGTACGCGTGCTGAAAGATCAAGTGTCTCAATACGTGTCTTCAGGATGTCTGAGTCAGGCTCGTTTGCCTCATCGTGCTCAGCCTCAACGCGTGGCTCTTCTACTGATTGTGCCTGTGCCTCTTGGAAACCGATGATTGCCTTGAGCTGGTGAACCATGATCTCGATTGATTCCTCGAGGGCCTCACGAGGTGTGAGTGTTCCATCAGTCTCGATAAAGACACGGAGACGGTTGTAGTCAGTACGATCACCAACACGCATGTTCTCTACTTCGTAGTTCACACGGCGAATCGGAGTGAATACTGCATCGAGTGCGATAACACCGATATCCACCTTCTCCTTCTTGTGGATGTCACGTGGCACGTATCCGAGACCATGCTCAACGGTAAGCTCCATAGTAAGCTTTGCAGCCTTGTCAGTGATTTCAGCAATCTTCTGATCAGGGTTGAGGATTGTTACCTGTGATGGAACAACGAGGTCACCAGCAGTGATAACTTTCGGACCATTTGCCTTGAGTGAGATGGTGATTGGTCCGTCTCCTTCGAGACCGAGGCGAATACGCTTCAGGTTGAGGAGAATGGTAACAACGTCCTCGCGAACGCCGCTGATTGTCGAGAACTCATGTGCTACACCATCAATCTTCACTTCTGTGATTGCAGCACCAGGGAGTGATGAGAGGATAATGCGACGGAGTGAGTTTCCGAGAGTGTGTCCGTATCCAGGGTAAAGACCGTCAATCTCAAAAACACCAGAGAATTCTTCCTCCTTCACGACGCGTGGCTTTGATGGGAGCGCTACGTTTGTTTCAAGCATACCTTTAACTTACTAACGATTATTATCGACTATAAAACTCAAGGACTTGCTGCGGATCGAACATCGTTTCAGTAGGTTCGTATGGTGGGACAGACTTCATGGTACCCTCGAATTTCTTTGAATCGAGTGTAAGCCATGTTGGTGCTTTGTGCTCACCGAGAGACTCAGTGATACCTGCAAAGAGAGGTGATTGCTTACTCTGCTCGCGTACTGCAATGATGTCACCAACTTTTACCTTGTGTGACGGAATATTGAGACGGCGACCATTGAGCGTAATGTGCCCATGAGAGACAATCTGGCGTGCAAGACGACGTGTCTTAGCAAGGCCGAGCTTGTGGACGACGTTGTCGAGACGTGATTCGAGACGGCCAACGAGGTCAGCAATTGGAGAAGTGTTTCGAAGAAGTGCCTCATCAACGTAGCGACGAAGTTGCTTTTCGGTAATACCGTACACAAAACGCATCTTCTGCTTCTCGATGTGCTGCTTCTTATAATCACTCGCGCCACCTGGGCGACCACCCTTCTTCATGCGTGCGCCACGAGCTTCAGAGACCGCAAACTTTTGCGTTTGTGTCTTTTCAAAGACTGGTGCCCCAAGGCGCTTTGCTATTTTATATTTTGGACCAATTTTCATATATCGTTCGTGACGTTATTAGACTCGTCGCTCCTTAGGTGGTCGAGGACCATTGTGTGGAACTGGTGTCTGATCAGAGATTCTCGTTATCGTGATTCCCTTTCCAGAGAATGCGCGAAGTGCTGACTCTCGACCTGCTCCGATGCCACGAATGACGACGTTTGCGTCCTTCATGCCCATCTGGATAGCTTTATCTCCAATGATCTCTCCTACCTTAGCGGCAGCAAATGGAGTTGATTTACGTGAACCCTTGAAACCAAGTGTTCCAGAAGATGCAGAGATGAGTGAATTACCCTTTGCGTCACAGAGTGTGACGATAGTGTTATTGAAGGTTGCGAGGATGTTGAGAGTACCAACAGCAACTTTCTTTTTAGGAATGCGCTGAAGAGCTCGCGATGTACCTGCATCGCTTCCCGACCCTCCCTTCTTGATGATTCGTTTCTTACCCATAGGAAAAAAGTGAAATTAGTAAAAAAGAAGGATCAAGTCTTCTCAAGCTTACGGCGACCAGAACCCATAGTCTTCTTAGCACCCTTGAGCGTACGAGCATTTGTCTTCGTTCGCTGTCCGCGTGCAGGAAGGCGCTTTTGGTGGCGTGTACCACGGTAAGCCTGGATGTCCTTGAGGCGCTTAATATTTGAAGCAACCTCACGTCGAAGTTCTCCCTCGATAGTGAAAGACTCTATCTTTTCACGGATAGCATTCTCCTCTGTCGTTGAGAGATCCTTTGCGTGCTTCTTTGGATCGATCTTAAGATCTGCCAAGATAGATCGTGCACGTGATACGCCAATACCGTATACGGCTGTAAGACCGTATTCAAGGTGCTTTGTATCGGGAATGGTGATACCTGAGATTCTCATACCTATCCTTGTCGCTGCTTATTTCGAGGCTTCTTCTTGTTGATAATGTAAACCCGTCCACGTCGTCGAACGATAATATCGTCAGGACTTCGCTTTTTTACTGATGAACGTACCTTCATAACACTTAATTAGAGTCGCTTAGCGATACGAGCCTTTCCGCCATATGGTTCCGGGACGACACCGACACGGTCACCGACGAGGACTCGAATCTTAAATTTACGCATCTTGCCTGCAAGATAAGCGAGCGTAGGCTTTTCGTCCCCATCTAGCAAAACCCGAAAAAGCGCATTAGGGAGCGCCTCCTCGACTGTTCCATAGACGAGATTATCTTTTGCCTTGTCTTCCTTCTCTTGCATCAAACGTGGGTGAGTCTAACAGAATGAATAAAAATCGTCAACCCCAACTGCTGTATATCTAGTTCCCATCTTCCGTAGCAGCGTCCTCCTCTTGCTCCAAAATGGTGGAAATGAGGATTTCAGACGCATCTTTCGGGAAATTTTGGCTCCAGAATGGTCGGATCACCGCAGTCGCTCTGTCTATCGATGGATAGCCGGCAAGTACCGCAGGAAGCGCTGCTTTTGAGAGCCCAAGGATGTCTTTTCGGAGCTTTTCCTCGTCAAAGTTCCATACTACTCGCGTTGTTCCCTTGAGGAGGAACTCGAGGGAATTCTCCGCAGAAATATCACTCTGGGATGTGGTGGCACCAGTATAGCTGAATACCAAGTTTTCAGGAGAGGTAACGCTCACTTCTTCATCTTCGTATCCAGCGATGGTGCTATCAGCAAGGTATGAGGCAAATTCTGTTTCCTTGAAGATTGGTACATGAAGATACGCCTTTTCTTTGATTGTGGCGAGTGCGTCACCGTATGATGTTGCTGGTTCAGTAACGAAGGTGAATGTAACCGCATTATCAAAGAGGATAAAACCAGCTGGGCGCTCTGTTTTGAGTCGTTCAAGAAGTCCGTTTCTAAGTTCAAGGTGGAGTTCCTGCTTCTTGGTCTCGAGCTCAGCTTCGTCAATCATGTAGCGCTCACCCTCAAATCCACCAGCCATAGCAATGGTCGATTCACCATAGACTGTTGCGAACTGTGGTGTGTCTTTAAGTCCTGGAACGGTAAAGCGAGCCGGACTGATGTTGTATTGCTCGCCAGTACCATCAGCAAATACCTCAGCGGTGATGACGCCTGGTACGAGTGATCCTTTAGTATCTTTTGTTGCTGCTGGAACCTCAACTGACTCTTTGATTCGATAGATAAGGCCGTCTGGGCTCTCAAAACGTGTATTTTTGATGAGGCGTTGTGTGCCCTTTTGGTCTGTATTGTAGATAAAGATACTCCCTTCTGCGCGCTCACTCACCTTTTCTGAGCCCGATGCCTTAACCTGACGCTCCCCTGTCGCTTCGAGTGTGAGGAGTTCATAGCCGAGTTCACCTGCAGCAGGTGTCTTTTTACCGGTATACGATGCTTGCACAGACACGTCTTTAAACTTTGGATATACGGTTACTTCTGCTCCGCCCATGAGGATATTGATACCGAGTGCCCCGCCAAGGATAAGGATAGCAATAACAACAGCAAAAATTGTTCGTTTTCGCTTTGCTTTACCTCCGTCAATAATAGGGAGACTACCGAGGTCGTCATCGTAGCTCTGGGGTTCTGGAGGCCGTGTAGGAGACACTGCAGGGCGTCGTGGTGCTATGTCCCCGCTCATGCGACGTTCGCCACCTTGTTGCGCATGTGGTGGTTGTTCAGATCGTTCTGGTCGTGCAGGACGAATATCTTGGAGATTCCACTTTTGAGGCATACCGGTAAGTATATACTTTATTTTGCATCAATTTCGCCACATCCGTGAAGTTTGTGGAAAAAACGACTGGTAATAGCGAGGTTTGTATCTTCTTCATCATGTGATGGTGTTGACCCGAGCTCTTCGTGATCGTCCATGCTCAGGAGTTCGCCTGTTATTTCAAGATCTTTGCGCAAGACTGGTTCTAGGACTTCTCTAAAAAGTGCTGTAAAGGGTGACGGAGCAAGTATGAAGGCTGTTTTAGGAAAACGACGAGTAACAGCATGACTCATAACAGCTTGCTTCAGAGATTCTGTATAGGCACCGAGGTGTTTTTCAACGGTGGATCGTATTTCTGGTGTAAGCTCATTTTTATGATAGAGCTTGAGAATAGAATACATTTCTTCTGCTGTGTCGCGATCGTTCGACATCATATTTCGTACGATACTCTCCAGTCCAACAGGTGCGCTGACACTTTCGACGAGTGTGTCTCCCTCTACAATACCAAATTCAGTAGTGTCACCAGTGACATGCACAATGGTCATTGATGCGTGGTCGGTATAAATCTCGCGAAGCACGCAATACATAACGAGCATGAATGTATGTGCCCGCAGTTCAGTTTGTGGGAATATTTTCTCCTCTACCTCATGGAGTGCGCTGATGACTTCGCGAGGTATGAGGCCGGTTACATGAGCAAGTGAGACTTCCTTTCCTTTAAGTCCGATCGGATTTCGTACAAGGTAGTCATTCACCCGTACATCAATTGTGGCCCGTTCAACAATTTCATAGGTGAGCTCCGTTGGGGCGCTTCCGGCATCAAGTTGCTTTTGAATTTCTGATTCAGCACTTGCTACAAGGTCTTCGATAAGGTCACGGGTTATTTTGACATCATCTTCTCCATGGTAGGAAACACTTCGAGAAATTGTGTACGACCACGGGGCACTACATGAAACAAGAATTTTTTCGACGTGTGCGTGTTTGTTGTGGAGACGAAGTGCCTCAAGACCGTCGCGCGAAATAATAAGGCTTGCTGAAAAGAGTGCTTCTTTCATCACACGGATGCGCTCATTTGTTGGTTGTTCGCGCTTGGTGATGCGCATGTGTACACGATGTGAGAAGAGTATCGTTGGATATTTTTCCCCTGGGACGGATTCAATAATTGCAATTCCAACACTCTCAGAGCCAATATCAAAGACAGCACCATAGAGCGCTTTGGTACGAGCCTTCCCTAGACCAAACATATACAAGCAGTATACCGTATGTAGTATGAGTATTCAGTATGTGAATGAGTATAAAAACGAAAACCCGCACCGAAGCGCGAGCTTCATGCGGGCTTTCATCTCATATAGGAATCTAGGTCTACTCGAGTATCGCTTTAATGCGTCTAACGCCTTGGGATGACGACTCTTCTTTGGTGATTTTGAATGTGCCAGAAATAATTCCGGTGTTTTCGACATGAGGACCACCACACAGTTCACGTGAATACACGACACCGTTTGCGTCCTTTACCGTATACACCTTTACTTCGTCCGGATACTTCTCCCAGAAGCTTCCTTCGATGGTTGGGTCATTCTCGGCATCTGATTTCTTCATAGTATCGATAGAAACTGTTGCACCAGCCTTGATCGCATCATTCACATACGTTTCTACCAGTCTGAGCACATCGTCTGTGACTTTCTCTCCATGAGTGAAATCAAAACGAAGACGTTCACCGGTGATATTGGAACCAGCCTGATGCACATGGTCACCGAGGTGTTTTCGGAGCCCTGCAAGGAGAAGGTGTGTCGCAGTGTGGTACATGACGACCTTTTCCGAGTGATCAGCAAGACCTCCTTTGAATTTTTGCTCGGCACCCTTTCGAGAAAGCTCGCGGTGTTCTTCCATACGTTTCTCAAACCCACTCTTGTCGACCGTCATTCCTCGTTCATGTGCAATCTCTTCAGTGAGTTCAATGGGAAATCCATACGTCGTAAAGAGTTCGAACGCGTTTTGTGCACTTACCTGCTTCTCGCCCTGTGCTTCAGATGATTTCTGTATGTAGCGCGTGTGTTCACCAACTTTCACCGGTACAACAAAATCTCCTTCTGGTGCTTCTCGGAATGGGAGGTCAATACGAAGTGAAACCTTATTAAAGCGCTTGAGCCCTTCTGCGAGTGTTTTTCGGAACTGTATCTCCTCTCCACGTATTGTCTCAATAATGAGTGTGCGCATCGCATCAAGGTTCGTGTAGTGCGTTTTGTACATATCGATGACGATCTCACCAATGTGCGCCAATTCACCCTCAGCAATACCGAGCATATCAGCGTATCGTACTGCGCGACGGATAAGACGACGAACAAAGTACCCTTGTTCGGTGTTTGAAGGAAGTACGGAATCGCCGATCATAAAAACAGCACCGCGCATGTGATCGGTGATCACGCGGAACGGGATAAGATTATCTTTGTACGGCTTCCCTGACATCTTTTCGATATGCGCAACAACATTCTGGAGGAGATCAACCTTGAAAACATCAGGATCCCCTACACGCGCAGCAGCAATTCGCTCAAGTCCCCCGCCAAAATCGACATTACGCTGTGGCAACTTTGAGAAACTGCCGTCTTCATTTTTGATGTACTCAATGAAAACCGAATTTCCGATTTCAAGAAATTGACCCGAATCACTATTTGGGTGAGGTTCTTTATCTTTAAAATCTGGATGCGTTGCATATTCAGATCCGAAGTCATAGAACACTTCACTATCCGGACCACCGATCTCGCCGACAGGCATCTTTGCTGGGCGCCCCGCGCGGCTCCACCAGTTCTTCCCTGCGTCGTAGTAGAAGATGCGTCCACCCTGCATTCCCTTTACGTATCCGTCTTCCTCGCTTCCGATAAATACATCCTTTGCTTCGATACCGCGCTCACGAAAGAGTTCTTTCCAGATTGCAACTGATTCATCATCACGAGGAATACCGAGTGATTCGTCGCCAGCAAAAACACTTACATAGATGCGATTCGGGTCGAGACCTACCTCATCAACGAGGAACGTAAAGAACCAGCGGAGTTGCTCTTTCTTAAAGTAATCACCGAGTGACCAGTTCCCGAGCATTTCAAAGAATGTGGTGTGACGGTTGTCTCCTACTTCCTCGATATCCTCTGCGCGAAAGCACTTTTGTGAATCAGCAAGCCGACTTCCCTTTGGGTGTTTCTCTCCCATGAGGTACTGGATGAGTGGCTGCATACCACTTCCCGTAAAGAGTGTTGTTGGGTCATTTTCGGGCACAATAAGAGACGATGGGATGATTGCGTGCCCATTTTTCTCCATAAATGCGAGGAATCTCGCCCGAACATCGTTGCCTGACATATGAAAATACCGTAATTACCCAGTGACTATACTAAAAAACTCGCACAACATCTAGTTTTGCACTTGATAGCTTTTCCCGATATATCGTAGGAATGGAGTAAGTACTGCAAAGAAAATGATACTCATAACCAGAAATCCCGTCTCGTATGATGTGTACTCAACAACATACCCGATACCCACACCAAAAATAATTGCAGTAATATGATCAAATTGTGAGGAAATCGAGAGAAGCGTTGCTTTGTGCGAATGATCACCAATAAGAGAAAGTTGATATCCGGTGTCTACCTGCGTCAGTCCCCACTGGAAGGCATTGAGCAGTATAAACACCCCCACTATGTATACGTTCCATTCAACGAAGTATAGACTCCCTACGAGTAATCCAAGAAGAATCGTTTGTGCTATATAGAATCGGCGGAGTGGAAACCATTTTTGAATAGTGCTGCTGTGTGCAAGCATGAGTGATGAAAGGAGTCGTCCAATGCTATGAAATACACCAAACCAAATAACCGGTACGCTCAGTACCGTTTGAAAAGGAGCTCTAAATCCTCCTACAACAGCAAGCATTCCTGTTACAACTCCAGAAACAAGTGCAATAGGCAATAAACGCAGGGTATAACTTTCTTTGAGTACCGTAACAATATTTTTTGTATTTACTTCATTTTGTTCGACTCGTATTTCTGCTTTAGGTTTAGTGAGTGAGCAAGCCACAATAAGTCCAATACTATCGAGTATAAGACCAATGACAAATGGAAGCTTGTAGCTTATCGCTACAAAAAAGGGTACGAGTGCTGTAAGGATAACCGGTATAGCAAACCCATAAGAGCTCACCTTCCCCATGATGTTTGTGTATTCTTTGTCGCGGCCAAGTGAACGAAGTGTCTCATGCATGAACGCAGATCCTGTGCCACTTAAGAATGCGTGACCTGCACTCATGAATATGCCCGCAACGATGAGAAATGTTATTGAATTTGCAAAGAGAAACAGGAGCGTTGAAATGAGTGTAAGTACACGAGAAAGAATGAGGGCTTCTTTGTGCCCAATTTTATCTGAAATGTAACCACTTGGTATTTCAAAGATGAATCCGGACAGACTCCCTGCAAGCATTATGTAACCAAGTATTTTTGGAGTTACCTCTGGTATGGTCAAATAAAACGCTCCAAGTATGGCGGCAAAGATGCGTTTGTTTGTTACCAAATAGAGGCCATATTTCCATATGTTGGCCTCAAGGCTCGCTTGGCTACTCATGATGAGTACTCGCGTTAGTTAAATGCAGCTTCTACAAGGCCGGCACATTCTGCGCCGACACAATCAAAGAAACCTGTTGAGCCATTATAGAAGAGTACTTCAAATACATATCCAAGAACGATAAGGCCGAGTCCTAGAAGTGTGAGATAGTGTTCCCGCTTGATTGCACGGAGAACAACGCTATCGATTTTGTGCTCCTCAAAGATCCGTATGTGCACACGAAGTACGGCAATACCAAGAATGAGTTTCCCGATAGTACCAAGGGTAATTCCCCAAAGTAGTAAATTCATAGTGCCATTGTGTCACAGAACCACTACCAATCAAGTATGTGCTGTGATATGCGGCTTCCCTTCTTTGCTGATCGGTCCTGCAGCTGAAAGTACGAGGTTTGATAGATCGATGTTTTTCGTAAGTGCAGTATTTACCATTTTTCGCGTGAGGCCCTGGACTTGCTCCTGGTATTCATAGAGATATGCTTCGCTGTGGCCACGTACGATAAGGCTGTGATAGAGCGAAAGTCGAGTTGCATTTGACTCGTGTCCGAGAATAAATTCGTTTTTATTTATTTCTTTGAAAACGTTGAGTTCCTTTTCAGTAATACCTTTTTCTACGATTGCAGTAAGTTCACGATTGATCGAGGCGATGCCCTTCTCATAATCTTTTGCCATAAAAAAGGTACGAATGACAAAATGGAATGAGTCACCGCGATGGTGCGGGTGCGTGTGCGCATAAATTCCGTATGTGAGACCTTCTTTCTCGCGCACGGTACTCATGAGTCTTCCTGAAAACCCACCGACTTTTCCAAGCACATCAATACCAAAATCAAATGCAATGAATGTTGGATCATCAGAACGAACGATGCCGACATTACCCATCTGCACTTCGATATTTGTTTTTGAGTGAATCGGCGTGAAGTGAGAACGTGCAGCGACAGGGGTTGCGATAATTGGAACACGCACATCAGGCATTGCCTCTTGCGAGAGCGCTTTCACAAAAGGTAAGAACCCATATTCAGCATGGGTGTCACCAACGATACTTACAAACCATACTGCACTTTTGAGCGCCGTATGGATTTTTTGGACAGACGTTTCAGTAAGTGCAGTTATATGTACAAGCTCATCTTTGAGTGTATCAATCACCAAGCGTGGTTCATGTGCATACAGCGTGTTTACAAAAGCAGTATGTGCTGCTCGCTTTGCATCATCGTGCGCTTCACGATTTGCTTCCTTCGCGAGCTTTTTCTTTTGTACGAACTCCGTTGACTCAATAACAGGATCAAAGATGAGCTCGAGCAGGAGTTTTGAGACCGCAGGAACATGCTCTTTTCGAACACTTCCCGTAAAGGTGATCGACTCGATACCCGGTGTTACTTCGAGTGTAATGCCGTACTGATTGATGTATTCCTCGATCGCACGTTTTGATTTCTTTTTTGTGCGCGTAAGGATGAGCGCTGCGTACATACGCAACGCTGGTTGGGTGAAATGCTTTGCTCCATCAGGAATTTTCGCCGTGATAGCAAAACGAACAATTTCCGGAGCTAGTGGAACAATGCGAGTGACAGAAACATTGCCAATGTGTGTTGTGAGTGTGGATGCTTTTATCATGGACGTAGTAGAGTACCAATAGTTGCTTGTTCGAAAGTGAGGTACGTTTGTAAGACGCGGAGAACATCCTCTGGGGTGATTCGCTCGATATCACGGAAGGTGTTTGGGTATTGCTTCCAGTCGCCTGTTGCTACGTATTCGGAAAGGGTGAGTGCAACATGTCTGCTTCCATCGCGAGATTGTGCTTCGTCAGCAAGAAGTGACTCTTTAATAAGTGCAAGTTTCTGCGGAGAAAGTTTCTTTTTCTTTTCCGATTCGATAGTTTTTTTGATTACTTTTTCGATCTCGTCATATGAAACCTTCTCTGCCGCGTTTACCGTCACAAACGCAAGGAATGGATCATGGGTAGGATACAAGCCAAAACTCACATCGGTGCCAAGATGCGTATCAATAAGTGCCTTGTAGAGTGGACTTGTTTCTCCATCCATGAGGTGATTGAGACCAACTAAAAGCGGGAGCCAGTCGGGATGAGTGAAAGCAGGTCCTCTAAAGGCAATATTGAAGATTCGTATAGGTGTATCGCGACGAAGCTCAGTCCGACGAAGTCCCTGTTGCGGTGCTTCTACGCGTGGCGTGGTGGTGTACACCTCTCCTTTCGGTAGGTGACCAAAATGAGTCATCACTTCATGGGAGAGTGTTTTCTCGTCGATATCACCCGCTATGATGAGTGTTGCATTGTTTGGCCAATAGTATCGATCGTAAAAACGCTTGAGTTGCGCAGTGGTGTAATTCTCAATGTCACCACGCCATCCGATAGTGTCGTGATGGTATCCGTGATTCTGGAAAGCGGTCGCGACCATATTCCATGCAAGCACTTCACTTGGTGTACTGTTTTGGATTTCGTATTCAGAGAGTACGTTCGCTCGCTCAGGAATGAATTCATCATCGGTGAGAAGTGTGTTTCGCATACGGTCAGCTTCAACTTCAAGCATTTCGCCAAGATATTCCTTAGGAAGGTTGAAGTAGTAGAGTGTTCTATCGAGCCACGTGGTTGCGTTGAGGTGTGCACCTTTGTTCTCTAGATCTTTCCATTTCACACCTTTTCCTGTTGTGTGCTTAAAGAGCATATGCTCGAGCATATGTGCGAGACCAGTGTCACCCGTTTCCTCGTGGCGTGACCCGACGTTGTATACGATGGAGGTGGTTACCGTGTCACTCCCTTTTACCTCAGCATAGAGCACGGTGAGACCGTTGTGCGGGAGTGTATACGCAGTAATGTTGCCTTTCTTTTCAGTACGAACAAGGGCTTTCTTTTTACCGTTAGTTACCCCGGAGCTTCGCTTCGCGGTTTTTTTGGCAATCCGCGATGAATTGTTTGAATTCGTCAAAGACATGGTTGAATTCTGAGAGTATAGCATTAGACAGCTGTCTATTGAAAATGTTCGAAATCTCCTGGTACATCATGAGTCTGTCCTCGAGAGAGCCACCAAAATCAGCAAGAAGCTCCTCTTCCTTCCCCCAATATGCCTCAACCATCGATCGCATATTATGGATTTTGTCTGCTGCAGCGATGATGAGCGCATCTGCTGGGGCGCCTTTGAGTTGCTTGATATAGAGTTTTTTGAGCTCAGACCAACTTTTTTCTTCCGTATCGCTTGGCTTGGTGACACTCTCAACAAGGGTGAGTACAGCACCTCCAAAATCTTCATTGAGCTCATCGCGGGTATAGTCGGTATCCTCAAGTGTGTCGTGGAGGAGTGCAGCTATGATCACCTCTTCTTTGTCTGTGTAATCGGAGACAATCATGCCAACAGCAAAGGGGTGCGTTACGTATGGATACGGCACATCTCCCTTTCGCACCTGATCCTTATGAAGGATTGCTGCTGCACGTATTGCTTGTTCAATGCGATAGGAGTAGTGCATGGTACGGTGTTATTGCTTTTGCATTTGCATAAATGTTTGCGTTGGATCTATGTCCCCCTGTGTGTACTGATGTGTTATATCGTTACACCTTCCTTGAGAAGAATTCGCCTTTTAGCTTCAATGCCACCTCTATTATAGCCCCCGAGTCCACCATCTGTGCGAATAACACGGTGACAGGGTATCTCTGGGTCGTAGTTTGCTGCCATGATGCGTGCCACTGCTCGGGCAGCGTTTTCGTTCCCTGCTCTCGCAGCTACCTCTTTGTACGTAAGGGTTTTACCGGTAGGTATGCCCGCCACAACCCTACGCACGCGATCGGTGAATGTATCACTTGTTTTTGACATGGAGTGATTGTAGTTTTTTACCACACGCTTCCCGGTATGGGCAATATTCGCACGCATCACCGCTCTGAGGATACGTAGGTGATTCAAGGCATGACTGAATTTTATGGAGTGTTGGTTCTATCCACGAAGTGTCTCCCACTGTTGGTACAAGTGTTGTTTCAAACGTGAGGACATTTTCAAACGAAGGTTTCGAGGCATCACCATTTGCGTACACGAAGTATGCGGTGTCAGAGACGGTAAAGCCATTTTTGCGGAGAAGCCACTGATATACGCCTACTTGTCTTGCGTACTGTTCCCCCCAAGACGAATCGTCGAGCGTAACAATCTTCCCTTCTTTTGATGTCGCTTTGTAATCAATCACGACGAGTGATCCATCACTGAGTTCCCAAATATCATCAACAGCACCAGAGACGAGGAGATTAGTTTCTGGATGGAGATACGTGATTCCTTGGAATGCGTCACGCCATATATCGAGGTCAGCATGTGCGAATGGCACTGCATCAATACCATATTCTTTCATGAGCGGATGCTGCTTCTTCTCTTTTCGATATGTATCAAACTCGTTCTTGAATAGCGCGTCGACAGCAACGTTGAGTGTAAAGGCGGGTGTTGATGGACGTTTTGTACCAAGCTTGTTATCGAGATAGAAACACCGAGGGCACTCGATAAACGCATCAATTTTCGATCGGGAAAGCTTCCACTTCTCACCTTTGTAATTCCATTCAGCACTTCTGTTGGGATTGTATTTTTTTTGGTACGCCATGTCTTCAAAAGTATACACTGAAGCTATTCCCAACACTAAAAAAGCCCCGTATGGGGCTCATTTAGTAGTCGTGGTGACTAGTTTGCCTTGAATGTTGTTTCGCCTCCTGAAACTGCAACGTCAGACTTTGTATCAAAAGCCTTGTCGCCATTCTCAGTATAGAACTGTACCTGGTATGTATTTCCCGAAACGGTCTTGCGGAGAAGTGTGACTTCGGTTGGGAGAAGTCCATCATCGAGGTTGTAGCGTGCGGCACCGAGAATTCGGCCTGCTGCGCCATCTGCATAATCACGAACAACGATCCAACCCTCCTTTGCTGGGTAGCTCACCTCACCGAGCGCTACTGCATCACCTGCAGTCTGAGCTCCGAGAGAGATTTTTCCATCACCAACAACGGTATTTGTAACTGTATCGGTAGTTTCTCGAACTGCACTCACAACAGACGCTCCCTGATCAGTTGAATCAGATGACTCCTCTGTTGTTGGAGTCTCAGTTGTTTCTGTAACTTGTGTATCTGGTGTTGATGAGAAGACCCATACGAGGAGTCCTCCGATAAGCAAACCAGTAATGAATGCTACTACTGTCTTCTGTCCTTCTTGCTTTTCTGCTTCTGACATAACCTAACTGCTACCTCTGATAATGGTATGCAGGCTATTATATCACGATTTTAAGCCGTAAAGAGGTAAAAATCATTACGGCACTTCACGCTCTTTCCTGTCAAAAATTATGATTTTAAGCCACAAAGAAGCTGTGCTTCACCTAGTACAGCATCAGTTTTTTGATTCGACAAACCGATAGTTCGGAGTGCATTTGGGTCCTGTAGGAGATCGCTACAAAGGATGTGCCCATTCGCAAGGAGTGCTTGTTTTTGACTTTGCGCGAGACGAGTAAGTACAGTAATAGGATACACCCCAAGATTCTCAATCATGTGATGGAGTGAATTTTGTTTTGGGTAATCCCAACTGAGGAGTTCAATACCGCTGCAGGTTCCGTATTTGATTGCGGCATCAGTAAACTTCGTGTTTGTTATTACTTTGAGGGAAATAATTCCACACTGATCTCCTTTGCAAATTTTTTCATCGCGAAGATCAAGAAAACGTGCATACGAATACATTGCTACCTGGAGATCAGACTTAATACCAGGTTGTGCATGGAATTTCGCCTCAGCGACGAAGCTATGTGCAGGCGAGTACGCTGCAAGATCTATCTCGTGCGTCGCACACTTTCCCTTAATGAACAGTCGTCGCTTCGTTTTGTATCCCTGAAGCTCAAAAAGCTTTCCGAGAAAGTCTTCGAAAGGAAAACCTGTCGGTCCGAGACTGAATACTGCCCTGCGGAGTGAATATTTCGCCGCAATAGGATCATTGTGCTCCCGCAGCAATGCGAACGCATGCTTGTAAATATCCTGTGTTCGCATGCCATCGGTGAGTGTCCCTTCAATGGAGCGAACGATAGATTGCACTTCGCCTTTTTCAGCTCCTGCTCGCTTGAGCGATGTTTCTAGTTTTCGGACGTTGAATGGTTCTTTTGTTCCGTCAGCTTTCGTGATGTACATAGATTATGAAATGATGCCACCCCCGACGCACTCGTTTCCACGGTACAGGACGCATGACTGACCGGTTACCCAATCCGTTGCGTTCATCGTTGGTACTCGTAGTGTACCATGACCGTTTTCGGATACGGTGAGTGTCACCGCGAGTGGCTTTCCGTGGTATCGCGTTACCGCAGTCAATTCGCCATCCTGGAATCCTGAACCGAGTTCGTGCATATCGGTCAACTGTATAACGGCTCGCTCTGTGGTAATGGGGTTTCTGCTCACTGTAATAGTATTTGCAGTGATATCTCGTGCAACAACGTAGCGTGGACCACTATCCCCGGGCTGATTGACGGTATAGCCGTGTCGTTGACCAAGTGTGTAGAGGAGTGCACCACGGTGCTTCCCTATTGGTTCACCATGTTCGTCGAGCACTACTCCGGGCACAAGCTCAATGTAGTGTGAAAGGAATGTATACATATCAATTTCACCAAGGAAGCAGATTCCCTGACTGTCCGCCTTCGTAGCTGTCGGTAAACCGGCTCGTAGAGCTTCGTTTCGAAGATCACTTTTCTTTGTGTCTCCGATTGGAAAGAGTGTATTTTCGAGTGCGGATTGTCCCATTCGCCAGAGGAAGTAACTTTGGTCTTTAGTGTCGTCGATTCCACGGAGCAGTTGTGCTTTCCCATTCCCCTGTGCTACTTGCGCATAGTGTCCGGTGGCAATCTTGTCGGCACCCTGCTCCATTGCCCACCGGTAGAACGCGCCAAACTTTACATGCTCGTTACACATCACGTCGGGATTGGGGGTAATCCCTGATTGATACGAGCGAATCATATAATCAGCCACTTCACGCTTGTATGCTTCCTCAGCATTCATAGTGAGAAATGGAATGCCAATATGCGCAGCAACGCGCATGGCATCGAGCCGCTCCGCTTCCCAGTTACACTGAATAAAGTCGGGTTGCCAGACTTTTATAAAGACACCAACGACTTCGTGGCCAGCCTGAAGAAGCCGCTTTGCAGCGACCGAAGAATCAACACCTCCTGACATGCCTACATATACGCGCATAGATATCTCGAAACTACCACAAACTCACCCCTTTTTCTATCGTAAGAACCGTTCCTTGTTCCGCTTGTGCTCATCGAATGTTCGCGCATAGTAAAAGTTTCCATCGTTGCCGGTGAGGTAAAAAAGATACTCAGTTGCTATTGGATTGAGGACCGCCTCGATGGCCATAAGTCCAGGATTTGCGATGGGGCTCGGTGGAAGCCCTTTGTTCGTATAGGTATTGAATGGTGAATCAAGCGCAAGGTCATCCACAGTCATCTCTGCACTGGTCTTCCCCAGTATGTAGGTGAGTGTCGCATCAACCTGAAGCGGGATGCCGTCTCGGAGTCGATTTTCAAGTATTCCAGCCACAGTACGCATTGATTGTTCATCATTTGCTTCTCGTTCTAAGATTGAGGCGAGAATAATTACTTCCTGAAGCGTGTACCCACTCTCTTCGATCTGTGTCTCGTATGATTCAAGTTTAGTCGTGAACTCGTCTTGCATACGAGCAATGAGATCTGTGGGTGTTTCCTCGGGTGCCACATGGTAGGTATCCGGGAAAAGATATCCTTCATACTGGAGTAACTCCGCTGCTTCGTCTTGAGTAAACCAACCATCAGTGTATAGATGCATGTCTCTCGCGCTGAAACCTTCGGGGAAAGTATATGGAGTGTAGCTGGTATTTACACCTCCTTCTGAGAGTGAAAGAACAAGCTCTTTTGGAGTACGTGGTGCATCAAACGTGTATGTGCCAGCTTTTAGTGAGTCATCAAGGGAGAGAAGCGAAGAAAGAAAACGAAAATGGTAAGTCGACCGAATGTATCCCTCTGACTTAAGAATATGTGCTATCTCAAAAACACTACTTCCCTCTGGTATGGTCACCGCTTTACCAGTTTGAAATGATGCAGGGATGCTATTGAGGTAGAGTGGTACACCGATAAGAATGAGAACGATAAGACCAATTGCACCTGCAACAAAAAATTTGCATCGTTCTCTACGCGGCGCTCGGATACGAGCGTCAAGTTGTTCGGGCGAAGCGATCATAGAGTGCCTGTCGGTAGATTTGCTGGAGCTTCAGCACGCTTTGATGGTATACGTCCGAGTGTTGGTGTTGTCGCAACCTTTCCTGGGAAGTGATAGATCGTTGCGAGTTCCTCTGTCGTCATGACACCAGGGCCGTATGAGGTTGATTGTGGCGAAAGTGTACGACGCTTGTATTCATCAAGCTGCGTTTCTTTCATCGCAAGGCGGAGCTTTCCGCTCGGATCTTGCCACCATGGCCAGTCAACGTCAGTGCGCCATTTAAATCCGATTGAATTGCGATTGATATCCTCATACGCTCGCCACATGGTGATCATACGAGGAATAATGTCCCCGATGCGGACATTTGTCGGTGGGCAGATATACACACAACGAATGATGGTATTAAAGGCGAGTTTTCCGAGACTTCGCTCGATTGCCCGAATGGTGTCTTTTTCCGTTTCAGTAAGAAGCATCATGCTGCTTCCGCGGACCTCCTCTTCCCCGCCACGTTTCTTAACGGCGGTATCGATGATCTTTTGGATTTCACCACGTGCTGCTTCTTTCCAGTCTGGTGTCTTAAACAGGGCACCTTCTTTGAAGGTCCACTCTTTGTTCGCTTCGATAAGTATCTGAATCCAGATATGCTCCTCAGAATTTATACTTCCAAGGATTTCGAGTACCGTGTTTATCGGATCGACCTTCTCTTCTTCTTTTGGCATCTTATCAAGCCCGTATTCAATGTAGGTCTTAATCGGATATGCATCAGCCTTCTTTAGTCCCATATGGAACATGAAATACACAAAGCGCTTTGGATCCCACGGTACTTCAGCGGTGTAGTCGATATCGAGCTCATGCACTTCAATACCCGGATAGTGCGCATAGAGCTGTACTTCACAGAGATCCTTGAAACGCTTTTTCGGCACATTCATGTAAAAGCGCACATCACCACCACGTGAGACAAGCTCGAGGCTAGTAGTTGGTGGATGTTTACCATCGATCCATGATTCTTTGTGGTTATCTGGTGACGCTGTTTGATAGAGCTGAATTAACACGAGCTCCATTGCTTCTGGCGACTTGAATATCTCCTGGGGGATCTTTATCTCTATTGTTGTACGCCCGTATCCGAGGTCAAACTCTTTGCGCACATAGTAAAACCAATATTCATGAAAAAGGAAAAGCGTGATAACAGGAAGCCATATCGGCGCAGTCATGAACATGTACTGTACGACACGTGTTGATTGGAGATCGAGGATCATGAACACCGTGACGAGCATGACAATACCAAACGCTGCAATCACATACAGTGTGTTCGCACCAAATTTCTCGAGTAGGTCGAGCATGATGCTTTCATTTTATCGCAAACCCCCGTCCTCGCATATGCGAGGACGGGGGTTGTCGTGCGATTCTCCGGGTGACCGGTTAATCGATTACCATGTAGCTTCCGTCGGGGAGCTTCTTGAAGAGTCCTGAATCCTGCAGATTCACAACGATAGTGTTATCTTTGACGTATCGTTCCTTCCGTACCTTATCGATGATCTCTTCACGAGTGAGTGGACCATGATTCTCGAGAATTTCTCGGAGAACATCCTTCACAACACCTGCTGTGTATCCCCACTCAGAGAGTGCGTAGAGTCCTCGTCCAACAAGTACAAAACGCTTGTCCTTAATGAGTTCGTTGTGCGTTGTTGCTACGTGTGCTTTCTTTCGGAAAAGACTTTCGATTGATTCAGCAACTTCACGGAAGTGCATTGGTGATCCATGTCGCTTTACCGCGAGGTAGGCATAATCACGAATTCCCTTTGCGCGAACATTTGGGCTTGATGCGACACCCCACTCACCGAGTGGATTCTTTGCAATACCCTTTGAGATAGAGAGCCAACGACGAAGAACTTTTTCGTCACGGTACTTCTCTTCAATTTCCCCGAGCTCTTCTTTGAGGCGACCGAGAATTTCATCTTCTGAAATAAGTTCGTCCTCTTTGAGTGAGTTGAAGATACCGACGAGAGCCTTCTCGACAGATGAAGCAACTTTCTTCTCAACACACCAACGATCACAGAAAGAAGCGTCTTCTTTGATGCGGTGGAATGGATCACCAATAACGAGGAGGAAGTAGATATGGTTTCGGAGAGATGCATCTTTCGCAAGTTCAGAGAGGAGATCCTCTTCGCTTACTACGCCGCCGAGGTTGTCGACTATGGTGTAGAGCTCAGTGAATACCGACTCGAACTCCTTGTATGCAGGAGACTTCTGGATCGCTTGGATGCCATAATTTTCGATTTGGCGAACACGCTCACGAGTGATGCCGTACGTCTGCCCAATGGCTTCGAGTGTGAATGTGTCTCCACTTGTTCCAAGTCCATAGCGCTTCTCAAGGACGTCCTTTGCACGTGGCGGAAGGACTGAAAGAAGCTTCTTTGTGACCTGTTTTGGCTTAAATGTGATCATAATATGTGTGGTCTGGTTTTGTTAAAATCCTCCGAAAACAAAGAGATTAGGCTTATTTTTATCACAACAATACTCTACCGTCAAGTACCTCACTCCTCAAGTATGAGGTTGATAATACGACCCTTCACGTAGACCACTTTTTTGATGTTTTGGGTAAGGCGGGATGCAAGAGAGGCATCTTCTCGTAGGATTCTCATGGCGGTATCTTCGTCTGCGTCGTGAGGTATGACAATGGATCCGCGCATTTTACCCTGTATCTGGACACCAATAGTGACCATTTCATCCTGAGCGAGTGACTCGTCAGCCTGTGGCCATTCTTCCGTGTGTATGGATTCAGTATGTCCGAGCTCACTCCAGAGTTCTTCAGTGAGGTGAGGAGCAAATGGTGCAAGCATACGAAGATAGGTTTCGTATGACTCGGACGAAAGACCGTGCTTCTCAGCATGATTGAGGAAAATCATTGCACCGCTAATCGCTGTATTGAATTTGTATGCCTGTATATCTCCGGTGATCTTTTTGAGTGTTTTGTGGAGAAGACGTTTTGTGTCGTCTGTTTCGCTTTCAGTCACATGCTCACGAAGTCCATATACGCGCTCCAAAAATCGACGAATACCAGCAATACCACCAAGATCCCATGGGTAATTTGATGGTTCTGCGTATGGACCCATGAATGCAAGATACATTTTTACCGTATCAGCACCCATGTTCCGCACTTGCTCATCGGGGTCGATTACATTTCCTTTTGATTTGGACATTTTGTTCCCGTCTGGGCCGAGGACGAGTCCACGATTAACACGCTTTTTGTATGGCTCGTTCGTGGTCACAAGACCAAGGTCAAAAAGTGCTTTCTGCCAGAAACGAGAATAGAGAAGGTGCATGGTCGTGTGCTCTGCTCCACCAAAATAGATATCAACCGGCATCCATGCTTCCTGTGATTTCTTCGATGAAAGTTCTTGAGTGTTTGTATTGTCGAGATACCTGAGGAAATACCATGAAGAATCCACGAATGTATCCATAGTCTCAAAATCAGGTGTCCACCCTTCCCCGAATATTTGCGTGACACGCTCACGAAGCTCCTTTGACTTTGAGAGTGGCGGTTCACCGGTTGGTGTATGGTCGACATCGGTAGGAAGATGCCATGGAAGGTGTTCTTCCGGAATCGGATGTGCATTCCCCTGAGGATCATAGACGATTGGTATTGGCACTCCCCAATAGCGTTGTCGGCCAATAGACCAGTCACGAAGTCGGTAGGTATTCTCAAGTTTTCCGTTTACAAACTCAGTGATCTTTGCTTTTGCGACTTCTGTGTTCATTCCATCGAATTCTCCTGAGTTTGTAAGATAGCCTGAACCAGATATCGAATCTGTTGGGTTTTGTAAAAGCTCCCAGACAAGTTTCTGATGATCCGGTGTGAGTGACCTTGCGACTTCGGACTCTTCAACCCAAACTAAGGTATGAAGTTTTTGCTCGTGTTCACTAATTACCCCTTGATTCTGAAGACTGTCGACTTCTGCAAGAAGAACATAGGAATGAGCACAACGGTTTTGCTTTTTATGGGACGCACAGTATTTTGCAGCAGTTATCCAAGGTACTCTTTTTACAATTCTTGCATTGGATATTGAGGCTTCCTCTTCTATTTCTGCAAGAGCAGCACCTTCTGGTGTCTGTCCGTCTTCTATACCTCCCATTATGGCTGTTGTGATCCCTTCGAGGCTCTCATGCCATTTGAGTAATGCAAATTTACCAGTCGATATGTCTTTAAGATGGACAATTACGGTGTTTCGTTTCACTTCAGGAAAGTCGACTCGCGGTGGATTTTTTGAATCTTCTGTGCAAGGAACTACAGTTTGAATAATTGGCAAATTAAATTTCTTTGCAAATGCAAAATCACGCTCGTCGTGTGCTGGCACTGCCATGAGTGCACCGGTGCCGTATGTAGAAATGACATAGTCACTAATAAAGACAGGGATAGTTTCCTTTGATGCAGGGTTAGTCGAGGTAATGCCCTCAAGACGAACACCAGTCTTTTCTTTTCCTTCTGCCATTCGCTCCTCGTCTTTCTTTTTTCGCGTTGCGTCTTGGTAGAGAGAAACCTCTTCAAGGTTTGTAATGTTTCCCTTGAGTTTTGTAAGAAGAGGATGTTCAGGAGCGAGTACGAGATACGTCGCGCCAAATAGCGTGTCAGGTCGGGTGGTAAATACGTCCACCGTATCTCCTGTCGAGAGTGTGAAGGTAATACGTGCACCCTCAGAGCGCCCGATCCAATTGCGTTGAGACTCTTTGATAAATTCTGGCCAGTCGAGAGCGTCAAGGTCGTCAATGAGTGCATCAGCATACTTTGTGATACGAAGCATCCATTGTGTCATCTCACGTTGCTCGACAATGTCTCCCGAGCGCTCACAGGTGCCATTCGGAAGAACCTGCTCGTTTGCGAGTACGGTGTTACAGCCTGGGCACCAGTTCACCTTCCCTTTTCCGCGGTAGGCAATATCGTTTTTGAAAAAATCGGTGAACATGTGCTGTGTCCACTTGAAGTACGCGGGATCAGTCGAGCTTGTTGTTTTGTCCCACGAAAAAGCATTCCCCATGCTTTCAAGCTGTGTCTTCATGAATGCAATGTTCGACTCGGTCCATGCTTTTGGATCAAGTCCACGCTTGATTGCAGCATTCTCTGCAGGGAGCCCAAATGCATCAAAACCCATAGGGAACAGCACTTGCTTGCCTTGCATCCTGCGAGCACGAACATAGATATCGACTACTGCAAACGCGAACCAGTGTCCTATGTGGAGATTGCCTGATGGGTATGGCCACTCAACAAGGACGTACTCTTTCTCTTTTGAAGTATCTCGTTCACCGACGTTGTAGAGGCCATGTTCCTTCCATGTAGACTGCCACCTTTTTTCGATTGCGGTGTGATCAAATTTTTTGTGCATGGGGCTTATATCACTACCTCAGGAACAACTTTCATTATGGGTTCATTCATGACTCGCTCAAAGCAGGTTCGCCCTTCCTTGTGGCTCCAGTCATATGGATTCTTGATACCAATCTCTGACATGCTCTCGTACTGGGTTATTTCATCTGGTCGTGAAGGATTTTCGAATGTGGCGCAGAGGGTAAATGTGGTTGCGCTTGTCTTTGTGTACTCATACGCAGGGCGTCCTTCTGGCGCTGTTGGGATGGTTATTCGTTCCTCGAGTGTGTCGAGTGATTCAGGGAGTGTATTTGAGAGTGCAAATGCGTTCTCGAGATGTGACTGTATCGTAGAAAGATCAGAAATAGTCTGTTCGTCCTTACGTTGCTCGCGAACCTCGCTTGGTGTTTCGATATGCATGTATCCGACAACAATCGCAATAGCAATGAGTACTGCAACAATCGCACCATACTGCTTTGATCGCGATTCATGAGTGATCCAATATCCGCGTGTGTCATAGAAATAATACGCGCACGGGAGACCAACAACGACGAACATTGCGAGCGCCTTAAGGAGGAATCGCATAGTGAGATCTCCATTGAGGAAGTTGTAGATAACTGCTACAAAATCAGCGAGGAGTGCGATACCACCGACAACGAGTGAGAGGTAGATGAGCCACTTGGTGAGTCCGAGGTATGGAACTCCTGTACCGCGACGTTCACGATTTACTATGCGGGTGAGTGCAATGTATGCAGGAAAGAAGACAACGAGGAGCGCAATAGCAAAGCGGATTCCGTCTGTTGCCCCAACATACTCCCATGAATTTGTGGGATCAGGAAATGCAATGGTGATGACACCAAAGAGAAGACTAATGAGACTACCTACTGAGACGTAGAGCGTAATAAGGGCTCCGAGCTGTAGTGCAAAGTGTTTAGCATTATTTTCCATACAAAAGTGCACACAAAGGGCGTTTGAGTAAACCTCCATGCGTACTCACGATTGTGCGCTATATTTGGTTACTTGTAAAGAAAGAAACCGGCGTGTGTAGCCGGTTCTTCTCAGAGACGTATGAGCCCCATAAGCCAGTCGATAAAACGGGTCCATCGTGATGGAGCGAAATTGGCATCAATCTCGCGAAGAACCGTTTCGATTTCCTTGTCGATGTCGCGTCCCCGGTCATCGACGTGCGGGATCGGCTCAATATCGGTCACGTGATGCATAGAGTCCTCACTGGTAGTGCTTCTGCTTTTGAGTATACTACAACAATGAAAATAAATGATCTTGAAAAAGCACCAAAGCTTTTCTGCGAAAATATCAAACTCGGTTTCTCAAAGGAGTATTTTGTAATGGCAGTAAGCTCGGGTGAGGAAGCAGCATTTTACTCACTCACACCAGAACACACAAAGCGTCTCCTCATGTACCTGACGCACGAAGTTGCCGCGTTTGAAAAACAGCATGGAGCTATCCATGCAGAGTGGAGTCCAAATGTGGTAAGTCCAGTACAAAAACTCAACCCTCCAATTGAAGGAAGTTAACAAAAACCCCGGCAAATGCCGGGGTTTTTGTTAACGAGTACGGAGTAGGTAGTAGTAGAGTGCCATCAGGAGTGCAAAACCTGCTGCTGCAAGAAGCGGGAATGTCATGAAATCAAATTCAAACATGATACGTTTCGCACAGTCGACACTACCTGCTGCAGGACACTTCACAAACTGTGTTCCACCCATCTGGAGATAGTGGTGGTAGATCGCAATGATGAAGCCAATAGCTGAGAGAATGAACCCATATCGCGCCACAAGCTTGTCCTTAAAGTAGAGTGCTCCCAAAAGGAGTGCAACTTGTGGGAAGAGGAAGATACGCTCGAGCCAGCAGAGTCCACAAGGAACAAAGCCGAATACTTCTGAATAGATGAGCGCCATGAGCGAACTACCGAACGCAATACACAATGCCGCATAGAGACCAAAACGCTCAACAAGCGAGCGAAGTGCCTGCTCCCTTCGAGAGTCGATTACGAGAATGATCGCGATGAGAAATGAGGCAACGCCACCAAGCGCAAGAATGAAGTTCAGTGTCTCTACAAGTGGGTTCATGTTGTTGGGAGAGTACAGTTCGTCTTCTCGCTGAGTTCAGAAAGCTGTAGTACCTGGTCGACCACATCCCCATTCGCAAATTTCCATGTTGGGTATCCCGTGATCTTTTCATCGATACACTGTTGTGTCTGCCCTTTTCCGTCAGGTGTTGAACACTCGACATATGGGAGCTTTGCAGACTTTTCGAAAAGCGCCTTCTGTTCTGCACAGTGAGGACACCAAAACGCACCATAAAACACCGCTCCAGCATCACTGAGACATTGTGCAAATTCGTCGTATTTTGTTACACGGGCTTCAGCACCTGGTGAAGCATTTCGTGCAAATATCAGACCTGCTATGACAAGGACAACAAGCCCTATGTATATGTACGTAGTTTTCATGGGGCTAGTATACCACCGCTTCGTACGTTTTCTAGCTACCCTTTTCTGTTCTGCTTTACACGATCAGCTTCGCGGAGAATCTGCTTTCGGAGCCGTACAGAGTTTGGAGTAATTTCGAGATATTCATCATCTGCCATGATTTCAAGACCGATTTCGATAGAGAGATCACGTGGTGGCGTAAGGTAGATTGATTCATCAGAACCAGAAGCACGCATGTTGGTAAGCTGCTTTCCTTTAGTCGGATTCACCATCATTTCCTCACCCTTTGAAGTGTTGCCGAGTACCATTCCTTCATATACCTCGGTACCTGGACCAATATAGAGCTGCCCGCGATCCTGGAGATTCCAGAGTGAGAAACCAAGAGCCTTTCCGCTCGCCATTGAAACCATTGAACCTACCTGACGCTTCTTTATTTCGCCGGCATATGGTTTGAACCCAATAACGCGAGAGCACAGAATACCTTCACCACGTGTATCAATCATGAACTGCCCCTTGTAGCCAAGAAGACCACGAGTTGGCCCTTCAAGGATCAGGCGTACCTGATTCTCGTGCATGATCATATTCTGAAGGATGAACGCGCGCTGACCGAGCTTTTCAATCACTGCACCCTGATACTCTGATGGTACGTCTACAGTCACCTCTTCAAACGGCTCATATTTCCCATCTGCGCGTTCTTCGATGATTGCCTGAGGCTGTGATACCTGGAGTTCGTATCCTTCACGGCGCATATTCTCAAGAAGAATAGAAATGTGCATTTCACCGCGTCCGTATACCTTTGCTGAGTCTCCACCGTCAAAATTGACACGAAGACCGACGTTCACTTCGAGCTCGCGTTCAAGACGCTCCTTGATCTGTCGAGAGGTAACATACTTTCCTTCTCGTCCTGCAAATGGTGAATTGTTTACTACGAAATCGAGTGCGATGGTCGGTTCATCGATGGCAATCGCAGGAAGGCAGAGTGCATTTTCAGAGTCAGTGAGTGTCTCACCAATGTAGATATCTTCAAAACCAGAAACGATCACGATGTCACCTGCATATGCCACTTCAGATTCAACACGGTTGATACCGCTGAAGGTAAAGAGTTTTGTGACACGACCTTTTCGCGCTGGCTTTCCTTCTGAAAGAAGCGTGAGCTGTGCACCATTTGTGAGCTTTCCTTCATAGATACGCGCAATAGCGAGTCGTCCGAGGAAGTTATCGTATCCGAGGTTGAATACCTGTGCACGGAGTGCTTCACCTTCGACGAATGCCTTTGCTGGTGGCACTTTCTCAAGGATGGTATCGAGGAGTGGTGTAAGGTCTGATGACTCGTCTTCGAGCTTTCGCTTCGCGATACCCTGTCGGCCGATTGCGTAGACAGTAGTGAAGTTTGCCTGTTCGTCGTTTGCACCAAGCTCGAGGAAGAGCTCGAGAACGAGTTCTTCTGCGTGATGTGGGTTTGCTGCTGGCTTATCAATCTTGTTGATGATGACAATTGGCTTCAGACCAAGCTCAAGAGACTTTTTGAGCACGAAACGTGTCTGTGGCATCGGTCCTTCCTGTGCGTCAACAACGAGGAGAACCGAGTCGATAGAGCGGAGTACTCGTTCTACTTCAGAACCGAAGTCGGCGTGACCGGGAGTATCAACAATATTGATCTTCGTACCTTTGTACGCGACCGAAGTGTTTTTTGCGTAAATGGTAATACCACGCTCGCGTTCAAGCGCGTTCGAGTCCATCGACACCGTATCATCTGTTACGGCACCAGTCTGGCGCATGATGGCGTCGGTAAGTGTTGTCTTACCATGGTCTACGTGTGCGATAATCGCGATGTTACGTGTTTCGAGTGCTGACATACTAAATAGAGAAAATAAAAGGCCTCGGGCCGCCGAGGCAGAACACGGCTAGCATACTGAAAAGTGGCGGCTACGTCAAATAGCTACCCGATCATGAATTCGATAACGTCCCCGTCCTGTACGATATATTCCTTTCCTTCGGTACGGAGCTTCCCTTCCTCACGCGCCTTTGCAAATGATCCCGATCGTACGAGATCTTCGAATGTCACTACCTGTGCACGAATGAACCGTTGTTCAAAGTCGGTATGGATCGCAGCACCAGCTTGTGGTGCGGTACTTCCCTGCTTTATTGTCCATGCACGAGTCTCCTTCTCTCCAGTGGTGAAATACGACATGAGTCCGAGGGCATGATACGCTGCACGGATGAGTGAATCGATTCCTGAATCAAGGGTTGCATACTCTCGACGAAATTCGAGTTTTTCATCCTCAGAAAGGTCTTTGAGCTCATTCTCAATTCCCGCATCGACGAGCACGTACTCACTTTTCGTTGCTTCAAAGAAGTCCATGAGTTCTTGCCAGCGCTCATCATTGAGCTCATCGAGATTCTGTACCCCATTTTTCTTATTGAGCACGTAGAGAAACTGCTTCATGGTGAGGAGCGACAGCTGCTTTGCAAATGGAACTTCGTCTGCTGCGAGTTCGAGCGTACATGCGAGCTTGCCGAGCTCGAGATGATGAGCAAGTTTCTCAAGCACCTCTTTTTCCTTCTGTGCTGCCTTCTCACCGCGCTTTGCATCACGCTCCACATTCCCGAGACGTTTTGCAACGGTCTCCTGGTCCGCAAGAATAAGCTCGAGATTGATTACCTCAATGTCGCCGAGTGGATCTACCTGCCCATGCACATGAATAACATCAGGATCCTCAAAGATACGCACAACCTCAGCAATCATATTTACCTCACGGATATTTGCGAGGAACTTATTTCCGAGCCCTTCTCCTTCTGATGCACCTTTTACGATACCGGCAATATCAACGAACTCGACTATTGCAGGGATAATTTTCTCTGAACCAGAAAGTTTTGAAAGAGTCTCGAGACGTGGCTCAGGCACTGCAACAACACCGACGGATGGGTCGATGGTACAAAACGGGTAGTTTTCTGCAGGTACAGCACTCTTCGTGAGCGCATTAAAAAGCGTACTCTTCCCCACGTTTGGGAGACCTACAATTCCAACTTTGAGTGACATAGATGTGTACAGTATCAAAAGAACCTCATTTTTCAAAGGAGTATGCTCACCAGACCTTAAGCTGGCTCGATTCCTGGTAGCCGCCCTTTTATAGCTAGCTCGAGAAGGCTAGTTTGGTAAAGCAAAAACAACCTCTTTTGTGGTTATTTTGTTTAGTCAGATTATCCCTCAAAATCATTCAATATTTTCAAAAAGGTATCCTGTGTAGCTTTTGGAATCTGGCGATGTACCAAAGGCAATATTTTCCCCTTAGACTTGATGATGTCCTTTACATTACCAAAATAAAAACCGTCCACTGTCCCAACAAATAAAAACGATGGATTCCAACTTTGACTCATTCGTTTTGCAATAATTAAAATATCACTATTTTTCAGCTCCTTTCGGTATTTAACTTCTATTAGATGAACTTCTTTAGTTTTGTTATTTATAACTGCAAAATCAGGGGCTGTTCGTAGTGTCTCAACCATTTGGTCATCACTATCAGCACCCCTCCCCACTAACTCAGGAATAATCTTTTCGTATCCGAATTCTAGAACGGTAAAAGCTCCAGTTGAGCGAAGCATTTGAGCAAATACCGTTTCAGCTATTTTCCCCTTAACTAGATTACGGGCAAAGCCGATTTCGTTTATTTTCATACGTATCATTTAAATTAGGTCGATTCAATAATTTTTATTTCATCTAAAGTTAGATCGTAAAGTTTGTAAATTAAATTATTAATTTCTTGTTCATTTTGTTTAATACTATTATCGAGCTCGAGACATTCGTTTCTATATTTTTCAAACAATGCAAGGAGATCGTCTTGTTGTTGAAGAGATAATTTTAACTTTAGTGACTTTAAGAAATTTGAGAAATCTAATCGCCACCATTGATTTAATTTTGTAGGCCATTTTTCTATTGAATACTCAGACCCCACTAATCCCTCAAAACGTGCTGAACTAATCTTTAAAGCCTTTGTTGCTCGTATAACTTTTTCAGTATACGACTCAAGTTCTTTCCTATACCTGTTATCAAACTCAGGTACAGGTATATTTGTAAAATACTGTGGCTTTACTTCTAGATATCCCCCGCTGCGAACCACACAAACACCCTTAAGGAAAAACCATACGACATTTGAATTCAATATTGCTAGCAGTGCCATATCACCACTAGCAAGAATAACGGCAGGTGCGTTTATATATTTACCCGAATCATCAAAACAAAATTTTCCTTTGGACTGTAGATTTGGCCAAGTTATTTTTGGTTTTTCAAACAACTCATAATAGGCTACTACGTCTTGTATTTCATACCATTCGTATGGTCCTGGCTTTCTACCAGCTTTGACATCTGGATTACTTCTGGGAGTAAGCTGTTTTCTAAACTGCTCCAAATGACTCTTTATTGCTGGATAAGCCTCAATGTTAATACCTCGTTTTGTAAAGATAATGTACTTATCTTCAACCGCAGACGCCCATCGGCTTATATCTTTCCCTTCCCAAAAAGGCTTTATAACTTTCGCACTTCTGGCATCATCATTAATAAGTTCATTTCTTTTTTTCTCATCAATAATGAAAGCCTCATTGAACCCAGTTTTTATTCCGTAATAACTTTTACCAAATTGTTCAGTAACAGTTTTGTGAGAAGAGATTTTTTCCCGAAGCTGTCTAGCGGAATCACTATCGAACGTCCAGCCTGTTTTTGATAATGATGATTGTGTAACAGTAATTGACTTAGCTATAAAACCAGATTCAAGTGATGAAAGGTCTTCTTTATCTACTGCATAATATTTGAACATCGCCGACCCCTCTGACTTTCGGAGTACAAGAATAATAGGATAAGTAGTCGCCCCTTCAAAAATAACGAGGGTACCAAAATCTATAAATTGCTCAAACTTTGAATGCTCTTGCAGGTAATCACGTAAAACTTCTCCTGCACCAGTAGTTTTACTAAATGTATTTGAAATAAAAGCCATATAGCCATCTGGCTTTAAGATATCTAGTGCCTTTTCGTAAAAATATGCAAAGAGATCCGTTGTTCCAGTAAAAACTTTATACTCTTTCTCTAGATAAGATTTATAAGGACTCAATAATTCTTGCCTAACATAGGGTGGATTGCCCACAACCACATCAAAACCACCTTGTGCGAATATTTCTTTAAATGCATTTTTCCAATCAAAGGCATTTCCTCCAGCAACAAAAGAGTCGCTGATGATACTATTTCCACACTTAATATTATTGTCGAGAGTAGTTAATTGTTTATCCTTTTGAGCAGACTTTAGCCAAAGACTAAGTTTTGTAATTTCTACTGACTCTTCATTAAGGTCAACCCCGAAGATATTATTCTTCAAAATTGACCGCATATAATCTTCGCCACTAAAGAGCCCTCCACCCAAGATACTGGCAACTCGCTTATTTTCAGCGAGCAGATAGTCAAAGACGTACACAAGGAATGCCCCACTGCCACAAGCCGGATCAACTACTTTTACATTCTGTAAAAATACTTGGTACTTTTGATACGCTTGGGCTTCTCGCTTTTCGTAATTCTCATCATTAATATTCTCCTTGAGTTTAAACTCTTCTTTGCACTTCTCTTCGTACTCACGCAAGTACTTGCCGAGTGAGTTATCTACGATGTATCTAACAATATAATCAGGAGTATAAAAAATGCCATCTTTCTTGCGACGACTCTGTGAGAGAGTATCAAGATTTTGACTTTCATTTACCTTGTTCTTGATCTCCTCCAGATCACTTATTGATTGCTCAAAAATATGACCGAGAATGGTAACGCTCAAATCTTCATTGAAATTGTATGTGCTTAATGCAAGTACAGAGCGAAGAGACTCATCACCTATAGTTAGATTATTCAAGACATCGTCTCTCTTAAAGAGACCGCCGTTGTACCCATGCGGGATTTCAAGCTTTGCACTACCAACATCAATCGCTTCAAAAAATCCTTTGAGGGTATTCCAAAGCGAACCTCCGAACGTTGAGGTCTCGGCGGCTTTGATAACACGTTGGAGCGCATTGTCTGGTAATAGCCCTTTATCTTCTGCGAAACAAGCAAAGACAATCCGGTCAATAATCTTTTGAGCCTTTTCAATACCCGTATCAATATCTTTACGAATCTGCGGGTTGTTCTTGTAGATATCTCGCAGGAGTTCAAGTCGAGCTTCTTTGTAGACCTTATAGAACTTTTTCCCAATCTCTTCTTGCTCAATACGAATATCGCTGAGAATCTCTTCCGTCTTACTGACACCACTAACTGCTGTGAAATTATCTGACTTCAGAAGAACATACCATGTCTTAAAAAGCAGGTAGTCATCGGCTTCATTGACGAGATCATCAAGTGTCCAAAGTTCGTAGTCGAGTAGATTATCTCGATATAGTCGAAATTCCCAGAAGTTACTAACGACCACAAACGGACAGTTGCGGTACTGTGTTTTGTATTTAAATCCCTGCTGAACAGGACTCATGTTCCCCTCTCGTCGTTGCGGGCGGTCGAGTTCAACACCAGCTCCTTTTAATTCAACGACCGCTGCAATGTTTTTTACATCGTTCTCAGTATCAGTGTAACTAAGTACTGCGTCAGGTAACTGGCCTTTGTCGGTGGTAGCCTTTGGTTCAAAGCTAAATGGATTAGCTGGCTTTTCTCGATAACCGAGAATCTTTATGAAAAAATCTTGATTGTACGCTTGTTCCCGAGAAGTCTCTTTATCTGTTTTTAGCGACCCTGAATGATAATCCTTGTGCCATGTTTTTACTAGAGCAATATAATCCTGCACGTTCTCAGTCTTAACTTGCTGTGCAAGTTCTCGCAGTCGATTTTTGCCAAACAGGTTAGCCATGATTCTGATTTTATCATTTTAAGACCTGAATTAATAGCATATTCCTTGACTACTATAACTATTTGCTTACAAGAAGAGTTATTATTCATTTTATACCCCAACAGCCAGCCCCGCTTGTGTCGCTCAATCTCTTCTTTGAGTTGTATGAATAGAAGAAGCTACTTCCCTGTGTCTCTCTTAATTACAGTACGCTGTCCTGAGCCTACGCCGGGACCAACAACTCCTTTTTCTTCAAGCATATTGATAAGGCATGCTGCGCGCGAATAGCCAATCTTGAGTCTTTGCTTGAGTTTCACGGCAGCAATTTTCCATCCAAAAAAATTCTGGTACCAGCGTCATTTTGTCATCATTTAGAGCCCATTCAATCCGCAATAATTGGAGAAAGAATGCTAATATTCAATAAACCCATGGACCTGAATATCAATGAGAGTGATATAGCAAATGAAAACTTAACGGGATTGTATTCCTCAAAGCAATTTGATGCGTGCATGGAGGAGTGCAAGAAGATTCTTGTAAAGAATCCAACAAACTTACAGGCACTACTCTACATGGCTGATATAAATCTCGAACTAAGGCGCGGCGAAGAGACTCTCCACTACTGCGACACTATCATTCGCGCGAAAGAGGACCGTATATATTTTGTCTGGCAAATGCGTGGTCAGGCACTTTGTATACTTAAACAATACGATGAAGCACGTACAAGTTTTGGTGAAGCGCTCGGTCTCATTGGGAAGAATGCACTGAAGGAGGGTGTATTCCTTTGGAGCTTGTACGCACTCAGTAGCTTTATGAATGGAGAAAAGGAGCGTGCAATGAATCTACTCGATGCGCTGGAAGAGGAATTAAACTGGCATGGGAAGTTTGCCCTTATTCGTGGATATATTGAGCGAGCTGATGGAAATATTGATGAGGCACTGTTTCAATTTATTCAGGGCGGTATGGCTGCTGATCCTACCTCAAAGGATTACGAGGAAAGTAAGGAGTTCTATGCAACTGAAGTACGTAAAACCCTTGAAATGAAGCGTGAGGATTCCGAAAGTTGACCGATGTGTATTCAGAAGGTCCCCCACTTAGTAAATACATCAAAATTGCGTTACTTCACAAGCTAGGTAGCCTTTTACTCTCGAAAGCTACCGCTAGACTCCTTTCTTTGCGAGAGAGCCTATCTTCTTTGACCAGGAATCGAGCACTTCTGGCTTTACTCGTTCTGCTGGGCCAAGCGGTGTCACTGCTGTTTTGATACCTGCAAAACCAAGGATGCCGTGCGCGATTTCGTTTGTGTAGTCACCGAATTTCCACCAGGTCATGAATGGTGAGTGTGTACCACAAACGATGATGACTCGAGACGTCTTTCCTTTGAGTTTCTGAATGAGTTTTTTGGTTACTTTGTCGAAATTGAAGGCAAATCCTGGAAGCCACATGCGATCAAACATACCCTTCATAACCGCAGGCATGGTCACCCACCAGTTTGGATAGATGAAGACGATGTGATCGGCCCAATTTATCTTCTCTTGGACCATTTTGAGGTCTGGTTCAAGCTCTTGGATGGATTTGTATCCCATGTGGAGTACTGGATCAAACACAAGATCAGAAACGTTGATACGAACAACCTCATGTCCTGCTCCGCGAGCCTCGTTTTCATAGACGTCTGCAAGATGGCCTGAGTACGATGTTTTGTCTGGGTGTCCGAGGAATACTAAAATTTTCTTCATATGATACGCAAATACCTCCACATGGTAGCATGTAGAGGTATTTGCTTTAGTCGCTTCCTGTGGAAGCTATCGATGTATTGATCCGTTCTGGTTGAACTGTGCTGTCGGACCTTTTTGCATCTGCGGGAGCTTGTCGCCCATGAGTGCCTGGAGTTCCTTTTGGTACTTTGGGAGTACCTTCATTGCAGCTGCCATTTGGTTTCCACCTTTCTTCAACTCTTCTTGCATTTCCTTTGCAATCTTTTCAAAAAGTTGCGGATCCTTCTCGAGCATCGTCATAATGAGCTCTCGCTGGTCTGCCGGTGCGTTTTTAAGTTGGTGTTCCATGAGCTTTCGCGTCATGAATTGTTTTGCTTTGTCGAACATAGGTGCTGATTATACCAGACAGGGACTTGTCCTTTTGGTATTGTAATGGTGGAGAATGTATGCTATAATGCTAATACATTACTCGCAGTTGCCATCTGAACCCTTTCTGCGGGACTTTAATGTCCGAAGGTTCGCTGATCGCTGCGCCCGCAGTTGATCGCGCCTTCGGGGCCCAGGCGATACTAGTACCGCCTGGGTCTTTTTTTTATATTTTTATATAAGTACGATTGCTTTGTTGTTGCTCACTTCGAGCACACCACTCTCTATTTCGTATACGTGTTCACTTCCCGCTTCGTCGCGTACCTTCACCTGTCCTTTGGTGAGAAGTGCGATGAGTGGTTCGTGATGTGCAAGTACCACTGCAGTACCATCGATTGATGGTACTGAAACGAGTCGTGCAGCACCTTCAAAGAGTGCGCCAGTGACGTTTGCAACAGTTACCTGAAATGGTGTGTACTCTGCCATATGAATGAAGCGTAGTGTTAGTTAGTGTCTCCCGTTACCTCATCGATGCTTCCCTTCATGTAGAACGCTTGCTCATTCTTGTCGTCGTGCTTTCCTTCGAGAATTTCTTTGAATCCACGGATGGTTTCGGCAAGTGGAACATACGCACCTGGTGTTCCGGTGAATACTTCTCCAACGAAGAATGGCTGGCTGAGGAAACGCTGGATCTTTCGTGCGCGGTATACAGTTTGCTTGTCTTCGTCTGAAAGCTCTTCGATACCAAGGATGGCAATGATGTCCTGGAGATCCTTGTATCGCTGGAGTACCTGCTTTACCCCCTGTGCTACGTCATAGTGTTCGCGACCGACGATGTATGGGTCGAGCGCAGACGAGTTACTATCGAGCGGGTCAATCGCAGGATAAATACCCAATGATGCAAGTGCTCGAGAAAGTACCACCTTTGAATCGAGGTGTGAGAAGGTGGTTGCTGGTGCTGGATCGGTGAGGTCGTCGGCAGGAACATAGATCGCCTGCACCGAGGTGATAGAACCCTTTGTGGTTGAGGTAATGCGCTCCTGCATTTGACCCATTTCCTCTGCAAGTGTTGGCTGGTACCCTACCGCTGATGATACACGTCCAAGGAGTGACGACACTTCCTGACCTGCCTGAGTAAAGCGGAAAACGTTGTCCATGAAGAAAAGCACGTCCTTACCTCCTTCGTCACGGAAATACTCTGCCATCGTGAGTCCAGTGAGACCGACACGTGCACGAGCACCTGGTACCTCATTCATCTGACCGAAGACGAGCGCCGTCTTTGCAAGCACGCCTGAATCCTTCATTTCATGGTAGAGGTCGTTTCCTTCACGTACACGCTCTCCAACACCGGCGAATACTGAGTACCCACCGTGCTCGGTTGCTACGTTTCGGATGAGCTCCTGGATGAGAACGGTTTTACCTACACCTGCACCACCGAAAAGTCCCACCTTACCTCCCTTGATGAATGGCGCGAGAAGATCGATTGATTTGATACCAGTCTCAAACACTTCTGTTTTTGTTGACTGTTCAGTGAAGCGAGGTGCTTCGCGGTGGATCGGAAGTCGTGGAGCATCAGCAATCTTTTCACCCTCGTCGAGTGTGTCACCAAGCACATTCATGAGACGTCCCAAGGACTTCTCCCCCACAGGAACACTGATCGGCGCGCCACTGTCGTTCACGGCAAGTCCACGAACAAGACCTGCAGTATCCTGCATGGCGATTGCTCGGACACGTCCGAGTCCAAGGTGCTGTGCAACCTCGAGAGTGAGTGTTGTACCACCGTCGAGTGCTACCGTGAGTGCGTTTTGAATCGCCGGTACGTCACCTTCGAATGCAACGTCTACTATCGGGCCGATGATTTGTGTGATTGTTCCTGTGTGTGTGCTTTTCATATTTTTGTAATGTGGGTGAATAAGATGTGCTTCAGCATGTGTGCTGAGCTCACGAACACATGAATGCGTTCGTGAGCTCAGCACACATTACTCTTTCATTGCTTCGATACCGCCAGTAATCTCTGAGACTTCTCGCGTGATCACTGCCTGCCGCGCTTTATTAAACTGGAGCGTAAGCAGGTGGGTGACTTCCTTGGCTTTGTCAGTCGCATTCTTCATTGCGACCATACGTGCCGAGTGTTCACTCGCCTTTGATTCCAGGAGTGCATGGTACACCATGATTTTGATGAGCATCGGGAAAATGGTTTGGTAGATCGCCTCCTGGTTTGGTTCGACCGTGTATGCAACAGCCTTTACCTCTTCTTTGAGGTCACTGTATTTACCTTGTTTCGGAACAATCCCCGTGACAATCTCCTGGAGTGCCGTTGTCTCAAGCGGAAGTACTTGGCGCGCTACAGCGCTTTGCTCAAACGTTGAAATGAAGCTCTGATACACGACAAATACCTTTTGGTACTTCTTGTCCATGTACGACGTGGTAATGAACGCGATGACATCCTCGAGGTCAGTGAGCGCAATATCGTCAGTGACATTAATAAAGTGCCGAGGAACCTCGTACCCACGATGGGTGAAGTGCTCGTAGCTCTTCTTTCCGTAGCAGATCAGCTCGACCGAGTCCTTGGGGAGAGCACGAATGATGGCGTGCACCTGCTTCAATACCGCAGTATTGAGACTTCCAGCGAGCCCTTTGTCGGAAGTGATCACGACTACCGCAGTCTTGCCTTCAGTATGCTGGCGCATGAGCGGATGATGCTTCGCATCGATAGTGTGTGAGACACGTTCGAGAATGCGTAATGCAGTCTCAGCGTATGGTCGGCCGTCGAGCGCACGCTCTTGGCTCTTACGCATCTTCACTGCAGACACAGCCTCCATCGCCTTCGTCACTTTGCTTGTGCGAATGGTGGACTTGATCTTACTTTTTATCGACTTGAGTGACATGACTATCCAGAATAGAGCTCGCTCTGTGATGATTTGAATGCTGCGATTGCTTCCTTGAGTTTTGTCTCAGTATCTTCAGAGAGTGCACGCTCTGTCATTATTGCGTTTACAACTGCACCCATCTCTCGCTCCATATGTTCATGGAACTTTGCTTCAATCGTGCGGACGTTTGCAACAGGTGCTCCGTCGAGGAGACCGTTGTTTGCTCCGTAGATAGAGATAACCTGCATATGGAATGGAAGTGTCGCGTGCTGATCTTGCTTCAAGAGTTCTGTGTACTTGCGGCCACTTTCAATACGGACCTTCGTCTCTTCGTCGAGATCAGATGCAAACTGCATGAATGCTTCGAGTTCGCGGAATTGCGCGAGTTCGAGACGAATCTTACCAGCAACCTTCTTCATCGCTTTTGTTTGTGCTGAAGAACCTACTCGTGATACCGAGATACCAACGTTAAGCGCTGGACGAATACCTTTGTTGAAGAGATCTGTTTCGAGGAAGATCTGTCCGTCAGTAATAGAGATGACGTTTGTTGGGATGTATGCAGATACGTCTCCTTCCTGTGTTTCAATAATAGGAAGCGCAGTGAGTGATCCACCACCGAGCTTTTCAGAGAGCTTTGCAGCACGCTCAAGAAGTCGGGAGTGGAGGTAGAAGATATCACCTGGGTACGCCTCACGTCCTGGAGGTCTACGGAGAAGAAGTGACATCTGTCGGTATGCAACCGCATGCTTTGAGAGGTCATCGTACACAATGAGTGCATCCTCGCCCTTTTCCATAAAGTACTCACCAATAGCGGCTCCAGCAAATGGTGCGAGGAAGAGTAGTGGTGACGGGTCAGACGCTGAGGTCGATACCACAATGGTGTATTCCATTGCTCCACGCTCTTCGAGCTCGCGTACGATACGCGCTGTCTTTGATTCCTTCTGTCCAATCGCAACATAGATACAGATAGGACGCTTTTCCTTCGGCTCATACTTTTGATTGATGATGGTATCAATCGCAATAACGGTCTTTCCTGTTGCACGATCACCAATGATGAGCTCGCGCTGACCTCGTCCGATAGGGATCATGGAGTCGATAGCCTTGATACCGGTATGGATCGGTTCATTGACTGCTGAGCGTTCCATGACGCCATATGCCACACGTTCGATCGCCATGTCGCGGTCAGTCTTGATAGCACCCTTACCATCAAGTGGTTCACCGAGTGGACTCACGACACGACCTACCATTCCCTCACCGACAGGAATTGAGAGGAGCTTCCCTGTTCGCTTTACCTTTGCACCCTCGTGAACACGTCGTGTGTCACCAAGTACCACCACTTTCACTGTGTCCTCTTCAAGGTTCAAGACAAGCCCGTAGAGCACGTCGTCTCCAACCATGCTTTCCTTGAGACTCTTCCCTTCAGTATCGTCAAAGACAACCATTTCCATCATGCGAGCGCCGCGAATTCCTTCGATCTCGGCGACTCCGTCCTGAACGGTTGTGACGACACCAGACTCCTCGATCTCGTGATCGTGTGGAAGTGCTGCAATCTCTTTCTTTATTCTCTCAATGAGTGGTGTGCTCATACTTATGACTTAATTAGTGAACGGTAAAGGGTGAGTAAACGCTTTTTATAACTGTTGTCGATTCGTGAGTTTGTTCCTTCGATGATGTAACCTCCTACAATTGATTCATCGATGATGGTGGTGTGCTCGTTTTGTCCGAGTAGGGTGAGCTGCTCGGTGATTTCCTTTTTGTGTGTGATCTCGTCACCGGCTCGTGCCACTGTCACAGTGGCAGTTTCATTCGCACTGTCCTTGGTGACCTCAGTCAGTAGCTCCTTGAGAATCTTTGGGTACAGACGTAGGTGTCCGCGTGCGGTAAGCATAGTGCGGAGTCCCATAAGCGCCGCGTCAGGAGAAGTTCCTTCGCGTACGAGTGCTCTTACTGCCTGACTGTAATCGTTGACACGCATGGTGTTATTGTTTTTTGAGTATTGCCTCAGCAGCGAGTATTGCTGCTTGTGCTATCTCAGCTTCACTCGCACGACGTGCTTCCTTCTGCGCTTCTTCGCCTCGCGCTTTTGCATCATCGAGTACACGAAGTGCCTTTGCTTCAGCATCGCTCACGATAGCTGCGCATTTCGCTTCTGCATGCGTTTTAGCAGTAGCAACAATTGTTTCTGCCACTCCGCGTGCTTCCTTGAGGATCGCGCTTTTCGCGGTGTCAGCCTCAGTGAGTGAGAGTGCTGCCTTTTCAGCATCCATGACACCCTGCTTGAGCTTCGCTTCGCGAGCCTCAAGCATTTTCAGTATCGGCGTATAGAGGAAGTACCACAGTGCACTCAAAAGAAGTGCGAAGTTGAACATCTGGATGACGATGAGTCTCCAGTCTATGCCGAATGCATGTACGATTTCCTCCATACGAGTACGTAGTAACTAACGTTCTATCCGAACTTGATAATGAAACCAACGACAATAACGAAGATCGCGAGTGCTTCGGTAAATGCAATACCGATGAACATGCTCGTTTGAATCTTCCCTGCTGCCTCTGGGTTGCGACCGATCGCCTCAAGTGCCTTTGACACGAGGATACCGATACCGATACCTGGACCGATCATACCGATACCTACGGCAAGCGCCATTGCGAGCGCCTTTACTGCTTCTATTTCCATACTATTATTGTGTGTTATCTCTATTACTTGTAATGGATAACTGAGAATTATCGAGGTGTCAAAGCCTCAAGAACCCTCAGCTACCAACTACTAGTGTGGCTCCGCGATTGCGAGCTTCACAAAGAACAGTGTGAGCACGGCAAAAATGAATGCCTGAATGAATCCAACGAATATTTCAAACGCGAGAATCGGGACAGGAAGCACAAACGGCACAAAGAACATCGCAATAAGGAGAAGTGTTTTTCCTGCGAAAATATTTCCGAAAAGACGGAATGAAAAAGATATGAGTCGTGCGAGCTCACTAAACAGTTCAATGATTCCGATGAGGAAGTTGAGTGGTGATGAGAAATTAATGAACTTCCCTGTATATTTGGTAAACCCAATCGTGAGAACTCCAGCTATTTCAATAAAGAAGAATGCGATAACAGAGAGCGCGATGGTCATATTGAGATCGGTGTGTGCCGGATAGAAGAAAGGAATAAGCTCTGTCTTTCCATGGTTCTCACCAATGAGTCCGAATCCAGTGATGCCTGGAAGGAGTCCAATCCAGTTGAGCGAAAGAATGAAAAGGAAGATCGTCATGATGACGGGGAAATAGCGCTTTGCGAGGTCGCGACTCTCAAGTACGTCTGCGATGTAGTCATAAACGCCTCCAACGAGTGATTCGACGATTATTTGTCCCTTTCCTGGGACGAGTCGCAGATTTCGACTGAGGAGGAACGAGCCGATGATGAGCAGTGCCATGGTTACCCATGCGGTGAGCATGGTACTCGTGAGTGGTATACCAAAAATATGACCCAAAACGGGGGGTGCCAAGTGTATTGCGATGCCATCTCCGGCTGCGTATGCTGTTTCAATAATCATGCTTTCTAGCGAAAATCGCCCGCATCATACCAGAGACGGGCTTTGAAATAAAGCCGTACATTGGTATAACAGAGGGATGAAAAAGTCACCAAAACATCTCTTTTTTGACCTTGATAAGACTATCGCGCCACCACGACAGCCTATTCTCGAAGATATGTATTCCCTCCTTTCGAGTCTTCCTCACGATATTATCATTGTTTCAGGCCAAGAAGTAGAGAAAATCAAGTGGCAAAGTAATGGTCTTAAAGCTGTTCGCCTTGGTCAAAACGGGAACCATGCTACCGAACATGACGACACTCTTCTCTGGAATATCCCTCTCGAAGAGACACATCGAGCAGAGATTCTTGCGCATATCGACGCAATATTTGCGGTACTCGATCACGAAGTGAATCATGACTGGACACCTATTGAGGATCGCGGATCACAAATCACCTTCAGTCCTATCGGTAATACTGCACCGGTAGAAGTAAAAATGGTCTACGACCCCGATCGCATTAAGCGTGAGGAGCTTCTAAAGAAAGTTCCTTTTGTTTCGGATGAGCTCACGGTAAAAATCGGCGGGTCGACGAGCCTCGACTATATTCACAAAGATCGTCATAAGGGTACCAACGTACGAAAACTCATAGATCACAAGGGGTGGGATCCAGACGAATGTCTCTACTATGGAGATGGACTCTATCCGGGAGGTAACGACGAAGCGGTTATCGGCGTTATTGAAACGATACTTGTTGCAGATCACCTCGACACCTACGAGAAATTGAAGAATATATAGCTCTCTCGAGTACAACGTACAAACAAACACCTAGCGAATGCTAGGTGTTTGTTTGTACGAGAGGTATGACAGGTGCTTTGAGACGCTCTCTCAGTTTGTGAAGGATAAAGGCACCAAGAATCACAGTTACCCCATAGATGAGCATTACAACAATAAATGAGAGGAGTGTCTCGCCGGGTAGAAAAGCAATGCTGTTTGAAAGGAACATACCAAGGAGCATGACAGTCCACCATGAGACGAACGAGAATGCACTTCCCCAGTAGATTCCGATTTTATGCTTGTGAAGCAGATACGCGTTAATCACAATGATGAGAAAGATTGCCATCTTTGCCCAAAAGACACCTGAATCAATCCTGAAAAGAAAATCATTGGCGTAATACGTGAGGATAAATCCAAGACCACTTAGGAGTCCGAGTGCCATACCGATTCGTGTCATAAGGAAATCTGCACCGAGAAAATCTCGTTCAACCGTATCCATCTTTCCATCACGGAGCGCTTTATTGAGGTGTATCTCAATCATTGTTGCGCCACCAACACCGAGAATGGTGCCAATTATGTGCCCGAGAACGAGTATAAAATAGAGTGTCATATTGCTATACAGCAGATGTTAATGCCTATTATTCTTTAGGAAGTTCTTCTAATTTTTTAATGAACGCATCCTTGTCTACCCCACCACTCGAAAATAGTTCATCATCGATAATGATTCCTGGTGATGCGAATATTTGATACTTTTGTACAAGCGCTTGACCAGCAGGATCCATTAGACTCACATCGGTGAATTTCACATTTGGCCAATTTGCTTTCTCCTCCTCCCACATTTCCTTGAATGCTGCGCAGTTATGACAGCCAGGAGACGTTAGTGCAACAAGTGTAACTTCACGCATATACAAATATCCTAGCCACTATTAGCGATTACACAATTATTGTATCAGTATGTGAAGATGGGTATTTAAAGTTGTGCCCATATCATGTTGCAGCTTGAATCAAACTTCTGCGTGCCGGTAGCAATCGGTCGTGTGGTCATTCACAATTCCTACAGCTTGCAGATATGCATAGCACACCGTCGGCCCGAGAAATTTGAAATTTCTCTTTTTCAAATCCTTTGATATACGCTCTGCCAATTCAGTTACTGCGGGTACCTCACCCATGTGTTTCCATGTATTTCGAATAGGTTTCCCATTGGTCCATGACCACATGTAGTTACTAAATGAACCGAATTCCTTTACTACCTCAAGGAATTTCTGTGCATTGTGAATCGTTGCGGTAATTTTGAGTCGGTTTCGGACAATGGAAGGGTCGATCATGAGCTTTTCAATGTCAGTAGTAGTCATTTTCGCAACCTTCTTTGGATCAAACCCCTTAAAGCACTTCTTGTACCCTGCGCGTTTGTTCAAAATGGTGCGCCAAGAAAGTCCTGCCTGTGCGCTTTCGAGAACGAGAAATTCAAAGAGTGTTTGATCGTTGTAGACAGGGACAGCCCACTCTGTATCGTGATATGCAATATACAACTGATCATCATTCCCTGCCCATGCGCAACGTTTTTTCATAGCTCTAATAGTATATGGTATTCTTTTTTCTTCGGGCTATAGTATACCGGTAGTACGGGTCCATGTTGGGGAGAAATGTATTGTCGGGGTGTAGTATACCGGTAGTACGCGTCCATGCCGGGGACGTTTTCAGAGTCGGGCTATAGTATACCGGTAGTACGGGTCCATGGGGTGGATCTAGACCGGGTTCAATTCCCGGTAGCCCGACTCTGAAAAGGTCGAGATGCGTGGGACACATCTCATGTAGACCGGGTCTTGCAACAGTCTCCCAGACTGTCTCACCCGTTCACTCCGACAATGA
>JACCDG010558697.1_pt1 | contig 55851 bp, 52 predicted proteins | sample 7442471 | NCBI WGS metagenome assembly JACCDG01 (sample SAMN15323444, study PRJNA562643) | freshwater metagenome | isolation source: river surface water | place: USA:Blue River Watershed | collected 2017-08-17 | reverse complement strand
TCAGACTCTTTTGTCATAAGGTCGAGCCTGTCTTAAGTTTGGCGAGATTGATCGTCGAGCCGATGGAGGTTTGAGCTTTAAATCCTATCCCGCATTGAGGAACTAGGACAGCCGGCAAGAATTCCTACTGCATTTTAAATGCGGTAAAGGTCCCGATCTTTAGATGCTCCGGAAGACACGGAGCTTCTGGATGATTGGCATGAAGAATGACTTCGATGTCATGAATTTTGAACTTACTTCCTTTCGGTAAGGCAAACGAAACACTTTCTCGGGTGTAAGACCAGCTGCTGCTCCCTGCACGAAAGTAAAAATTGCGGATTGCTTTGTAGGCACTGCTACCAGGAGTTTGCACCGAGACTTTCGCCTTCATGGTGCAGTAGTCCACGGACTGAATCAAAACTTCGCCCTGAACCATAAACAGTTCTCCGGTATCGGGGAGCGAAGTTTCGGTGTCGATCACGGGATCCAGGGTTTCGATGGTATAAGCGACTGTCGAGGTTGGCTGTGAGTTGCCTTGAGTGAGTCCCGTGTTGAGTGTTGGGGGGCTTTGGGTTTCTTCAGATCCGCAAGCGCAAATCGTTAAAGTGAGGGCGCCAATGATTCTTTTCATGTCATGCCTTTCAACGCGCCCAAAGATCATAAAAGCATATTCTGTGCCGGAGCTTCTTTCACTTTTAGCGGCCCAAAACGCGGTATCCCGCAGGATTTTCGAAGTGTCTCAATTTAGACTCCGCAAAAGTTTCGCATCCCTCACTGACGGCCGTCGACACAGTTGGAGCTCAAGGTTTGTTCTTTCACGAATGGACGAATTTATTTTTGGATGGAGTTTTTGGAATGTCGCTTTAGTTTGCAATAAAATAGAATTGCGCACCGATGTGCACGTGCTAGCTCGGTTGCGCGTCACTCGTTCACGCGATACATCATGAGATGTGATCAGCAGATGATCATTTTGAAACAGGTAGCTCCTCATGAACACACCCCTCTTGATTTTCTTTTTATGCTCAACTCCTCAGACGGTCTCGTCCTTTGTTAACCCATCTTCCACTCGCCACAAACTGACAGAAGAAGAGATAAACAACGAAGCTCGCCGGCAGGATATGATCAAAGCACTTAAGACCTGTAGCCCCGAAAACTGCCCGGAGCTTGATTTGAGTTTTTCAAGTGTTTATTCAGATCAAGATCTCGCTTCTGAAGGTTTGTCCCAGATTGATATTCGAGGGGCAGTCCCAAATCCCTCGGAGTTTTATCACATATGGAATTTGGAATTTTATAAAGCGGCCTGGGAAGATACTCAAAGAGTCGCCATGGCTCCGGCAAATTGGGATTTGCAGGACTGGGCTATTGTCGGAGCCATTGCCGGTGGCACGGGGCTTCTGCTTTTGGTGGATGACGATGTCAGATCTTGGGCCGAAGGGATTCATTCTTCAAGTTTAGATACTCTCGCCGACATCGGAAACGCATTTGGAGATGGCAAGATCATGCTTCCTGCATACGGAGTGACTTACCTTGCAGGAGAAATAACCCATGACGTCCGACTTCGGAGAGTGTCAATGCTAGCGCTTGAGAGCTTTTTATTGAGTGGAGCAATCACTCAAATCGGTAAGCTCTCGACACAACGAGAACGCCCCGACGAGGCTCAGGATCAGTATGACTTCTGGGTCAACGGCTTCAATATTGACCACGACTCGTTTCCCTCGGGACATTGCACTGTGGCATTTTCGACTGCAACAGTTGTCTCAATGGAATACGGAAGCGATTATCCTTGGATTACTTTTCTCGCCTACGGACTGGCCTCGACTACGGCATTTGCCCGTATCTATGATGATCACCATTGGGCCTCAGATGTCTTTATGGGCGCAGCCATTGGGACGGCTGTAGGTTGGGCCATCTCTGAATTTCACCGTGAACGAGGACGGCAAGCTCAACAAGTGATCATCACACCTTACTACGACGGCCAATTCTATGGAGTGCGAGTGGGAATTGAATTTTAGGTTCTCAGATGCCTTGCATTGATTGGAGGATGAAAGAGCCTTCTAGTGACAACTTACTGCCGCTACGGCAGTAAAACTGGAGCGGGAGACCGGGGTCGAACCGGCGACCTTCTGCTTGGCAAGCAGACGCACTACCACTGTGCTACTCCCGCGCCTATTTGACGCGTCGTCTATCTTTGGGAGTCTCTCACGTTGCGCTCCTGTCGAAAACGCTCCACTGGAGCCTTTGCGTACCGTCGCGTGTGCTACTCCCGCGCCTATTTGACGCTAGGGACCTTCTTACGCCTATTCGGCGTAGATGTTCAGAATTCGTAGCATGCCAAATGGAGCCCTGAAAAGTCCTATTTTGCGTTAAAACAGTTCAGAAACTGTCGGCAGCAGTCCTTCATATGTTCGAGCCACTGGCGGTAGCCGCCGTGGACATCCTGAGTTCCCGAAATCTGGTTTTCGATTTCAAAGAGTTTAGAGCCTGCATTTTGGAGAATCCACGCCACAAACCTCTCATCTCGATACAAATTAGCCCGAAGGTCTCTGAGGATTTTGAGGACTTGAGTTTGAGCTTCTTCATCCTTAGGCAGTTGTCCGAGGGCTTGCGAAATAGACTCCAATTTTGTGGTCATTTGCGCCGCCCAACTTTGAAGCCCTTGAAGATCAAAAGAATCCCTCGAAGCCGGGATCACCGTCTCTGCTTTTGATCTCCAGTTGTGAAGTTCCTGAGAAGATTGAGCACTCCAGAACTTGGAACGCTCGCTGAGCCTCATCCACAAAATATGAGGGATTTTGAGTCCGCCTTCAGTGCAGTTGATGACGGGCATTTCTAAGCCCTGCGCGAGCAGCTGAAACTGTTTTGCAAAGAGATAATACCAAACACTCGTAGGGACTTCGGGCTCGAGGTTTCCAGGAAGACTCAAAAACTTTCCATCTCCGCGTTCTTTCATTAATTCTTCGAGCTGTTCTTGAGATCTTTGGTTCGACCATTCGGAGTAGGCAATTCCTTTGGCGTGCGTCGCGCGCGTTTGGGGATCAAAAGCTAAGTCCTGACCCACAAGACAGATCTCTGAACATCCCCAGGAAGCTGCGGCACGACAAATCATATGCATGACGGAGGATTCGCTCGGGAGAATGCCACGAGGAATGGATTTTTCGATTTCGACAAACCAGCCATAGTCTCGATAAGCGACGCGTTGGCGTCCTTTGAACTCATTCAGAACCGCCGAAGGAACTAAGGGATAGGCGATGAGCTCTGTTTGCGCGGGAATCTGGATCCCCTTAAAAAATGGCATCGAATGTTGGTCGCGTTCTATGGCAAACACAAAATCAGGTGTGATTTGATTCTCGAGCAAAATCTTGAGTGAGGCATCAGAAGAAATAATCAGCGCTCGTTCCTGCAAGTCCCTAAGCATGGGCAAGCTCTTGTTGAGCGAGGGCCCTGCAGCCACTCCGATGGCGGGCACTCCTTTGAAGCGATCTTTGAGTTCCAAAACACCAGGATGGGACTCAATCCATTTGATATTTTGAAACGTATTTTGCACACCTGCAAATGAGTCCTTGGGATTTCCAAACAAAACGTTGAGCTGAGCGATGGCGAGGGACCATTCATTTTGAATCTGCGTTTCAAGATCGGGACTTAGATTTTTGGATGAAACAAACTGATGATTCTTACAAACAAAGGCGAGGTTGGGCTCTTTAAGTGCTGCCAAAAACCGTGATTGAATTTGATCGGCGTCCAATCCCTCGAGCCACTGTAGTCGATCCGTCGGAAGCAGCGAAAGTGCTGAGATCTTTTGTCGAGCCGCCGCTGCTCGTTCCACATTGGGATCGACGACGAATGCAAAATTATTTTGAGCTACAGATTGCGAGAAGAGTGACTCTGAAGGCGCTCCAAGGAAGATTTTTACTTGCACAGATGAATTTTAAATGAATTCGCTTTAGAATCAACGAATGTCGGTCAAAACGATTCAATTAAAAGAGGGTTCCTTTTTGTTTCGAGAGGGAGATTCGAGCGATGCGGCCTATATAGTCGAATCCGGTGCGCTCAAGATCCTCAAACAGTTTGATTTGAATATACAAGAAATTGGCCGCGTTCAAGCGAGCCAGATTATCGGGGAGATGGGACTGCTCGACAACAGCCCTCGATCGGCGGGCGCGCAAGCCGAGGTGGATTCAACAATTATCGTCATCCCCAAAGAATCTCTCACTGAATATCTCAATATTCAGCCGGCCTGGGTCAAAGCTTTTATCGAAAGTATCATGGGGCGTCTTCGCGCGACGAACGAACGTCTCGCCGAAGCGCTTGTGGAAATGAAGAAAAATTCAAAATCAAAAGCGACAAACAATATTCAAAATATCTGATGCGCTCTTTTGATGATTGAGCGAACTCGCCACGGTCTCAAAAATGCTGCTGATCCAACAAAGATCGAACTCGCTCCTGCATTTTTGAGTCTTGTCACGTCATTGGCGCAAAGAATTCCGCCTCCCGCGTTGATGGGCTTTGTAATTTTGGCTTTTCGTGCTTCTTTGACCCAGGCTTCGACAAGTGGCATCAGTGGTGCGCCCGACAATCCTCCCCCTCCATAATTTTCGAGCGGAGATTCTGCCGTGCCAAACAGGTCCTTCCACGAAATCGAATCAGAGAGTTGGCCCCAAGGGATTGTATTTGAAACACAGAGCGCATCGCAGGCGGGATGTTCAGCAATCTGTGCCGCAGTGGAGGGAGGAGTGGTCACGCTCAGTTTGGGCATCAACGGAATTTTGAGTTCACTCAACAAATCAAGTTGAGTGGTCGCCTCGGCTACAAAATCATCTACAGGTCGATGCCCCACATTGGGGCAAGAGAGATTGATCTGAAGACCAAAGGGTGCCTTAAAGTCGTGCCGATAAATATTAAGAAGCGAGATGAATCCCTTCACCTCTTCAAGTCGCTCTTTTGGTGTGTCACCAACGGCCATAAAGGACAAAAAAAACGGTTGAGGCCAGTTCTGCCAAAAGCCAGTTGTAAAGAGAGCCTTTGCTCCGGGACCACTCAAGCCCACCGCATTGAGAGCAATCCCCTTAAAGAAATCCACCTTTACGCAGTCAGGAAAAGCTTTTTGAGGGGTAATGCCATCGGAGAGGAGCTTCATATTGCCTGCCCTTGAATGCAGGGTTGTGGTTTTGGCCACAAAAGTTGAGCCCTTAAAGCTCAGTCCCACAAACTGGAAATATCGATGGTACCACCAGCCTCTTCCATCAAAATTGCGAGCACCCGAGGCGTCTAGGACGGGTTCAAACTGAATTTCGCGTAGTTTCAACGCTTAAGATTTAACATCTTGAGTACTTTTAAGGAAAGGACCGAGAAAAAAGAGGGGCGCGTCTTATGTATACTTATATGCGCCCTTTTTTAAAACCCATTTCGCCCAAAAACAAAATTGAAAGCTTTTAGTCCCCTCCCCTAATGTCAGATTTATGAATCCTTGGCTTTGGCTGCTCCTCGCGGGCGGTTTTGAAATTGGTTTTACAACTTTTATGAAGCTGTCAGATGGATTCTCCAGATGGCCCTATACGATCGCGTTTGCACTCTGTGCGATTTCGAGCTTTGTGCTTTTGAATAAATCAATCTCCGTTATTCCGCTGGGGACGGCCTATGCGGTTTGGACGGGGATTGGTGCCTTTGGAACAGCGCTTGTCGGAATGGTGTTTTTTAAGGACTCGACCGATTGGATTCGTGTCTTTTTTCTTTCGACACTTATCCTTTCGATCGTGGGACTAAAGTTTCTGGCCCCACAGTCCTGATTAATTTTTTCTTCTCGGCTTCGAACCGATTGACGGTCAGTAGGTTTTTGGCGTCGAGAGCCATCTGGCAGCCTTTTTCAAGAATTTCTAGGGCCCGGTCGGGTTCTCCCACTCTGGCAAAATGGCGAGCTTCGTAGATCATCGCATCGGCTTCTAAAGCCAAAAACTTTTTACTCGCCGCTTCGATCTTCATTTCTTGGAGAGACTTGAGGCCTTGAGACTCCTTCCCTGTTCTCATCTGGCAATAGGCCATCATAATCTGGGCCGAAATCTGAAAATAACTAAATCCCGCATCCTGAGATTGCTGGCGAGACTCTGAAAGTTCAATCAGCGCTTCTTCAAATCGCTCAAACTCGATCAGAATTTCGGCAGTATTGTTTTGAGCGATCACAGTATTTTTGATATCTCCAATTTCCTTTGCGGCTCGAGCCGTCGATCTAAATTTGTCTAAAGCTCCTTGGAGATCATCCTTGCCTTGCAGAACACATCCCAAATTGTTGGTTGAAGAAACAAAGAGAGGCTTAAGAGATTTGATCTCACTTGATATCTTAATGGATTCCTCAAGCCGACTGCGTGCTTCGTCCAAGCGAGCGAGATCCAACAGCACAGTAGCTATATCATTGAAGAACTCGGCTTCGAGCTGTCTGTTGGCGAGACTTTGTGCCCCTGCTAATCCTTTGTTCAATATCTCGAGCGCTTTGTCCAACTGGCTCAACTGCCTGAATGTAGATCCCAAGCTCTTCCACGCTCGGACTTGAGCCTCATAATCATTTCCTTCAACCGCAGACTTTAGACTGTCCTCTAGATTTTTGAGAGATTCCTCGGAGTTGCCACGCTTGCGAGCTGAGTCTGCAAGATAGCGATAGCCTCGAGCTAAGAGTGACAGATCTTTTTTGCCTTCGGCGATATCGATGATCTGCTTTTGCAGCGTATTTGAGTTAGCGTGATCTCCAATATGACTAAAAACTTGCGCCAATTGGGTTTTGAGCTCTATTAGGGATTGATCCTGTGCCGGCGTTCTCTCTGGCAGAGTCTCGAGACCTTTGATGGCCTTTTGAAAAAACAGAATCGCTCCGGCGTTTTCGAAATTTGCGGCAGCTCTCTGGCCGCTCAAAATTTGATAGTGAATAGCCTTTAAAGGTTCATTCGCTTCTTCAAAATGATAAGCGAGTGTTTCGATGTTTTCGATGGTGGATTCGGCCTCCAAGGCCAAGCCCACTTTGAGGTGATAGGATTTGCGAACCTTCACTAAGATTCCTTGATAGGCCACATCCTGAGTGAGGGCGTGGTTAAATGAGTAGAGTGCGTCCGAAGACTCAGACTTTGCTTCATAGACGAGTTCTTTTTGTCTCAAGCTCTCAATGAGAGATTCGACGTTTTCAGGATCGTCGATGAGCTTTTCCATGAGGGCACGATCAAACCGACGACCCACAATCGAGGCCATTTGCAAAAATGACTTTTCGGCATCATTGAGTCGATCGATACGAGCGGCGATAAGGCCCTGAACAGTTGCTGGGATTTCGACCGCATCAAGATCCTGAGCGAGGACGATCTCGCCTTCTCGCTTTTGAATTTTGCCTGACTCAACAAGACTTTTGACAATTTCTGAGATGTAGAGCGGATTCCCATCAGACTTTTGTTCGATCAATATTTGCAGTGGCTTTGGAACTTCAGAAATCTGAAGCAAACTTCCGACGATCTGTAAACTTTGATTGAGTGTCAGAGGTCCGAGAGAGATTTGATGGTAGTTTCGCTTTCTCCCCCAGTCATGAGTGAAATCGGGTCGCAAGCCACACGAAACAAACAGTGGCCATTTGGGGGCAGAGTCGATGAAGAGGCTGAGAACGTCTCGACTCATCGGATCCACCCAATGAATGTCTTCGAAATGAATCACTGTCGGCTGGAGCAGAGTGATCTTGGCGCAGATTGCTTTGATGGTTTTTGCGAGTAAGTTTTTGCGGGCAGCTCCGTCCAATCGAATGGGCTCATCATCGGGCAGATTGAGTTGCAAAAGATCCCGTAGCAAGACTTCGGACGCTTGGCCAAGCCCCCACGCAGACAGATCAGACATTTGCTCAAGTTGCTTGGCGTGAGAATCATGGTTATCGAGTTTGAAAATACCTTTGAGAAGTTGAATGAGCGACGCATAGGCTGTGGACCGCGTGATCGAACTGCATTTGGCTTCAAAAAATCTGAAATTCTTTTCTTCGGCCCTGCGCTTGAGTTCGAGGCGCAATCGGCTCTTTCCGATCCCCGCCTCCCCAGTCATAAAGAGGATTTGACCTCGACCTGCACTTGCTTCGTCTAAGAGACGATCCATCAAGAGTAGCTCGGCATCTCGACCGATGAGAGGCGGAAGCTGAGATTTTTCTTTTGAAGATTCGGATTTTTTTCGACCTTTGAGAATGAAGGCTTCATAGGGTTTCTCTTTACCCTTCATCTCAATCGGCTGGGTGGTTTGGAATTCAAAAGCACTTTCACAATAGGTTTGGACGCTACGACTGACAAGAATCTGCCCCTTGTCCGCGGCAGATTGCAAGCGTTGAGCCACATTCACCGCATCTCCCATGACGGTATAGTCCATCTTTCCTTCGGCCCCTACACCGCCGGCGATCACCATTCCCGAATTGATTCCGATCGAAAGACTCAAACAGAGACCTGTGTCCTGATTGAATTCTTTGAGGCACTCTTGCATTTTGAGTCCGCATAAAACAGCGAGCTCGGGATCATTCTCATGAGCAATGGGGGCACCAAAAAGCGCCATGATGCAGTCCCCCATGAATTTATCAATGGTCCCTTCTTGTTCTTGAACGACTCTTCCCAATCTTCGAAAAAGTTGATTCATGATGTCTGTGACTCTTTCGGGATCGAGTTTTTCGCTGAGAGATGTAAAGCCATTGATGTCCGCAAAAACAACAGTGACGAGTTTGCGCTCCCCTCCTCGAACGGAAGCACTCTTTGGCGCGGGGGCAAAATCGACAAAAGTTGGAGCAGGTGAATTTTCTGGCATGACAGCTACAGGGTTCACGGAAACCGGCGTGCTCAATGCATTGAGTCGGTCCCCACACTGAAAGCAGAAATGAGATTCGTCTGGCAGGACAATTTTGCAGCCACGACAAAACGGTCTGACCATTGTTCCACAGCAATGGCAGAAGTAAGCAGCGGGCACTAGCGCCCTGCGACAAGATGGACATTCCCCCTTTTTCACAGCCAGAATTAGTTTATCACCAAGATCATCTTGCTGCGGCGCAGAGGCAGGCTCTGCATGCTACGATATTGGCATGTCAACTCAACAACCACCGGCTCCACCGTCACAAGCAAAACCCGTTACACCCGCTGCCGCACCGGCGGCTACCGCCGCAAAGCCTGCGACTCCCGCATCAGCTCCGGCGGCTACACCAGCGCCAGCCCCTGGTTTGCCAAAAATTCCAACACCTACACCTGCAGCAGTCGCAACACCGAAGCCAGCAACTCCTGCACCAACTCCTGCACCAACTGCAGCTCCAGCGGCTAAGCCCGCTCCAGCACCAGCAGGCACTCCTGCACCTGCAGCCGCTGCAACACCGAGGCCAGCAGTGGCAGCACCGGTGGCTCAGCCTAAACCAGCCGCACCTGCTGCTGCGCCAGCCGCACCTGTGAAGCCCGCAAGTCCGCAGCCTACTGCCGCTCCGGCACCTGCTCCCGTTCCTGCTGCGCCAGCCGCGCCACTGGATCCCAATGCGGCCCTCATGCAAACGGTTCGAGATGGAATCAAAAATGCGATTATCAAAAATGAATTTGATATTCCGATGCTTCCTACTGTGGCTACTGAGGTTATGAAGCTCACCAACAATCCCAATGTTGGACTTTCGGATCTCGAGAAGGTTGTAAAGCAGGATCAAGCTCTTGCGGCCCGAGTGATCAAAACTGCTAACTCGCCTTTTTATCGTGGCGTTGCAGAAATCACATCGCTCTCAAATGCCATGAGTCGAATCGGCCTCAAGTCGATTAAGGATATTGTTGTTTCATTGAGCGTTCAGTCTCAGACGTTTAAGCTCGCGGGCTTTGAACCAATCATGGATCGCATCTGGGATCATTCTGTCGCTTGCGCCGGAGTCGCTCAGCACTATGCACAAAAAATCGGCGCCGAAGCAGATGCCGCATTTTTGGCAGGACTGCTTCACGATGTGGGTAAAACAATCATTGTCCAGATCGCCGGCAAACTCCAAAACAATGAAGGTATCCGGGCTCGCCAAAAGGATCCCAAAGTGGATCCCAAAAAATATGAGATTCCGGGACTCAAAGACACCGTGCTGCCTTTAGCGTTTCAGGAATATCACCTGACAGCAGGTTATGCCGTTGCGTCTCGCTGGAGTCTGACAGAGATCGTTGCTGACGTTGTCAAAAACCATCATGACTACAAGAAAGCTCAGCCGGCTCATCAAAGACTCTGCGCGATTGTTCAGCTCGCTAATTTGACCTGTCATCATTATGGACTCGGTCATGCCGAAGAGCCTTGTGGCATCGAAAAAAACGAAGCTTGGGAATTTTTGAACGTCACAGAAGATCGAGCGTCAGACTTGGCCAATCAAGCTCAAGAAGTCGCTCACAAGCTCATGGGCTTTATGTAGAAATTAGCCGTATGGCCGTTTGAGCAATCGAGAACGTTTCTTTTGAAAATCTTTTTTGAGCTTTTCAAGAGCTCTTTCATAAAAAAGCTGCTCCGCCACTCGTCCATGCAGAGCTTGCCGACGAGGAGGCCAATTCAAATTTTTTTGCGCTGATTCAATAAGTCCTAAGACTTTTTCAAATCCTCGTCCCTGCTGCGATGAGACTTTTACAATGCTCTCCGCTGACGCGCCAAACTCGATAAGACTTTGCTCCATTTGATCCGCACCCGATAGATCCGCCTTATGGATGACAAAAATATCAGCCCACTCACGTAGTCCGCTCTTCATCCACTGAATCTCGTCTCCTGTTTCGGGTTGCAAAATCAAAACGGTCAAAGCCGAAATTTGAGCCACTTCGGATTGAGTTTGACCCGTCCCCGCCGTTTCGACCCAGACTTGATCAAAGTGAGACTCTAAAAGGATCTCTACATCTCGAATACTCTGAGAAAATGCCTGAGTACTTCGCGTTGACATTGAGCGAACAAAAATATTTTCGGAAAGGTCCGAACCCTGAAGTCGGATTCTATCTCCGAGCAGTGCGCCACCACTTTTAGCACTCGAAGGATCACAGGCCACCCAAGCAACGCGCTGAGATTTTGCAGCGAGTGGAATCAAGTGACTCAGCAGTGTTGACTTTCCCACACCTGCAGGACCCGTAAAGCAAACAGTCTTTCTGAGAGACTGTGCATTAAAAACATGACTCAAAGACTTGAGAGCTCGAGGGTTACGGTTTTCAATGCCGGAGATCAATGTTGCAATCTCGCCAGGCGATAAAGATTTTGCCTTTTTCAATTTTTGGGCGCCTTTTTTTTGGGTTTGAGGCTCACTTTTGCCGTCACTTCGACATCATAATTTTCTGCCAAATGCTCCGCTGATTTTTTGGCCAGACTTTCAAAGTCTATCGTGTTTAGTCGATCCGAAAACTCTTTGACCACTTTGGCCTGTAAATCATCTTTGAGCCCCTTAAAAGTATCAAAGGCCGCGCCAAGAGGCTGATTGGAGTCTCTGATCTTTTCTGACGCTTGTGCGAGTTTTTCAACAGCCCCAAAAAAAAGATCATTCCATGACTTGTTTGAGCTCGATGATCCCGAATCATCTCGTGACTTCATGCTTGGGCTCCCCTCTTCGCTCTTTGCTCCATCCGCACCTTGAACGCGTCGAGGAGCAGCGGCAGCTGAACTTTGGTCAATTGATCAACGATGGATTGAGGTACCATCCACCCAAACTGCACATTGACCGAGTAAACAGCCTTAGTCCGATCAGGCCCGAGGGCTGTGAGCTCCCATGAGCCCGAATTATCCTTCATCAATTCACCTTCGACAAAGGTCCAAGACAATTTTTGCGGAGCTTCTGCCTCCACTTTGATCGTGTAGTGAATTTTCTTAATCAAACTGACCTCAAAGTCGACAAAGTGACCCTTCTTGGTCTTACGTTCTTTGGCCGAAGTCGTCGTCTCCAAAAACTGAGGGTATGCACCAAAATCATTCACGACTTCAAAGACTGTTTCGACTGGAGCGTTGATTTCAATTTCGCGAGTGATCATAGACTTTACGCCTTCCAAATGGTGGATTTGGATTCAAAATGATGCCGCGCTTTGATTCGTCGAATCGTCCCCGTCTCTGAACGCATCACGACTGAGTCGGTCGTACAACCATTGTGAAAGAAATTGACGCCTTCTAAGAATGCTCCCGTCGTCACCCCCGTCGCCGCAAACATCACATTGCCTTTGGCGAGTTCGTCGATTTTGTAAATGCGATCCAAATTCTGGACTCCCATTTTCTGTGCCCGCATTTTTTCGTCATCGGTTCTAAAGATGAGTTGCCCCTGAAAATCCCCTCCGACACATCGCAGAGCAGCAGCCGCGATGACCCCTTCAGGCGCTCCGCCAGTACCCATCAGAACATCAATTCCGGAGCTCGGCTCACACGTCGCAATCGCAGCGGACACGTCACCATCTTGAATGAGGCGGATACGAGCACCGGCACGACGAACTTCGGCAATGAGTTCTTCATGACGGGGACGATTGAGGATGACCACGGTGACTTCTGACAATGCGCGCCCCAGGGCCTTTGCAATCTTCTCGAGGTTCCACGTCCAAGTCTGAGAAAGATCGATGACTCCACGCGCCTGCGAAGAAACAGCGATCTTTTTCATATAAACATCGGGAGCATGCAAAAATCCCCCGGGCTCTGCCATGGCGATCACGGCAATAGAATTGGGGAGTCCATGAGCGCAAATCGTTGTTCCTTCGAGCGGATCAAGCGCAAGCTCAATACTCGGGCCCTTTCCTGTACCGACTTCTTCTCCTATATAGAGCATGGGCGCTTCGTCACGCTCCCCTTCTCCAATGACCACTTTGCCTTTAAACTCGATTCGATTGAAGGCCGCCCTCATGGCCTCGACTGCCGCGCGATCTGAATTCTTTTCATCCCCGCGCCCAACAGTCTGTGCAGCCGCTAAGGCCGCCGCTTCTGTCACGCGGACCATTTCCAGAGCTAAGTTACGATCCATTGAGGAAGATTAGTTAAGAGAGGCCTTGTGGATCAAGACTTTGAGCATGGATTGCAAAAATCTCACTCGATCAAACGACGTAAAATCGATCGATCCAATCGGCATTAAGTGATCCACTCCTTGTCCCACAACAAATGATCCCTCTGGGAGGATTGTGTTACGCCAAGGAACAATTCCATCGCTCTCAATGCGCGCCGCTTCGAGCTGATCTCTAAAGTAAGGCTCAAAAACAGTATCCCAGCGTCCTTTGACTTCATGCGCATGGCCTCCAAAACTCACGATCGGAATCGTCGCCGCCACTTCGGCAATCTGCGGAGCGAAACGTTGCATATAAAGGAGACGATCTTGCATGCGCATGCTGAGCAAGGACTCAACAGAGCCTCCTAAACTTTTGAGAATCCGATCTGCTGTTTTGCGATACTCTGGCTTTTGAGTCCAAACATCAGAGACGGGTGTTCCATAAAAGGGAGCCTGAATCGGTATCCACCCGTGCACTTTTTTGAGCAATCCCAAATCGTGTACAAGTGCCTCGAGAATATCAAGGCCGCCTTTGCTATGAGACAGGAGCAAAACAGGTCGATCACTTTGTTCAATCGCGCGCTGGATTGCCGGCGCATTCACTGCCGGAGAAGCTTCGGATTCGATGTCGACATGTTCATAGATTATTCCATTCGACTTTAGCCACTCCGCTTGTGGATCTTTATTTTTAAACAACCACGGCAGCATCTTTGAGACTTTGGACTTAAACCCCGAGCCCACATCCGAAAGAAATCCCGGTACAATGATCACTTTAAATTTTTGAAGTTCTTTTAAATCCTCTGGAGTCAACGGAGATTCTGAAGCCTTAAGATAGGAATAAAAAAGTGGGCTCAGATCCTGACCTTTGACATCGCTGCGTGAATGTTCAAAGAGAGGAGTCTCATAGGCCGAGGCCAAAGGTTCGATGGCACTCAAAAGATAAAAGACAATCTCTACTCCCACCTTAGAATTTTAAAAGCTCCACTCATTCGAGGGCAAGGAGATTGCGATGACACAGCCAGACATCCATCTGATTTGCCTATTGATGGCCATCCAAGAGCTCCCTTAGAGTGAGAGATGTGACAACGAGCTATCGAATCGCACTCCTCTCTCACGAAGATCGATATGTCGATGTCCTCGAAAAGCACTTTCAGCGACTGGGACACACGACCAAACTCATTCGCTATTCGGACACCACGCCACGGGAGCAGATTGTCGAAGAGCTTAAGATCTTTGAGCCTCAGATTTGTCATTTTAGAAATTTTTATGCGATGAGCCCGATTCCCGAGGTTCAGGATCCAGTCTTTGAATGGATTCAGAAGAGGCAGATTCCCTGTGCGGTTTGGTATATTGATCACCCCGAAGTCACTGGCAATCAACGTCTCAATTTTTGGTGGTACGAGGGACTCGGACTCCCGAATTTTTTGTTTTTGTGTATGGATCGAAGCCATGTTGAATTTTTTAGAGAACGTGGATTTGCGTCTGCTTATCTCCCCTTTAGTGTCGATGATGACCTCTTTAACTCTACACCCCCTCCCTACTCAAAATCTCTGCTGCCCGTCAGCTTTGTCGGACGTCCTTTTGAGTTTCAAACAATTCACAAACCCGCTCTCGAGGAGCTGAGACCCCTCGTCCTTCGTGAAGCTCTCATGAGATTTTGGCCCGCCATTGAAGGAAACCTCAAAGCGCTCGTTCCTCAGTTTGACGAAAAAGCCCCCCGGGTTCAAAGCCTTTTGAGTCAGCTCTATTTGCAAAAGACTTATAGTGGTGAAGCCTACGCCAAACTTCGTCATGAACTCTTCACTTCTATCGAATCCCTTATGGAGCATCCTGGCGCGCAGCTTTTTATGAAGAGCCTGCGCGGCTATTTTGATTTTACGGTTTCTTACTGCGCGATGGCCGAACTTCTGGATGCCGCAATTGATCAAGGCCTTCATCTCTTTGGAGGCCCCGGATGGAACAGTCTCTTGGCGCGTTATGCTTCGCCCTCAGTTCAGATTGCTCCCGAGGAGGCTTACCAAGTTTTTCATCAGGCCCAAGTCAACCTCTGCCTGACCAAACTTCCCTTCACGACGGCGGTGCATGATCGAGTGTTTTTGACTTATGCCTTGAAAGGGTTTCCACTCATGGATCGGCGAGCGGATCTCTTTGAGTTGTTTGAAACCGGCGAAGTTGACTCTTTTGAAGGCCCCGAGGAGCTCCGCTCAAAAATCAAATTTTATTTGGGCAATCCAGTCGCCCGCGAAGCCATCATGCAAAAAGGATTCGCACGAACTCAAAAGGCCCACACTCACAGCATTCGTTTGAAACGAATGCTCGAGATCATTCAACAGCACTTTTCGATTTAAAAAGACCAATAAAAAAATCTCTACAATAATGAAAGTCCCTCCACAATCGACTCGCACGAATTCTGAGTTCTTTCCCCTCTTTAAACTCCGTGGAGAGTTCGGGATGGTGACGGTAGAGCCTTCGAATCTGAGATCTAAAAGGCTTAAGATCCTGTGTTGAGGCCGTCGACAATCGCCCAAGAAGGCCCTTTACTTCGAGCTTATCAAAATCATCGAAGCGATTTTGGAGCTCTTGTAAAATATTCTCAATAGCGAGTGGCCATGGACCTCTTCGAGCATGATATCGATACTCGTTGAGAAGATAGGCACGCATCTCAGACCGGGGCATACTCAAGATGGCTCGAATTCCCGCACTTTCGGAGTCATTGTCATTATAAATAGAGCGTAAAGTAGACGGTGCCCGTGTCCGCACTTCTCGCTGAATTTCGTCCACATATCTTTCGTCTTCGCGACTCGTCATCCTGAGAGCATAGATAAAATCCGAAAGAGACAGGGCCTTTGAAAATCGACGAGAAGTTTTTAGCGCGACAATCAAATCGAGTGGGCTCGGCGAGGGAGATCCCAACGTTTGTCTCGCCCAGGCCTCGTCGCTCGGATCAACCAGTTTGAGCGCACGACTCCTTCCTAGAGCTTTCAGCAAAAATGAACTTGTTGAATATTGTCCAGACTGATCATGGACCTTCATCAAATCACGGATCCGCTGACATGGCGCACCCTCTCGAATCGCTTGAGTCCAAGATGGCAGGAAGTTTCCCGGCATCGCTTGTGAGTAATCGACAATAATGGAAAACAATGCATCTTGCTTGTCTTCGCTCAGCTCCAACTGAACTCTTGCAAAAAAACTCTGGGATTCGCTCTCGCTCATGGGTGAGGTTTGAAAATCCATCAATGCCCGTTCAATCATGCTTTGAGCTAAATGAGGGAATGGTAAAGGGTTTGTCACGAGGGTCAGAAACCGATTGATTTGAGGAGCTTCACTGGCATCAAGGGCTAACGGACAAAAAATGAGCAGGATTCGAACTACGCACACACGCCACATAAGCGCCTATCCCTACGACAAAAATGCCCTATCCCTAAGAGCATTTTTGCTCCATTTGGCCTTAAATCGTCTTCTTGAGTTAGGTACGGATTTTGCTCTCTTTTTGCCGCTATGACATATGGCTTCAGCAAAATCACACTCGTCATGACCTTCCTTGTCACTCCTTCTTTGACACAGGCTAAACCTAATTCCGAAGGAAATCGCATTCAAGCTGTCAGCGATGAATGGCGAAAGACTTATAAATTTGATCAAGGCGTTTTTGATCAAATTCAGACTCATCTCTCCGCTGTCATGGATACACATGTGCTCATCGAGCAATCCTCGATCAATGAAGGACTGAAAGCACAATTACTCGAAGCTCAAAAAGCTTCCCTCCAAAAGATTGTAAATAAGGACAGCGTGAATCTCCCTTATCTCTTGCGTGAATATGCCAACGTGATCTCTGCTCGAGCAAATTCTACAAGCGGAATGAATCCAGAATTCAAAAACGCCGTCACCCGACATTTACGTCTTAAAGAACAAGCGATTGAGGCCGCGATCACGAGTTCTGGCCTTTCAGCGGTTCCACTTCTTTCGGACTTGCATGCTCGGTCGTCGCGCCTTAAAGCCGATGCCCTGTCGCGAAAAGTCAAAAATTTACTCACACAAATCGTCAAACGCGAACAGCTTGAACTCGAAAAAATGAAGCTCGTCGGAGAGAGCCAGGCGCAAACTCCTTCTCCTGCTCCCGCGCCACAAGCAACAATTGCCGCAGAGATCCCTCCCTCTCCAATGCCTGAAGTTCCTGCCGGTCCTGAAAGCTTCTCCACAGATCAAACAGTGAGACCAAACTAAATTTAAGGTTTATTGGGAGGCGGTCTCAGCAAGCCAAACTTGGAGAGAAACGCACCACAATCCACAAATTCAACTGGGTTACTGTCAAAAGCGATATTCATAAGGTCGACGACCCTTGCTCGATCCGGAATCTTCTTTAAAACTTCTCTAAACTCTTTCTCCGAGAAATAGAGTAGAGGATTTTCTCCGAGGCCTTCAAAAAGTACAATTCGTCCGCGCTCCAAAAGGTGAGGCATCCGACTCTGCACATGCAGAGGTTCGTAGTGACTTTGAGGCCCCTTGCTAATGGCCAAGTAAACAATCGGCTCTAAGGGCTTTTCGAGATCAATGAGATCATCCAAGGAAACCACCGGCGTCCAGCGCACGGCTTGAACTCTAGGTAGTGACTTAAGGATCTGATCCCCGGGCGAAAACGCATCCAGACGATGGACATATTCAAGTTGATTCCGAAGTGCCTCAATCGTTGTAGGTTTATATCGCTCGGCTTCCGCCAGGGTCCTTTCAGAAGCCCGCATCCGAAGCTCAATCCTTTGCAAAAAAACATCCCAGACCTCGATCTCGCCTAAGCCCTTAAAGTCCAATGGAGGATCGTTGCGAGGAAACCCATAGAGCCAATGATCCCCCGCAAACTCTTTGTGGTCTCCATCCAAAAAATCTATCGCCGGAAACGAAAACCAAATGAGTTTCTCAGGCGCCAAATTGACCTCCGTTCTGAGGTCTGGATTCTTGAGGTCCTTGATATGGATCACCATCGCCTTGCGAGTCAGCTTTCGAAAGTTCTCAACATCCTGAGGATGCGGAGGGAGTTCGGGGATCTTTCGCAAAATCCGATCGTGAGTCTCGCGATTGATCTGAGCGAGCTCAATGAGGCGGTACAAATCCTGACGCGATGTCAGATGAATATCCTGAATGTACGATATCCATCGTGTCTCGAGACTCTCCCAGCGACTGAAAAAGCCACCCTTTCGAATCTGCACGCTTCCCTTTCGGATGAGCTCGATATCGGTCAGAAGCTTCGCCAATATGGAGACTTGTTCACTCGATGGAACCCGATCCTTCATGCGTTCGAGCTCAGTCATTCGATTTTCAACAGCTGCGACAAAACGATTGAGACTCTCCGGATCGGGAGCGGCGAGAATGAGCCCAAAAGCGACAAATACTTGAGTCAGCATAGATCAACCACGAAACGCCAAAAGTCCTTCCAGAGATGGGAAGATGCAAGCCTCGAACCAGGCTAAAACGGTCCTTAACGCCCGCCTTAAGCGTTTTGAGGGCCCCTTTGAGACCCGGATTCCCCACCCTCTTTACCACTCAATCCCGGCCTTTTGAGACGTATTTTGAGGCTAAATTCAAAGACTATTTACACTTTTATTTATACATTTATAAGGGTGCAAATTTCCCCGAAACAAGACCCAGACTAAGTCCACCCCTTCAATCAATCCAAGAAATATGTTTATTTTATATCATATTTATTTATTCTTTAAAAATGATTCTTACCCCGCTTTTTGAGTCACTCCAAAAGAGAAGTCTTTCGCGCAAAAGCTTCTGGCATAGACATCGTCATCTCTTAGAGCTCCCCTGCGGCTCCGTGCGGCTCAAAAATTGGCCCCTAACGACCGAGCAGCTAGAAGTCGCTCAAATACTCGCTCAGTGCGCTCCTCTCAAAATTGAGGACTTTAAAACAAGCGCGCAGAAAAAAATATACAGGCAATGGAAGAGACTCCCTCAAGACCCCAAATATTTTAAAATGCTCGTTGAGCAAGATCTCCTCTGGCGAAAATTGAGCCATACAACGCTCATGGACTTCTTTGGAAGCCCCCAAGCTAAACTTTGGTATCGTGGACGTAGTCGTTCCAATCGAAAGGCTTACTTTGAGTTTGAAGCCGCATATAAAGCGAGTCGCAAGCGAGCCCTGTTGTATGAGGCAAGTATCAAAGATCTCTTGCGAAAGAATCCCCTCCTTCGCTACCAAGACCTCAAGGTATTGGGAGTCAAAAACGCTCAAGTCATTATGGAGAAATTTCCACAGCTTGCTCAATACCGAGAAAGCGCTCTCAAGGTTGTCGCGAAAAACCTTTCAACTCCAAATACGAGTCAACACTAGCGCTCGGCTCAAATTCCTGAACTTGCCATTTGATTAAAAGCCGCCTGAGTTGTGAAGGAGTCTTTTGAATGGCAAACTGTTCACGCAGAAAGCGCGAGAGCGCTTGGCATGATGGCTTGCGAAGCACAAAATAAACTTCAAGTATTTTGAGTCGGCTTTGCATATCCGTATTTTGCCGGCGCCTGACGGACGGCCTGGAGAATTCCGACTCAGACTTTTTCTTCCATCGATAGAGTGTCGCCCGCGTGACACCGAGTCTTTGAGCAAGACTTGAAATGTTTTCATGTCGCTGAAACGCCGCAATGGCTTCCATTTTTGCGTGTGTTTTTGAGGTTTCATTATCAATACTCATTGACTAAAAATTTATAATAATTGAAACTATTTATAAAGAAGAGACTGAAGCAGAATGCTTAATTCTCTTGTGAATATTGAGCTAAATGATTTGGTCTTTTTTGTATTATTTTAAGTGTAATACTAAGGTAAAATAACTTCGCAAAACTGTTTATTTTGCGAAGTATAGCGGTGAGACTTTAAATTGAGGCAGAACCAAGGATGAAGATTCTCAAAAAAAGGCGCTCGCACCAAAGGATCGACGCCGCCATCAAGCGTGAGGCGACTCTTTTGCACCCCCTCCGAAACGACTTTGAGCGTTATTTGAGTACGCTCAAAGAAGAGCGTCGATTGCGACCCAAAAGCCTCAAGCACTACCAACTCGAGCTCGAAATTCTGCTTCAGCTTTTGAGGAACCCGACAGAGATTTTTCCGATCAAAGATCATCTCAAACGAACCGCCTCGACGACCTATTCGCGCAAACTCGTCATCTGGCGAAGCTTTTTAAAGACCTGCCCCGAACCTTGGACTCATTCTTTGGATTCGATCGCACTTCCCAAAATTCGGCGAAAGGATCCGATCTTTTTGACGGATGAAGAGGTCTTTTTACTCGAACAAGCCTGCTACAAAAGTCCGCAGATGACTCGGGACCGGCTCCTCGTGGCCTTTGCTCTGCAACTTGGACTGCGGATCTCAGAAATTTTGGCGCTAAAGTTTCAAGACATCGAAGGAGATTGGTTGCGCATCATCCGCAAGGGAGACAAGGAACAGAGACTCCCCCTGGCGCCAAGCTTGCAGTCCCTTTTGAGACAGTGGAGTGAAGAGCTCGGTGCTGGCTCCAACGATTGGATTTTTCCGGGTACAGCAAGACTCGGACTTTCAGAGCCTCTGACGGCTCGAGCGGCTCAGATATTACTGCATCGTCTCGCTAAATTGGCGGGGATTCAAAAAAAATTCGGACCCCATGCCTTACGACATACCTTTGCCACCAAGCTCGCGAGCACAGGCGTCAATCTTGTGGCTCTCAAAGAAATTTTGGGCCACGAAAAAATCACGACGACAGAGCGCTATCTGCACGTCACACCGACTCATTTACAAGAAGCCTTAGGAATTAAGAAGACGCTTACTTCGCGGGAGCGTTTGGCAAAAGACTCTTAAGTCCGTTCTTCTCGACGACATTCTTCATCTGATCCTTGAGTCTCAGATTGTGCTCCCGAACATCGAGCTGACGAGCGACTCGCTGGACGGCATCTCTCCAATGCGCGTTCACGCTCTTGGCATGATCAAACTGATACGATTGATACTCTCCCGGGCTACCATCGGATTTGAGCAGATCGCCAGGCGCAGGCTCCAAATCAAAGCGCATTCCTATAAGGTATTCATAAAATATCGTGACGCCCTCGTCTTTGTAGTACTGATGGGCAAACATAAAGAATTTATCCACAAACTCTTCCTGTCCCTCGATCCCTCCAATGGTCGAATCCACGAGCGCGTTAAGGGCCTTTGTGATTTCCTCTTCTCGCGCTTTTTGTTGAGCAATGGCCTCGAGGTCTTCGCGCTCCTTTTTGTCGTATCGAAACCAATTGTAGGTCGCAATACTCGCCTTGGTCCCCATCGCTGCGGCTATACCAAGACCGCTGGCTGCAACACCCCACATCCCCACGGTTTTCATGGGAACACCCACTAATTTTTCAAAGGCCTTGGTCGACATCTCTCGGGCATGATTGATCTTTGTAAAGGTCCGAGAACAAAATCTTCCGGTCGCCTTAATCGGAGTGGATTCGAGTTTGCGATCGATGAATCGAGCGCGCTGAACTCTATCGAGTGTGAGTTTGGGCGGTGCGAGCTTTTGCGACAACTGTTGAGTTGGACGACGGACAATCCCGGCAGGAGCTTGAGAACCTTCCGAGCCTTCTGCCGCAGTTTGAGATGACTGAACTACTGGAGCGTCAATAAGAGGTTTTAGATTTTGCAAAAGACGCTCTCGAGTGAGCATACGAGGGTCTGTCGCAGCCAGTGGATAAAAGTCCACGCGATTGCCTTTGACTTTGACGGCCGCAACATGAGGCTTTCGAGGATTCTGAGTATTACTCAAAATATCAAATATTTTTTTGAGACGAACAAATCGAATCGCCTGAAGCTCAGCCTCTATTTGGAGGCGATTAATGACTTGGGCTTGCTCGAGGGCTTCGATATCGATCTGCTTTCGTACAAAGGACTCATTTTTAAATCGCTCAGGAATCGGCACGAGCGTTTCTAAATCCATGGGATCAAAAACAATCTTGTCGCCATCAATGGAGGGTGCCGGAACAAATTTTTTGGGACCTTCACCTCGATAGGCAGTCGGTGAATCCATTGTAAAAATGGTGGGTGAAAGCAATTCGACCTTCAAAAGATGCCATTTGAGCTCCGTCATGGTTTTACGGCGGAGTGCGTAGGCTTCCACCGCAGCATTGAGTGACCGAAGAGTCTCTTGATACTTGAGATATTCTTTGACCCACTCATCTACTCTCTTCAGAGCGTCTTCCCACGTGATATCAAACTCAGAATCATTTCGTTGACCGGTAACCGTCCGCAGAATCGCTTCAGATTTGCGTTCATCAATACGATAAAGCAGCGGCAAACTCTTGAGATACTCTATCTGAGTGGCCTCCTTGCCCTTGATGCCTTCATGCGCTAAAAATTGATCGAGGTCCGAACGAAATTCTTCGGATCCGAGACTGGAAGAATCTCCCTCGCCTTCCGTGGTTTGAGCGAGTAACCCCAAAGGCAGAATCAGACACGCTAAACAAAACAGATGAATGAACTTTCTATTCACAAACTCTTCAACTCCAAGCACTTAATAAAGCAAGGCCGATGCCAACCGCTGGCCGTGTAAGTCATTGATATCCCACATCTAATTGACATAATACTTTGCGAAATCAACCACCCTCTGCACCTTTCAGGTCGCAGGTTACCTGTCAATCAACACTTAGAATTCCCTTTGAATTTCGATACACTAGGCAAGTTCGGAGGGGGAAATTTTGATGTCTATAAAAAATTGGGTGATCGGATTTGCTTTGTTCTCATACAGCGCTTCAATCAATGCACAATCCGTTGGCAAATTCATTGGTCGAATCTCAATGAAAAAATTTGGTCTCCATTGGAAAGATCTCCCTCGAGGTCTCGACATTGCTGGTCAGAATTTAGGAACTGGCGAACTCGACGTCGTGCTCAATTCGGAATCCTATTATGACCTTGTCGACCGGGGGATCCCCGTCAACATCATGATCAAGCAAGCTGAGAGAATTGATTCGCAATATCTGACCAAAGAAGAAATTTTGGAGATTGTACAAGAAGCCGCCGAAACTCATCCGGACATTGTCACTGTTGTCGAAATTGGTCGCAGTCTATTGAACTGGCCTATTTATGCTGTGCGAATTTCAAGCGCTGAGAACGCAGATCTCAAACCCTCTATTCTTTTTAATGGAATGCACCACGCTCGCGAAGTCATGACTCCCGAAGTCACCACGGACATCATCCGCTATCTCACTAAAGAATATGACAATCCTGACAAACCCGAAGTCAAAGCTTGGGTAGATAATTTGGCGATCTGGATCATTCCTCAAGTCAATCCCGACGGAAACACGATCGTTTGGAACGAAGACAATTGGTGGCGCAAAAACGCTCGAGGAGATGGTGGAGGGATCTGGGGCGTCGATATCAATCGCAACTATTCGTACCACTGGGGTCATTGCGGGGGGAGCAGTTCAAACCCATCGGCACAAGATTACCGAGGCCCCTCCGCGGGCAGCGAACCCGAAACTCAAGCCATGATGAAGTTTGTCAAAGCGCAAAACATCGCGATGAATATCTCGTATCATTCGTATTCTGAAATTGTGATTTCTCCCTACGGCTGCTCCGGGCAGCGCATCCCCGAAAAGGAAATTGTGAACTCTGTCGGCAAAGCCCTGGCCTCTCAACTCGTCAAAGACTCAGGCTCAGGCACATACAAGTACGGCGCGGCTCACGAACTTTTGTATCCCGTCGATGGCGATGATATTAGTTGGATGCACAATGAAGTGGGAACCCTCGCCTATGTGGTGGAGGTCAACTCAAGTTCGCAGGGTTTTCAGCCTTCGTATTCGAAGTGGAGAGATCTCACTCTCGAGAGAATGCGAAAAGGCTGGCAATTCATGCTCAATCGATTGCTCTGGGGCCCTCAGGTTCGCGGACAGATTACCGATGCTGTCACCGGAAAAGCCGTGGATGCCGAAATCAAAATTGAGGGACTCCCATACACAGATGAAAAACTCCGACGAGGGAAACGAGGATACTTTCAGAAAGTGCTCACCAGTGGATCTCACGAAATTACATTCAAAGCCGCGGGTTACCAATCCCAAACCATTGCCGTCGCCGTGGAGAATGAGCCTGTTGAACTCAATGTGAGCCTAGAGCCCGCCAGTGATTTTTGGGACTGGGGATTCTAGAGCCATCCCGCGAAGTAGGCCCCAGGCCTTAAAGTCAGAAAAGACTTTAGAAACTTCCTGAGCTACCAGACCAGGAAGGATAGAAATTTCCGCTAGAGATCTTCCCTTGAGGAGTGCTCTGAGCACTTTGATCTCAGTTGTTGTCGGCCTCCACCACTGAACTTTGTTTATCTTTCGATAGAGGCACAAATTTACCTTTTGTCTGCAAAATCGAAGACGCTTTGGATCTTTGGCCTCATAGAGGCGATCCACTTCAAGCTGAGAGGCAAACAATCGAACAGAAGGATCTAATACAAAATAAATACTCTCTGGTTTGGCATTCGCAAAATCAATCATATCCCGATCCAAGGAAGAATTGATTTCTAATGAGTGATGGATTCGAATCATCTCCCATTCAAATCGCGCAAGCTCGCTTGCCACGCGCGTTTGAGGAGACTTTCTCAAAAACAGAGCAAACTGAGATCCAAACTCATTGAGACTCGAAAAGCGTGATGCCTTGATCGAGATGTAGGAGTCTGCATATCGATCAAACTTTCGGATTCCCAAAAATTTGCGCGTCATTGCAAAATCTATCGTGAGGGCTTCTTTGAGCCGAAGCCCATAGGCCTTTGAATAGATCTCAAAGCGTTTCTTGCTGCCGAGGCCCGGCGCTTTGCGAATCAGCTGCAAAGAACTCCCTAAATCTTTCTGACCCGTGATTCCTTCAAAAAACTCTCTTTGAATGCTCTTCAACTTCATGCCGCTCGACGTTCTGCTGCAAACGCCCTCGCCTTTTGGAGCTCCTCTTCGAGCACAGAGAGCTCTGGAATTCTCTCATCCCACTCGATCATTGTGCTCACCGCCCCCCACCTTTGAATCGCATACGCATAAAGCTCCCAGACCTCACGGCAGACCTGCCGATCATGCGTATCAATCCGATGCGTCTTACAATCGAGATGTCCCGCCAAATGAATCTGGGCCACGCGCTCTTTGGGAATAGAATCAATATAAGACTGAGGGTTCCAACCATGATTCATCGCACTGACAAATACATTGTTCACATCCATCAAAAGCCCACAATCGCTTTGCTCAGCTAAAGAATCCAAGAACTCCCATTCGGGAATATGCGACGCCTTAAATTCTAAATAGGTCGATGGATTCTCGAGCAAGATTCTTCGGCCCAAAATATCCTGCACTCTTTTGACTCGTTCCACACAATGAGCCAGAGATTCTTCAGTCAATGGGAGGGGCAAGAGATCATGAGAATTTTTTCGCTGAATCCCCGTCCAACACAGATGATCAGAAACCCACTCCGGCTGGATGCGGCGATAGAGCTCTTTGACTCGCCTCAGATAGGTCATATTGAGGGGGTCCGTGCTCCCAATAGAAAGCGACACTCCGTGAAACACAATCGGAAACTTCTCGCGCAGCTGTTCAAGCTTCTGAAAATGCGCGCCGAGTCCTTGATCGCTCAAGCCCAAATAGTTTTCGGTCAGGGCTTCAAACCATTCGGCCCGGCTTCCTCGCTCTAGGATCGTCTCAAAGTGACGACTGCGAAATCCAAGTCCAAAACCCAAATTTTTAAATTCTTGTCTCACCATTGGCCTCAAAATGAAAGTGGGGCCAATCGGCCCCACAATCAAGATCAAAAATTCGACCTTAGATTTACTTCTTGTGTTCGGTTTTTCCGCCACAGCTATCATGGCCATCTTTTTTGCAGGTATCTTTGCAATCTTTATCCTTAGCGGGATCGCACTTTTCGGTGCCGTGATCATCCGCTCGGACATTGAGATTTCCGAGAGAAATTCCAGACATGATTCCAGCCAAAGCCGCAGCGGCTACGATTTGTTTACGAGTCATTTTGTTGCTCCTTATAAAAGCATTTTGAATTGATTAATCTAAATATGAGAAATGCTCTCACGTGACTATCTAAAGAAATTACGGGCCCGGACGCCAGCGCTATCTCATGTCGTTTTACTTTTTGTAAGTGAGTTTGAGCTTCGGAAATGAATTTCTTTTCACATTGAAGTGCATGGCCGTCCGTAAGCCCGAAGGCTTAATGTCATTGAACAAAATGCGCTCCCCTTTCGGCAACCCAAAAACGATTGCTTCAAAACGAATGCCAAATCTTTTGAGAGATCTCAGAGTATTTGCTCGATATTTGGCTTCGCGCGCGGTCAATAGCACGATCGAATCTGTCTTTGGAATGCGGCGATAAAATTTTTTGAATTCGGGTAGGAGCTTTTCTTGCCCCTTCAAATAAAGATTGTGTTCAAAAATGGTTCCATCCAAATCAAATATCCATGTGTGACCAAGGCCCGAAAGATTCAGATTTCTTGTCTTCATGAAGTTTTCAAAACCTTTCCAATCGCCCCTCCGGGATGGTTCACTTTAAAATCATTGAGTTTAATCTGAAGAGACTTGATGAGTTTCATCGCGAGAGCTTGTAAGAAGTTCAAAAAAATCAGAGTCGAATTATTGGGAACCAAATTCCATGGATCCCCTTCTTGAGGGCAATGCAAAACCAAAGAATGTGTCGCGGCTTGAGCTCCTCGCGACGACGATTGACAAGTCATCAGCCACGTCCTCACCTGTCTTTCTTTTAAGGCCTCGAGCAAAAAGACAGTTTCATCCGTCTCTCCGCTTTTAGAAAGCACAAGCACAAGATCCTGAGCAGAGACTTTGCCCAAATCCCCGTGGATTGCCGAACTCGTATGCAAAAAATGAGCTTTTATCCCCAGTGAATTGAGAGTCCCAATAAACTTTTCGCAGACTGGAACACTTTTTCCAAGAGCTGTCGCAACAACCGCACCACCCTTTCGCAAAGTCTCAACGATCTGCTTGAGAAGCAAATCCGCCTCGGTCTGAGGCCAATGATTGAGTACATCCTTGAGTGCCTTTGCCTGAGATTCAAACTGTTCTTTCACTGAAGTAGTCTTCCATAAGCTCCATTCCTCGCGCAAATGCTAAGACGACAGAATCCCAATCATCCCAAACATAGGTGGTGAGTGAGAGCCAAATGAGCGCATGAATAAATCTGATTTTTTGAGGTTGTGCTCGAGTGAGTGTAAAAAATTCTTTTTCTAAATGCTCCCAGCCTGTCGCTTTGAGTTCATAACTCAGCCCTTTCGGACTCAAAACATCCAAAACAAACTCGCGTCGATTAAACGCATCATAGCGACCTACGAAAGAATAATAGAGCTTGGCCCAATCATAATCCGCATCCCCAAACAAATCTGTTTTTCCAAAATATCCCCTTGGATCCAGAAGAGAAAGCTCTCCCGTCTTAAGATCCCAAAGAGAATTCGAAAAAGTGGGATCTCCATGAATAAAGACAAATTCGTCGGGCAAGAATTTTTTGGCTTCGCGCTCAATCAAGGACCAAGAAAATAAAAAGTTTCGAACGCGCTTTCCATTCACCAAAAATATTTTTTGATGGCCAAACGGAATCAAGGATTTGATTTTTTGGAGGCGCTTGAGAGTTTTTCCTGTCAAAGCTTCACGATAAGACGCTACATCTCGTACACTCGGAACAAAACTTATATGCAGAGTTTTGAGCGCATTCACCAAGGCATTCAAAGCCTGCCTTTTTTGAGAGTGATTCATTCTCAAATCACAAATGGGACGCCCTCTTCTTCGCTCCAAAACAAGTGGATGAGTCCCCAAAATCTGAGGGACAAACTTGAGAGCCTTTGGAGCCACTTTTTTGTACCAATGGATTTCTTTTTTTTGAAGCCACTTTCCCAAAGCATCCTTAGCTCTTTTGGTGACTCGCTTGTCTTTGATAATCACTTCATTAAACGGTCGAGAGCGCGGACGATCGTGAGTCAGTTTTTGATAGGATTCAAACGTCCCCACTTCGGCTGTTTTGGAAAGCCCAAAAGCCGTAATATTGAGACTCAATTCTCTCGACTGCAAAAACGCGCAGAACTCTCCTGTGGCGGGCAAATCACTCAATACTTGTTTGTTCTTGAGCAAGTACACGCCAGCGATTCCAAATTTTGTAGAGCGCTTTTCTTTGAGGCGACCATTTTGAAAGCTCCATCGACACGCAAAACTTTTTGATAGCCCAATCGCCACATCGGATTTTGGTTTAAAATTCTTGGGCCAAAATCCAGAGTCAAACCACAAGTCACACCAGACAATTGCAAAGGGATTTTTGTGTGGAATGAGTTTGAGAGCTTCAGGCAATCCCGAGCAAGTCCCCTTGCCGCGAGCTTTAATCATCTTAAATTTGGCTGGTGCATATTTGCGGAGATAGCTTTCCATAATATCCGATTTGTAATCGGCAATAATCAAAAACAAAGCGCGAGGATATTGCCGCATTAAGCGAATAATCAATGGCTCCCCAAAAACAGAGATAAGTGCCTTTGGTTTATGACGAGTCAGAGAGCCCATTCGAGTGCCGAGCCCTCCGGCCTGAACAATAATCGTCACCGATCGACCTCAACGCTTACTTCTTGAATGCCCGAGCGCTTCGCCCAAGCTAAAGAATTGCTCTTCAAAAAATTTTGAGGATACTGTGCCCCCATTGGATAAAAAACTCTTAAGGGTACCTGACTCCAAGAAAGCCAGTCACAGAGCCCTGACCTCAGAGCTAAGACTTGTCCAAAAAGTCTTTCTGCAAAAAACAAAAGTTTGAGATCCATCACTAGACCCTGAGTACCAGGCAGGTCTGTTTCGTCTGGCTTCGCTAGATTGGTCCAAAGTCTTTTACCTCTCTGTTTGTACGCCTCAAGATGAGGCATCCAAAAGTCTTTAGATAATGCAGGAACACTTGTTGCCAAGGGCGAAATCAAAACATCGACTTGAGGATCGAGTTCATACTTATTTTTGAAAGCCTCGACCTGAGGCATGAGTCCTTCGGGCGCCGTCGGAGCGGTCAGTGGAGTCTCTGTTTTGAGGCCCAAAACTTCACGATAGATATCGAGAAGATGGATTTGCTCTCGATTGAGTTTTTGGAGGAGCCTTCCCTGTTCAAAGGCTGCAGGATGAATGCAAAGAAGCCGGCCTGTCTCCCAGCGATCAAAGCTCCCTCGCTTGAGGGCATCCGATGCTTCGAGATTTTGGACAATAATCTTAGAGAAGCTCACACCTTTTGGTGCCGTAAAAAAATCGAAGAGGTCTGATTGACTCTGCTTTCCCACAAAACAGACATTGACCGGAGGCTTACGTTGAAGCGCAAAGTGATTGGCCAAACCGAGAACAAAAAGCTGATCCCCTAGTCCAAAGGGCAAGACCCAGTAGTAAGTCTGCGTATCCATATCTTCTGGTTTAAGATCGCTTAATGTCTGGATCTGACTCACAAGACGCATTGCCAAAAATTCTAATGTTCTTCACTTCTAAGTAGAAGCCTTATTGCAGCCTAGCCCAGAGAATAGGTAACATAAGTTGCGAGTCCTTTTGGGGACTTAACGCACTGACTCGTCGCAGAGAGAGGCGTCTGTATAATTTATGGAGGTGGGGCGAATGCTAACTTTTAATCTCAAATCTCGTGGTTTCACAATGATCGAAGCCATCGTCAGTATGCTGATAACTGTCGTCATTGGGGCCGCGGCATTTATGGCGATTCGATCAGGGAGTTCCGCTCGCTCGCTCGAAGATGCTCGACATACGCTGATCCGAGACCTCGGTGTGGCCAAAGAAATGATCCGAGAGGATCTCAACAAAGCCGTCGTTACCACCGGCAAAATGCAGTCGCTGTTTAATAATGGAGAGCGAGAGTTTGCGGGGCTCAATATCGTGCCCGCTCAAAACAATCAGCCCATGAAAGTCGTGATGTATCAGGAACATTTTCCTGGTATGCAAATTATACCGACGATTACTCAGACTACAGGCCAAAGTGGCTTTACGACTTTTTCTGCCAAACTTAACAACCTGTCTCTTTCACCCGATATCATTGCCTATTTTTCGAGTGCTGTTCCTTTTTACGAATACTACTTCGCCAAATCCGCAACCAAAGCCACGGCTGCCAATAGCCCCTACCTTCAAGGATCCAATGCCTCACTCACTCTTTTATTTAAACGCACCTCCGAAACTTCGACAGGTCACAATATCTCAATCAAGACAACCACACTCAATGCGATTGGCGCAGAGATTCCTGTAAGTGCGCTCAACGGAACTTTTATTCTCACGCCCGCAAGACGCGTGACTTATTTTGTGAACAATCAAGGTCAACTCGTTCGGCAAGTATTTTATGCGCAAGGATCCGCCAAGAACGAATCCCAAGTCATTGCAGAAAATATCGCTGACTTAAACTTGAAGCTTACTTTTGGAAATCACCTCTCCCCAGGAGCCCAGCTCTTGCCACCCACCTCGGGATGGCCTGTGAGTTCTATTCCCTATGCAACGACTCAAGGAGATTGTATCAACGGAACTTCAATTCCTGCTGGCTTTCGTTGCCCGGAGCCCGCGGACTTATCCTCCATCACTCTCAGCTTAAGAGGCCATTCGGATAAGCCAGTCGTTGGCGCCACTCAATCAAGCGATATGTTTGATGCTCAAGGCCGTCTGCTCAGAGACGAGATCATGACGTTTGCGCCCGAAAGATATTTGCATCTGACGTCCGAAGCCACAGGAGTTCCGACAGGATGTCTCCCTCTCGAAGCTAACCGCTGTAAGCCGAGTTGTAGTGTCTATTTTACGGCTCAATGGGGCGACTACGGAACCCCACCTAACAATTGGATGGGATACGGGCAGTATGTGACTGATAATAGTCTGGAAGCAGCTGAGAGCGCCTCCAAATTTTGCCGAGCCGGCGTTGTGAATTTAGGTACCGAAGATCCCGCTACAGGGGCTCCTCTATTTATTGATCCCATCTCGAATTATGATGCATGGGTTGCAGCGATTACCGCTAAGGCCGGGGGGGCAAGCAATTTTCCAGGTACTTTGAGCAAGCGATGGTTTGCGTTTGATGCCGAAACTAAGGATGTTCTGACCGCAGCTACTGAGCACTGGAGTATGGATTGGAGCCACTCGTTTTGGATTAACCCCCTCGCGATGGTCGCCAATACGTTTTTGCAACCGAGAGATTTGTTTTTCAAACGTCTCAAACGAATTGATGGTGATGGCAATGTAGTGGCCTCAGGTGAATGGATTTTTGTTTTTAATAATCCATTTAATCCACTAGCCTCCAGCCGATCGGCGACCAGTTATCCTTTAACGACGCGCGAACGCTGGCAGGACTTTGAGCACATCATGGATGAAATGGTCTCGGGCACCGTGTACGATATCAATGATGAAACAAATCCTTGGATGAGCCTTCCAAGTGGAACTCCGTTTACTCCCGCAGAAGTTTCGGACGCAGGGGCAATTAATGCTTGGGCTGCAGCGGATTCGGTGAACAAGGGTCGCTACTTTGCGTGTGAATCCAGCATGCTCTATGGCCAAGCCATATTGAGTGGATTGTATCCGAACGCGAGTTGTAATAGTGAAATCTCAGCCGGATTAGTAACTTGCCCGGTCCAGCTCATTTGCGGCTGCAGAGTTTGGCGGCAAGATCAAAATGGAACAAGCACCAACCAACCCATCATTCCTGTTTTTTCGGATCCTGAGTGGCAAAGCAATCTTGATGTGAATGCCAGCAGCGTCGGCAATCCCGTCCGACGAAATCCTTTGACATGCTCCAATACATGGACGACCGACAATGGTGGCGCCTACCGCCTCAAAAGCGATGCAAATCCTCAGGGACTGGCAATCGAGCGAGCCGCACTTATTGCCTGCCATATGGAGCCTGCGAGTTTTCCGACACCCACTCATGTTCAAGTCTCTGGCACCATGAATGACAATGGATTTTTTACGACCAACTTTTATTCGCGGAATGCCGATTTTAGAATGCGTCGGGATCAGATTCCTCCCACTCAAATTCCTGCTCCTCCTAATTGGTCGGCATTTAATACCGATGCCGTATTTAGTTCTCGGCCCAGAGCGGGATCTTATGTGGGTCGTCCTGTGCCGGCCTTTAAAGTCGAGGAGAGTCCCGGTGTGATTTCGGACGGGCTAGGGCTTTTGCCTTCAGGTATTGAATGCGATGAACTGACTTTTGGCTCAAATTATGACTGGATGGGTCTGAGTATTTGCTCTGGATCCACAAGCACATGGACACCTCCCGCGGGCAGCGAGCAGTACGCCCCTCTCAGTGGCTATTGTCGGGCTAAAGATCCAACGACGAGTTGTGAGTACTATGATCTTGGCGATATCACACGAATCCGAAGGATTATCAACGGACTCGATCCAAATTCGAATGCAGCACTCCCCGTCAACTGCGGGGGAACCGATAGCGGTGGCTCTCAAGGATTATAAAAAGGAAGAACATATGGCACACATCAAACATCCGAATCCAAAATCACAAAGAGGCTCTGCACTCGTGCTCGCCATGATCGTCATCTTGGTTGGCACCCTCTTGTTCTCATATTTGCTCAAAAGATCCAATGAGCGGCGCGAAAGTGCGGGCAACGAAAGCGCTCGACGAGCGGCAACTCTTTTGGCGGCTGGAAGACTCGAAACCGTCAAGCAAACATTTATGACGGATCTTCAAGCCGCGATTGGGCTTGTGCAAACCAATCCTAATTTGGCGGCGAATATCCAAACTTTTCAGTACAATAACCACCCCTTGCTTCAGCCTCAAATCAATTTGCCCGCAGGAGATTCGTTTTCTATTCAGCCCATCGCTCAAGGCACAGCGGGTTCAGGATCCTTTAAATACGAGGTAAAGGTCGACAATGTTTTGCCCAAAATATTTAGCGTGACGTATCAGGCTCGATCCGAAAAAGGAGTGATTGCGCGAGTCACGCACAAAATTCAGGTCAATCGATCCACTCTCAATAACTTTGCGATCGCCTATCATTCTCAGCCCCAGCCGGTATCATTTGCAGGGCCTTTTACCGCCAATGGTCAGGTCGCCATGATGTTTACTCAAGACCAGACGGGACCTAATGGCACGATACAGGGAGCTCTCAGTATTCCCGGTGCCACCGGTGAGCCACTGATCAAACTCAATACCACTGCGGGAGATATTGAGTTCAATTCGCTCGTAACAACCAATGCGCCCCAAACTTTTAGTTACGGAAACCAAACGCACAACAACTTGCAAGTGGTCAGCGGAACAAACTCAGCCAATTTCTCTTCAGGAGTCGCCTATGCGCAAGGAGGAGATTTTTCGGGCAATCTTCTGGCCATGCGAAGTTCGCTGCTTTCTACGCCCAATGTAAACGGCATCTTAAGTGGTGAGAACGTTTCCTACTCAAAAGTCTATATCTGGAAAGGTGCTCAAGGGGAGACAAACTACAAAGTCGAAGTCTATCCCGTCAGTGTCCTCTACTCCGCACCGGTCTATGATCCGGGAGAAATGGGCAATTATGATGTCCGAAGCGGCGAGATTTTGAACGCGGACCCCATGGAAACCCAATTGCCATAGATAAGGAGTCAGACAATGAATTATATAAAATCCAATCTGATGATTTTACTTTCCTTCACCTTAATCTACTCCACTCAGACCTTTGCAGCTCCTCCAGGGACGTTGGAAGTTGGCGGAACTGGTCCGCGAGTGCTTACAGGAGTGGTGCCAACAAACTCTGCACCAGGAGCGGAGTACTCGATTTCCATTCCTGGCCCCGTGGTGTACCTGTATGGTTCGCCTGGCACCAGTCAGAAGATTGAGTTTGGAGGACAAAATATTTCTCTCGTGACAACCGGAGACGTCACAATGCGGTCCGGTGGATCTCAGCCTATTGAGGGCTTTGGCAATACTCATCTGACAGTCATCGCCAAATCACTCAAAGTAGACGGAGGAACCTACAATGCTGAAGGCGCACAGACTCTGAGCGCAATTTATGCCGCGGGCACGGACATCTGTGCCAATGCCAATTGCAGTGGCTCGACAGTAGCGCCGACGCTCGACTATCAGAACTTTAACGTCGTCGGTCCCGAAGCGACTTCGGTGTTTCAGCTCCATCCTGGACTTTTGGAACCCAATGCGAGTGGAAATCGCGTCCATTTGGGCGAAATGAAAATGACAGGCCTGATTGCGACAGGCGCCTATACGCCGTGGAAGTCTGTCACTCAAACAAACGACCTCTCGGGTTTCAAAACTAACTTCATTTATCCGGATTCGATGCAGACCAATCCGCCTCAGAGCATGACGTCAGGGACGTTTTCTGTGGGAGCACTTGAGTACGCCACCATTATGGTTTCGACCGAAATCGTAGACACGGCAGAGGCCATTGCTTTTGTCAGTGGTGGTGGAGCCCAGGGGGAAGAGGCCCAGCAATCCATTCCCCCCGGCGATCCCGATTGAGGTGAAAGTTCACATTCAGCAGATTCTCATTCGAAGTGATGCGAGAGCCTGATATCATTTATCAGTGAATATTTGTGTTCTCGCCTTCGTCGTCAGCGAAATTCTGGCGCCTCGGTTTCGCGCGTCAGTGAGCTACGATGAGATTCGCTCCGATCGCAGCCGAAGTTTTGAGATCCAATCTCAGCTGGCCGCTCAATACTTTAGACAAAATACTCTTGAGTATTCTTTTAAGCGAGATTCAAGGCTCTTTGATTCTGGATTTGAGGGAACGGACTATATTCATCGCTTGTCGCATATAAGCCCCCTACATTCTTACCTTTACCTGGAAGCCGCTGTCTCCTTAAGCCCCTCTCCCACATTTTCTCCCCAGCGAAAGTACGAGCTCGATCCTCATTTGACCGCCTTCAACCAAAGTGATTTTGGACTCGGCCTCAATCTCTCTCAATACCGAAATGAGAATGTCTTAAATCTCAAACCCTCCTGGCGATTTGAGTACTCAGAGACTTGGGTCTTTAATCTCAAGACAGAAGTTTCATTGCATCCCGAAAACACTTTTAATGTTCAGGAGTCAGTCATTTTTAGCCCAAGCACTCGATGGGAACACCGTCTCTATGCGGGACAAGGCAAGTCCTATGAAGGCGATCAACTCACGCCGAGTTTTTATACTTTGAGTTTCTCTTCGAAACGAACACTGAACGCCGTTTGGAGCCTTCTCGGATCAATGAGCTATTATGACTCGGATCTAAGAGCGGAGTGGAGATTTGGCGCCCAATTGGAGTCGAGATTTTGAAGAAAGTTTTGGTCGTTCAAGGGGGATCTGGTCGTGGACTTTTTAGTTTTGTCTTTAGTGCGCTGACAGCGCTCCAAAAGGCCGAAAGTCTTAACGCGGAGGTTTATGTCAACTTGAGTCATTTGCCTGGATACAAGGACCCTCTTTACACTCTCACTTCAAACGTCTGGGAATATTATTTTGAGCAGCCAAGTACAGTTCGCGAGGCAGATCTACTCGCACATCCCGAATGGATTTTAGAAACTGACACTTATGTCAAAAATCATATTTTACCCTTTTTGCTCACAGAGCCTGTTCGCAACACCATCTCCGCGCTCATTCAAAAATACATTCGAATTCATCCAGAGATTATTGATAAGGCTCATGCCTTTTGGGAGGCAAACAACTCTTCTTATAAAGTTCTTGGGATTCACAAGCGAGGCACGGACTACGCGTACCATATGAATCCCATTCCTTTGAGCACCTACTTTGAAGCTGCCGAGCAAAAGTTGAGCGAAGGTTTTGAGAAAATATTTTTAGCGACGGATGAAGTCGCAATGATCGAGGCTTTTCAAAAAAAATTTGGAGATCGGCTCAGTTTTTATCCTTGTGAGTTTCGCTCCAAGAGCTCCTCCCCCATTCATTTGGGAGCGCACCCCTGCTACCAACTTGGCGAAGAAGCCATCCTCGAAGCTCTTTGTTTATCCAAGTCCCAGCACCTTCTTAAAACATCGTCGAACGTCTCAAGCTTTTCCGCTTGCTGGAACCCAAAACTCTCTTGGACTCATTTGGATCTTCAGCAAGAACATCGAGCGTAAAACACTCGACGATTGCCAAGCGTGAGTCTGATCTTTTATGCTCGACTCCTAATGAAACTCTATTTTGGTCCAGCATCGTGCTCCCTCGCCCCTCATATTGTACTTCATGAACTCAACCTTCCGTTTGAAGCGGAGCGAGTGGACATGCGACAAAAGACAGTGTCTACAGGTGATTTTAATCAAATCAATCCCAAGGGCTATGTCCCTGTGCTCATGCTCGACAACAAAGAGATTCTCACCGAAGCCGCAGTCATTCTCCAGTATTTAGCGGATCAAAAGCCAGAGGCTCGTCTCATCCCTGCCTCCGGAACCATGGAGCGATATCGAGCGCAAGAATGGCTCAACTATATCGCGACCGAGGTTCATAAAGGATTTTCGCCTCTCTGGAAAAAGGACAATGCTGATTCCGTCAAAGAGGCCGCGCTTGAATCTCTCAAGAAAAAATTGGATTTTTTATCTCAGCAACTCCAAAAGACTCCGTATTTGCTGGGATCAAACTTTAGTGTCGCGGACGCTTATCTTTTTACGGTGCTCAATTGGACAAACTATCTCAAGATTGATCTCGCGCCGTGGCCGGCTTTGCAAAAATTCTTAGCGACAGTGAGTGTGCGCCCGAGCGTCCAAGCCACTCTTAAGGCCGAAGGCTTGTTAAGAGCCGCCTAGTTTTTCTTAAGCAATCGAGCGGAGAACTTCTTCCAGAGATTGAGGGCCTCACCTACTTCGGACAGGCCCAAAATCTTAGCGACTCCAAGCGCAATCAAACAAAACTCTGCACTTAAGACAAAGACAGTAGCAAATCTCTGAATGATTCTTGTAACCAATACGTCTGAGCCCGAACTCCAAAATTCATAAGTGAATTGATAAGTCAGATAGGTCAACACACCCGCTGTCAAAGCGACAAACGAATACTGAAGTACCGAGAGAACAAGTGGCCTTAACGCAAGTTCTCCTCCCGCTGCTTTGAGCACTCGCTTCAAAAGGAATGCCAAAATCAGAGCATTAAAAATGGCAGCCAATGAAGTTCCAAGAGCCAAGCCGCGATAACCCAATGGCTCGATCATCAGGAGATTAAATCCCACCGTCAGAGCGACAGACAAAATACTCGAAAGCACGGCCATCTGAGTACGTCCTAAAGCATAGAATGCCGGCACAAAAACTTTGACGGCCGAGTAACCTACAAGCCCGACAGAATACGCGGCGAGCACAATCGCTGTGGCCTGAGTATCTGCGGCTTCAAACTTTCCGTACTCAAAGAGCAGCCGAATAATGGGCTCTCCCAAAAACGCGAGGCCCGATGCGGCCAAAAAGTTAATCAAAAAAATGGTCTTTAGACTCTGTGTGAGTGTGTCATTGATCGAGACAAAATTTCGATCCACCCAGGCACTCGAAATCCGTGGCAAAGCCGCTTGAGCGAGTGATACCCCAAAAATCCCAATCGGAAACTGCATCAGACGAAACGCATAATTGAGATACGAAACCGCGCCAGTGCCCTGCGAGCTCGCAAGGATCGTGTTCACAAGCACATTGATTTGAGTGGCTCCTAGACCAACCATTCCGGGAATAATCAAAAGCATCATCTGCTTGAGTCCAGGATCTCGATACCAGCGAAACTCAGAACGATAATTCGGATCCCAACGGTAGTTCACTCGATAAAGCGACGGCAGCTGACAAAGCGCCTGAACGGCTCCACCAAAGAGAACACCGAGTCCCATTCCGATAATGGCATGATAACCCCACAGAGGCAGAACAAATGCGCCAATCAATCCTGTCACAATCGATGTCAAATTAAAGAGCGCCGAAGAAAACGCCGGCATAAAAAATTTATGACGCGAATTGAGTACCGCCATAAAGGCTGCCGCCAATGCCACCAGCGGAAAAAACGGATACATGATTCGAGTGAGATCGACTGTGAGTTCAAACTTTCCCGCTGTTTCTTTGAAGGCGCCGGCATAAAGGCTCACCAGTTCTGGCGCAAAAATAATTCCGATGACCGCCAGAAGCGATGTAAAAACAAAAAGAACCCTAAAAACAAGGCCCGCGAGATACCAAGCCCGAGCCTCACCCTGCTCCTTATACGCGCGAGTAAATGTCGGAACCAATGCCGCACTCATCGCTCCCTCGGCAAACAAATCTCTCAGAAGATTGGGAATTCGAAACGCCACCTGAAACGCATCCGTGGCATCGCTCGCTCCAAACAAAAATGCAAAAACCAACTCTCTGATGAGCCCCAATATCCGGCTAAAAAACGTCGCAACTCCCATCGCGCCCGCCGATTTGAGGAGGCTCTTTCGAGACGATGGGTCCACTTCGGTAGGCGGATTGAGAGCCATTAGATCTGATTCTGCGCTCTTTTGCCGCACGAGAGAAAGCACAAATTTGGATGCCCACACGCTTAAGCCACCCAAATTATTCGCTTTTTGTACTCGTCAAAGGCTTAAAAAATGGCATTTTAATTGCATTTTTTAACTTGAAGGGCAGTGGCTCGGTTTGGAATTTAAACAATGAAGTCTGTGGTGTTATCGTGGTCAATCCTAGCGGCTATATTGTCCGCTCCTCTCGTCGCAAAGACTCCCGACAAATCAAAAATCAGTTCATGGGAGTATTGTCGTTTGGCGCTTCGAGTCCTTTGGGGACATACCAAAAAAGCAAATCAGCCCGCTCCGATCGTCTTTGTGGATCTAGAGAGAATTATTGGAGAGCCTCTTCCCTGGGGAGTTCGAGGAATTGCCAACCGGATGGCTCCACTCTTTTCTCCAGCGCTCGAGGCCAATATTCTTTATCGACGTGTCTTGGCAGCTTCCAAAGATCCTGAAAATCGAGGCAAATCGTTTATGCAGGTCGCCTACGAAACCGTAGGCCATCGGATCATCCTCTCTGCCAGAGAGCTCGAAAAAATTCCCACTTCGGGGCCTTTTTTGATGATCTCCAATCATCCAACCGGTGTGCTCGATGGAGCCACCGATGCACGGATTTTGGAAGCCATGGGTCGCACAGACTACTCCATTTTGGTTGCCCACTTTTTGGAAGAAACCATGAAGACCCATCCCGAGCTCCCCTCCAAATTTATTTATGTGGATCGTCGCCATCGGAAGTTTGACAACAAACCCCGCGAGTCTTGGTCTGAGGCGGAGCAAAAGATTGCCCAGGAAGCCGACACACTCAATCGAAGAGAATTCCGAAGGATGCTCGAGCTCAAAAAGCGCGGCGGAGCACTTATTCTGTATCCAAGCGGGAGTATTGCTTCACAACTTCCTCATTCAAACCATCCCGTCACATACGACAGCGCTTGGGATCCCACCACCGTCACGATGGCCAAAACAATGGGAGTTGTTGTTCCCACGTTCAAGGTCGTACGCAATTCTGACCATTATCTCCAACTCAAAAAGACGTCGATTGCCGCCAGTCGCAGAGCCTATTTTGGTGAGGCTCTAAACAAACACGGAGTCCGCGTCGAAGTCATCATTGGAGAGCCCATCACTTGGAAGCAAATCGAAGAAGCCGTCCCCTTTGATCGAGAGCATTTTAAATCGCTCACCACAGAATCAGAAAAAAAATCCTACGATGACCTAATTCAACTCAAACGCCTTGCGTTCTTGAGAAGTAAAGTGGACGAACTCGACCCGACCGGTATGGCCGGCAAGTTCGCCCCCCAATAAACACTTTTTTACTCGTTCAACTCAAAGCGTCGCGCCGCTTCAGTCGCGAGCTCGGACCTCTCACCCTGTCTCAAGGTAATATGCGCTGCTCGATAAAATCCTGCCATACGCCGAGCCGCTTCGCTGAGTCCGTTTGAAGTAGACGTCAATCTGGGATCATCAATCTGCGAGGTATCTCCCATAAAGACGAGCTTTGTTCCGACACCGGGTCGGGTCGAAAAAAGCTTGGCATCTCCAAAGGACATATTCTGCGCTTCGTCGATCAAAATAAACGCATTGGGAATAGATCGTCCCCTCAGATACTGGATCGCTTCAAGCTTTACCTTACCTGTATTGAGTAGCGCCTGAATAAACTCAGACTCTGGTTTGTCAGACTTCTCAGCGTCTCGAGACTGAACACCGTTATTAATCTCGAGAGCCGCTTGTTGCTTGAGCTGCGCGAGACTCGTCAAATTGTCCTCGATGGGAGCAAAATAAAGCCTGAGTTTTTCAAGCAAGGTACCTGGCAGATACCCCAACGAATCCCCTGCCAATGTGGTGGGCCTCGAAAAGAAAATCCTCTGATAAAGCTCTCGCTTGGATCCCTGCCCTTGAGCAGCCGACATTTTGACTACACTTTTGACATCGTTAGGTCCTTGGCGCAAAGCCGCCGCCACAGCGATCAAAGTTTTGCCTGTTCCGGCAGGGCCCGACACGGTGAGCATGTGGATCTCAGGATCCATCAGGTGATCCATCAAAAGCATTTGCTCTAAGTTGCGAGCAAAAAGTCCCATATCTCCAAATCGGCGAATATCATTGATTCGGAGAGGATGGAGCTCGGGCTCACCTTCTGGAGTTTGGCGAAACTTAAATATCATTCGAGAGGCTTTGCCATGAGGAGCAGAATCCCCTTCTTCGCCCGAGTTTTGGCGAAAGCTTCCGACCTTTACCATATTAAAGTAGGCACTGCCTTCGGGATCCATATCTTTGGGCACCAAAACAACGAATTGATTTTGCGAGAGCCCCTGACCGCCGAGTCTTTCAAGCAGTATTTTGGCTCGCTCCGCCGGATTATCATTGGGCCCCAAAGGCTTCATGAGACTGACGAGATCAGAAAGTTCTGCCTCTTCGAGCATGAGATACATGGTTTCTGGAAACGAGTCTTCTTCGGGGCGAATATCAAACTTAGAAGCATGGGTCAGAATTCTTGCATTCACGCCTTCTCGGACCGCTCGAATCCGAGGATTGAGATCGTTTGTCATAAACATGACTTCTGTTTTTTCAAACCCCTTCATCTCCTTTGCAAATCCCTTCCACTCCACCGCGGTTGCAATAATCGCATCATCATTGATGGAGACGTCGAGATTTTTTGATTTTTTTGGAGGTTTGGCAAAAATAATTCGGCGACCGTCCTTGAGAGTCACACCCTCCTCAAAAGCTTTAGGATCGGGATTGTCTCCCAAGAATGAGTTGAGAATCCGAACGACCTCACGCGCCTTTTGCGCGAGATCCGTCAGACCCTTTTTCTTGCCATCGAGTTCGCGCATCACGGCATCGGGAATCACCAAATGATCAGGCGATGTCAGCAAATACTGCGGATCTTTGAGAAGAATATTGGTATCCAAAACAACGAGTCGACGCTCGTGCGGCCCCCGGACAGGGTCAGAGCCCCCGAGGCTTGACATGCCGAGCGTGCATGTCGTTGCCAGAAGAGCTGAAGAACTCCCCCCGACAATCAATCCCAACCCGATACAAAAAGATGCAATGGCCCCTAGTCGTTTCAATCGAAATAACCCCTTTAATTTTTGTTTGAATTCCGCAACCCTTAACCCGTTCAAGAGAACGTATACTAATTCATTGGCTTGTCCAAATTTTTCAGAAGGCCCCCAGAAAGTTTTTGAAACTAAAGAATCTAGCGAGACATTCTTAATCAAAAATTAGCAATTCAATTGCGAGCCAGATAGATTGAAAGCAATGAGCGGTGTTTTGAGGAGACGAGAGCGTCCCTTCATTATCAAGGGAGTAACGGCTCTTTTTTTTATTGCAGGACTGATGTGTGTTTCAGTTCTTCTTTTTTCTAGTCTTTATGTCGGTGATTGGGCGACGAGTGCAGCCTTAGTATTGCTGGGCTACCTCTGCACGGCCACAGCGCACTCTCTATGGAACCTCAAAGCCTGGGCTTGGTATGCCGCTGTCTTTTTGTTGGCTCTTTTAGCGCTGGCAGATTGTATCTACGCCGTGATTCACGCGTCTGTTTATGCGGCTTTGCGCACAACAATTACCTGCATTGTTTTGGCATTTTTAGCTCAACCCAAAGTGCGAAAGTTGTTTTATTGATATGGATAGGCGGGCATCTTCTCGTGATTGAGAAGCATTTTTTTGATCTCTTCCATCGCCGCAAGCTGCATATAGCCTCGATGCTTTCTGCAGAGATCAATCCAATGCACAGGCACCACAAACATTTTCTTTGAGGGGATATGTTCGATGATCTGATAGTCACCAGACATGGTCCGGTTCTGATCGCGGTACTTGTCCTCGAGTTTGAGTGCTTTAATCACCTTGTTGGTAAACGAGGCTGAGCCAGCCGAAGCAGGCGCAAGCGCAGAGGCCGAAGTCGTATTGGTCGTCGACATTCAACTCCTATTTTACCGTGACTTGAAGGATGCGGCTTTGAATCAAAAATGGTGGACCGTGAAGGAGTCGAACCTTCGACCCGATGATTAAGAGTCATCTGCTCTACCAACTGAGCTAACGGTCCACCTCTAGAAAACGTCTTAAAAAGACCTTTAAGCCATTACCGCGTTAGGAATACGCAGGCAAGCCCCAGTTAGCGAGTCTCGAAAGGAACATATAATTGGTCATATCCAGCTGGACCGGGGTGACCGAAATTCTGCCCTGCTCCGCCGCCTCAACATCGGTGCCCGGCTCCACATGGCTTCCCACCTTTGAGCCTCCGATCCAATAGTAGGGCTTTCCTCGGGGATCCAATTTTTCTTCGACAACATCCGAGTACAGCCGCTTACCCATACGGCACAAAACGCTGCGTCTCTCGCCAACGACAGTCTCCGAGGGCACATTCACATTGAGCATTGTCCCGGGGGCCAAGCCAAACTTGAGAACCTCTGCCGCCAAAAACTTTGCAAAATCAGCAGCCGCTTCGTATTTGAGCTCATCCGTTTGCGCATCCGGGACCGCGGACATCGCAATCGCAGGGACGCCAAGCAAGGTCGCTTCAAGAGCTGCCGAAACAGTCCCTGAATACGTCACATCGTCTCCTAAATTCGCTCCCCGATTGATTCCCGACACCACAATATCTGGCTTACGCGGCAAGATCTTATTGATCGCAATATTCACGCAATCCGTTGGGGTCCCATCCACCATAAATTCCGTCGCACGTTTTTCGACCCGTTTGACTCTTAAGGGACGATGCAATGTGAGTGAGTGTCCACTGGCGGACTGCTCGCGATCCGGAGCGACCATCCACACTTCTCCGAGTTCTTTGAGCCTCTCTTTGAGAGCCAAAATGCCATCCGAAAAAAATCCATCATCATTAGAAACTAGTATGAGCACGTTTTTGCATTCCTTCCGTTAATTCATCAATACTCATTAATTTGGCTTTAGCGTTATACAATGCCTCAATCTCTGCCGAGTATTTTTCGAGGATCACGCGCTTTTTGAGTTTTAAAGACGCCGTCAGCTCGCCCGTACTCGCGCTCCAAACTTCTTCGCAATACGCGACTTTTTTGATTTGCTCATGAGGTGCCAATTTTTGATTTACAAAATCAAGATGAGCCTCAAGTTCTTTTAGTGTTCCAAGACTCGAATCCCAATTGATGAGCGCCACACAATTGGGGCGATTTTCGCCAAGCACAATGGCTTCACGCACCGCAGGAAAATTCTTGAGCAGCGTTTCTGCCACAAGAGGGGCGACATATTTGCCGCCCGAATTTTTGAACAAATTCTTTTTTCGATCAGTAATAAAGAGATTGCCCTCGGGATCAAAGTGACCCACATCTCCCGTATGAAACCACCCTTCTTGCAGAGCTTCGGCCGTGGCTTCGGGCTGCTCATAATAGCCTTCAAAATGAAACGGAGCCTTGAGTAAAATTTCTCCATCTTCTGCAATCCGGGCCTGCACTCCATGATAGAGTTGGCCACACGAATCAAAAACGATCTGATCTGGTCGAGTCATTGTCGAAACACAAAGCGTCTCGGTCAGACCGTAACATTCATGAACCGAAAGCCCCCATTCCTTTAACTGAGCAGCCGTCTGCGATCCCAGTTTTGCAGCCCCCGAAAACACCAGGCGACATCGATCCAGTCCCATTTTGCGCCGGATGCTTCGTCTCACAATCCAAGGCCTCATCACGGCGGGCACTCGAGCGAGTCGCCGCTGTATGACAGGATTCGATTTGAGTTCTTTTTCGAGCTTAAACTTGAGCATGTCCCAGATTCGCGGCACCGCCAAAAACAAAGTGGGCCGCACGTGAGGAAGCTGGCTCACCATCCGCTCCACTTTATCAATAAAGTAAACTTCAGCACTTGTATAAAGAGAGGCCACGTCGATCAACATGCGTTCGGCCACATGCGAAAGTGGCAGGTACGAAATCATACGATCTCGCGAACCAATATTCACCACTTCATTCGCTCTGAGGAGAGCTTCACACAGATTTCCAAAACTATGCATGACACCCTTCGGCCGGCCTTGAGTTCCACTCGTATAAATCAATGTCGCCAACATCTCGGGGCGCACGGCTTTGGTGGGTCTATAATTTCCACTCAAAAGGCTTGCGCGGCTTTCGAGTTCTTCAAAACTCACCTGCCGGCATTCATAGGCGTCGTGAGTCTCATCTACAAAAAGCACCCGCACTTGAGCCTCCCGAAGGATATGATTGACCTCAGAATCCACCGAAGCTCCATACAAAGGCACCGTGACAATTCCAGAAATCATCGCCGCCCAATCGAGGGCCACCCACTCAATCCCGTTGTATCCTTTGATTGCGATGCGATCGCCCTGGCCTAAACCCAAATCCTTTAAAAACTCAGCATACTGAAAAACTTTTGTCTGAACTTCTCGACCCGAAAGAACCAAAAAATCATCAAATGTTTTATCGCCTAAGCGCAAAGCCGCAAGAGCTCCCTTTTGGGGGGAGCGAGCCAGGAGCGCTTCGAGCGGGGGAATCCAATAACCCTCTGTCACAGAGGGCGAGGCTATTCAAAGTCACGCCGCCCATCAATAGTTACATGTTTTTACGAAAAAAACTTAAAGGCCAGATCCGCAAATGCCAGCACAAAAAAGAATCCACACGCATCGGTCACAAAGGTCAAAATGCCGGAGGATGCCAACGCAGGGTCGATTCGATAGCGTTTGAGAATCAGCGGCAACATCCCCCCAAAGCAAACGGCGATCAGCGTATTGAGTGCGATGGCAACTCCAATGACCGTGCCCAAAATCAGACTTCCCTTCCACATCACCGCAACGGTTCCCAAGATGAGCCCCATCAGGGCGCCGAGGCTCAAGCCCAGTTTGGCTTCATTGATCAAAACCAAGATATAGTCTCTGGGCTTTAAAATCCCCAAAGTCAGCTCGCGGATACTCACCGCCAAAGCTTGATTGCCGGAGACCCCCCCGAGATCCGAGATAATCGGCAAAAACAAGGCCAGTGCGACCGTGGCCTGAAGCGTGTCCGAGTACATGCCAATGACCGAAGCCGAAATCAAATTGAGTCCAATCTTGAGGACCAAAAACGACATGCGTCGGAGCGAGCGAACGCGCTTGGGCAGACTTCGAAGTTCCTCACCCCCCAAAATTCCGCTCGCAGTCAAAAAGTTTTTTTCTGCGCGGTTTTCGAGAGCCTCCTGCAAAGATCGTCTTTTGACAACTCCACATAAGACGTCTCGATCATCTACGACGGGAAGCCCAAAATATTCCGAACGATCAAAAAGTTCCTGCAGCTCCTCAAGACTCGTCGACGTCTTTACTTTGACTGGATCTGGAGACATCAAATTGCCGACCATGCTTTCGTTAGGCGCGAGCAAAAGATCTCTGAGCCGGACCACTCCGACTAAGCGAGCCTTTTCGTCAACGACATACGCATACAAGACATCGAAATTGGAATAAGTCTCGGCGTTGTTTCGCAAATCATCGAGCACACCCTGAACACTCAAGTTCATGCGATACTGCAAATACTCGGTGACCATGATGCCCCCGGCAGACTCCCCCGCATAGGACATCAAAAATCTTGCGTCCTTGGCTTGCTCAGGATCCATCTCGTCCAAAATCGCCTCAGCCTCTTCGCGAGGGAGAGCGGCAAGAATATCCGCCTTTTGATCCGAGGCCATCTCTTCGACGATCGCGGCGGCTTGTTCATCCGGCAAATCATCAATCAGGTCTGCGGCCTGCGCGTCGGGGAGATCCTCCATCAAGTCCGCGGCATCTTCGGGATCGAGCAAAACCAAAAGTCGATTTTGAGTGTCCTGATCCAAGCGCGATATCGCACGCGCCGTTTCTCCGCTTGAAAGCCCGTCCAGATATTCTTGGAGTTTGAGACGCTGACCGGATTCTACAATCTCGCGAATGATCTCCCAGGACTCTCGCCCAGCTTTGAGATCCGTCTGAAATGTTTGAGTCTCAGTCATCTCCAAATTACTTTATCACGCCTTCTGGTTTGGCCTAGTATTTAAGTCGATGAAAGCACGTGCCTACGGAGCCCAGAGTCCTACAGATTTAATCGCACCCCTGACGATCGACAGAAGATCTCTCAATCCGCGCGATGTCTTGATCCAAATCGAGTACAGCGGGATCTGTCATTCGGACATTCATATGGCGCGAAACGAATGGGGTTTTTCGATGTATCCGATCGTCCCCGGTCACGAAATCGTAGGCAGAGTCATTGAGGCCGGCGCCCAAGTCAAAAAATTCAAAGTCGGTGAGCGCGTCGGTGTGGGATGCATGGTGGATTCGTGCCGAGACTGCGGCAGCTGCAAAGAAGGTTTGGAGCAGTACTGCGATAAGGGGTTTGTCGGGACCTACAGCGGTCTCGAAAGAGACGGCAAAACGATCACGCACGGAGGATATTCAACTCACATTGTGACGCAGGAGGATTTTGTTCTTAAAGTTCCCGAAAATCTCGACGCTGCTGCCGCAGCTCCGCTCCTTTGCGCCGGAATCACGACCTACTCCCCCCTCAGATTTGTGGGACTTTCGAAGGGGCACAAACTCGCCGTCTTAGGACTTGGAGGTCTTGGACATATGGCCGTCAAACTCGGTCATTCTTTTGGAGCCGAGGTCACGGTTTTGAGTGGCTCAGCTTCAAAGAAGGAAGATGCCAAAAAACTCGGCGCCTCACATTTTGTTCTCACTTCGGACGCAGACGCAATGAATCAGGTCAAAGGTCATTTTGATTTTTTGATCGACACTGTGGCGGCCAAACATGATTTGGGACAGGCCTTTGACACTCTCAAACGCGAAGGCACGCTCATGATAGTGGGAGCGTCCCATGTTCCTTTGGATCTCGGAGTTTTTTCACTCATCATGCGTCGACGCAAAATGATGGGGTCCTTGATTGGCGGCATAAAAGAAACTCAAGAAATGCTCGATCATTGCAGCAAACATAAGATCACAAGTGATATCGAAATCATCAGTGCCGACAAAATCAATCAGGCGTATGAGAGAATGCTCAAGGGCCAGGTCAAATACCGCTTTGTCATTGATGCGAAGACGTTTTGAAGTCGTTTGATATAGAGGAATCTTTCTCAGTCCGTCTCCTTTGAGCGCAGGGAGACCTTCTCTCAACCGATTTGAGTTGCACGCTCAAAAATCCCTGGTGGGCGTTTTTCTCTCAAGTACGGAATCAGGAAATTTCGTTAAGAATCATGAGGCTTCAAAACGTCTTCGCCTCAATGAGGTGAGCGCATCCAGATCTGGTGTCCGTGAGCGTCTGCCACCTTAAAATAGTGTCGAGTGATATAGGATTCAATTTTCGGAAACCTCTCAAACGGAAACGCTCCATAGTCATTGAGTTGAGCGCCTGAGGTATCAACGATGATCTTCGGTTGAGCGCGATAGAGATCGTCCAAAAATTCCTCTTGAGCTCCCCTTTGCGGAACCGATACCTCAGAAGCCAATCCGGGCTGACGACCCGAGACAAAATCCGAAAAAATAAATCGACTTCCGCTTCCTCGCTCACTCATCACATAAAGCTGAGACGCCATTCCCCACACGACGATCCGATCCGTGCTCGCCGTCAGCTCCTTTATTTGATGGGCCACGTCCATGAGTTCGTGTTGACGCTTTTGATTAAATGAAGCCTTCACTCCGACTTCGTCGCGAAAAGTATTGAGCACCAAAAAAATTCCAAAGCTGAGTGCTGCGTATCCACTCAAAGTCCAGGCCCCAAAACGCTTTGCGCTCAAGAGGCGCCATGCTGGAGCCGCAAGCAAACTCAAGCCCATCACGAGCGGCAAAAAATAATGCGTATAATAACGCCCCGAAAGATAAATCGTCAGAGCCGCCCCCACCACGGCGCAAGCCGCAGATTGGATCTCTCGAGAGTTCCACTGCGATTTAAGCCTTACAAATGCGGTCCACCAAAGCGGAAGCCACGCTGCAATCATTCCCAGTGTTGCTAACAATCCTGAAGTGGCGTTGTTTTGAATACTGCGAGAAGCGGCGACATACTCCATTCCACTGCGGACAAAATAATACATGAACGCATCTGCAGCGCCCTGCGATTTAAAGTAAAAATACGTCGCGCCAAAAACGATGGCCCCACCCGCAGAAGCCAAGAGCGCCCGAGCACCAAAAGACAACAACTCGCCTTTCGAACGAGTAGCGTAGAGCCCCAAAAATCCAAAAACCAAAATCAAAATCGCGTACTGTTTGCAAAGGACCGAAAGCCCCCCCAAAATTCCTACAGCCAACATCCCGAACATCGAGCGAAGCGATAATGAACTTTGAGCCCGATCAAAACACAAAAATGCCGCGCCCAAAAACAAGAGCATGGGAATTTCGGCATTGGCTGACAAAATCTCTCTCGGAAAACAGCTCGAAAAAACAGCAAACAAAAGTGCCGCCAGTTTTGCCTCTTGTTTGCTCGTCCCCAGTCTTAAACTCAGACGGTATACAAGTAGACATAATCCTAGGATGAACCCCAAAAACAGAAGATGAACCGCATGAATATTCCAAGGGCCTGCCACTTCTCCCACCATTTGATAAATCCAAAATAGTCCGGGGGGCTTGCGATCGACTGCGTTGAGATAGAGCGTCCCACCTGCTTGAGGGATTTCGGCAATTGCAAGATAGGTCGATTCATCGACCGACACTCCGTAGGGCTCAGTCCAATAGCAAACCCGGGCGAGCAAAAGAACAAACAAAACGGCGAGGGAAAAGCGCATTTAGTCTTTGGAAGCAGGAGTCGCCTGATTTTTAAAAACAAAATAACGACTCAAAATAAAATTAAAAAGCATTCCTGCCAAAATTCCTGCCAGCGACGGAAGCTGCGGGATTTTTTCGAGTTCCGGAATCGCCCGAATAAATCCCATCGTCACCGCATAGTTCACAAATGCTCCGAGCGAACACGCTCCGACAAAACTCACATATTGTTTAAGCAAGTTTCCATGGGCACCCCCACTAAATGTCACGACGCGATTGAGAGCAAAATTAGAGGTCATCGCTGTCAAAATGGAGAGAGCGACGGCCCATTGAATACTCAGATCCAACTGAACCAAGAGAGTGAGTGCCGTCATCTGGACAATGACGCCCAAACCTCCCACCACCGCAAACTGTGCAAAAAACGAAGCATTACCAAACTTATAATCCGCCAACCTCTTGATATGTCGCAAATATTTGAGCTGCTCTTTAAGGCTCAATTTACTTTCGCCCAATACACGATCTGCAAAATGAATCGGCACCTCTTTGACGTCTCGGCAATTACATTTGACGATGAGCTCTAGCCCAATCTTGTATCCAATAGGATTGAGATTTCGAGCCTGCAAAAATGTCGAGCGCCGAAGCGAAAAAAATCCAGACATCGGATCCTTAATCGATGCAAAGGGCCGAGCAAGCAAGGTCGCCCCCCAAGAATTTACAGAGCGCAAAAAACTCCAATCTTGATCGATACTCCCCCCTTTGACATAGCGTGAACCCACCACAAAATCCGTATCTCCCGAATACAATGTACGCACCATCTCCGGAATGACTTCGGGCGGATGACTCAAATCCGCATCCATCACCACCACCGTGGCGTATTTGGATTTTTCGATCCCTTCGATGACGGCAGGACTGAGCCCTCGGTTTTGCTTTCGCACCAGCATCCTGACCCAAGGCAAATTGAGTTCTGCGATTTTTTCTTCGGATCCATCCCCACTATCATCATCACTGATCAAGACTTCAAACCGATCAAACTGTGATTTGATCATCTCTAAGCGCTTGAGCAGTCCGGGCAGATTGAGGACCTCTTTATAAGTGGGAACAACAACCGAGAGTTCTCGGGCCTCAGCAGGCATGGATTGAGCTGTCTTCATGAATGGAACCACTGACATGATGCCCATTCTTTTAGCTGCAATCACCCATCTTCAGGAGCTGAAAAACCCAGTTTTAGCATCCTCAGCCTTACGAGTAGACATAATACTATGGCTTTTTGACTGTGACTTCCATTGTGTTGAGCTTAAATGTTCCGTCGGTAAGCGGCTCTGAGAGACCAAAAAGCTCTACCTTAAGGTTGGAGCCAAGGGCGGTCGTCAAGAGTTGTGTCGCGAGACTCGTCATTTTGTCGACCGTACTCTGAACCGTGTATTGATTTGGCGGCTCTGGATTTCTGACAGTGAGGATAATCTTGCCGGAGCGATTTTTGGTCAAATCAGAAAGCGCTTCTTCGGGCTCAGACTTCTCGCACACAACCACACCCGTGAGTGCTGCCTGCATGTTACTCAGTCTAACGACCTCGCAGTTCACGAGCTTAACCCAGGCAAACGTAGGAGATGCGGCGACCACTCCAAAGGCGGCGAAAGAAACGACTCTCAAAAACAATCTGCTCATAAATACTCCTTGAGCAACCTAATAGCAGCAATTCATCCCCGCGAGAAGGGGGGGACTGCATCCGAATGTTAGCACCCACCTTGAATTGCGCCCCCCTGAGAACCGACTGTGGCTCTAGACAGGTCATCCAAGTCTCGCTATCCAAGCGATGCGTGATTTTTTACTGCCGAATTGTCGTGGGCGTGATTCTCATTTCAGCTTTGAGCTCGCCCTCTGAAACTGCTTTTGCGGTTTCACATAGGACCATGTGCGCTAAGACTTTATCTCGGTTTCTGTTTGATCGCGGTCTCTATCGATTGAAGGAAGCCCTCGAGCGTCCCGCCGACAAGCAAGAGCCCGATCCATTGTATCCACTCCATAAAAAAATGATTTTCAAAGGCCTGCGCGCAGCAACTCCTCGCAGGATTTTGTTTTTGGGCGATGGTGCCGCAGAGCAATTGGTTTTGCCTTCGGTACTTCTCAATCTCTACTACGGACCTCGTTCAAAAATGAAGAGGAAGGTCGAAGTGGTGAGGACCGATATAGATGAGGTGGCTCTGACACAACTTCGGTTTGGGTCACGTCAGCACGAAGATTTGCCGCCCATTGTTTTGATGGATCATACAAAAGTCTTTCCGTTTCCGGATAATCATTTTGGAGCCATCATCATGGATCGAGGCTTGTGCTTTTGTAATTTTGACGGCGAACAACCGGCGCCACAACATTCGCCCATTTCGTGCGGTGGGATTCCCCCGTCGGGTCCTGCCGTTGAGATATTTTTTTCGGAGGTGGTTCGAGTCATGGCAAAAGGCAAGCGCAGTCGTTCGTTTGCTCTTCTGAGTGGAAGCGCGTGGGAGAGCACTCTTCAGTATGTCAAATTCTGGCCGCAGATCCTCAAAACACTCGAAGACTCCCAAGGCGTGCGAGTTGTATTCCTTGGAATCAATGATCATTTACAGGAAGATCTAATCAAAGAAATTCAGATTTCAGGTCGCGTTTTTGAACACCAGGCGATTTTGATCGAGCCTCAGTAAGCATCACCTCCAAGAGATGGCATCGTCTATTTCTGGCGCTGCAGACTAAGATAACGGATCTCTGCTTCAATCTCCTTGAGCAACTCTGGATCTTTATGTGTCGTCTGATCGCCCAAAAAATACTTCATCTCATGTTCCATCAGCACCAGCAGTAATGTGCGGGGTCGGATCATATCTTCCGTCAAATTGATTCGATAGAGAAAATCTCTCATCCTCCGGCGATCCCGCGCCAATCGATAAGCACGACCATCTCCATGCCATGCAAAACTCGTCAACACTTCCTTCGGCGAAGAAAAATACAACTGACTTGCTTTAGCCGACAAATAAGTATTCATGAGTTGGACGGGACCAAAGAGAACATCAAAGTCAGGAATAACATCCCCTCCTTCAAAGGCGAGATTGAGAGGCGAGTGCTTCGCATTATCCGTCCCAAGCATTTGATCAAAGCGAGCCGCCAGATGCACAAATCTTCGATAATCCGGATCGACGAGCTGAGCCATATGGAACAAAAAATCATGAATATCCGAAACAGGCAAAACTCCTTCAACCAGAAGACGAATATAATCCTCATGAGAGCGAAGCGGATAATCTCCGACGACATAATGATATTCGGCCACTTTTCTTAGGCCCAAAGGGTTTCCTTCGAGCAGCACTTTGAAGCCGGAGAGTTCTTCAAACTTTTGAATAATCATTCGTGGATCAGCGTCGATATCAAACCGCCCCTCAGCATTGACAAACCCCAGTTGCCTCCACCCGGCCATGACGATGGGAGAAATTCTCATTTCTTTAAACTCTCCCCGATCGAGCTTCGGTAAGCGAATCACAATGTCTTTGAGTTCTTGAGGAGATGCCTCTTTGAGTTGGCTGAGCAAAGCCTCATACCGTGCAGGCTCCAAGCCCATGATGTCGGGGCTCGTTCTAAACCGAAACATGAATCGCCTGACGGGATCTAACTCAAGCGCACCTTCGATCTGGCGAATAGCCGTCTTACAAAACAGGCGAGTCGCCGACTGCCACCGCGGAACACGCGCATCGGCGCTCTCCGATAAAAAAAACAGAACTCCCAATGCAAAAGTTTGCCATTTCATGCATCCACGCGCCGCAAAGAGCAAAATACCACAAGTCTTTAGGTCCTGCTCAAGGGGCGCTTAAAACTGTCAAATGCCCTTTAAAATGCCTTCGAGCTGATTTTTGAGCTCCAAAAGATCAACTCCCAAAAGGGTCCGATCTGCGGCGCTGATTTCGTCAACTTTGTTTTGTGCCGATGTCAAAATCGTTCGAGCTGCAGTGTCGTCCTTCATTTTTATCTTAAGTTTTGCAGCCGCTCGCTGAATCAGAATCTGAAGCAGAATTTTTTCTGAGCCCGTTTGGAGGTGCCAAAGACTTTCGAGAAGTTCGTGAGACTCCCAATAAAAACCTCGCTCATAAGCTTCAAGCCCGAGCACAAATACTTCATTTGTCTTAGAAGTCTCCTCCGTCACCGGAGATCTAGCGCTTGGCAAATCCGGCTTAGGTCCCTGACCCGGCAAATAAGGAGAAGTGGTCCAATTCATGTCTTACAACTAAGCTCATTTGCTGCCGCCGTCTACGCAAGCGCCTTTCGAAGACACAAGGTCTTCAAAATCTTTGACGTTGAGAGGATTTAGGTCGGGGACGCGTCGACTCTTTGCGATTGAATCAGTAATGCATTCGCATTCCTATGATCCGATTCCTCTCTATCTTGGTCACAAGCCTGCTCTCCGTTTTGCTTTTGTCGCAATCTGCCGACGCTGGCTCACGAACGAGCAGCTGTGTGGGACTCTTGCGCGCGCTTAATCGAACCACCTTCACGATTGAGCCACTTGATTCGACAATTCGGATTGAGGGCAAACAGATGATTCGTCTCTTTGTCGAAAAATGGCAAAATGAAGCTCGCCAGTATTCAAACACTCCATTGCACACAGTTCTCAAAGGCCATAACCGAATCACCAATACTCTCTGGACAGCTTTTAGCTTTGCTCTGATGACGGGCGGCTCTCGATTTGCCTTTGGATCCTATCCGGGATTGATCAGGATTTCTGCTGCGTTTTGGATTATTGTGGGGGCCTGGATTTCGGCTGACAAAGCTCGCCTTTGGGTCACTCATTTAGATTGGGGCAAATCCCGTCGCATCCAAAAGCATATTTTGGGTGCACTCCAGTCTGAACAAGAAATCCGACATCCCCTTACACTCGAGGCGTCCCTCGAAGAAAGTCTCTTTAAAGCCGCTGCTTCTCGCCAAGGCTATTCTTCATCCCAAAAGAGTGTTCAGGAGATCGATGAGGCGGTCAGCACTCCCGCTGCGCTGTTCACAAACTTTATTGCCAATGCTCGAGCTGGCGGAGCTGACGGCTATGTTCCGATTCGCAGCACTCAAACAAAAATTCAAGTTCACTTTAGGCTTCTTCACCCGTCGATGCGGGCACGAGAGATCTTAGAAATTCAGGTGGTTCATTAATATGAAGTTTTTGTCTCCGTTCTTTTTGCTTTTGATTTTGAACTTCAATTTATCCACGGCGATAGCCGTTCCCCAACAAAACGCCGACAATCAATCTCAGCAAGAAGCCTCTGCCGCAAAGATTCGTATCCTGGCGCTTCATGCTCCATTATTCATTGATTCAAAACCGATGACTCTTCTCTCCAAAAACTCTCTCCACACAAAAACGCTTCGACAATTGTATTCCAAAATATCCTCAGCCGTAGGCACGGATTCAGACCCACAAAAATCAAGTCGCTTCGAGCTCAGCATCAGTCTCTCGGCTTTGGATGTCAGAGAATTCGGAAGAATGTATCAGGAGCTTTCTGTTCTTGATGAAGCCGAGTGGCATTGGAGCAGATTTAACTATACAGATACGATCACGGCCTTCTCTCTGATGGATGTCTCGTTTGACCTTCTCAAACATCCCCCCGAAATTTCAGGGATCAACGAAAAACTCCTTTTGGATTTGAGTGTCTCCTATACGTTTCAGATTCCGGCGATGCTCTCTGGCTTGCATTTTATATCGAACGAGAGCCAAAAAGCTTACCTTCAGTTTTTTATGAACCGTCTAAACACTCGCCTCTCCACTTTGCCCGAGGCACTCCGCCTGCGCTTTATTGAACAACTAAACCTCAAACTTCAAAAAGAAACTGGAGTACTGCCGCATCAGTACCTCAAGCAGTATCTCTGGTCTCACAAAGGGGCACTTGCTGCCTGGCTGCTTTTGCCGATGACAATTCTTTTAGCGGAGCCCCCCATGCATATCTCACTCCCCGTTTATACGCTCCTTGTTACCACTACCGGAATTTACCTCGTGAAACCCAAGATGGAGCGGGACATAAAATCCTACGTCGCTCAGCTTGATTCGATCAAAAATCTTTTCCAAAAGTGTATCCGCCAAAGCTTAGGAGGACAAAATCCATGAAGAATTTCCGATGGGCTTCGCCCATCCTTTGCATACTCACGGGCTTGTCCATACAACATATCTTTGCCGAGCCGTCTGGCACCGCTCAGAAATCTCATGATTTTAGGGAAACCATCGAGAGATACATCGACCTGCGAGAAAGGATCTCTCCTTATGAGGCGCGAGTCTTTGAGATTCCCGAAATCAAAGCCTACTTAATCGAAATGCTCGATCTTAAAGCTCTTCGATTGGCCTATCATCAAGACAAAATCGCCAATGACGAACCCCGTGAATTTTGGGCTGCTGGTGAAGCTCCTGATTTAAAGGACTTCGAATCCTTTGCGCTCTCTCGGCCTTCCCCCAGAAAGCTTTGGTATGTGGTCTCCTACAACAATGAAGTTCTCAAAAACCCTCGCTCTGATTACGAAGCCATAAGGATCGCGCCCGCCGAGAGCCCTGTCAGAGTCTACTCACTGCAACTCTCCTATGAGACGGCTTTAAACCTTCAAAACGAACTCCTCCTCGCCCAGCTCGGCGCCGAAAAAGAAGAGAGTGGTCGCACCTTTGATATTCACGCCATTATTCAAGCACTCAAGCCCCACGCAAAGATCGCCTCTTCGACCAATTACACAATGATCGCCGATCACACTCAGGCAATTTTTGTTCCTGTTCTTGGAGGCCTTTCGCTTTTTATTTTGGCATCGCAACATTTACCTTTGGCTGAGCGTCATGGCAGTTTTGCAGTCCTCACGGGTGCCGCAGGTGCGGTTGGCGTCATCGCTTTTGTTTTATCGCCAGACCTCTGGCTCAATTCAGGACTCGGAAGAACTTATTTGAGAC
>JACCDG011158275.1_pt1 | contig 55855 bp, 65 predicted proteins | sample 7442471 | NCBI WGS metagenome assembly JACCDG01 (sample SAMN15323444, study PRJNA562643) | freshwater metagenome | isolation source: river surface water | place: USA:Blue River Watershed | collected 2017-08-17 | reverse complement strand
GTACGTTAGACGTCAGGTTTCTAAGTTCATTTTGTGGTCACGAATCACTATTTTATAAATGTTTAGTTTGGTCACGAGTGTACGTTAGACGTCAGGTTTCTAAGTTCATTTCATTCACTAAGAACCTCCTGTCCGGTCTCGCGATTTCGGCATTATGAATAGCCGAAATATCGCTCCGACTCACAAACGCAAAAATCGAGACGTAGTGTCTCGATTTTTACAGCGTTTGTGCCCCCACCAGGAGTCGAACCTGGATTGTCGCGTTAGGAGTGCAACGTTCTATCCATTAAACTATGGGAGCAATTATATCCTTTGAATTACTGATTTCTTCTTAACCACTAATCTTTAGATACGGTGACATCGTAGCACAAAAAACGCCTCATTGTTTAGCACAGTAAGGCATTTTTCGGGCAAATACTATTATCCAATTGTGAGTAGTTCGCGGAGCTTTGCTTCATCGAAGCCAACAATAACGTCATCTTCAATACGAATAACTGGTACTCCCATTTGACCAGTCATATCGATCATTTCTTTTCGTTTCTCAAGATCAGCAGCTACGTTAAGGTCTGTATAGGTAACATGATTTTCGTCAAAGAATGCTTTTGCGGCGTGGCAAAAATGACATGACGGTGTACTGTAAATGGTGACTTGTTTTTGCATAAAATATCAATTATATCTAAGTGTATAGAGTATATCATATCCTCATACGCTCTTCAGCAATGCGTGTATGAAGTTTGTTTTTAATCCCAAAAGATTAAAAAATCAAAAAACGAACCACTTTCTTCCTCATCAATCGGCAGTGCTACTGGTTCACTCTTGTCGCCTACTTCTTTCTTTTCGTCTATGAGTACGACAACCTGCTCCCCTTCCTTAACCACATCAAAACGATTACGTAGCTCCTCCTCAATACCCCGCTCATTATCAAGATAGTTTACTTTTGACTCAAGTACTTGGGCTCGAGCTTCCAACTGCTCCAGCTCAGCATGGCGAGCAGCGAGCTTTACTTTCATGTCGGACGCAACGGTATAGCGATTATATGCAGAAAAAGAAAGGAGAATTGTGGCAATAAAAAAGACAGCAGCCACCGGTTTTGAGTAGAGTATGCTGCGTATCTTACGCTTTTCATGAAAATCAAACATATGCTATTATTCTACCATCAAATATGAGTTTCTTATTTCATAAAAAAACAAAAACAGCCATCAAATGGATTTGGATAGTGATTGCAGTCATTATTATCCTCAGTATGGTCTTTGCATACTCCGGCGGAATGGGTACCGTGTAGTATCAAATCGCAAACTAAAATCCTGAAATATGTACTATTTCAGGATTTTAGTTTAGTCACTCAACTAGTGATATTAATCACTCGTTCCCCGTACCGGGGCTGTTCAGGTTGTATGATAATTTCTTCCTACGGTCTAAATTATCGCCGACTTACAGTCGCAGTACACCTTTTGGATATTTTAACCACCTATCGGTGGATCAAAATAATCACAAAAGGTCTTAAACCAGACCCCGTCTGGTTTAACCTCCTCACAAGTGACATTTAGTCACTCGTCAGCATCTTCATGAAGACATCTTGTGGGATGTTTACCTTTGCGTGTTCAAGAAGCTTTTTCTTACCACGCTTTTGCTTTTCACGGAGTTTCATCTTTCGCGTAATATCGCCTCCATACAGGTACCCGGTCACATCCTTTTTCATAGCAGAGAGTGTACGAGAAGAAATAAATCGTCCCATAGCTTTTGACTGAATTTTTGTCACAAACATTTGTCGCGGAAGCGTCTTGTATAATTTCTCTACCACTGCTTTTGCTTCAATCTCCACTCGACGCATTCCAACTACTCGTGAAAATGCTGGGACTATTTCTTCAGCAATAAGAATATCGAGTCGTGCAACGTCAGCGTCACGCATTTCTGCAATCTCATACGATAAAGATGCGTACCCGCTTGAGGCATTCTTCAACCGGTCGAAAAAGTTGCGCATAAGTTCCCTGAGTGGCATTTCTACTGTTACCAAATTCCTTCCGTCCCCAAAAACCTCAGTTTCAAGTACAGATCCCTCATGGTCATAGAGGAGTGTCATGACACCTCCCACGTAGTTAGGAGGCAAAATGATTTGTGCTAAGACCCATGGCTCTCGCACACGCACTTTCACACCATAGTCAGGAAAACGTGAGGCAGCATACACTTCCTCCACTCTCCCATCCTCATACGTAATCTCATACACAATAGAGGGCGAGGTGATCACAATCTCAATATCAAATTCACGACGTAGACGCTCAGTCACAATTTCAAGATGGAGCATTCCAAGAAAACCGCATCGAAATCCGCGTCCGAGCACACCTGACGATTCCTCCTCGTATGACAATGATGAATCTGACATCTTCAGTCGATCGAGTGCTTGTTTCAAAATAGTAAAATCATCCTGACTTTCAGGAAAAACAGACGCCCACACCACTGGCGGTACTGATCGATATCCGACAAGGAGCTCTTTAGATCCTTTCTCAAGCGCAAGCGTATCCCCTACAGATGCCACCCCCGGTTCCTTGATACCGGTCACGATGTAGCCAATCTCACCAGCATGGAGCTCGCCAACTGCTTTTTCTTCTGGTGCCTGAATACCGACTTCAAGAGCAACAAAGTTCCTCCCAGCCGCCAAAAAGCGCAAACTGTCACCTTTCTTCACAGTACCTTCAAATACTCGAAAGTAGACAATAATGCCCCGATGGTTTGAATATTGAAAATCAAAGACAAGCCCACGAAATGAATCTGACTCCATTACCTTTGGTGGTGGGATTTTTACGCAGATACAATCTAAGAGATCTTTCACTCCTTCCCCTGTTTTTCCTGACACATAGCGCACCTCATCTCTTCCACACTTTAATAGGGACACCACCTCATCAGTGACTTCTTCTTTTCGTGAGTGCGGTGCATCGATTTTTGTGAGTACCGGAATAATCGTGAGTCCTTGCTCGCGAGCCATTTGGAGTACTGAGAGTGTCTGCGCTTGGACACCTTGTGTACTATCAACGAGGAGAAGAACCCCCTCCACTGCTTTAAGCGCACGTGAGACCTCATATGAAAAATCAATATGCCCTGGTGTATCAATGAGATTGATTTCGTAGGTCACGCCGTTATAGACATGATCCATACGCACAGGTTGCATTTTGATCGTGATACCGCGCTCACGCTCAAGATCCATAGAATCGAGCACCTGCTCCTTCATCTTTCGCGCCTCGACAGTATGCGTTATTTCAAGCATACGGTCAGCAAGTGTCGATTTGCCGTGATCAATATGGGCAATAATAGAAAAATTCCGTATTTCTTTCATAGAATAAAGTCTACTCTACCATAAAAATGACCTATTCATAGCGTGAAAATTATTCGAGAAAAGTACCGCTAGACCGCCAAAGTATCTTCGTCTTGCGGAATCACTACATCACCTTTACCAAATTTCCTTCGAAGGGTGGCATAAATTTCAAATAGTTCTTTATTTTTGAAGACATACTGTATGAGTACATATCCCATACAGCCGAGCACACCTGCGAGTAATCCTTGTGCAAACACGGACAGGAGGGTGTCGGTGGTAAATACAGTCACAAAATAATTTAAGCCAGTATATGCGAGATACCCACCAAAGATTGATGCGACTAATGATTGCATAAAAGGTCGGACAAGAGAACGAGCGGTGACAAAAATATGCTTTTGCGCTGAGGCAAGCAGTACCACGCTATGGAGTATGAGCGCACTTGCGTACCCAAGCGGGAGTGCGAGGACCTCAATACCGTGCGCACCCTCAAGTCGCATCAATGTCTCAATACCAGCATAAAATGCGCCTTGAGCAATAAGAAGCTTATAGAACACAAAGGTACACACAAGTGCAGCGAGGGACGAAATGCTCGTCACGATAAGTGGCAACTTCGTGTTCCCTACCGCATACAGCGCACGCACGAGGAGTAGATGTACCGCTTGCGCAGTAAGCGAGAGAATACAGAGCGCTAATATTGCAGCTGTGAGTCGTGTATCATTCCAATCAAATGCACCGGTACCCAAGACGACTCGTACGAACTGTGCCCGAATAACTACAAACAGTGCAATTGTTGGCAGTGACCAAAAAAAGATATGTCGGAGTGCGTTTGAGATATTGAGTTGTAGCAAATCATATTTCTTCTCAGCAAATAATTGTGCGAGAAGTGGAAACGCTGCAACTGAATAACTCACTCCAATAATCGCGAGAGGGACTGATTGTAAATTAAACGCAAATTGAAATACTGAGACTGATCCGATTGTCATCACACTCGCGAAGCCAATGAGGAAAAACAGTACAATCTGGTGCATCGAAAGCGTCAGTGCTCGTACCAATGACATGCGGAGTACTCTTCCGATATCCTTAAAATCAATACGTGAAGTAAATCGAGGTGCGAGTGCACTATTCATAATAAATGGTGCTTGCACACACACATGCCCTATCGCTCCAAGGACAACACCAAATGCAAGACCGGGGATGCCTAGATGTGGGTATAGGAACACAAGTCCGCCGATAATACCAAGATTATAGATAAGCGGGCTAATTGCGTAGAGCATGAAGCGGTACTCCATCTGTGTAATCACCCCAAAGAGACTCGAGATACCGAGGAATAAAGGTTGGAGTAGCAAAATACGAACCAAGACTACGAGCGTATCAGTATGTGCTGCAAAACCTGGAAATACATACAACACGAGCGTTGGCGCAAAAATGATTCCGAGTGTTGCAATTGCGATATACCCAAAGCAAAACAATGAAAAAATTTGAGACAGTAACTCTCTCGCATACTCATACGACTTTTTCTCAATACGCTCAGCAATAAAAGGTATGAGTACATACACAGAAAGTGTTGATGCAAAGAGTACATACAATAGGTCAGGGATACGAAACGCAGCATAGTACAAATCAAGCTCAATACCCGCTCCAAACTCATGCGCTAACAACCGGTCACGAATGAGTGCAAGCAGCTGTGAACCAAAGGTAAATACAGCAAGAATATACGCGGCCTGATGGAGGCCGCGTACTTCTTTATACATTATGCGTAATACCTTCTGTACCATTTATTTATTCTGCAGCCTCTTCTTTGGGTACGGTGTTGACTGGGGTAATGAGTGACGTGTCAGATTCCTGTGTGGTACTTACCGTTCCATTTTCATCAGTCGTTGGTGATGCTTCAACAACAGTTTTGCTTGCATCATTTCGTAGTCGTGCGAGAGATCCTTCAGATCCAATTACTTGAATGAGATTCGTGATATCAGCGTTTCCTGGATTGAGATTTAACACCGCCTCGAGTTGCTCCTTTGCTTTTCCACTATTGCCAAGTTCATCGTATGCGAGCGCAAGCAGATACCGCGCATTTGCAAAGTTTGGATCAAGTGCAACAGCTTTCTCAAATGCAGGTACTGCACCCTGAAGGTTCTTGCGCGCACTTTCGAGTACACCAAGTTGGTAATAGCGAGCTGGATTTTCTGGTTCAAGTGTGATGACAGCAATAGTTGATTTGATAGCAGCATCTACATTACCGGTCGTGATTTCGAGCTGTGAGCGAAGGAAGAAGGCTTCAGTAAAGTTTGACTTAAGTGCAATAGCTTGCTCGATGTACGCACGTGCAGGATCAAAGTTGCCGGCACGAGCTTCCACAACTGCTGATTCAAGGTACGGGAGTGGATTCTTTGGATTGAGTTCACGTGATTTTGCGAGTGCTTCAAGTGCTCGCTCTTGTGCTCCTTCAACCTTCACTGAAGCGAGAACACCGTAAATGCCTCCAAGAACTGCCCAGTTTGCAGGTTCTAGACTATCAATTTGAATTGCTTGTTGCGCTGCGTTTACCCCCGTAACACTAGCATCCTGGAACTGCTGTTGCTCTTCTGCAGTTGGATTCTGGAGTGCTACAAGGTTATTCATACGTGCGAGCTGGTACTCTGCAATGCGTCGTGCAAATACATCACTTGTTGAGAGGTTGAATGCTTCAACTACTTCCTTTTCAAGTTGTTCAATAGCCTTTCCTTCTTGCATCGAAAGAAGACTCTGGTTAAACGCAAATACAGATGCATAGTGTCTTCCGCTCGCATACAGGACAGTTACCGATCCAATGATAACAGTAATAACAACGAGGGTAAGAAGGAAGCCTGTTCGTCTATTGGTGCCAACAGATACAATACGACCCTCATCTCCTGAAAGAATATTGAGCGCGTAGAGTGACACTCCTGTACAGAGTGCTCCAAGAAGCAAAATTACTACTCCGGGAACATAGATCACCGACATACCCCAAATGTACACGGCACTCACAAATGACGATATTCCAATAAAGTACCACGTCTTATCTCCACTTGCTGAATTAAGTAGCTTACGAATACCGAAGACTACATACATACCAAGGAATATAAGCCATGCAAGGCCACCAAGTACTCCTGTCGTAACAAAGAAAGTTGTTACGTAGCCATTTCCTGCATTGAAGTCTGTATTCCAGAATGGTGTCGTGTTGATTGAACTATCTTTATAGAGACGCCATGCATCAATAAATTTATTTGTACCAATACCGAGAAATGCATTCTCGGAGTATACATTGCGAGCAATGTTTGCAGTAGCTTCAAATGATGGACGCACTTCAACGTATGAAACGCCCGTATAGTTAGAAATCCATCCTCCAAGCGTCGAACCACCTACAACAAATAGAACTGATATCGCAAATACAAGAAGTGCAACAGGAAGTGACCGAATGCTTGGCGCCTGAGGATCCTCAATCAGAGCTGGTTGATTATCGGTAAAACGATCTTTTCCGAGACCATACACCACAATCACCAAGCTCGTGATACCAAGGATAAGCCACACAATAAAGAAGTTGATCACCCCGAGCATGCCGAGTGATACTACGGTTACTGCAACAAAGAGTCCCCGACCGAGTTTCGTGAGTTTAAGCTGTTCGAGTGTCACGAGTGACAAAATGATTACAAGACCAAGGAAGAGCGCAAGATCATTCCAGCTCCCCACCGGAGTTGCAACATTGCTTGTGAAAATACCAAACGAAAGCATTTCAGGACCAAATGCAAGTCGCAATGCATGGTACAAGACAAGCACGAGCGTACTCCCAGCAAGTAAGGTATACATCTTCATAACAGACGCCTTTGTGGGCTTGAGAAGTATCCATACTGTCGGTACGAGTGCGAGAATTGCAACAAAAACCGTTGAATGAATACTAAACATATCACCAACAAGTGAATCCTTCAGATCACCTGAAAGAAGTGACGAAACAAAAGAAATAAGTGCCACCATCCAAAACGCACACAGCGTGTACGAAACTCCAATAGTAACCACTCCGGACCTGAGAACTGAAAGACTATAGAGTACGAGTGCAACAAATAAACCAAGTATGACGACTGATACTTTCGTATAGTCTGTTGGTGCAACAGTTGTTGGAATAAAAATAAGTGGCAGTAAACCAAAAATCACTACCAAAATATTTTGTGCGTATGTACGAAGTGCAACTGCGATGGTGTCGTTCTCTCGAATATTTGCTTCTGCCATATAAAAATCTGCGGATGTTTAATTATTAATAACCTCACGAGTTATACAAAAATTGTACCATACAAACAGGCGCCCCTTGAAGGGGCGCCTGTTTGTACGTTTATAAGCCGAATTCTGTCAGACAAGGCAGGTTTCCCTACCATATGCCTGTGTGATCATTTACCTAGGCGATATGTTGCCATATCGCTCATGCGGCACTTCACTTTGCATCAAACATGTTACTGCCCTATGCCAAGTGACACGGCCTTGCACGCAAGTAAGGATTTAGCCGTTTCACCCTCTTTGTCACCAAAGAGGCTTATCTTTTGACTTACGCCAAAAGATACTGTGCAACTTTCACCACACAGCGTCTCTGCTCGCACCTCGTAGTTTTTTACGACTAGACGGGCGTTACCCGCTACCCTGCTCCAGATATTGCTAGCTGGGCGTGTTCGGACTTTCCTCTTTAATCTATACAGACTAAAGCGATCACAAACGTAAAAATATTATACCACACAATACTAATTTTTCTAGTAGCAGCAGCGTCAATGTTAATCTTCGAGATATTTGAGCGGAAGCACTACTTTCATACCGGGAGCTATCCCGTAGGTATCTGAATAGTGGGTGTCTGTCTCAATCGCATACCGGGCAGGCACATTTGGTCTAAAGGTCATCGGGTATGAATCAGGATATACGTTTTTTTGAATCTGTGTGATTTCCAAATCTTCACTGATCCATATGATATCAATCGGAAACTGCATGTCTTTCATCCAAATCTGATGGAATGCAGTTTCATCAAACACAAAGAGCATCCCATCAATTCGGTCACTGAGCACCTTTCTCCCTGAAAGTCCCTTTGCACGTTCTTCTGGCGTATTTGCAATCTCTACGCGGTGGGTAATATCTCCTATATGCATGACTTTAAAACTGGGGAAAAACATCTCCTGCAGTGTTATATCTTGTGTCTCTGAATACCAGTACAACCCGCCAAGCGGTATAAGGAGCAGGATCACGATAATTTGAATTTTATTTATCATAGAAATTTACCAAGGCCAATACGCAATAATACCCACACTCACAAACGTGGTAAGGACTCCATATCCTGCATTTATAAGTATTCGCACAAACGAATGTTTTTCCCATGCTACTGTGCTCACCATATAGGCGACAAGAAACAGACTGAGAAGGACAGTCATATGTACAAGCGGGATAGTATTCACGATACTTATCTGAATACACACTGCAATTACAGCAGAGAAAAGTATATGCGCGACAATACCTTTACCAATTGAGAAAAAGTTTTCTTCTTGACTCACTTCAGGAACTGTCGATCCCACCGCTCGTATCCATAACCCACCGAGCACGAGTGGCGAGTACCAAATACTTCCGATTGCTACACAGAGAATCGCAGAAACAACTACAGCTACTTCATTTATCTGATCAAGCATGATGTATGACTATTTTATAGTAATAAAAGTATACCATCCCAAACCAATTGAAGTATTCATGCGGTGTATTGCATATGTTCAATTAATTTACTCCTCTAATCGACGACGTCGCCTCCACCAGTAGTACCCACCGCTGCCAATAACAATGCTAAGGATCGCTGGCACATAGACATAGACTGATTCAATAATACGTACGGGCGACTTTTCAAAAAAAGCTTTCACGGAGGCAATACGCCCGATGAGCTCAAAATACCCAATAGTCATTTCATCACGAGTACCCACAACAAGCACATATTTTTCAAGATTATCGGGCGTATGCACTTCAATTCTATAGGTACCTGATTGAAGTGTAGTACGGAACTCTGGACCATTTCGATAGGTGTCTCCTCCTGAAGGCTTAAAATCTTTCTCCCACTCCGCAGTCTTAGCCTCGAGCCGAGCTATCTCCGTTACTCGTCCTCCCCGCGGAGCATTTTTAATAATAATTGCTGATATATTATTTTTACTTGAATCAATATCAGGAAGCAAAATTTGAGTATAGAGTTCTAAAGTTTCGGTCACCACGAATTCATACGTATGCGGGAATCCAGCCATAGATCCATAGAATGCCTGCAAAAGTGCGGGGTCTTCTATGTGGTCAATATCTAAAAGGGACTCCTGTGTTACGAGGTTTGGTACCTGCGCATACGCGGAGCTAGAAATACCGAAAAAAAGAAGACATGCAAAGAAAAATTTCATACCTACCATAGTATCGTACGATAGCTATAAAAATCCAGTACCTCTATAAACTTCATTTTCAAATTCCTTTTTCAAATTCTGCAAAGAATGTCTCAAGAGTTTTAAATAGTAGAAAGGAGGTAAGTTTTTCCTTACATGCGTCAAACGTATATCGTTTTCCATTATAGTCGACATCGTAGCGATATGCGACACCGTCGGATACACTCGCGCATACACCGGTAAACGCTGTTTTCTCCACTATGTCGTAATTGGTTTCAGACACCTGTTTCCGGAGTACATCCAATTGTTTCTTAGTCAGTACACCTTCAGTTTTATCAGTCACAAGATCGCGATTCCCCGGGAGATATATATACGCACCTGTATCCATAACCCGATATGAGGGGCATCCGCCAGCGTCAGCACACCCACCATAGGTGTACCCAGAGACAGTAAATCCCTTCGTATCAATAGGTAACGCACCACCCCCTTCTTGTCCGGTGTTTCCCTGTAAGAATACGAGTACTCCAATAAGAAACCCAAGAAGAAATGTCGCTATTAAATTTATATAGATATGCTTGAGCATAAGATACCTCTACCATACCGCTTTTTAATTTTTGAGACAAATGAGTTACTATAGCAATGCTCATATGAGAGCGATATACGGAGGGGTGGCAGAGCGGTTGAACGCGCTACCTTGGAAAGGTGAGAAGCGAAGACAAGGTGAATTGTCGAAGACAAGAGAGGGTGCCCTGGGGCAAATGGAGCTTCGCAAGAGCTTGAGAGATATTTTTGAGACGATAGTCGAAATAAAATATCCTCAAGGTGTACAGCGTCTGTAAGACGGCATACAATATTATTTCAGAATTTTATTTGGAGGCGTCGGATAGTGGTTTATTCCACCACCTTGGAAAGGTGGCATACCGCAAGGTATCGAGAGTTCAAATCTCTCCGCCTCCGCTGAACGAAGTGAAGCGAGGTAGATAGTCTGGGGGACTATCTAGAGATTTAAAGCTGTTCAAAGATACTTTTGGAGGCTCATGCCGAACAAAAATATCTTGAACGGGTACGGAAACTGTAAGTTTCAAATCTCTCCGCCTCCGCTGAACGAAGTGAGTAAGGGGGTGAACAGTCTGGGAGACTGTTCAAGATTTGAAAAGGTTGTCGAGAGAAATTTTGTAAACGAATTCTGAGGAAAGATCAGCCTTCTATATTCCGTACATAGTGCTAACTGAATTGAGTATCATCGGGATGGCAACTACTGCCAGAATAATAGGTAGTCCAATCATAACTAAGGTGATGATGAGCGAAGTGAGAATATACTTTCGTGTTTTCTCTACTGATACATAGACTGCATCAATTTTGTCTTCAATTTTATTGAGTCGCTCTTCAGTTGTATCCATACAGATATCATACCATTCAATACCGTCTCATATAGTATCTTCGCGGTATAGCATACTGCATGTATTCTGTATTTTAAAACAGCCGCCTTCCCTTGTGGGGTTGGCGGCCATTCGGCTTGAGCGTTTACATTTTGACTTCAACTGAGGTACAGTTGCGTCCATTGCCCTTGGAACGATACAACGCGATATCTGCTCGCGCAAAACAATCTTGAACTCTCTTTCGAAAAGCTCTCGGAGAGTCCTTGCGCGACTGGCTGAGTTTGGGGGGCTGATACGTAGTCATGCCGCAACTAACTGTTGCGGAAACTTTCACACCACCCACCATTACAAAAAGATTCGCCTCCACATACTTGCGTAATGCTTCGACTTTCTGTTTTGCTCCTTCTAGCTTGGTGTCAGGCATGATAATGGCGAATTCCTCACCACCCCATCGTGCCACAAAGTCGGTCATTCGGAACCCAACCGCAGGTGATTTCAAAATCTTGCCAAGCTTTCGCAAGATTGCATCACCGACGAGATGTCCGTATGTGTCGTTAACCGCCTTGAACCTGTCGATATCTACCACTGTAAGACAGAGGACATTCTCAACAGTGCCATCATCCGACGACGGCGTATGTTGCCGCATCTTTCGATCGAAACTTGCGCACTCCCTATCGAAAACCTCGTCGAAAAGTTGTCGATTTGGCTGACCGGTGAGTGCGTCCTTATACGCTTTATCGGCAAGTGCTTTATTCTCCTCTTTGAGTTTTTGAAACTCTAAGGCGCACTGCGGACACGGCACAAAGTGCTCTGAGTGCATGATGCACCTCCTGTGAAGAATTGTTGCAAAAAACTGAACCAGATAATATTATACCACATTTTCTTGTAAAAAACAAGAAACCTGTGTATTACTTACGCAAAATGACATTTGGCGTTGCACCATACGGGTCTGGCCAGAATTCAAGACTTGACCATTCTGTCCCCTTCACTCGCTCACGCACCCACGCATCATGATCCATATCTGCTTCCATATAGAGTGTCCCATGCTCAGAGAGATATTCTCGCGCGTGCTCGATAAGAAGATTATGGAACTCATGCCCATCTTCATGTGCAAGAAATGCCATATGCGGTTCATAGTCAATCATCTCCTGATCGAGCTCAGGGAGTGCTTCGTACGGTATGTATGGAGGAATTGCAAAGATGGCATCGTACTCCCCCGTTAGACCATCAAGACCTGATGCAGTAATCGCACGACCGCGATCTGATGAAATACTATTTTTTTCAAAATTGATTTCTATTTGTTCTTTTAGTTTCGGATCAAGCTCACAAATATCAACATATGCGTCCTTAAAGTGCACAAGGAGAGCGAGACCAATATTCCCTGACCCTGCAAAGAGCTCAGCTAGTCGTAGTGGTCTCTCTAGCTTCGCTTGAAGCGCTTCGAGTTCCACGATCGCACGCTGTACCCAGAAAGCTGATTCTTCACGCGGGATCATTGGTCGAAGCGAGAGGTCAATATATGCATCCAAGAAGTATGTATACCCTTTCACGTATTCATACGGTTCTCCTTTTCGTAATCGATCAACGTCTATAAAAAATGCCTCAGACTCAATGCCAGTATATTTCTCAAGTTTGAGTTTCAGTACTTGTTTTTCAATAAAATTATTGGGCATACTTAAAAATGCGTTGCAGGATGGTCGATTACTCCTGTAATAATAAACACGATAAAAGCAATCATCGGGAAGGCTATCAGGAATATATACGGTACAGCTAAAATATAATGATACCATTTAGGGACTGTCGCTCCCCTCACTTGTGGAATTGAATATGCAGGTAAATACACCATGAGTCCGTACACAAACAACCATTGATAAAAAAGTGCTGTATGTGCCAAACTGCCTGCATACACTGCTTCAGCAATTGTTCCTACGATACCAAAGAAAACAAAAATAGAGAACGCAGAAAATTGAAAGCGTCGAAGTAATAGTGCAGTACTTATAAAAAATGGTATGAACACAATAACACTATGAAATAGTACTACATCAAAGTAATTTGTTGAGGCAGTGATAAAGGCTTTTCCAGACAGGTCACCAAATATAGCAGCCATATTCGTCATAGAAACAGTGACTGCTTCCTCGCATAATGCAAGAAGTGTAGCAAAGAGGACAAACTTAATTTGCCAATGAATATCTACTCTATGAACTATAGATCGTATTCGCTCACGAAAAAAGTACATCAGAGACCCACCTATACAAACCCAAAGTATGATAAGTCCCCAAACCATGCGCATTCCCGCACGACCGACAGGATCATCAACTTTACTCAGATATAAGAGTGTAGTAAAAAGAAAAAGTGCCGCTAATAGAAAACTAACAAAGAGCTTCTTCCTATTCATACATTAGGATTCAGTAGTTATGCCATCGAACTCAACTTCCTCTGTTTCAGCGTGTGCATGAGTTGGATGTACCGATCCGTCCTTATGGTGAGCTGGTGAATATACGGTATAGAGCTTGAGTGGCTCACTCTCCGAAGTATTCACGACATTGTGTGCTGATCCCATAGGCACAATGACCACGTCTCCGTCCCCTACCTGATACTCAGTATCGTTAAGAATAACTTTACCTTTCCCTGATTCGAATCGAAAAAATTGATCATTCGCTCTATGTACCTCAAGTCCAATTTCTTCTCCCGGTAACAGTGACATAAGGACGAGTTGACTTCTCTCTCCCGTATAGAGGACACGTGCAAAATCTGTATTTTCTTTCACCTCCTTTTCAACATTTCCAAAAAATCCTTTTTTCATAGAGTATGATTATTTAACGAATACGGTGACAAGTACCCCAATAGTCACAAGTGATCCACCAAGTACATTTCCGAGTGTGGGTTTCTCTGCAAGAAACACGAACGCAAGAATAATAGTGAGTGCAATTGAAATCTTATCAATTGGGGCAACGCGTGAGACTTCACCGAGCTGCAGCGCTTTGTAGTAAAACATCCAAGAGAGGCCTGTTGCGATTGCTGAAAGAAAGATGAAGATATATGAAAATCGAGAAATCTTAAACATCTCTGCCCAATTACCTTGAATGAGGACTATTCCCCACGCAAAGAGTACAATCACCACCGTACGAAGTGCTACCGCAAGATTACTGTCTACTCCTTTAATACCTATCTTCCCAAATATTGCGACAAGTGATGCAAAGAACGCAGAAAGGACTGCGTATATAGCCCATGACATAGAGTGTATTGTAAAGTTACCTATTGAATAATATTTCCTCCGCGAAGATTCTGCACACGTTCAGCCACAGGAGGGTGTGTCTGAAAGAGTCCGCTAATTTTTGCACCAATGCTCTTTTTTTCGCCACCGAAAGGATCTGCAATAAAGAGGTGTGCGGTTGCATGACTCGCATTTTGCATTGGTCGTCCAAAGGTCGAGATTTTTTCAAGCGCTGAGGCGAGCCCTTCTGGGTATCGTGTAAGAAGTGCGCCACTTGCGTCCGCCAAGAATTCACGTTTACGTGAAATGGCGAGCTGAATCAGTTGTGCTGCAATCGGCACAAGGATGATCCCTACAATACCAAGTATGAGAAAAATAGGACTCTTATTTCGATCGCCGCCCCCACCATGCATCATTGCTCGCATAAAGAAATCGGCAAGAATAGCAACAAAACCAGCTAGGACCACAGCAACTGTCATGACAAGCATATCTCTGTTCCCGATGTGTGATAGTTCATGAGCCATCACACCTTCAAGTTCAGAACGATCAAGCATCTGTAGTAGTCCCGTCGTTGCTGCAACAACCGCATGTTCTGGGTCACGCCCGGTTGCAAATGCATTTGGCGCAGGGTCATTAACGACGTACACCTTTGGCATTGGTAGTCCTGCAGTGATGGATAGATTCTCAACAATATTCCATAAGTCAGGATACTCAGCGCGAGTCACCGGATGCGCATTTGTCATACTGAGCACAATCTTATCTGAGAACCAATAGCTTCCCACATTCATGAAGAGCGCAAATGCTACTGCTCCATAAAGAATAAACGTATTCTCAAGGTACCAACTAACTCCATATCCGATAGCGACAACAAGTACGAGAAAGCCTGCCATGAGAAACCATGTCTTTTGTACATTTTCACCTTGATGTGTGTAGAGTGTTGCCATATGTGTAGCTGTTAGCTGTTAGATTAGCGATAAAGACATTCAGCATCTTTCGAACTTCAACTAATAGTTCTTGTACTGTATCAAAATCTGGTCGAGAAAGAAATCCCAGCTCTTGTGCGATCACGAGCTGTGTCTCGAGCTCCGCACTTGATCCATATGCAATTTTAAGGAATTGTCTGAATTCAGGATCACCCATGCGTGCGTTACCTTCCGCAATATTTGAGGGTATTGATACAGCACATCTTCTCATTTGATTGACGAGTCCAAATTTTTCAGTGTCAGGAAAATTCTCTGTTACGCGATACACGATTTTTACGAGACTTATACTCTTCTGCCAGACTATCAGATCTGTATGTGTTTTCATTTTCTAAAAGCTAACAGCTCTTAGCTAAGAGCTACCAAGACCCGCCGCCGCCTCCACCACTACCTCCACCAGACGATCCGCCTCCGCTCGAAGCACTGCCACCTGTTCCTGATGAACTCGCAAATGCCGTTGAAAATCCGCCTAGACTGTTCGAGAGTGCAAGTGCATTAAAGGTGTGCGTTCCTGCTCCTCCGTCATACCAATCGGGATTTTGAATAGTGAGACTTTCGAATGTTTTGGACCACTCTTTCTCTACACCAAACGCGATCGCGTACGGTAAATACTCCATGAATTGTTCAGCATTTTTCTCTGGTGCGTTATGAAATATGTACCGCTCTTTCTCAGTAACACTTAAAAATGTTTTAAAGCCTTTCAAATGATCTAATGCCTCATATCCTTTATGTGTACGTCTCCCTTCAGCAAAAATACTGTAGAGTACAAATAGGCCAATACCAATCGGTATCAAAAATCCTTGTGAGAGAAAGAGTAACGCGGCACTTGTGATCGAGATCAGTATGGCATAGAACTTTGTATCTGCAGATGTAAAATCAAACCCGGTAAAGTACCCCTGACTCTTTAGATCTTTTGCAAGTGTTTTTTGTAACTCTTGCAATATTTCAGCATTTTTTACTCCGCGTGCATGACTCTCTTTAAGTTGCGTAAGTGAGCTTTTCGTTCCGACTTCAGAATCCGTGCTGAAAATGAGTGTCAGTATTTTTTGCTCGAAGGGATCTGATACGTCGGTTACTTTTTTCAGTAATTCTATTTCATAATCATCAACTTCAAAAAAGAAAAATACCTTTCGATCTATTTTTCGAATCTTTATGAATCCTTCCTTTGCTAAATACACCAGACCAGCGGCAATATCTCGAGAATCAAGTTTTTTATCAAACAAAAACCCTGCATACATTGGCTTCACTCCTGGATACGGTTCGTATTGAGGGATTATCGTATTCCCAGTTTTAAATTTAGTCTTATAGCGATATATGACGATACCAAGTGCACTCAACCCGACGACGAGTCCTATACATACGAGCATAAAAATCTTATACCGAATGCGAATATCCTCAGTAATTATTGATCTATTGACTGCTTGAGCGATTGTCATTCCTTGGCCAGGGTCAAGTAAACCGTCTCGGAACACCACGGTGCCATTTTCTTCAGTGACACTTTTGCAAGATCCGGTTGCACCACTGCGTCCACGGTAACAAGCGCGCTCACGAAGCATAATCGCACTCGGTGAAGAGACACGTGCCTCAGCATTCAGTATGCCGACTGGCCACTCACTGCCGGTAACGTTGTAGTAGAGTTCAGCCCCACCATACTGTGGATATGAGATTGCTCCTTTTACTGTATAGGTGAACTCATACACACGCTTCCCGGTAATAGTATTGTGAGGGTCACCTATCTGGAGACATGATTCCTTGCGTGAATCTTTCTTGGTGTATGGAACATCATCGCCATCCATTGACACTGAATGAAACTCAATATCAATATATCGTTCTTTAAATAGTGAATGAACATTTTCTGGATGGATTGTTGGTATACACCTAAAAATACCATGCTTCTCGGTATCGAATATATACGTAATCGTCTCCGTAACATGGAATGTACTATCCGCATACACCTGGATATCTGAAACAAATGATTCAATGTATTCAGCATGCGCCTGTACAGGGAAAAAGGAGAAGCATATACACGCAAAAAGCGTATATACACCAATCTGCAGGTGGTTATATACGCTTTTTGTTGTGTGAGAAAATGTGTCTAGCATAACTGATGTTTCCCGCTTATTTCACCGCACTCGTTCGTATCTAATCGTCAAAACCTTTTCCCTGATCACGTGAGAGATACTCCGTATCTGATGACCATGAAAGATAGAGCATACTCTCATACCCTCCTTTCTCTTCAATACTTTTCTCAACCGCTTCATCAAGCTCTTCGTCCGTAATACCAAACTCTTTTGAGACAGCGTCGAGTGTAATGACCAAGTCAGCAAGCTCCTTGAGAAGACTTTCCCGTCCACTATGGTTTGACACACCACTCGCTTCTTCATATACCTTTCGTACAATTTCACGACGATACTCATCATGATCAACTTCACGTACATCGCACTCAAAACCTTTTGCCGCAATAATATCTGGTACGTTATCACGACACAATTTGTTGTAATATATTTTTTCCATACTATTAAGCTATTAGAAGCTAACTTTAACTGGTTCCTTTTCAACACTATTCTCTTCAAGTTCAAAATATGGCTCTTCTTTGAAGTTAAACATATTTCCAATAATGTTTGAAGGAAACGACTGTAGGCCAATCGCGAGATCTCGCACATTGCCGTTGTAGAAACGTCGCGCTGCTTGAATTTTATTTTCAGTATCTGAGAGCTCTCGTTGTAGTTCAAGGAAATTAGTATTTGCCTTAAGATCAGGATATGCCTCTGCAACCGCAAGAAGCTTACCAAGGGCTTGCGTAAGTCCTGCTTCCGCTCCAGCCATAGCAACAAGGCTTGCTGCATTCATATTTGAAGGATCTACGTGTACTTGTGTCGCCTTTGCGCGCGCATTCGTAACTGCATCAAACGTCTCACGTTCATGAGATGCATATCCCTTTACGGTTTCAACAAGGTTAGGAATAAGATCGTAACGACGCTTCAGTTGTACATCAATATCTGCCCATGCTTCTTTTGTGTGCTGTACCAACTTTACAAAGTTGTTGTACGCAAACACTGCCCACAGCACTACAACGCCGAGAATAATAAGAATAATATATGCGAGTGACATAATTCGTAATAAATCAATACGTTAATAAATATGCATAAAGTATATCACCCCCATTACAGAATAAAAGAGCCGAAAATCAAAAAACACACACCAGGAAGGTGTGTGTTTTTTGAGTATTTATAGCATTTTTTAGTATCCACCCATTCCTCCCCCCATACCTGACATGTCCGGCATAGCAGGTTTCTCTGGCTCTGGTTCGTCAGCAATCGCCACTTCTGAGGTAAGAAGAATTCCTACTGCAGACACCGCGTGCTGCACTCCAGCGCGTTCTACCTTCACTGGGTCAATAATACCTGCTTTGATCATATCGTCCTCATACTCTGCTTTTGCAGCATCGTATCCAAAGTTACCTCCCTTCTCTTTCACTTTTTGGACCACGACCGCTCCATCATCCTTACCCACGTTGTTTGCAAGTTGCTTGAGCGGCTCTTCAAGTGCCTTCAGTACGATGCGGTATCCGATGAGTTCATCACGACTAAGGTCTTTGTTTACTCGTCCTTCTACAATAGCTGCCGCACGAGTAAGTGATGTTCCTCCTCCGGGTACAATACCTTCCTCAATCGCTGCTTTCGTTGCATTCACAGCGTCTTCAATCTTGAGTTTGAGATACTTCATCTCTGTCTCAGTTGCTGCACCTACTTTAATCACTGCAACACCACCTGACAGTTTTGCGATACGTTCCTCGAGCTTTTCTTTATCAAACTTGGAATCGGTCTGCGCAAGCTGTGCGCGAAGTGCGTCAACTCGTGCAGTAATAGAATCTTTGATTCCTTCTCCTCCCACAATGACTGTCTTATCCTTAGTTGCAACGATGCGAGCAGCTTTTCCGAGATGACTCAATTCTGTCGTTTCGAGTTTAAGACCAATATCTGCTGTAATTACCTGTCCACCGGTCATAATTGCAATATCTTGGAGAATCTCTTTCTTACGATCTCCGTATCCTGGTGCCTTCACTGCAAGTACAGAAAAACCACCACGAAGCTTATTGACCACAAAAGTCGCAAGTGCTTCCCCATCGACATCGTCCGCAATCACAACGAGTTCTTTCTTTCCTGTTTGTGCTACTTTTTCAAGGAGTGGAAGAATCTGTTGCGCAGAACTAATTTTACTGTCAGTGATAAGCAGAAGTGCGTTCTTATATTCCGCTTCCATTCGTTCCGTATTCGTGATCATGTATGGAGATACATACCCACGATCAAACTCCATTCCTTCAGTGAATTCGGTTTCAATACCAAAAGATTGAGATTCTTCTACGGTTACCACGCCATCCTTACCTACTTTTTCTATAGTTTCTGCAATGCGTGCTCCAATTTCCTCACTCTCCGCACTAATGGTTGCTACTTGTTTAATCTCTTCTGTAGTTGAAATCTGCTTTGCCATTTCGTGAAGCGCCTTCACTACATCCTGACTCGCATGCTCCATACCATTGCGCACTGCCATAGCGTTCACTCCCATAGTGGTATGCTTCAATCCTTCCGTAAGAAGTGCCTGGGTTAAAATAGTTGCAGTTGTAGTACCGTCTCCTGCAAGTTCATTCGTCTTGTTTGCAACTTCTTTAATAATCTCCGCTCCCATATTCTCAAACTTATCTTTGAGCGTGATCTCTTTTGCAATTGAAACACCGTCGTTCGTGATCATTGGACCACCAAAACCCTTGTCGATAATCACATTACGTCCACGGGGACCGAGCGTGATTTTGACGGCGTTCGCTACTGTATCAACTCCTTTCTTTAGACGCTTCTTGACGTCTTCACCATATATTACTTCTTTTGCCATGCCAGTTTTTGTTATGAGCGTAGCAACTTTAGAAAAACTAGGCCGTCGTTTTAAGCTTTCCTTATGCTTCAAAACGACGCCATACTCTTTCCTGTTGCTTAACGCTGTCTTGTAATAACTTCTTTATTAGAAATTCTTAGCCGCATTCACAAGCTATTCTTAACGCATTGTGAAGGCTCCGAACTCATCTCAACACTGAACGTTCTATTTTAATTACTTTAATAATTCCTTTCTTTACTTTTGAGTACTTACGAAATGATCGCGAGAATGCTTGAGGCTGAGACAATATACAATTCTTCTCCCCCAATCTTAATTTCATCGAAACCGTATTTAGAGAATACGATTCTATCCCCTACCTTTACATCCATTGGAATTCGCTTTTCACCATCTTCATCCCATTTACCTTCTCCAATAGAAACAACAATTCCCTGTTCCGGCTTTTCCTTGCTCACGGTATCAGGAATAATAATACCTGAGGCAGATTTCGTACCCGTTTCTTCGTCCGTAAGACGTCGCACAACCACGCGATCTTGGAGTGGCTTGATATTCGTCCCCGTACTTATGTTTGAATTCATATTTCAAATATTGTTATCCATAATTGTTAATAATGCGGGCCTATTATACGTATGCATTTTATGCGTGTCCAGTTTCCTCTCTATTTGTGTTTTTAATACCTGCGAGCAACCCAAAGACTCATGTAAGTATCCGTACTTTTCATTTTTAATTCATTATGCTATGATCTCCATGACATGGAAATCGTCCGTACTATACTTCCGTATGTGCAAATAATTCTCTCCGTACTTCTTGTGGCAGCTATTTTGCTCCAACAACGAGGATCAAGCATCGGTGGTGCTTTTGGAGGAGATAATTTTAGTGCAACATACCACAAGCGAAGAGGAGCAGAGCTTTTCTTATACAGGCTTTCAATAGTGCTTGCAATTTTGTTTGTGGCATCTACATTCCTGAGCTTGATGATTTAATATACTGCATACCGTCAATAGACGTAGCGAGCGTATACTAAGCACACCGTTATCGTATTTCCTGTTCATTTATCACTAACATTCGTTTATGATCGTGTCTCACTGGGATAGAAATCTCGGAGAACATACCTCATAAAGCGCTATGTCCTTATATATGGAATTAACTCCAGAACCTCGTACAAGAAAATCTACTCTTCTCGACACATACTTCAAAAAACTGAACACCTTGAAGACCAGCGACGCCTTCTTACTTAAGACAATTCTTATTGTATGTAGTGCATTCATATTGCTTTTTCTCATTCAGCTAAGTCTGGGGTACACGATTAAGATAGCAAGCACAGGGGGTGTGTTCACTGAAGGAATTGTTGGTACTCCACGCTTCATCAATCCAGTACTAGCGGTGACCCGTGCCGATAAAGATCTCACCACACTCATATACGATGGCATCATGGGGCTCAGTAAAGATGGTGTGCTCGAACCACGTCTTGCTGAATCAGTCACAATTTCTGAGGATGGGCTCATATACAACGTCATTCTTAGAAAAGGTACCAAATTTCATGACGGTGCTGAGCTTACCGCTCATGATGTTGGGTTTACCGTTTCCCGTATTCAAGATCCACTACTAAGTAGCCCATTGCGGGCAAATTTCGATGGGGTCACCATAGAAGAAGTTGGTGATTACGAAATTAACTTTATTCTTCCCGAACCATACGCACCCTTTATTGAAAATCTTACATTCGGTATTCTTCCGCAACATACCTGGAAAGATGCCGGTTCAGAAGAATTCCCTTTTAGTCAACACAATAGTGAACCGATAGGCTCTGGTCCATACACGATACAAGAAATTATACGCAGTACCTCAGGTATACCCGAGACCTATATTCTCACAGCGAATCAGAATTATTTTAAAGATATACCGAAGATTGAAACAATCAAACTACATTTCTTCCCCACTGACGAAAAGCTCATCCAGGCATTCTCTAAGGGTACGATAGACAGTGTAGTTGGCGTAGATGCGGCACTGATCTCAAAACTAAATCTAGACCCAGAGACACATCATGTGGAAAGGATCCCACTCCCCCGAACGTTTGCTATTTTTATCAACCAAAATAAGTCACCCGCACTGCGTGATCTGAGTGCACGTCAAGCACTCAACCTTGCCGTAGACCGTACAGCATTAGTGCAAGTTGCGCTCGGTGGATACGGAAACCCCCTTGCGACTCCAATTCCTGTTGGGTTTGGCACACCTCACGAGATTCCAGCACCTGACTTCGAAAAAGCTCGTGATATACTCAAAAGTGGTGGATGGAAACTCAATGCAGAAAATCAGGTATGGGAAAAAGACATTGACGGAACAATCACTCCACTTGCATTCAGTATTGCAACAGTAAACAATGGAATGTTTGAAGCGACTGCTGAATTTTTACGAAGTTCATGGGAAAAACTAGGCGCTCAAGTTACGATAAAACAATTTGAACAATCAGACTTAACTCAAGCTGTCATCCGACCTCGAGATTACGAAGCGTTACTCTTTGGTACACAACTTGGACGATCTCTTGATTACTACTCATTTTGGCATTCATCACAGAGGAATGACCCTGGGCTAAATATTGCATCGTACGCAAATATAACTACAGATTCTATCCTAACGGAGATGCGACGCAATACTAATCTTGAGGGAAGAGACTCAGCAATAGAAAAATTTGCTACAGAAATTGATACTGAAGTGCCTGCAATTTTTCTTTTTGCTCCTGAACTTTTATATGTATTTCCAAATACGGTAGCAAACGCTATGTTCACCAGAGTAAGTGAACCGTTTGAGCGATTTGCCCGAGTACAGGATTGGTATATAGAAACAGAATCAGTATGGCCTTTTTTTACGAAAGAAAATAATTAACAAAAACAGACTAAATTAACACATATGGAACCACAAAAAACAAATCAATTTAAAAGCCGACGACCAGGAAACTTTTCACATCAACGAACACGACCTGGTATTCGCGTGTCCCGACATGAGGGTACTACTACGACTGCATCTGCAAGTGCAGGTACTGCTTCAGGAGCAACACATACACACGCTCGAACAGCACCTACACACGCACGAAGTCGTACCCCACGTACCGGTGAACGACCACAACGACGACCCGCTACACGCTCAGGTAATGCACGACACGGACGAGCACAGAAAGGTCGCTCAATGACAAGCCCTGCCCTCACGCAACGCATGGCGATTCATGATCCAAAAGTCATTCCAATCGCACCGCTTTCTGATCCAGATACAGTACGTATCGTACCGTTAGGGGGTGTTGAAGAAGTAGGAAAAAACATGACTGCTATTGAGACAGCCGACGATATTCTGATATTCGACGCAGGATTTCAATTCGTATCATCTGAAAACGACGCACCAGGAGTAAACTACATCCTTCCAAATACACAGTATCTCGAAGAGAATAAGCATAAGATCCGAGGACTTATCATTACGCACGGTCACCTCGACCACATTGGAGGAATTCCATTCCTCATCGAACGTATTGGTAACCCACCAATCTATACGCGATATCTCACCTCGCTCATGATTTTGAAGCGTCAAGAAGAGTTCCCGCACCTACCAAAGGTAACGATGAACGTGATCGAAATCAGTACCCGCATCAAAGTTGGAAATACCTACATTAAAGCGTTTCCAGTTACACACTCGATTCCCGACTCAATGGGAGTATCGGTGGAAACAAAACATGGAAACATCGTAATTTCTGGTGACTTAAAGCTCGAACACGAAGACGGTGTCCCCTCTCAAAAGGAGCAAGAAACATGGGGTGGTCTCGGTAAAGATAAAAATATTCTTTTTATTGGCGACTCAACAAATGCTGAGCGTGATGGCTTCTCTATTCCAGAAGTGCGCGTACATACAAATATTGAAAATATTGTACGTGATGTACGAGGACGCCTTGTCGTCGGTACATTCGCATCACAGTTTGAGCGTATGATTCGCATCATTATGATCTGCGAAAAGCTCGGTAAGAAAGTGGCTCTTGAGGGCCGAAGCATCAAGACAAACCTTGAAATTGCTGAACTTGCAGGTCTTATGAAAGTGAGTAAGGACACCATCATTCCAATCCAAGATATTGGTAATTACCCATCAGATCGCATTGTGATTCTTGCGACAGGTGCACAGGGTGAGGAATTTGCTGCACTCATGCGTATTGCAACACAACGGCACAAGTTTATTACACTGAATGACCGAGACACCATTATGCTCTCATCATCAGTGATCCCTGGGAATGAACTTTCAGTTCAGAAACTTAAAGATAACCTCTATCGCCGTGGTGTGCACATCATCACCTATCGTGCATCCGATGTACACTCAACCGGTCATGGAAACTCGGGCGAATTAGTGTGGATTCGGCAACAAGTGAATCCAACATTCATGATGCCTGCATACGGATATCACTCAATGCTTCGTTGCCACGCATACGCAAACATCGAAGCTGGCTTCCCAAAGGAAAACATTATTCTTGCAGACAATGGAACGGTGATCGATATTAAGAACGGTACCGATCTCCATATACATAAGAATAAAGCACCGTCAGAAATTATGATGGTGGATGGATTCACTGTTGGTACCAAACAGGAAGTGGTGATACGTGACCGACAGTCACTTGCTGAGGACGGTATGTTTGTCATTATTGCAACAATAAATACAAAAACCGGCACACTCCGAAAATCTCCTGATATTATTTCTCGAGGATTCGTATATTTGCGAGAAAGTCAGCAGCTACTCTCTGAAGCACGCGTGCTCATTAAAAAGACTGTTGAAAAGAATACTGCGAAGTCACATCCTATTGATCTCGACTTTGTTAAAGATGAAATCACTGAAGTCGTTTCAGGATTCTTACTACAAAAGACAAACAAGACACCTATGGTGATTCCTGTACTGATCGGTATTTAATCACTTCGGAACTCATGAAACCCCGTATGAAGACAGAGTCTTCATACGGGGTTTCTGTGTACATAACATCGTGCTACCGACCCCCACCTTCTAGTACACTGGTGTATATATGCCAAATCCGGTCAATATTGAATGTCGAGAACAAGTGCGCAATATGGGAAGCTTTAGTGCCCTGTACGCAGCCTTGCTCCTCTTGTCGCTTCACTGGGCAGTTGTTCTCTACATCAACTCATCGTACCTCGAACAATTTGTTTCGTCCCAAGTCGTGAGCGGACTCTATATTGTTGGTGCAATTCTGACGATAGTTGCCTTTCTCTATGCACCACCCCTACTCACTCGTTTCGGGAACATACGCATAGCAGTTGCGCTTACGATCCTTGAAATAGTAGCGCTCATTGGAATGGCATACCTGGAATCCGTCTACGCTGCACTCATCTTATTTATTGTGCATCAAGCAATCGTCCCTTTACTCCTCTTCCATCTTGATGTACTCCTCGAAGAACTCATAGGAAGCGAGGAAAGTTCAACAGGCGGACGTCGGGGGCTACTACTCACTATTATGAGTCTGACGGGTGCGCTCGCTGCACTCGGGATGGGAACCCTGATCGGTAGCGATGAACCGCAATTTACTGAAGCATATGTCGTGAGTGCTGCGTTCCTCATACCATTTTTATATATCCTGATTCGCTATTTTAAAAATTTTAAAGACCCAATCTATCCGTCACTTCGAATCATTGAAGGAATACAAACTTTTTGGCACCAACGTGATTTACGAAACGTATTCTTTGCACACTTTTTATTGCAATTATTCTTCGCATGGATGGTCATCTATACGCCGATATATCTGTTTTCAGTTATCGGGTTCAACTGGGAAGAAATTGGCCGCATTATGTTTGTGGGTCTCATGGCATACGTACTACTCGAGTACGCTATCGGTTTTGCTGCAGACCGGTACGTAGGTGAAAAAGAAATGATGGCATTCGGATTTGCCGTCATTGCAATTGCTACATCGTGGTTCATTTTTCTCGATAACACGACTATTCTCATTTGGATGATTGCTATGTTTATGACTCGCGTAGGAGCAAGTTTTGTCGAAACAACGACTGAAAGCTATTTCTTTAAACACGCGCAAGGTAAGGACACAAATATAATCGGCCTATTCCGCATTACTCGCCCACTCTCATACGTACTCGGAGCCGCATTAGGTGCAGGCACGCTTGCACTATTCAAATTTGAAGCACTGTTCCTTATTCTTGGTCTTCTCATGCTCCCCGGACTCTTTTTTGCAATGGCGCTCAAAGACACTCGGTAGTCACTACACTCGTGGTACATGGTACCGTGAGCGTGTACACACAATCATTCCTTCTTCTCTTAGTCGCTCAAGTTGTGCGTCAATGCGCAAGATATCAAACGGCAACTGTGCATGTAGCATAAGTCGTGTGAGACTGCCCTGTACTAACAGTTTTAGAATTGCACCACGAATTTGTCGATCAGAACCTAGAAATGTTGACTGCTTTATATATGTCGTACTTCGGGTATTTACATTCCCTATTGTTTTTTTCAAATACGCACCATAATCCATGAGTGCATAATGCCAATCCCGAGGGCGTTCATGGTCAAGAAGGTGTTCTGCTATAGCAAATATCAGCTGTTCTTTGATATCTGTTTCATTAGGGAAAAAGTGGTGAATAAACACCGTTCGTATATTCGTTTCAACAATAGGTACTCCACTATTGTACGCAAATGCCATCACCGCTCCTGCGGTATACGGCCCAACCCCTGGAAGCTCAAGCAGCTCAACATATGATTTAGGGGTCCGACCCCTACGATTCAAGGTAATATCCTTCGCGCACTCATGGAGCATTTTTGCGCGGCGATTATATCCAAGTCCTTGCCATTCCTGTAGTACTTCGCCGAGTGGAGCAGAGGCAAGTTTCTTCATAGTCGGAAATCGCTTCAGAAACTGTATATACTTCGGTATGACTCGATCAACTTGAGTCTGCTGCAACATTACTTCGGAGACAAGAATATGATATGGATTCTGTGTCCGTCTCCACGGGAGCGTGTGCCGTCCACTACGCTCATAGTATGCCCAGACAGCATCAACACATTTCCGCTCTAACGTATTCATGAACAACTATACACTCTATTTCTCCGTAGATTCATCACTTACAATTACTACGTCAGGCGTCTGTGGAACTACTATATGCATGAGTATGTAGAGAAATGTCATAGGAATGATACCAGTAACAAAGAATGCGACAAGAAAGATGATGCGTACTACGACAGGATCAACATCCGAGTATTCACCTACTCCGCCTAAGATTCCACTTATAATGACATTAGTTCTACTTCGGTATAATTTTTTCATAGTTGTAAATTAAATGGTATACACGACGTCTTTTCGCTCAACAATAATGGGCCACTTCTTCGCCTGTGCATACGTATACAGTGACCTATTTGGATTAAAACAAATTGGCATCTCAACGGACTCAAGGAGTGGTATGTCCCCTTCAGTATCTCCTACCCCTATTGATCCCTCGCGGCTCAATCCCTCTTTCGCCAGTACACGTTCCACAATTTTAGATTTATCTTGAATAAAATCTTCATCAACAACAATGCCGGTAAATCTATCTTGTGGCCCAATTTCATATACACGACCGTATACCTTATCAAACCCATATGTACCACAAAATTCATCAAGGATTGTTTTTGGTGATTGTGAGACTGCAACAATCAGGTACCCTTTGCCTCTCAGATCCTTTATCAGATCTCGAGTGTATCGATATGTTCTTCTTCCCTGCTTTGCTACGACCATTCTTCCAATATCTGCAAAGGTACCATAGTGCACCCCTCGAATATGTGTCATAAACACCTCTATCATTGCAGTTATATATGCTTCATACGACCCATCGCGGTTTTGCCATGCGGTGAATTTCTCCGCATACACCTGCCTGGCTTCCTCTGGAAAAATCTGCGCAGATATACATGCTTCAACAACCTCAATAAAAAGGCTTGAACGAAATACCGTTCCATCAATATCAAAAAATGCTACTTTTTGCATATCTATAGTCTACCAAAAAATAGCAAAACCCGCCTTGTCAGTCGGGTTTCTTAAGTGGATCGGGCTGCGGCCCAGCTCGGGGACATACATGCTTCTTGGCATGTTTCATACCTCTTGGCACATGAAGAATTCGATGAGGTAAGCCTGCAAAGAACCACGACTGTGCGCGAAGGGGCATTCAGATTTGATTGCCTTTCCTGGTGTGCGCGAGCCCGATCCAGACACATAGTATCGAAAGTGGCACCTATGGTCAATCATTAAAAAATGCACTTTTCACAGAGTGAATACTCAAAAACTATGAAAATTGTATGAATATAGGTTTCAGTTCGAGCCACTCAACTTTTGTGAGCTCCCGCTCATTATAGATACCCGAATCCGGATAATGTGCTTCAGAAATTGCTATCGTAGAATCAGGGAATACCGCCTCAACATACGCAAGATGCCCAATCTCATTATCGAGTGTATATTCCATAACTGCACCAACTTTAGGAGTCACACTCATATGCACATGTTCCTGCCCCTTCAGAATGACATGCCACTGCCCTGGTATGCGTGGTCGTACCTGTGGCCATGTGACCTTTACACCTTTCCTCCAAAGCTTGTACAAAATATATTCACCCGATTGTAAGGGGAACTCAGAATATCTCAAACCAAAAACATCCCCAATAATACTCCGCACGCGAATAGTACTGTCACTATCAACGGTATTTTCCTCACCCGGAACAAACTCGGGATATATACGCACTGCCCGATCAACAAGATCTTCTTTTAAAACCCATCCTTCGATATTATTCCATACCACAGAAAAAAATCTGCCTTTGGGCTCACGCATCATCACCGCTTCACCAAAGGGTATACTCGCAACGAGTGCATCAAATTCAATAGTCGGATTCTTGTACAGCGGAACTTCGGGAGACCCTGCATACATGATCATTTTTTTCTCTGTCAGCGGGACAGCATGCAATATCTCTTCAACTGTTTTAAATGTTTGAGGTGTTACTTCTTCCTCAATAGATTCTACAACAGATACTTCTGGTTGATATGATGGCACTTCGTGCACGTCGGGTTCAGTGGAATGCCGCACCAAAAAATGTACGCATCGAAGTGTAATATCTATAATACGCTCATATATTGTATCAACGACGATGATAAGGGTACTCATAAGTGAATGTACTATCACTATACCATGCTGAAAAAGCCCTACGCTATTGACGAAAATTGGTCCACCTATCGAAATATCTCCTATTTAATGTGCTTTTGGCCACACACGGGTAGCGTCAGGATACACTGGTGTCAGCGGATGATCTGCACAATCATGTTCACGTGCAGGGCAATAATCTCTTCCATAATGAACGAGACGGTGATTAAATCCCCACCATTCATCTTTTGGCATTATATCCATTAAGTCTTTTTCAATACGTACAGGATCCGTGTGATCACTGAGGTCAAATCGAATAGCAAACCGTCGTACATGCGTATCCACCGCTATTCCTTCATGAAGGTTAAATGCATTCGACAGCACCACATTTGCGGTCTTGCGTGCGACACCAGGTATTCTGAGTAACTCCTCCATAGTATGCGGGACCACACCATTATATTCATTAAGAATCATATGCGCAGCACCCCTTATATTTCGAGCTTTATTTCTATAAAAACCACATTGAAATACTGCCTGCTCCATTTCTTCCTGAGTTGCATTCACATATGACTCAATATCAGGATACGTGACAAAGAGTGATTTAGTGACCATATTCACCCGGGCATCCGTGCATTGCGCTGATAGTTGTACCGCCACCAGCAATTCCCATGTTGTACTGTGGTCAAGTGCTATTTTAGGTGCTGGGTACAAAGTTCTTAGAATACGATTCATATCCAGAACACGAGATATTCGTTCCTTTTTCTTTCTCGGTGTCATTTCTTGAGTATAGCAAAAAACCTATGCACGAAGCCTCTGGTATAGAAGCGTGGAGAGAGCACCAAACGTGATCATGAGACATCCAAAGGCAACAAGGCCTCCTATCACTGGTATAAGTGCCAATGCTGCAAGAAGGACTGTGCCGTACATAACCGTACTCAATGAGAGTGTCTGCTTTTTTGTCATAAGCTTTTGCACGTAGACACCAACGAATGCACCACTCATTATAAACGCAAAGAAGAGCAATGCCATATAGAAAAAGAAAAGACATATACCCAGTGGCACACCAATAATACTGACAGAAAAGATCATGCTCAAAAATGGTGTAATCAAAAATACACCCAACCCAATGAGTCCCGATACTCCTGACTCTTTTACTGACAACTCCACAGTTCGTTCAATATTTTTTCTCATTCCAAAAAACAACGCAACTGCAGTAAACAGGACGGCAATTGCTACGAGTGTGTAGAATTTCAAAAAATTGATACCGGTTTCAAGCGTCGGTTCGGTCTGTCGAATTTCTCCAGTAATATCGGCATTTTGTGAACGGACGAGTTCTGTTGCGCTTGTATAAAACACTGAACCCACAACACGCGCATTGTCGCCTAAGGAAATAGTGTCTGTAACATTCATGAGCACATCTCCTCCCACTTCTGCATTAATACGTGCTGAATTAGCAGTTCCATGGACCCCACCCACGACATCACCTTCGATAATGACATCACCACCCATAAACAGTACATCCCCTTCTATGAGCGCGGTTGAAAGAATAGTGAGTGTGCCTCCAAATACAGCAACATCCCCTTTCACTGACTTTGCAAGTGTTACCTCCCCGCCAACAATACGTACATCATCACCAACGTCGCCATGTACTTGGACTACACCACCTACAACAGTAAGATCTTTCAGAATAGGGGCATTGATGGTTACATTACCTCCCATCACATATACATCTTCTTCTGCTGGGCCCGACATAGTCAATGTTGGCGAAAAGCCATAAAAATCTCCTTTTAAGATTTGTCCTGCATCGATCGAAACAGCCTCACCTGATCGAATAATCGGACCAGCATGTGTGAAGAAAGGCGACCCTACAAGCAAAATGAGTCCACAGATATACAGTATTTTATTCATGCACAAAGTATAGCGTTTTTCTACGTTTTTTCCAGCTTTCTGTTACTTTGAAAAACACGGCACAAGTCGAAGTGACTCAAGGGGTGAAGGAGCGCTTCCATCCATAATTTCAGCAAGGCGCACTTCGCCAAGTGCATCAGCGGCACACTTTGTCATCTCTGTAGTAATCGTAAACGAATCTTGCGAATATCCAAATGTTTTTAACATCTCTTGTTGTGCTGGTGTCAGTTTTGACGCTTCGAGTATGATCGGTGCATCAGGTGCTGACTGTGAGGTTTCTTCTACAGGCTTTGCTACGACTGGCGTTGTACGCTCTTCTTTCTGAGGAGATGTTTGTGTTTGTTCATGAGCAGGTACAGGTACCTGTGTCGTTAAGTTCTGAATCGTATACCAAATATACACACCAAAACCAATAGCGACACAAAGAAGGACAGACACGATACCGAGATATATTTTTATGTATTTCATACAGATTGAGCTGTGTACGCAAGTGGTTTTTGAAGTGTATACGCGATACAAAGCCCCAAAAGTATTAAGCACACAAACGTGACAAACAATATAAACCGAGCTCTGGAAAATTCCCAGTGACCGTCGTGCCAATTTCTCACAAAGAGAAACGGAAAAATAAAACGTACTATGTCCATACCGAATAATTGTATTTTACTATTAGTTTACACATCTGTCTTCAAACGAACCTAACAAGCCATTACCCAAGCTTCTGATACAACTTCCCGGTGAATAGCAACGTAGATAGACCTAATAGAAAGATCACAAAAGGTCTATCATGAAGCCATGCAATTTCTCCAATAAGACGCTCTGCGCCTAAAAAAGTTGCTGACACACCAAAGGTAATGAGTAGGGTAAGTAGTATCGGAAATCGCTTAAAAAGTGATTGTCGGACTGGATCAATTACTTGTGTAGTAGTGGTCACCGCGTCTTCAATAGTCTTCGTAATGTAGGTTGTCTGACGTTTCATGTCTCTTACTGATTAAACAACGCTTTACCTTTATTCCACATTTCATCATTACCCTGTTCACGCAACCAAAACCACCACTCCCCACCCCACAGATACTGATGTGCATATCGTGTATCTTTTGCATATTCAATAATCTCATCGAACTTTTGAGCATCCATTCGAGAATACTGAACCTCTACTGGTACCTGTCGCACCGGCTCAAGTAACCAGGGTTCTAGTGAAAGTTCTATAAGAAATGTCTCCTTCTCTTCATGCACAAGCGACATAATTCGCTCCTTAACTCGATAGAACCATGGTGGCAATACGGTCTTAAATTGACCTAATTCTGGATTCCAAAAATAAACATACACACTTGTACCAAAAGCGTCCCCCTTAGAAAATGCACCATTCCATGTGCCTAAATTGCCGCTATCCGTCACGAGAATAGGTCGACTTGGATCAAGAGTTCGAACCAATGCGATTTCTTCAGCTAAAAATGCTTCATCAAGTTCGCCGCAATGGTCGTATGCAAATACTCCCAAATATGGTTCATTTTCAATTTGCCAGTACTGTATCGCAGGCGAGTCTTTATATCGCAACACCACCGCTTCTATGTATGAACGTATTTCATTTTTTTGCTCTTCCCAACTCAAATCTTTTGCCCACGATGGAACATGACATTCTGGCCATCTCGGCAATCTTCTTCCGACTCCAAAAATAATATTAGCTCCAACAGCTTCAGCTTTTTTTATATCGGTATCCATCCATGCAAATTCGAACTGATCTTTCTCTGGTTCAATAAGAGTCCAATGTGCACTCATTCGTAGGTTCCGTACACCAAGATCGTACAAAAAAGCATCAAAGACCTTATCCGGATCAAGTCCAAGTTCATATACATATGGAACATTGTATGAAATGCCATAGGTTATCTGCTCGGGTACTTCTTTACGTGCAAGCACAAAAAGAATACCTCCAAGTACGAGTAGTATTCCGAGAATCCAGACGCTAATTTTTTTAATCCGTTTTGACAAATGCATATATGTACCTGAAGTAATGTACGAATGACATTACTTGAATAATACTAGAAAACCAAGTGTGATAACAGCTACGAACAGAGTTTTTTGGAGGATAGTATCTCCATGATATGACTCAGACACTGGCATCTGTGCATGTGGTCTAATAGTAAAAAAGATTCCGAGTATCAAAATAAATACAAACTGTAAACCGCCGAGTGCCTGCACTACAGCAACATCTCCCATATCAGTTGCCTTCAAAATAAGTATCGTAGAAATACCTGCGAGTAATTTATTTGAAAGTATCAAGTACCCAGCGCGACGCGTTGTTGCTTTGGTTTGTTCTTTAATTTTTTCAAAAAAAGTCGGCACCATGAGTAAAGAAAGCGCATAAAACATAAATGCAATACGTGACCAGAAAAAACCATCATCAAACGAGGTGATGGTAAAAAGCCCCTTAATTGCTATGTAATGCAAAGCAAAGAAAATACCTGCATGTATTGCCACAAGTGCGGTCTTCACATGAAAGTTAAAATGTGAGACCAAGAAGGTGCCAACTGAAAGTAACCCAACTCCTAGCGCAAAATTTTGTGAAATTGCGCCGCCGAGGAAGAAATAACTAAGCCCAAACGAGGCAATGGCAGAAGTCGCACCTATGACAGGAATCACATCAGAGGTGTCGCCATCACGCAGTGCAGTAAACATTGATACAAGCCCAGTAAAAAACGTATACGCGGCTAGGATAGAGAGTGCAACGACCTCGAGTGTTGGTCGCATCACATTCTCAAATGATGGTATATGGAGACCATTAAAGGGTAACGGGAGCAAACTAACAAAATATACAATAATCCATAACCCAGCAATAAGACAGGTATAAAATGCATACACGAAAGGGCGCGGAAGAATTTTTTCATCCGAGACAATGCGTTTATCAATTAATGCAACGAGTGCGTTAAGAAATTGTGCAACTACTGCTAAAAGAATCCAGTTCATTACCTACGAAGAGTTTAGATTTTACTTACAACACTCACAGTCTCTACACGGGTATTATATCCCATTACGCTCGCAAATCTGTTTGTAGATATACGCAGAAGGTCGAATAGTGCGCTCAAGTGTCTCATAGTCAATAGCGACGAGTCCAAAGCGCTTCTCATACCCAAGTGCCCATTCATAATTATCAAGAAGCGACCAATAAAAATGTCCGCGTACGTCAGCACCATTCTGAATCGCCTGCCACACAGCCTCCACCTGCTTCGTAATGTACATTCCTCTGCGATCGTCGCGTGCGTCAGCGAGACCTGCTTCTGAGATGTAGAGCGGCTTCTTATACCGTTTGAGCATCATGAGGCAATCATAGATCCCCTCCGGGTATATATCCCAATCCATATCTGTCTTCTCGTACGTTTGTGTATCGCCAAACTTTTTATGAATGTAATAATTGAGACCAATCGAGTCACACTTTCCTATAACCATCTTCATAAAGCGATGTGTCCACCACCAATTCATCACTCGTGCAATAAGTTGATTGAAGGGGTTCTTATTCGCATGAAATAAAATCACATGCTTCACCATACTCACATCACTTGCGAGTAGTACGTCTTTAATTGCATCATATGCCGCGTTATGCGCGCGTGCAAGATTCTTCACAACTCGGAGATAGGTAAAGAACGGTCGCAGTCCCTTGGTATAGCGCGCTTCATGTTGTCGGCCTGAGTTTGTAATACTCAACACATCAAAAAGTGCAAAACGCTTAAATGGTGGCCATGTACCCCGAAGCCACCCGTTTGAAGCATAGACAATCGGTTCATTCATTGTCGCATAGTGATGGCAATAATCCTTCAGATGGGATACTACAAAGGCAGCGTACCGCGCAAAAATCTCTGGTGCATCATCCCGTTCAAACCCTCCACGATTTGCAAACCAAAGCGGAAGTGTAAAGTGCCACAAGGTGATGCCTGGATGCATGCCTCTTTTCTGAAGAGCTTGAGCAACTTTTTGATAATGGAGTATGGCCTCCATATTGAATTTTCCTTCTTCCGGCTCAATACGCGCCCATTCAACTGACATACGATGGGCGTCATGTCCGAGTGATTTCGCAATGTCAAAATCTTCTGCATAGCGATTATAGTGATCGCACGCCTTTCCTGCGTACGGTACCCTCCCTTCTTCTGCTGCTTGTGCCCAGTCAGTATTTAAAATACCTCCCTCCACTTGGTATGACGCTGACGCTGCTCCCCAAAAAAAGTCATCGGGAAATTTGTGTGTAACAGTATGTGTATCTATATTTTTTTGAGGCATATGCGCCCTAGTATATCAAAAAAAAGGACCCCGGCTATGCGAAGCCGGGGGTACCTTCCTACGTATCAGAGCCACTTGTAGAGCACCACAAGCGACCAAAGGAACAAACCATATTCGATGATTGACACTGCGGTAACGCGATGGTAGTTATGTGCTACCCACTCCTCGTCCCCGTACCGATCGATAAGTCCTCGGAGTTTAAACCGGGGGAACACTCGGATCCAGTCGGATATGCTCAAAGAATTCTTATTGGTATAATCCGCAAAGAACTTCAGGCGATCCTCCCAGAACGGCCGAAACCATGAGACCCCCCACCCGATCAAAACCGACTTATGAAGGAAGTGTACAAAAAGGAGCATACATGCCACCTCCCCGTAAAACCCTCCATAGTGCCACCACAGTCCAGCGGGCGCGAGCCACAGAATGGGTGGAAGCACCTCCTCATGGTTGTATTTCGGATGAGCCAAACATGAGGTGCCTCTCCGCAGTAGTTTGGGTAGTGCCTCAAGATCTGGCAGAAACATGAGTGGGAGAAGCCAGAATACTGACGCATCGACTCTTCCGTTCTGCTCCATTACATACATGATCGTGAGAATGCCAAGGCCGACATCCCCAAGTAGCGGCAAGAATGAGTCTCGCACTTTAGCGATTATCGACATGGCAACTCCTTTCAAAATGTGTGCCAAATCACACTGTATCCTATATTTATTTTTTCCTCAAATACCCCTGATTTACATATACTAGCTCTCTATAAAAAGCACTATGCCTGCCGCACATACTAAAAAATACACCTCTATACGGAGGTGTTACACAACAATTACTCCAAAATTATTTCCTCAATCGGTAATGACGACGTACTAGAAACAGTTGTTGTGGCTCCAACTACAGTCGGTATCTCTACTACTGGTACCACTTCGGGAAGAAGTATGGGAGGAACTACAGTTTCGATCTGGATGCTTTCCTCTACGGTAGGTGTCTCAACATCCTCTACTACCACTTGAGACGGTGTCTCTCTGAGGCGTGACCGGACTTCAGTAATAAATTTTTCTCGAGCAGCACGCACTCCTTCCGTAACTTGTGCACGTACGTGAAACTCTTCTTGTGGAACCGAAAGCAACACAGCACCTGCTTGTGGGGTGGTTATAGTAGGATGTGGAAGACTGATACTCAAACCAATACCTGTGACAGACGAAAACACTAGCAGCGCGCCAAGTAAAAAATGCCTCGTATGCAACATATACCTGTATAGTACCGCACCTGAAAAAATAACGCACCGTGCCTATACACGTCTACGGCCTCAGATTACATATGTAGCCTATTCAACCTGCACATCAACGAGCTGCTCAACGCGCCGTATGTCAGCGAGTAATTTGGAACGCTCACTATTAAAGAGCGTAATCGTAAACACAGCCTTGCCACCATTTTTTGCAAACTTGCACACATCACCAACTTTTTTAATCATATGCACACTCACCACTGACTGTAACTCTTGTGCTTTTTTGATTCCTTTTAATTTAATGATCTTTCCTTCCTTTTTTGGATACCACTTGAGTGTAGCGGCGAAACCTTTACACTTCTTAGGAATAATAGGTTTTTTTGGAAACCGAATTAAAATATCGTTGAGTGAATGATCGATATCACAACTGAGCGCGTGGAGTTTATCCCGAAATCCTCCTACACGAGCCCCGATTTCTATCAATTTCCATTCATCATCTACTTTCATGAGCTCAACATGCGCCGTAGTGTTTCGAAGACCAAGTGCATGGATACCGCTCTCAGCAGCTTCGTGCGCACGCTCGATACTTCTTTTTTTCAGTGCCGTTGGAGAAAGGTGCATGTAATTAAAAAAGTCGTCGTGCCCAATATTTTTTCCCGTGATAACACGCACCATAGGGCAAAAATACACCTTACCCCGGCTATTTACATACGCATCAACCGAATACATATCCCCTTCCATAAACTCTTCTACCATCATCTTTGGTTCCTCTATACGTCCATTCTCTGCGTAAATCTTTTTAATTTTTTTGAATGACTGTGTGAGTGCTCGCTTCAAATCTTCTTCATGGTAACAAATACTCACGAGTAAACTCTGTGCAAGATTCGTAGGCTTCAAGATCATTGGAAACTTAATTTTCTCAATGACACGCTTTCGCTCAGTATGAGTGTTTTCACGTACGACAGCATACTTAGGAGTGAACTTTTTTGCGAGGAGCGCAAAACGTCGGCGCATTTCTAATTTATCCGTTGACCAAATAAGTGACTCAGTGGACGGTGTACGCAAATACGGCACATGAGGAATAATCTGAATAAAACGAGAAAGATATGACTCATCACGACAGGTGATAGCTCTAAACTCTGATTGATACGGTGCGAGCGCTTCAGCAATTGCACCGGGTTTTGAAAAATCAATTTTTAAGAAAAGATCAACTTTCGGGAAATTTTCTTTAGTCTTCTGCACCACAGCGCAGCTATCCCAAATAATCATTATTCTAAATTTTTGACCTATAGTTTTTTCATATCGGCGAATACTCTCTGCAGTTCCCTCGGGAAACTTCATGACGTATACAATAATGTTTTGCTTTATATTTTTCATTCAAAGTGTCGTGTACTGCCGAGTCTGATGCGTGCACGGATAATAAGTACGCTATGTAAAAAGTCGGAACACTATACTACAAAAAGTGTCTGACGTCTATACATTCTGCTCACAGGGGACAGACGGCCATTCATTGTGCGTTTGTTGTATTTCAACTATGATGAGGTTATGAATTCAGTCAAAAAATGCATCCTGCTCAACGCAGGCACACAGACACGTCGGGCTTTTAAAGCTGGTCTCACTAGAGCCGAATGCGAGCATTACGCAACAAAAAAAATGGCGCTCCACATTCGCGCACATACTGAGCCGCTGTTTCTATACAAAAACAAGCCCATTGACTGGAATGACTCTTTTGTCTTTACCCGCCTCCGTGCAACGGATCAGCAGTTTTGTGGTATTCTCTACGACTATTTTGCGCAGCATCAAATTCCTGCAAGTGATCCGATCAATCACTCATATGTAAACAGTGCCGAAAAAATTTCACAAATGCTCCTCCTCAATATGAACGAGATCACTGTGCCCGACACAATCATCTTTAGAGAAGAATCATTTGCAGCAAACAATGAATACATTCAGAGTCACCTTACGTTCCCTCTCATATTTAAAACAGACGGTAGCCGCGGACGGAATGTTCATTATGTTGAAGAATATGCCGCACTTGAAAAATTACTCCAACATAAAAAGCCGCATGTGCTTGCACTCGTACAACCATTTATACCTAACTCGTTCGATACACGTACGATTGTCGCGTTTGGGAACATACTCGGTAGTATCAAGCGCGAACGAACGTCTGGATACTTAAACAACGTAGCCCAAGGTGCTACTCCTTCACGCTATGCATTAACCGAAGTGGAAGAACGCGTAGCAATAAACGCTGCTCGTGTGTGCGGCATTGATATTGCAGGTGTAGATATGATTCATACTGCTAATGGACCTATCGTGATTGAAGTCAATAAATCACCCCAGATACAGGGGTTTGAATCGGTGCATGAATTTAAAGTTTTTACTAAAATTGCTGAGCTTGCAGCACAGAAGTACCAAAAATAAGCTAAAGAAAGAAAAATCCAAGGACCGCTGCCCCTACCCAACTTATACCGGAAATTGACCCTGAAAGAATGAGCATCTTTTTTTCTTCACTCGTAAGTTCATAAAACTGCTTCGTCGCAGCAAGAGGAGCGAGTGTACCAATCACCCATGAATTAAAAATGAGAGCGAGTACGAATCCCATTTTGATATAGAAACTTGTTTCTCCTGCGTAATATTCCCACGCAGGTAACACGAGAAAGAACCCGCTCACAATCATTCCTAGTAGACCTGCCCATACAGCGTAATGCAACTTTCGAGATAACGAAGCGTCAATACTCATTCGTACTCCTCGTACGTACTGTAATGCAAGATGATCTGCGTACACAATGCCAAGCAGTGTAAGAATCAAAACAGCAACGTGAACATTTTCTAATTCCATAGTGCTATTGTGTAAGCGTGCCAATGAGTAAGGTTTGAAGGCGTGATTCTGGTTTACTATCTCCCCCATGCTGTCCTTCAAATAATGAAGATCCGTCTTTGCCGCAGACCTGAAGAATCTTTTTTTCACCGCCGGGATGCTTAGGTACGTACGCAGTAATGTCGTAGACACTACCACCTATTGTTGTCCAACAGCTCGCTTTTGAATTATGTATTGCAACTTGAGCAAGTGTATATTGTGTCACTCTGGGCACAGTCTTCGCCTCTTCGGTAGGGACAGTAGGGGCGATGGGTACTAGTGATTCCTCTTTAACCATCACAGGTTGTGTCTTAGTTTCTTCAACTACGTTAGTTGCTTCTACATCAACAATCCTCCTTTCAGTCTCCTCCAATGCAGGAATCGTAGGCATTGTCTCTTCCATAGGTACCACACCTGTATCTGTAGGAGCATTTACCATAGGCACAATCAGAAGTTTTGCACCAAGTACCAGAATACAGATACCAATTATGCCTGTAATAATCACGCGGGATGAAATCATACTTTAATTCTAACTAAACCTATCAATAATTACCCTCTATAGTACCTCTTACACTTTACTCGCACAATTAAACATCCAGGTAATTCCAAATGCGTCCACACACGATCCATAATAGTCACCCCAGAACATTTCTTGAAGCGGCACTTCAATCTGTCCTCCAGCACTGAGTGCGGTAAAGAGCCTGTCGGTCTCAACGCGGGTATCTGGTTCTAAATTAATGTACACCATATTCCCTTTTCTGACGGTAAAACCCATTGATGGAGGTGCGTCGGTACCCATAAGTACATGCCCACCGAGAATAGGAAGTGAAACATGCATCACGAGATTTTTATCTGCCTCATCAAGTGTTGGCATTCCGTCCTGCGGCGGTACCTCAGAAAAACGATGGATCCCACCCTCAAAATCACCACCAAACACATTCTTGTAAAAGTTAAACGCTTCCTCTGTATCTCGCTCAAAATTCAAATAGGTACTGACTCGTGCCATAGGTGTGTAATTATCATTTTAATACTATCTGATTATACCCTGAAGACCGAGAGAATAATGCGTACATATCTGTAGATGCAGATATGTACAAAAACAGCCCTATCAAGGGCTGTTTTTGTTGCAACAAAGGTTCTTTCTCAATTAAAACTCATCAAGTGCGTCATCAATCAAATCAAGAGCTTCATCAATCAAATCTTCTGCTTCATTTTCATCATCATCGATTGCATCTTCAGCATCGTCGAGGAGATCTTCCGCTTCGTCAAGCAAATCTTCTGCATCCCCAACATCTTCATCATCGTCGAGTGCAGTTTCTACGGCGTTACGAGCATCATCGAGGTCATCTCGGGCATTATCGAGATCATCCTCAACATCAGAACCTGAATCACCAATCGCATCCTCTGCATCGTCGAGCAGATCTTCAACCTCGTCGAGGAGATCATTTGCTTCGTCATAATCTTCATCGTCAAAAGCAACTTTTGCGTCGTCAAAAATATCTTCTGCTTCGTCAAATAAATCTTCTGCTTTACTGGTAGCTTCTCCTGCCTCATCCGCGTCTTCAATATCAGTTTCAATTTCGTCGAGACGATCATCAATCTCATCGATTCGATCAGACACATCATCTTCATCATCACTGTTTGAATTTGAACCACCGAGTTCATCTTCAGCATCGTCAAGTAAATCTTCAACCTCGTCGAGGAGATCATTTGCTTCATCCAATTCGTCGTCATCGATGGCTGTTTCAGCATCATCAATAGCATCTTTTGCATCATCAAGAAGGTCTTCTGCGTCTCCAACATCCTCATCATCGTCAAGTGCATCTTCGATGTCAGTTTCTATGTCATCAATTCTATCTTGAAGATCATCGATTCTCTCACCTACATCATCATCCTTTGATGAACCTCCCACAATATCAAGTGCTTCTTCTGCATCTGTATTAGCGTTCTTTAACAATGTTGCCGTCTTTGTGTAATCACGATTGATGTACGCCAGGATTGCGTTAAAAAAATTAGTATGGGCATCAGTCAACATCTCTTCTGCATCTGCAATGTCGGTTTTATTGTTGCTGTCATCTATCTGATCTCGCGCATCACCAAAAAGATCTATGGCAGCCCGCATTTGGCTGTACACTGTACCGACTGTACTGTTGCTGCTTGTATTTGTCGTAGGAGTTTTTGATCCAGTGAGAGTAGAGAGCTGCGCTTTCAGCGCATCTACCTGTGACAATAATTGCGCAGTCGGTTCTTGTGAACCAGAAGTGGATCCTTGCAGTTTGTTGTACACCTGTCGAGACTTTGCGCCGAAGTAGCCACTTGCTGGAGATATACCGTTTGCGGTCTGCCACGCCTTTACTGCAGCTTGTGTAAGCGCTTTAAATTCAGTGGTTTCATTTCCTGGTGCACCACCCCCACTACTGGTGATCTCAAACCCTTCACCATTCAAGTACTGTTGGAGACAGCGCACATCCTCACCTACTGAACCGAGTTCAAGATCTTGAGTAAATGTACAATTAGCAGCCTGACTGATAAGCGGTGTAACGAGTAAAAGACCGAGCGCAACTGTACCGAACATGGCTACAGTACGCTTTTTGTAAATTAAATATGTATGCATATACTTCACAGTATACTGTACTCACAGGAAGTGCGATACACGCAGTCTGAATAATCCAGTATTACAGCTTCTCAATTTCCTTCAAATCGTGGTCGGGTATATACAACAAAAGTATACCTATCACAATACCAACGATTCCTGTCCAGAGCATTTCACCGCCGAAAAAGGTATTTTCTATGACATCAAGCACGTGCCAAATACCCCGCCATATAATGACAAGTCCAACGACGATAGAGAGAGTTCGTACAAAATATTTCCAATCTTTATGTGCAGCTTTTGCCATGTATTTTATTTTTTAGTATTAAGACTTTCCTCTATTAATGCAATTGTACCATCTGTTTTTTTGTGAGGATTGAGTATATGTTCAGAATCATAGAGCTTTTTAATATCCTCAAAAACAGTATACAGTTCATTCCCGTAAAACTCTTTTAAGAATGGAGTACGAATAATACCGTCACTATGATCCGCACTCATATTCCCCTTCAACTTCTTTACGAGTGCGAACACCTCTTGTGTGAGAGAGATAATACGGCTTGATACATCCGATTGTGAGAAATCAAAGACTGGAATAATACGAAGCGACCCATCCCCTATGTGCCCATGATACCCGTATGCAATCTTATGCTTCTTGAGTATAAGTGAGAGCTTTGACACAAACGTACCAAGTGCAGGGAGTGGTACAATCACGTCTTCAATACACGGCACCGCTCTGTAACTTCCCTCATTGAAGTCGCGCATAAGTAAGAATGAGTGACGTCGTACATCCCAGGCAGCATCTATATCCTCTTGCGAACGAATATGTGTAGCATAGTATTTCTTGCCGACCAGCTCAAGGAGGCACTTCTCTGCTTGGGCTTCGGTTGCCTCTCGTGTGGACTCACTAAATTGCGCAAGAATAAATAAGTGCGCACGATGATCAATGTACGGCAAAATCTTTTGCGCTGATTGGGTCAAGTGTTCTTTGGCTTTCATAAACGTATTTGAATCAAAGGTTTCAAGTCCTTCAGGATGAAACGCAAACACGGTATTCACCACGTCTGAAATATCTTTCAGTTCTTGCGCAGAAATAATGAGGAGTGCAGTATGCTTTGGTACAGGTTCAAGTTTCAATACCGCCTTCGTAATAATCCCGAGCGTTCCCTGAGACCCCACAAACAGCGGAATTTCATTAAAGATGTCGCCTTGTACCACCTTTTCAAACCGGTACCCGGATGCTGACTTCTTCACATAGCCAGTGACTTCGCGCATGTGTGCGCTATGTGGTTCGATAATAGAAAGGAGTGCTCGTTCTCGTGCACTTGTTGCTTCCTTGATGTTTTTTGGTCGTATACGCTCTACTGTTCCGTCAGCAAAGACTACTTCGAGCTCTAGCACATTATCACTTGTTGCACCGCTCCGTAGGCTTTTTTCACCTGAAGCATTGTTTCCGATCATGCCGCCTATGCCACAAATAAGACGGGACGACGGGTATGGTGCAAACATCAAATTATGCTTTGCAGCCTTTTCTTCTATATCACGGAAATATGCACCCATCTCAACTGTAGCAGTCAGTGCTTTAGGGTCAATTGACACCTGCTTCATGTGACGCGTCATATCAATGATCCATCCAGTATTGAGTGGTCCCCCACTCATACAGGTTCCACCTGCACGCACCGTGAGTGATGTGGGAGAACCACTTTTAATTTCTGCGTAGCACTTCTGTACCAATGTTTGCACATCAGAAACATTCTTAGGAAAATAGACGGCTTGGGGTTGAATAAAAAATGCACTCGCGTCTGTGGCATACGTAGTGCGAGTAGGTATGTCGAGTGACACCTCTCCCGTATACTGACCTTTTGTAATCGTGAATTTTTCCTTCAGACTTTGAAATACAACGTAAAAGAACGTAAGGAATAGGAGATATAAAGCCAAGAGTACTAAATACCCATAGCTAGTGAGTGCGGTAATTTCAGACACAAGAAGAATTGAATACCACGAGCCTCCTGCAAGGACCGGACCAAATCGCATTGGCATCATACGCTTTGTCATAAGGATGGCGTTCACAGTGATGATACCGAGTAACAGAGCGAGTACTTCTGATTGTGGTATGACATCAGTCTTTGTAAATAATTCTCCGAGCAAACTTGCACCTAAGAGGATCATGCTGATACGCAAGACCGCATACACGGCCTGCATGAAACGTTTTTCAGAAGTATCAATGACTCCATCTTCAAGCGCGCGAATATAAAAAATAAGTGCAAACGTCGACGACCCTACTCCCATGGTAAGACCGACGGTAAAAATTATATGTACTATTGCTTCAAGCATATACAAATTAGTATATCCTAAAGATTTTATGAAAATACATCACGGTCGGGTATAAGAAACGGTATTGCGCCCCTATTGACTCACTTCCAGGTATACAAAAAAAAAGGGGGTCGTGTTTCCACAACCCCCTCTTGAGGCGAACCTCGATGGTGTATTTCTACACCTTTGCGACCGCAGGCTTGCGCTGGCGAATCATCGCCTTGCCCACGAGCCAGAACAGAAACGGAACCGCGAGCGCCAACGTTGCCGGTTCCGGCACACCATTGGGCGCGGGAGGAGGTGCATTGACCGTGTAGACCTGTCCAAAAGGCGCAGGATCTTCAAACGGCGACACGAAGTCGTTCATCACTGCGTTGTAGACATAGGTGTCGTTTCCTTCACCGTCCACGCCACGCATGAGCGCACTGCCCAATCCACCCTCCCCGCTCACGAACGTGACATCAAAGCCTGACGTGAAATTCACGTCAAACAGCACCCCGTACATCGTGAACGGGCCCAGGTTGTGGTTGTTCACCTCGAACGGCGCCGACGCTTGGAGGATATGCTCCTGCAGCACCGATTCGTTGAGTTGCAGAAACAACTTGGTAACCGTGAGTGGTTCGACAGACAAAGTCGACATGGTGCGCAAGTTTTCGTTGGCACCAAAAGCCGATGTTCCTGCCGCCTCGTACTTGAAGTACCCGCCGCCAAGGTCGGTCACCGACATCTCGAAGAAGGTACGGATGTCATTCAAGGCACCAATGCCTTCCAGCGATCCGTCCTCCACCTGGACCATTGATGTGACAGGCATTGCCTGCACCTGTACGGCCGATGTGAGCAGCGCGAACGCTGCACATGCGGCCAAAAAGAACTTCTTCATGGTTACTTTCTCCTTGATCAAATTGTCGCCGGCGGAATTTGCCGACCTGTATTAAACCACAATCATTGTATTTTGTCGATACACCCACCCTACCCCATTTTGGAAGAAACTGAATATGCTATGCTACATATATATGCATAAAGCTACCGTACTTATTGTAGAAGACGATCAAAACATTCGTGAAATGTACCGTGATGCGTTTACGCATGCAGGCATCAATGTGCTCACTGCTGCGAATGGTCAAGAAGGTGTCGATCTTGCACTCGCTCACCACCCAAACGCAATCCTCATGGATATTATGATGCCTATCATGAATGGACATGTGGCAGTAAGTCATATTAGAAAAGACGCATGGGGTAAACATGCGAAGGTTGTTTTTCTCACCAATATGAGTGACGCAGAAAATGTCGTCCATGCAATAGAGGAAGGAAGTGAAGAATATATCATCAAAGCAAACACCTCTATTAAAGAAGTGGTAAACCAAGTCCGTATGGCAATGAGTGCATAAAATATTTTAGAGCGTATTCTTGTTCAGCGGTGTTAGATCATGGTACCTCCCCCACCCGTAATACAATGCTCGATGAATACCGTATCCACAGAGTGCGAGCGTGAGTGTATAGAGCGGCCATGCAGACACTGTATACGGCAAGAATTCGTCGAGATTACATCCAGAAAAAATACAATTTATATCGAGCGCGGAAGGTGTATATGCGTAGGTCAAAATAAATAGTGCACCGATATAGGGTATTGCATACAGCAACGATACGAGTTGTGGTCTTGTCCTAAAGCTAAAAATAAGTATGACGATAGGTACACTGATATGAAGTACAATCGAAATATTATTCGCGTAGGTATATCCTTCACTCGATATATACGCAGTGATCCCCGTCATATGAAAGCCAAGTAAGGATGATACAAAATCCGCGATCCAAATGCATTGTGGTATCAGTCCAGCATAACTGATTCCCTTCACCCATTGCATATTTTTACAGAAGCACCCAACAGCAAGGAACAAGCAAAAGTTATTACACAACCAAAAAAGATACGGTCGAGTGAGTGGATCAAATACAAGAGTACTCAAAAGTAGTACTTGAATAACTATAAAAAAGGTACCGGCAATAGTAAATAAACGGTCTGTCTCAACCTTTGAAAGACCTGGTTGTATGCGCGTCATATGACGTCTTTACAAATAATCAGATGGAGGTGAAAGTGTGTTGGAATAGATTTCATATGATACGTATTCTCAATAATATGATCGTACCTTTGTAAAATGGTTTCTTTGATGTGTTGTAACTCCTCCATTTCTTCCGGTGTCAGTTCGCGTTCAGTTATATGGCGTCGAGGAATGATCATATGGTGTGTCGCTGCTATCACGTCATACGGAAAAATGTTTTCAACTATTCTCCAATATAGAAATTCTTCGAGTGCAGTTTTTTCACAAAGACTGCATGGAGCTTCTAGAGATTGACGGGCACAATACTCTCTATATTTTTTTGTAGTAGCCTCTGTACGTAATTTTTGTACCATATGCATAGTATAGTAGCACTCCCTGTGGCACGTTGTATTTGGGGACGAATGTAGCACAATAAAAAACATCCTGCAGGATGTTTTTTATTGTGCTATGCCTTCTTATGCTCAGCAGGCTTTTTCTCTTCAGTGGTACTAGTAGGAGTACCTGAAGCGACAATGGGTTTCGTTGGTGTAGCTACTGTAGCGTCAGTCTTTTTCTCTTCAATCATAATATTTAGAGTTAGCTACTAAACCGCGGCAACCTCAGTATACGCTCTCAAAATTTAAATAGCGAACTATGTCACATTTTTCTCACTTGTACGGCTTATTGATATCAACCAGAACTCGCAACATCCATAATGCTATGACACACTATGAAAACAAATAATCTACTCTTCGGACTTTTTTGCGCAATTATTTTTTTAGGAGGAATTGTTATTGGAAATTTCTTTCCGTATAACTCCCCTACTGCGCCCGACCCAGCAGTAATACCTGTTGTACAAAATACACAATCAAATACGTTAGTATCGAGTTCAACTACCGTGTCAAAAAACAGTACTACTTCAATTACTTCAAATCTTTCAGCTGATCAAAAGAGGATGCTGGATATGCTTGGAATTGACGTACAGGATATCACTCCTGAAATGATTACGTGTGCTGAAACAAGTATTGGTGCTAATCGAGTGACTGAAATCAAGAACGGTGCAGAAATCTCAACAAGTGAAAAGTTTAAACTTATCAACTGCTACAAGTGACTTTGTATTAGAATAATTGAAATACAAGTACTGCTGTCATCAAACTCAAAAATGATGCTTCGGACATACTACAAACTTAAACTAATATAATAATTTTATTATATACACGCCTCCGGGATACTGAACAAATATAATCCAGTTATTTCAAGTTCTTACCAAGAAACATAAGTGTTTTACTCCATGCATCCTTCGTTGCTTCAGGTGCGTAATTTGCGCCTGAAGGATTTGCAAATGCATGCCCTACTCCAGGATACATATAGATTTCATTTTCAATACCAAGCGTGTTGAGTGAGTTTTGGAATTGCTGCACCATCTCTACTGGAATCACTCGATCTTGATCGCCAAACACTCCAAGTACTGGCCATGCAATTGTTTGTAGCCTTTCTGTAGAAGTTGCCATACCTCCTCCGTAGTACACAACCGTAGCATCAAGCTTTTCTCCCGATAGAGAAAGCTCGAGCGATTGTTTTCCTCCAAAACACCAACCCAATGATGCGAGCTTCCCCGCACCTGCTGCTTTGAGATATGCAACTGCCGCACGCATATTTTGAATACCGATCTCTTGATTGAATTTTGCAGTAAGTGCTCGAGCACCATCTTGATCCTCCGCAACACCCTCAAGTAAGCTTACCGCAAGTACCATGTACCCTTCTTGAGCAAGCGCCTCTGCGGTCTCCCTGATTTCTGGTCGCAGACCACGATTCTCATGAATCATGACGATACCAGGATACACACCCTCCGCCTCAGGTCGGACAAAATATCCTTGCACTTCTCCAAAATACTGCACATCTTCTGCAATAATTTTTGTATCATTTTCTACCACAAGCATTTCTTGATTTGTGGTAACAGTTTTTGTATTAGAATATTGCTGAAATATAAATACACATCCAACAATACCTATGATTCCAAGAGCTACTCCTACTAATTTTTTATTCATATCGTATGAGCGTTAATTTGTATACGTTCGAGTAAAGCAATCTAGTTTATGTCAGTATGGAATACTACCAAGAACACACTGACTCATTCTGCACTACATATCACATACGTGTGAGCTGGAGAGCTGTTTTTGCATAGGTGTATGTCTCCTGACGGAGCCGTGAATCATTTTTATAGAGCGCTTCCAACTCATCCTCAGTTACCCAAACACACTCAACACCCATATCTGCTTCTGTTTGTGGATTGATGTCTCTTGTTGTTGATCGAGCCACAAATATAAAAGTAGAATGATCGTGATGTTCATTTATTTTATGTCTATTAAGAAAGACTGGAGGAACTAGATCAATATTTGTGTCCGTATCAGATTTCTCCCATCCTTCTCTACCGATCAATTCCACACGGAGCCCGGCCTCTTCCCACACCTCTCGAAGCGCAGCTTCGTTTGCGTCTTCTCCAGGATCAATATGTCCACCTGGTCCAGTCCAAATACTGTACTTCTCATGCAACCGAAGTAACACGGCTTGCTCATGTACGACGAACACCTCTGCGCAAAGATCAAGATAATAATTTATATGTGCCATACAAAAAGTATACCAGAGCGTTATAAAAATTTGTCAAAGAACATATTGTATGGTCTACTATCCCCTATGAAGAAAACGAAACACGGGAAAGCCTTTTGGGATGCTGAGTATACCGAAGCTGAACATCTGGCGCTCTCCATACGACAAAGTGAGGATCTCGAACAATTTACGAGATGGATGGAACGCGAATATGGGCGTGCTTTTCTCAATGTAACTACCTCTGTACTCGACCTGGGGTGCGGTAACGGTCGGAATCTTATTTGGCTTGCGGAAAATTATGGCATTCGTGGCATTGGCTATGATATCTCTACTCAAGCTGTGGCGAGTGCTGTACTCCGTACAAAAACGCTCGGGCTTCCCCTTACCTACGAAGAGCGATCTATTGCAGACACACTCCCGCTACCTCCCGCATCACAGTCTATCGTGCTTGATATGATGTCTTCACACGTACTCACTGAAGTAGAAAGAAAAGTGCTCATACAAGAAATTTACCGTGTTCTGAAACCAGGTGGGTTTCTCTTTTATAAAACGTTTCTTCTCGAAGAAGATACTCATGCAAAGCGCATGATTGCTGAAAATCCTGCTCCAGAAGCAAACTCATACATTCATCCCACAATCGGTGTTATGGAGCATGTGTCCACACAAGAAGAAATAGAAGCGTTATATGGCGAACTATTCACCATACACAAAATATACAAGTCGCATCGACACCGTGGTAAGAATGCCAAGCGACGAAGCATCATGGTCTACATGGAAAAGCCTTCGTTCTAAATATACAAAAACACTCTCTAGAATGAGAGTGTTTTTGTATACAGTATGAGCAGTATATTCCGTCTTCGCTCATGAGCGTGCAATTGTCCCATCATCCTTCCCTGTTCCTTCCTCTTTGATATCTCGTAGTACCAAATACCCAACAACCTGAAGAATAAAAAGAATGACAAATGTTACAAGTAGTTTGACCGCAACTGTTGACCCGTCAAACCAAATAATATAGAGAGTGGTGAGTGCTGCAACTATTCCCGTGAGTGCTGAAGAGTAAATAAGTGTATGCATAGAAGTTATATGTTCATTAGATTTTATCTTTTTCAAATACCACAACCATTGCCTCAATCTTAAAAAAAGCGAGTGCACGGCGGGATTCTCGTTCAATAGTTACTACTCTCCATCCTTCTGCGGCATTTATGTTTAAGAACTCCGCAAAGCGCTGTGGATTCACCTTAGCACCCCCAGGAAGCAAAATGGAACCTGCAAGTGGTTCTTGATAAATACCAATTTTATATTCTTTCATAGACAAATTATGGTGTGATTTTTACTACAGCTCTATAGTACTACTTTTTAATAAATCCTTCGAGTGCACGCAATGCCTCAGTAGGAACCATATACACTACGGTATTACTTTGATCTGAAGACATATCGTTAATTGACTGTAATGTACGTAAGTGGAGTGCCCCTGGGGTAGCAGCGAGCATCGCTGCAGCTTTTGCAATATTTTCTGATGCTGCAAGTTCTCCTTCAGAATTGATGATAACCGCCCGCTTCTCTCGTTCTGCTTCAGCTTGCTTCCCAATAGTACGTTCCATGTCTGCAGGAAGACTGACATCCTTAAGTTCTACATTCTGCACCTTGAGTCCCCACGCATCTGTTTCTTGATCTACAATTTCACGAATACGCTCTGCAATCTTGTCACGACTTGAGAGGAGCTCATCGAGCGTTACCTCACCCACAATATTGCGCATCGTTGTTTGCGCATACTGCGAAATTGCATACTGAAAATTTTCTACTTCTATAATCGCCTTATTCGCATCTGAAACTTTGTAATAGATAACGGCATTCACCTTCACAGTCACGTTGTCTCGCGTAATCGCATTTTGATCGGGCACATCTACTGCTTTCGTACGAATATCTACCTTCTGATGTCCTTGAATTACTGGCCACACTAATCGCCATCCTGGTTCCATTACTGAAGTAAATTTACCAAAGGTAAACTTTACACCTCGCTCATACTGATTTATTTGTCGAATACTAACGAGTACAAGTGCAACCACGACTGCGAGAATGATATACAACATATTGATACACTATTCCTAAATAATACCCTGAGTATACCACGTGTATTTTCTGAAGCATCGCCCGGAAGGTGCCTCGATACTTCTACCCTATTTTCGGGTTCCGTCACGCTTAAAAAAGGTCCAAACGTAGTACTGCTCTACTTTCTCTCGCGCCCAAGCAGTCTTCCGCAAAAAAGTGAGGCTTGAATTAATACTCGGATTCATGGTAAAGCACTTAATGCGAATTTTTGCACTAAGCGCTTCCCATCCGTAGTGCGCAACCAACTCCTCTAGAATCGTTTTTAATGTTATTCCATGTAGTGGGTTGTTATGTTGTGGTGTCATATAAAATTACGTTATCTAGCTCTTATCCTCAGTAGTACTGAATGCAAAACTCACTACCTCGCATCAATCCCAACTGCTGCTGACACATGATCAAAGCCATCTTGCTTCAAAAGATCTATGAGACCGGCGTTAATGCGCGCTGGAAGAAGCGGGCCTTCAAATACTAATCCGGACACAAGCTGGACGAGTTGTGCACCATTTCGAATTTTTCGATACGCATCCTCAGCAGTAAAGATACCACCGCACCCAATAATAACTAGCCTGCCATCTGTGTACTGGTATATTTTTTTGATGAGTGCATCTGATCGATCACGACAGGGAGCACCACTAAAGTTCCCCTTTCCTGCCTTTCCTATTTCATCTGTATCAAACGCATGGTGTGTGCGATCTCTTTGGAGATTACCAATAATAATGCCAGCGAGTTTATGTTGCTCAATCACATCCACGAGTGCAGTTGTTTCTATGTCAGAGAGTGTAATTGGCATCTTCACAAAAATCGGACGACTGAGGTTGAGCGACAGAACAGCTTCAAGTAATACACCAAGAGTCTCTGGTGTATAAAAATCTATTGATGAAGCGAGATTTGGACAGCTAATATTGAGCTCGTAATAATGAAAGGGTACCGCAGATTTCTCAGCGTCCTCGAAACCTGCCACGATATCTTGGATAGCATCACTATGTGTATGATGGTCAACAGTATTTGTTCTACCAATTGAAACACCGACAGCACTTCTGAATGGTTCTCTTCCGAGTGTGCCAAGTGTAGTTATAACCCCATCATTCTTAAATCCTTTATTCACGAGTAATGACTTAGACCGGACAAGTCTCCCAAGACGCGGACGGGTGTTCCCCGTATACGGTACATGGGTGAGCGTACCGACCGTACCAAACCCAAAACCAAAGGATGGAAGTAACCGAACCATCTGCGCACGATAATCAAACCCTGCAGCAAGACCTACTGGGTTAGAAAAAGATACTCCCTTAACAGTCGACTCGAGCAATGGTGACTCTACACGAAAGCAATACTCTAACACTCTCCCTATAATGGGTACCTTACTCACAATTCCTGCGAGATCAAGCATGAATGTATGAATCGTCTCAGAATCAAAGAGAAACAAAAATGTAGTGAGAATATGCTTATAGACCCACTGTAGTAATGTAATCAAAACTTTTTTCATCTGTACGCAACTTAGATTCTCAGTAATCCCCTAAAGCCTCGTACTGCATAATACGATTGGGCACCATTATGGTACACAAACACCGTATCGTACCTATAGTCTGCAAAAAGTGCCCCACCGAGTTTCCGAATAGCAGCTGGTGTCTCAATCCAACTTGAGGTCTTCGTATCAACTGTTTCTATTTTTTGAAGCTCTCGGTATTCATCTTCAGACAAAATCTTGATACCCATTTCTGCAGCCATATCTAGGGCATTATGTTCTGGCGCATGTTCTTTTCGTGACGCAAGCCCATCACGATCGAAACAAACACTTCTTCGACCTTGCGGAGTCTCCTTGGAACAATCACAAAAAATATACTCGCCTGTTTTTGTATCAAACATCACTACATCAGGTTCGCCACCCGTTCTCTCCATTTCACTGAGCGACCATAATTTTTTTGGACTTGCTGTAAGCTTTTTCTCTACATCCTCCCAGAGCAATTTTTTATGCCGATGCATATTACTTTGAAAACGTGCGTTGAGTGTATTCAGTAATTGAGTGCGTTCAGCAAGAGACAATTTTGTATGTGCTGCTATTTTCATAATACAAACCTTATAAATATATATCTAAGTATAGCAACAAATTACATAGAAATTATGACCTTAAACTAAGTGCATCGATTGCCGCAACTGCCTGTTCTAATCGTTCTAGAGGAGAGCCTGTTACTATGATAAATTTTTTCTTTTCTTCTGTAAGACGCTCAATAAAACGAGTATGCATGGCATGTCGTATATGTTCACCATCACGTAGTCCATCATGCTCAAACGGAATCTCATCTCCCGTCACAATATAGAGGTCATACTGTCGGCGACGTGCGAATGCCTCCACTTCTTTTGAGCGAACACCCATGTACCGCTCATGCCAAATAGATGTTGCAAATGGGTCAGTGTCACAAATGACGAGTCCATTTGATGCTTCGGCAAGATGATCTTCACGCGCACTTTGAGCCTCGGCAATATGTATAAATTCTTCTGACCGCCACGCAACGTGCTCATCGCCATGTTTTTTCCCCATCGAATACATTCGTCCATCTTCGGGAACCCATACCGTATGGTAGTGTTCGGCTAGTGCCATTGAAAGTGTGGTGGTACCAGTCGATTCAGCACCGAGCACACAGATTCTACGTGCAAAATATGCTCGAACGCAAGGCTCAAGAAAATCTGCATATTTCATAGGATCACTACGGACCATTGTGGCGGAAATAGGCACATGTGTACGATTACGATCGACAAGTACGTGTACCGTTCCCATAAATGATGCATACGGATCTCCATAAGCTTCAGAAGTAAATACGGCGTCAGGTACGTATCCAAGAATACTAATCGTAAACTTTGCCCACCCTTCTGAGTCATCGTCACCGAGTTTATTATCTTCAATCGCGAGTATTCGTACGTCTGGATGAATGCGTTGCAGCCACTCTGCACGCAGTATGCCAGGGATTGTTTCTGTTTCTTTATAACAAAGTATAACGGTAAGCGATGTACACATACTCCGAGCATGATCGATAAGATACTTATGGCCTCGATGTGGTGGATAAAACTTTCCTATAATAAGTCCTCGTGAAAACATATGATTATATATTAGTGAATAATACTTCCTATACTTTTATGCCAAGAACGGAGTGCAAAAACTGCATGAATAAGGAATGCAAGATAGAGAGCCATCACGGTATACGCTCCTGCAGTATAGAAAAGCGCAATCGAAAGAACGTTGACTGGTCCTAACCATAAAACCCAACTTTCAATATTTTTTCGAGCAAGCAAGTATTGTGCAACAATACTTGAAGACACAACGATTGCATCAAGAACAGGATGGATTGATCCTGGCGCAAGAAAATCAATCGCATTATAAGTAACAAGAGTTCCAACAACGACAGCACTGCCCACAAAGAGTCGACCTCGAAGAGATAACCTAGTGACCCTGAGGATCGTACGCTCTGTACCACCATATACCCAGTGATACCAAGCCCAACACTGCACAAATAGGAAATACCCCCAATTAAGCCATTGCTGCCCAGGGAGCCCAATCATTGAGAAAAAGTACCCAAGTGCAAGAGCGCTTACAATCCCCCATGGCCAGCAAAGTACATTCTCTGTTCGTGAAAGCCATACTGTTGTGAGACCACTCCACGTACCAATAAATTCATACACATTGAATGAGGACAGAGGAAGCATAGAGAGAGAAACATACTCATACAGAAGTGTGACTAAAAACATCAGTGCAGCAATATACAGATTTTCGATATGTTCTTCTTTAGTACCCCAAAATCGTGATACTGCTCTGTTTGAACTATTCATGATACATAGTGCTTATATCTTGTAATGTATGTTAGTGTACTATATACACTAAGTAACTGCAAGTACTCCTCTGGTCAGGCTGTTGATAGTGTATTATTGACAATAATTAAATTATTACATACCGTATACGTATGAAACAAAATCTGCCCAATGTTAAAAATTTACACTTTGCTGTCCTTGCTACTGATGTCGCACTTATGACGGTTAAGGATGGTAGTCTTCGTATACGTCTTGTACCGGTCAATCGCCCTCCCCACTTCCCTCTTATGTATGGCCTCCCTGGTGGACTTATACACCCTACCGAAACTGCAGAAGAATCAGCGCTACGATTGATACACGAAAAGGCACGTATTACTTCAACCACCATCTACTTGGAGCAACTCTACACTTTTAGCGAAGTTAATCGTGACCCACGAGGGCGTGTCGTTGCTGTGGCATACATAGCGCTTATACCTTGGGAATCACTTTCAGAAGAAGAGCAGGCAGATACCGATGACGCATCATGGGTTACACTTACACGAGCACACGACTTGGCATACGATCATGATTTGATTACAACAACTGCAGTTACTCGACTTCGCTCACGAGCACACTACACGACCATACTCGGAAAACTAATGCCATCTGAATTTACCTTAACTGACCTTGAGCGCGTATACGAAAGCATTCTTCACACAGGTCTTGATAAGCGAAACTTTCGCAAAAAGATTTTGAATCTTGGTGTACTTACACCACTCAATCGAAAGCGCAGCGGCGGCGCTTTTCGCCCAGCTCAACTATATCGATTTACCTCTTCCAAGGTGACAGAAATCGAAATACTTTGATTCTAGAAATGTAGTATTATTCCTTCCAATATGGC